>PJEL010003673.1_pt1 | contig 12964 bp, 12 predicted proteins | sample 1853271 | NCBI WGS metagenome assembly PJEL01 (sample SAMN08108733, study PRJNA415343) | Invertebrate metagenome, whole genome shotgun sequencing project. | host: Globobulimina | place: Sweden: Gullmar Fjord | collected 2015-08 | reverse complement strand
GGCGTGCGATAGAGTAACAACTAGTCGACAGCACCACTACCAGCAGGACTTTACTACTTTATATTTAGTTTAATGTAATATGAGAGAGAGAGAGACTTTTAGATCAAGATCAGCCCTCCACGGTGTGGAGTGACATGAGATAATTTTGTATGCTGTATAACCTGCAAAAATAGAAGCACTATTTCACGATCTCATAACCTCATTCACAATGAAAATGGCTTTAGGTGCGTACAGTCTATTGTATCCCCTAAATAATGGAAATCTTGCATGTGCATTGCTTGTCCCCAACAACGAGTCGTTATATCGACGGCGCGGTAGCAGTCGAATCACACTGAATATATAGACGAATTTTCCTGTGATCTCTCTATACCCAGACTTTAAACTAACCCTATCCCTAACCCCCTAATCTTAATCCTAACCCTAACCCGTAACCCTAGTCCTGGCCCTAACTCTAATCCTTATGCTAACCGCAACCTTAAACCCTAACTCTAGCCCTTGTCCTATCACGTGATGTGAACACCATGGCACCGTCAGAGTGAGCCAGGATTTCTTTCTGTATCTTACCGATGTATAGAGTGTAAATGTAAAATCCAAGGGTAACTTAACGAATAAAGCGATTTCCACGTTGTGGGATGAGAGTAGTAAGCCTAGGCAACCGTTGGGTTAGCAGAAGGATCACCACCTTCAACACGCAATGTAAACGCGGTGGTACCTTGAGAGTGAAGCAGGGTTTCTGTAACAATGTGTAAATGTAAAAGCAGAGGGTGGTATCTCATCGAATAAGGCGATTTCCACGTTGTGGGATGCGGCCCAGATGGCTATTAGCTGCAGCCACCGTGTGTGGTTGTAGGATTTTGCGTGGTGTAGGCTCCTTCTCTCGATTTCGGCTTGGTAACACGGTCGTGGGGGACAAAAGTACAGTCATAGGTCCGTTTCGAGCATTGCAAAGCAGCAATGAAGCAAAAGTTGGCTTGAAGAAACAGCACCATCACCCTTACAGAAGTCACCACCCCGTGACTGGACGGTCAAACACGTACAAAATATTTACCCCAGACACTATTCAACGGGTGAATTCTAAAGCAAAGCTTTCGGAATTGTTCAAAGCTAGGCTCAAGCAGGGCAGTGTGAGTATTTCTGGTGGTGGGAGAGCCATATGTCATTGTCCTTTCCACAACGATCGCACCCCATCTTGTAGCATTGATGATAACTTGGGTGTGTATCACTGTTTTGGCTGTGGTGCCAGCGGAAATGCGATTAAATTTATCATGGAAGCAGATGGACTCTCATTTCGCAATGCAGTGGAACAACTGGCTAGTGAAATTGGGGTTGATGTCGAATATACTAGGACTACAACAAGTGGAAATGCTACTGCCAACAGAGAACAGGAACAGGTAGATTCTATCTATTTTGCACTGGAAATGGCTGCATTGTTCTATGCCCGCTGCCTATCACTTCTGCCACAAGGTGGAAAAGCACGGTCATATCTATCAGAGCGTAGAATCTCTGCAAGTACAACGGTTGATTTTCTCTTGGGCTTTAGTCCCATACATATGGAAAGTAGTTCAAGCACGAGTCCCTCTCACCGAAGCCCACTAGTTGCCCATCTTCAGGACGAATGTGGCTTAGATGAGAAAACTCTTGTTTTAGCAGGATTGGTTTCGAGCAAAAACATTTGCCAAGACAGGATGCACGGACGATTGGCAATACCCATTCGGGACCATCTTGGTGCAGTCATCGGATTTGGAGGGCGCTACATTGATGAAGTTATAGACCGGCAGCAGAAAGAATTTGATAAGAAGGAGGACCGGTTTCCCAACCGCCCAAAGTACCTTAACTCTCCGCAAACCAAACTGTTTAAGAAGAGTCAAATCGTTTTTGGTCTGGATCGGGCAAAGAAGGCCATTAGCCTCAAGGACTGTGGCCTTGTTGTGGAAGGCTACTTTGATGTCATTGCCCTTCACGAGAAAGGTATTCAATATGCAGTCGCATCAATGGGTTGCTCGTTGACAAAAGAGCAGCTGCATTTGGTGTCTCGCTTCACACCTAGCAAACGTATTGTCATTTGCCCAGATGATGATCGAGCAGGCTATATGGCAATTGAACGTCTGTGTTGTATTGATCCAGGTCGCGGGCGGAGCAGCTTTGCAGACCTCACTGAGTTGGGCATCGATATCCGAGTAGCTCTTTTGTCAGATATGTCATCCCGATCGAATGTTAAGTGGAAGGATGCTGGTGATGCTGCTCAATGGGTGGAGCAGCAGTCTAAATCTAAAAGTGGTTTGGAGGTTTCTGACGATGACCCAGTCCTAGAGGTCTCCTCCATCAAGGATCCGTGCGATTTTGTTACAACCTACGGTGCAAAGGTTTTTGAAGAACAGGTTGTTAAGAAGGCCGTCCCATGGACTGATTGGTATGCAAATTGTATTCTCACCAAGCATACTGGCTGGGAATCTGATTCTGGGACATGTCGGAATTGTGTCTCTGAGCTCACCACATTCTTTTCATTACTTCCTTCTGTAACGGATCGGACAATGCACATTTATCGCTATGCTTCTGTCCTCAGCAGGGGAAGTAATGGTGCCAGAATCCAACTGGAGTCAGATCTACTGTCAGAGGTGGTGAGGAAAGAGAGAAAAAGGAATGCTCTGCGTAATAGGGTAGAGAACCTGAACAGCGGTGGCATAGGTATTGTTTCAAATTCTTCTGCCGAGAGACAACAACCCAGCTGCAGCACTAGTTCACACGTTGTAAACAGCAAAAGCAGGGTAGGAGGAGTTTACAGGGCGGCCAGACCCCCTCCATCTGATTCTGTTGTGTTGAACAAGCTTTCAAGAGGGGAAGCAACCGGATACAATGTGAAACCGGTTGATGACAAAGCAGCCTCAATTGAAGAAGTTGGAGAGCAGCAGCATTTTACATGGGAAGATGTGCTGCGAGCAGCTTCCAAGGCTGCAGAGCTCGCAACGTCAGGACCACAGACAAGACGCGGTGGTGGTATGAGTCGATCATGGCAGAGGAAGCATCAGCGCAAGTCAACAGCAAAAGGAAGTAGTATGAGAGCTGGAAGGGTAGGGAGGTGGGAAACATGGGATACAAACGATGAATGGCTACCATATGAAGATGACAACTTTTATCAGCATGAGGTAGCTCTTGCCTCTGCTGAGCTAGCCATCTTAAGGCTGATGATCTGTAATGCATCTCGAAGATGTGAACTTGTTACCAATCTCAAAGATGCGGATATACATTTTACTGCACCCGAAAGGCAACGTCTCTTTGATGTCATAGCCACTCTTCCAATGGAGACGAAGGATTTGGAAGGATTGAATTTGTCTTCTTATCTTGAAAATTACGTTGCTTCTGCCTCTGAAAGTAAAGCTGAAGCCGCGGACATGAGTGCGATTCTTCGAAGCACCCTTCTAGATGAGGAAAACGCCACCCACAACCAGTGTTGCTCTGGCTCTGGAGAACAAGAGTTGCAAGAGGCGCAACTGGTGCTGTTTAGAGCTAGAGCAGCTTTAATGGTATCTTCTCTGGCACAAGAACTTTACAATGTGCAAAAGAGTATTGCAACCATCATTGCTACAGGAAAGGAATTGCACGAGGGGCAGCTGAGAGCATTGGAGGCAAACCGATCAGTAGCCTTTGAGAAGCTTCATGAGGTTTGTGTTTCAGCTACGAGAAAAAACCTGGCTGACTTCTTCCTGTTGATTGATCTCTTAGAACTGTATCACTCAACAGAGAGCTGCTCAGCATGCTTGTTTGCATGCATTTTTTCTCCAAACTGCAACTGCTTTCTGATCTGAGCTTTTCATCATGTTCCTCGTTTCAAGGCCCATGCAGTATCTGCATACCTTTCAAAGCGGAGATCAGATCTAGCTGAGGTAGTTTATATTCAACAGCAGCAGATGCAAAAGGTGATTCGTCGTTCCCTTTGTTCCTTCATTTTTATTTTGCGTAGCTTAGCTTGCGCCATCCTAACAAGTCATCTACTCTGCAGGATGCCCCTGCTGAATCATTGTTTGGTCAGGAATTGCAACAAGCAAGAAAGGGTGGACCTGAATCATCACCTGAAGAATCTCCTCTGAATTTTGTGTATGCTGATCAAGAGTGTCGTCCCGACGCGGGCGTGATGAACCATAAACCTATACATAGCGAGAACACCAGGTAATGTAATTACACCTCAACCAGCGGTTGATTTACCAGTCTTCTACTGGCTTTCGGTTTGCTGTTTCAATTTGTACTTAGACAGCAGTTGTGTATTTACAAATTTCCTTTCTCAATTTTAGAAATAATCCAAGCATAATTGAAGATGACCAGGCTATTAATAGAGGGCAAAAAGCCGGTGGCTCTACTTGTTATCAAGAGCTTGATGAGGATGATGCTACTTCTTATCATGTGGAGTATGATGAGCTCATTGGCCAAAAATGGGAGGTGAGGCAATGATGTCTTTTACGTCCCACAATGTGAGTGCTGATTTACCCATTTCATCATAATAATACCAGCACTAGAACATCCTTTCCCTGCTGGCCATAACACAGCAGCTGAGGCTTACAATTGCTAATACCCACCACAACACTACTAAATGTAACTGTCGAGACAGATGAATGGCTCTGAACTACCAAATTCACTAGAAAAAAGGGATCAGTAGATAATTATTTCGACATTTTTGTGATTCTTCACAAAATGGGTGGCTGCTAAGCAACCACAGAGTTAGTTTACTGCAGAAGAGGAATAAACAATTGCTTTCCAAAAGTCAAGTTGAAGTAGGAGATGGTCTGGTCCTCTCAGTTTGGCTGTTATGGGTGGTGTTTAGCTGCTGCTTGACCCCATTGGTGATCATCATGAGCTTTGAAGGGACGCACGCAGTACATAGGGATCTGATCTGTCCAGGCAGAAGGATTTATAGGAGGTAAGTGGTGATACTAGCCACTACTCGCCCTGCAGCAGCAGTCATAGCAACAACGTGGATGAGGCAATGGGATGGGACAACGCATGTCATAGGACCACCTGTTGTCCAAAATAGACGACTATTACCAAGTCGAGGGAGAGTTTTTTACATCTATTTTGCAATGTACAGGACGACTGACTCTGCTAATTTGAAGTCTGAGTGAGTTGTTACAGCAATGTGTAACCTAACCTATCCTATCCTATCCTATCCTATCCTATCCCATCTTGCTACTCTGCCTGTGGAAATGAATACAGCGCATGCCACCTGGCTGCTGTATCCATTTCCACTCTCCTCTTGTTTGAAAATTCATATTCCACTTATCTCGTAAGGCTTGTTGTCGTCTTACAACATTAAATTTCTAGTTATCTCGAGTTGCAATGGAATGCTGCTATTGCCCCATCTCTTGGTAGTCGTGCGGTCATCTTCAAACTTCCCCTGCAGGACTGCTAGCTTGCTTAGGCCTTCGTCAACGTTTGTATAACACCTGTATATGTAGAAAGAGAAAATTAGTTTATTTTTTTACCAACAACAATTTTGACCAATTGACTGTATCGTGTCTTTTACTATTGCATCATTATTACCCTTGCACGCATCGTTTTCCACTTCCTCTGTATCCTTTACGGCCGTGCAAAATTCGTCGGTTATTGAAGACATAACACTCTCCTGGCAAAAGCCTTCTTGATACAGTGTGCTCCTATTGTAGCAGTGGGGATAATATCAGTACAAATCGGATGAGTTAACGGATGGAAACAACGCCCGCCGTGGCCCAGGCTTCAATAGAGATAGAGTTCCACAATCCACCCATCACCTTACCTTTGCCCAATCAGAATCGTAGATGAGTTTTGAGAAAGCTGAATAGGCTCGGTAGTATGCTGACACATATTCATGTGATTTACCTAAAACTCCTTCATACCTTGGACTCCAAAAGACTCCTGTGATTTCATCCTCAGGATTCACTGTGATGTGAGGGCGCTGGTATACAAAACAATGGGAATTTTGGCTTTCCCTCGCACTGGTGTCTAAACTCGTATTATAGGGTGAATTTTCATTATCAGTTGACATAATATTATGTGCTGCGGTAGAATTAGAAAAAGCTGTTGGACATAATGACTGAAACGTTGCTGCGGTGGAAGTCAAGACGGCAAAGTCCTCCGGGCTACGGTTACGCAACTCCGCGGCGGCTGCAAAGCCATCGAGAAACATGCTCTCTCCTCCTTCGATTGAATCATCCAAATGGGTGCAGTGTATCAGCTGCAGGCCAGGGGGTGATTCATAATATAGAAGATCTTGGTGGAGATGTAGATCTGGCACATCTTTTCCATCAGTGGAAAGGCCATGCAGTTCTCCATGCACACTGGAGTGTGAAATGGGAGCAATCCGTTCAGCAATAGTCTTTACAGTCCTGTCTTCTGTACCAACCCCATGCACAAGGCAAAGCCCAGACAAGTTCACTTTCTTGAGCAGACACAAGACTTCTTCATCAGTTGCCTGCAGCTCATTGAACGACGTCCGAGGGATGCTCTCCCATTCATGAATGGGCTGTGGCCATGTAGACTGTGTCTTTTCAATAAAGGTGGGTATACTGTATTCATGCTCTCTCAACCATTCACTGCAATATATGGACTTATGACCATCTCCCCAAATGATTTCCACTAATTCATGTCCATCGCTGAGCTCCCCCTTGACAGGTGTAACTTTCGTGACCATTATCTGTGATTGAGTGAAGGCATAAAATTATTATATCCCATATTCTTTTCTTCTTCTTTAAATGCCTCATCAGCCCGACGAATTCCAGAAATTACAAATCCAACTGCCTGTGACCCTGCCCTGCCACTACAACACCCAAGTGCTACCAATGTAAAAAAAAATTAAACGAAAAAAACCCAACAAATATGCTGCATCAACCAACTATACCTGTTGGTCATCAAGATCCATTGGAGTAAGCCTATTCCAAGCTGGATTCGCCTGCCATGAATTTGTTGTGCAGTTCAACCTTAGCCACATAGGGTGATACTGCCCCGATGCCCCGTCCCTGAACATCAATCTCACGCTCCCGTCCTTCATCACGTCCGCAGACTCCACTAACAGACATCTTCGCCGTACAGATGACTCCGATACGCTTAAAGCCCTGTTATGCAACTTTCGTATCAAATGCCCTACATGATGTTTCTGGGCCGTTCTCGCCAAGTTCAGCCCCGCAGTTGTTCCCGTGCCCCACAACCTGCGCATTGCAATTTCTGCAATAATCATAATCTTCAGTTATGCGGTTAGGTTATGTCGAGCTGGGTTGTGTTCTAGGGTTAGAGTTAGGGTTAGGGGTGTGGCGGCGGTTATACGATTGTGTCCAGTTGGGATCCGAACCCTCAAATCTGACACAACTAAAACCGATTTTGGGGCCCGATTATATAACTTCGAGAGGTGTTAACTCTGAGGATGGGGGGTATATAAGGTTGTGGTATATCTCTAGAACACAGCTCCCCGTCATGTTGTGAAATGCTCTGTGAGCTTCTGTGGGTTTCTATAAGGTTCTATAAGGCTCTGCAAGGCTCTGCAAGGTGTTGGTAAGATTCTATAAGATTTTCTAAGGCTCAGGTTCAGCCCTAACCCTAACCCTAACCCTAACCCTAACCCTAACCCTAAAACCCTAACCCTAAAAACCCAAAGCCTAAAACCCTAATCCTATGTACACCTCTATTGACGTAATTACTCTTTACTCTATTTTAAAATTATCTCCCAACCCTAACCCTAACACTAAACCCCCTAGCCCTAACCCTAACCCCCTAGCCCTACCCCTAAAACCCTAACCCTAAACCCCTAACCCTAACCCTTAATACATCCTGAAGAGAACATAGATATTACTCTGCAATCGGCGAGATGCATGGAGGACAACCTGATGACGAAGATACAGTAGAAAGCCTCAGAGCCACAGTCACAGCCCAGGAGGAGCTCATTAGAGATCTCATTGCCAACAATTCAACGCAAGAGAATAGGCAGGTGCTTGAGGAGGACACGTCTTTGAATAGTGATGATGTGGGCCTGGAAGATGATGGAGAAGACGCCATTCAGATGCAATCGCTTCTGCCTAGGAATATAAAAGCAGCATCAGAACAGCGACGGCCTATCAGTACAGAAGAGAATGATGCTGCAATGGCCAGGATGATGCAAGATTTTGAAATGCAACTCGATGAATCAGACGTTGTGAATCATGTATTTGAAGATGTAAGTAGTTAATAATTTCCAGTATACATGCAAGCGCAAATATATATATATATATATATTGGCAATTGAGCCATTTGGAACCTTCTCAGCCTGTTTGGGGGCCGCTAGAGACCCCCAACAATAGCAGACCGAAGCCCTTGCAGGTACTTGGGTATCCTCCTGCTTTTCCTAACCCTAATTAGTGAAATTCAATGTAATAAAACTCGATATCCTACCGCTGCTTTTTTTTGTCTTTGTCCGTCTCAGGTTCTGTGCTTCCTTTTATGCCCTTGCCTCTCAGGACGTGTGTTGGAGTGGAGGGGAGACACGCATGACTCTGAAGGGAGAAGGAGGTAGGTACTCCTCTTGTCATCTTTTTTTATGTTTCAGCTCCGGTATGTTGTGAAGGTTTATTTACAAACACCACAATCCTTCTAACGTAGGTGGTTTGGGCGGTGTCCTTCATTAGAAAAGCGTAGAGCAGAAGTCTTGCGCCACCTTATTACCACATGGGCTGTCAAACTATTTTTTGTAGAGGTTTTCTTCTTTCAATACATCTTTCAGAACGTACGAGAACTCTCCTCAACCACGCTTTCAATCCCGGTTACTAGGTGGGTCTTACACTTCTGCCGATCTTCATGACTGGGTTTGCTCCAAAGAGGTGACAGACCCTTGGACATTGAATCACGCGTATACAGTCTGAAGGGTTAGATTAGGACTAACTTCTGAACCTCGTCACCTAGTGTGAATCCCATGCTTGGCCCTTGGCCGAGTGCACTTGTAGCCTGCGGGGCCAAAGTCTCAGCATATATTGTATATAAATGTCAGGTTTGGCGGTTAGCCATGCCAATGTTCTTGAATGCTGGAATCATGTGGGTATCGTGTCTAGGTTTTGCAAATGGGTGTGTGAATTGAATATCAGTTTGAAACTCTAATTTTCGTTCTCCTTCCTCAGTCACCTGTTACTCAACATGATTATCCAGCTCAGGTGGGGAAGAAGCAGACACGGACTTTAAACAACCAGACCGATTGCATTGCACACTTAATGTATTTTGGTTCCTCTTTTGACGCGACTTACGTTGATCAGGCTTGGAGTACTTTTGGAAAAGTTCTGGGGCGGCAACATATGGATAGTAGTCTACGTCACCAGTGGTATCTACTCTGCTATGCTCTCGTGCATATTTCTAGTCAATGAGGTCCTTCCATTGAGAGAACAATCATTCTTCAAGCGTTGTCTGATCTGACTGTCCCAATTTAATCAACGGACGTACTGCTGTTTTTTTCCTTTTACAGTTGAGTGTTGGGTCTTCGGGGGCTCTCTGTGGACTGATGGGTGCTTGGTTTGTTGAAATCTTGTGCAAATGGAGGGGAGGGAATGATGGTCCCTATGGCGTTCGTAGTCTCATGTTGTGTTTCTTGAACATCGTAATCACACTGGTGAGAGAGCTTTAACATTCCCTACTATTTGAATTTGAATTTGAATTATTCTCATTAAATACCATATTGGTTGTACTTTGTACTCACCAGCAGCTCTGACCTTTGCCTTGCATTTGCAGAGCTTCAGCTTTGCAAAATATGTTGACTGGGCGGCTCATGTTGGGGGAATGGTGGGAGGAGCATGGTGTGGCTTAATTTTTTTCGGGTCACCAAGACAGAGCCAGTTTGCTAAGGGTGGTATTGCTTGCTGTTTTGGTGCTACTGCCTTGTGGATTGCATTCTTCTTAAAACCCGACCCTGACATGGCAGACATGTAAGTTTTCAGTTTTTATATTTATTTTATCCAATGCGCCTGCATTGTATGATTCGTTTCGGGATTGGGTTGATGATGTACTTCCAGCAGACATGTTATGATGTAGTAGAATCTTTCTCATATTTTTGACTTTAGTCGAGGTGTTTTCGTCGTGCTTGCTTCGTTATTTGAGGTTTTACAGGTTCTTAGTCTTCCGACATTCCAAAGCAAACGGCCAGCTGATTAGTCTACTGAATAGTATATTCTAGATTATTTCCTTACTCATAAATCTACACCACCCATCATCCGTTTGTTTTAGATGTACATATTATAGAAAACACAACGCAGTAGATGCAGGTATACAACACCACTATCGCTAGTGCTCTACGTTTAATGGCTCTGATAATGCACTGTAATTTTTATGTGATTTTCAGGGTGTCAATAGATGTGGATTTGCAGCACGGTCAAGCACCATCTCATGAGATTATATTTTTGAATGATGATGGGTAGAACATTACGGTTATAATATTCTTCTACTCACAGCTCAGGGTCGCTGTATAATGTGTATCAGTGTACATTCCCCTCTCTCTTTTCTCGACAACAATATGATATTTCCCTCCTGTGTAATTGTAAATGAATAATCTCGTAATTTCCATTTCTCTGGCAATAGGAGCTATTGTTCTATACTCAGCACTGGTTTGGATATCATGCAATAGATCCATGGGGGGCTCTTCTCTGGCTGCAGCTTAGCGGAATGCATTTTTCTTCTCGGTACGCAGTCTTATCGTCTGCTTATAATGCTACACGCGCGACATGAATGTTTTGGAGATGCAACAGCCCATCTCCAGAGGCATCAGTAGAACACTATTTCTGGTTCTGGTCGGATACATGCTATCCGCTCTAAGGCCATACTTTATTTTAACAATAACATGCTCCAAAGTTTAAGGTCTAACTGCGCCCAAATACCATCCAGGCGGTAAGCTGGCATAGGAGGCTTGTAGCTTAGTGATACACTACCGTCACACAACATTTGACACACTGTAAATGTTCCAGAAAAAAGCAGTCCAAATGACAGGGACATGATGTTAAATACACTCTATAATCCCCTATGTTTCATCAACACAAAGTCTTGGGTGTGCAGAATTGTTCAAATGTACTGAGCCAACAACCTTACTGTGGGCCGCTTGGAACCTGGAGATAGCCAGTTTGAGGCTCATCGCCTTATTAAAGAGGTAAGGTAACATGAATCGCTAGGAGGAAGTCCATGAGCCTCTCTCCCTCCTTCAACTGTCACCAATGTCACAGTTTGGCCGGTGTGCCACCATCGTAAAAGCAGTAGCAGCATGAGGAGGTACACCACCCCCACAAACACCACAGAGACCTCTAAGTAGAATAGTAATAATACTACCTCTGCAACATCAAGCCTACTTGGCATCCCAATACAGCAACAAGGTTGACACCGAGATACCATATCAGATCATGTGGTACTCCACCACTCCGCAATATTGTCACGTGTGCTTCCCTAGTAACCCACGTGCACCCCCCCACCATGACACACCACGGGACGGAACCCTGAAGCATTTGATGAGGTACAGCAGAACGGTATGTGCGAACGCGAAAGAGTATGATTGCAACTAATGCTGCTGGCAAGAGGATCGGGGCCCAGTCAATGATTTCATCCTCACTAATACTAACAACTATGTTGGTTTCAGCCATTTTTCTCCCCTTACGTAAACGTGAAGTAACCATTTTCCTTAATCTTCCCAGTCCCCATTTTAGTTTCTTTGGTGAGGTTTCAGGTAGCTGATGCAATTGCCTACCCTCAAAATGCACTGAAACAAGGTATATACTTGCAATTAGAAGTAGAGGCGCAAATGCAGAGAGGCCCAACCCCTTTCCATTGGCCGCAATACTCCCTCTCCAGCTCACAATACTCACAATCATGACGAGAGTAAGATATGGCGCCCAAGATGTAAATCCTCCCTGGGAATAGAATGCATGCAGTTGATCTGTTAGTTCAGCATTACAAAATCCAAAAATCCAAAAATGCAGACAGATGTAGTAGTAGTACTATAGTAGTTGGTCTCCATATCCTTATCCCAAACTTCAATCAAAGCGCTCTCGTGCCCATCACACACTCTCCCTCCGTCTACACCTAATTTCCATCTAAACATGACTCTTCTAAAATTTAACACTACTAACCAGACCACCACACCCAAGGTTTCACTTTTACCTCCATTGTCAACACAATCTCAAAAAAGGAATGCACTGTGAGTGCCCCCAACGCAGCCATTACGCAAGAAGTGAACGAAGAAGACACGGCCCACTTTGGTAGAATGCCATTTGTCCCCAACGAGCGAGCTTCGGATTCCACTAACTTATCCTCAAAGATCAATGAGCTACTTTCGGCGTCAAGGTATTCAGGGAATAGAGATTCCTCGCTTCCCCAATGCTGGGAGTACGGCATCCTCAGGGTGTGCAAATACGAAAGATATATACCGAAGCAGTGGTTGGGATTAAGGTGAGTTCATGTGTTGGGCTTGAGGTTGAAGGAGTTATATGCCCCGTATTAAGGTTAGGGTTCAGGGTTAGGGGGGTTACTGTTAGTGCACCACTGTAGGGCATCAGAATTCCTTAGGGTTTGTGGTGTACACCACTGTAGTTCGTGGTGCACAATGTCGGTTGAACCGACTTGAGCAGTAGAGGATGTTACGATTCAGGATGTTACGAGAGGTCGGTGATGGAACAACTGAACCACTCTGTAGGTGTAACGACTGAATAGAATTTAAGTTGCGTCAGTTACGTAACCTGCGTAACTGATGTCGGTTACTTCCGTTACGAAGGGTGTAACGGTCAATAGGAACCTGAAAAGACGAGTAGTCTTCTCACTTCTCTCTTCTCCCATCTATTTCGTCTTAGCACTGATTTGTCACCTATCCAGAGATAGGCTGAGCTAGTAGAGTATAGCACTGCGAGGTTTAGCCGGACCTAAAGAATATAAAGTTGTTAGAAGAACCACTTCGTGATTAGTACCCCTGCAACTCTGGTGCAACTGAGTAAGTGCAGGAAATTCCAGCAAACCACACTAC
>PJEL010003672.1_pt1 | contig 12967 bp, 17 predicted proteins | sample 1853271 | NCBI WGS metagenome assembly PJEL01 (sample SAMN08108733, study PRJNA415343) | Invertebrate metagenome, whole genome shotgun sequencing project. | host: Globobulimina | place: Sweden: Gullmar Fjord | collected 2015-08 | reverse complement strand
AGACAACCATTAGCATGTCTCTCTCCACTCAAATGATAATTATCATTTTGAGCGTATTTGTATGGAACATTTTGTTGTACCACATTGCTAACTTTAGGTCGTTGTCGTTCTACAAATTGATTAAACCTTTCTTCATTACTCATAAAAATTTCATTTCCAAACGCAGCAACCTTTGGAAACAACAGTGCGCTGCCAGCAACACCGATTGTGCCAGCCATAAAATTTCTTCGTTCTGTCGTACTCATAATTGCTTCTCCTGTTTAGGTTTAGTTACATTCAGTTATGTTTTGCTACCATCTTACACATGTTGATGAAATGTTCTTGACTAAAATCCCATTTCATTGTATTAAGGTCTTTGTGTATCCATTGAACATTATCAATTGTATATCCTTTTGATGAATCAATTCTATCAAGAGACGCTGTTTGTTTTCCCTTCATTATATCTTTTCTGCTTGGACAAAGAATGATTGATTGTTGTGTTAAGTAACATTTTCTTTTTTGTTTTTCAAATAATTCCCAGGCTTCTTGTATAGATAAGTCAAACGGAATATTGCGCCGTTTAGCTGACTTTTTTATAGCCTGCCATTTTGTCCCCGAAAGACATTTATACCCCTTATAGTGACAACTGTTTGAACCTTTTCTCCTACATCCACAAGAAGTAGTTAATTGCATTAAAATACTACTTACTCTACATGAAAATTCATTACCACAATGACAGATAAAATTAAAAGGAGTATTGAAATTTTTATATGTTTGACCTTCAACTAATTTGATTCCTGTTCCAAGATTCAGTAAACGTTTTTTTATTTTGACAATGTTTAGTTTTACTCCTGCTTCTCTTTTACCTTTATTACAACAACTGGTAGTTCCTTTATTCCAAACACTACTAGGTCTAGGAAACCAGTTTTCATTATCGCATTCGGGACATCTATGGGCAGTATGTGCTTTACTACCAACATAGTTTCCAATCATAGTAATACCCACAGCTTTTGATTTTGCGCGTGCTTCATCATTAGAAAATTTTGCTGGCATAGCCTAACTCCCCGGATTCTGATAAAAACCCACGTTATGTCCTGGAGCTGTCTCGTCACGCATCACCGCCTCAATTCCACATTTTCTGGTCTTCTCAGCAATCCTCTGGCATATTGTTTGACAGCCGTTGGCGTGAGCCGGATTTTTTTGACTCCCAAACCAACACACATACTTACAGAACCAGTGTTTGTTAGAAGGAGACTTTAGTCTCGGTCTCGAAGTAGCCTTTATTTTTTCAAATCTCTTCCGTAGCATCTTCATTGTGTCTTCCATGTCACTTTCGTCGAATGCAACTGTATACGGACCTTTGGTCCTAACATAATTAATAGACATTAAGAAGGTGTCTATATCAGGATATAGTTTCTGTAGAGCCCAATGATACATACGAAGCTGTGGGTCCACACAGAAGTCTTTGTAGTATTTCTCGACGCCAGTCCCCCAGTCCATGCACTCGCCTGTCTTCCAGTCAATCACCTCGTATACACTCGGCGATATTTTTGTGACGAGGTCAATCGTTCCTTTGACGTGCAACCGCCCTTCTAGTTTATCGCCGTTTGGCAACTTATATTCATACTTAGCCCAAGGTTCTTCAATTGGAAAATCGAAATGGGGTTCGGGAGCGACTATGTTTCTTTTACGAGGGTCAAACATGCCATTATAATACTCTAGGGTATCACAACACCATTTCCATGTTTCTGTTTTTTCTTTATCTGAAAAACTGTGAATACTTCTTTCTGGGTCCGTATAATATTGAAATGACTGTTCAAATAACCATGAGACAAATTGTGGGTCATGTAGCTTGGTTTTATTGATGGTCACAGTACCGCTTACTTCATCTGTGAAGCTAGTTTCACCATTTTGTATTGCTAACTTAGCATAAGATAGACATTCCATTACCTTATGTAACACTGTTCCACGAATTGCCTTGGCTCCACTTGGTGATGGCAAGCCTAAAACGTAGGTAAGAAAATACTGCTGGGGGCATATACCCCAACCGTTGTATGATGAACTTCTAAAATAAGTGATAATAATTATACTATTCCTCTTCTTTAAGTTCCCAATCCCAGGTGTTATAATCCCACTCCTTTAGCATCTTATTGATTTGTTCATTTTGTTGTGGAATATCTATATTCTCATTGTCTAATATAAAGTCATATCCAACATAACCGTCTAGTGCTGTTTCACTAACATGTGTGTCGGTGTCTTTAAATGGGGCTCGTGTTAATCGAACAACTTTTCCCCCAGCATCTTGAATCCCTTTAACTTCATTTGGAAATCGACAATCAATAATAATAGCCAGCTCAACGTTATCGTCCTGAATGTTTCTAATACATGCATCAACCCAAACGTTTCCGTAAATACTTCGGAAAATGTCTGTGCCCATGACCTGTAGAATATGGCGACCTGTCATTGGTTCGTCCCAAATTCCTTTGTCTTTAATGTCGTCACGTGTTTTATCAAGTAATACATGGTCAAAATCATCCCATTTGAATTTGGTTGGAGAATTCTTTTGCTCATCTGTTCCGTTCATCTGTTTATATTCCAATCCAAAAATTGCAACACAAGATAGTTTAAGAATATCTGCGAATGAATATAGCTTTACTACTGGCCATACATACTGAGACAACAGATTTTGTACTTCTGGCTTAACACTTAGTGGGTCAAAAACGCCCTCTGTTAATTCATCGTCTACGACGGCAGGTACAATTAGACGGCCTTTGCTGTCAATCTTAATCCACGATACCATATCAACAGCACACATTTGTTGTCCGATAATCCAATTGGCTATGGAATTCTTTCCTGCCTGTTTTTTCCCGCTGAGGCCAAGCAACTTAGTCATGATTTATATTCCTATCTGTGTTTGAAATTTTTCTATTTGTTGTAAGACTGGTGAAATATCATCAGTCACTTGGTCTGTCTGTAAAGCTCCGACATCTTTAGCAGCAAGGGAAGGAAAGTATAAACGATGTGTTCTGTTTAACTTATCTTTAATGTTTTTTGCTGCTTCCCTACCTGCTTCATCACCATCTGTTAGAACAACAACATTCATACACCATGCACTTTCGATAAGCGTTAACTGTTCTTCTGTAAGGTCAGTTCCAAATATAGCAACACTGTTTTTAATACCAGCTTCTTCGAGTCTCCAAACATCCCCTGGTCCTTCTACTAATATAATGGTGTTGCTGTCCATGATGGCTTGACGAGCAAACCACAAATTATACAGGTGGTGAGAGGCCTCAAACCCAGGAGAATTTTTCCATTTACAAGCATAGATTTGGTCTACGATTCTTGTTGGACAAGCGCTGTTTGTTTCATGATAATAACCACAGTTAGAACACTTATTATATTGTGTTCGACCTGTCATGCCAACTATCTTTTTATATTCATTGTCATATACAGGAACGACAGACCTGTTGGTTTTACTGGCATATCCAACATCATACTTTTTCAGTATCTCTTCTGTGTATCCACGCTTCAAGTAATAAGGAGAAGGAATTTCCATTGCCCTACGATACTTATCGGGTTCCCATGTTCGTTTACTTTTAGTATTGGGCATTATATTAAAACGCCTAGCCATATTGTTGTATCGCTGTCGTTCTAAAGTGGCAGCATCAGGAGTCTTAACTTCGCTAATGGTTTTGTAGCCCAGGAATTTCATCATCCAATCTACGGCAGCGGTCCAAGGAATCTCATCTTTTCCATTGTTGCTTATGATAGCATGAACGAAACCAACTAAAGTCTTCTTCCATTTTTTATGGCAGTTGCGAGTACGACAAAACCATATACCACGAACATCATCACCCTCTGGATATAAACTCCAAGACCCTGGATTATCTCCACCATGAATAGGACAACAACCAAACAAACGGCGATTACTGCGGGTATAATCTACATGTAATTCCGTTAACATGTCCTCGATAACTTCACAGCATTCGTCAGTTATCTGATTAACTACCGCTTGACTGTACTGTCTCATCCTATTTTCCTATTTCCCTGTCATCAAATGGAACTTCGTCTATGTCCGTTAATATCTGGTCTTCACCAGAGCTAGCCTTATTCTTAATCATTAATTTAGTTTCACCCTCTTTTACGCTACCATACCTACCTTGAAAATGTAGATTTATATAATCGCCAGAAGGTAACCCATCTCCATGTCTAGCACTAATTGGAACTAGCTTGCAGTTACCATATTGTGGCCCAACATCAGCAATTTCTTCTGCGCTTTTTTCTTTATAAACTGTAAAGTTTGTTACTAACCATAATACGCGGTCACTGCCAGCAATAACATCTGTAGACTCACGGTCAATACCATCACGGTTAAGTTGAATAAAGCTAAGCACGGGAACATCATTACGCACACTAAAGTTGTGTAGAGCGCTCATCATAAAGCCCAACACCTGATACTCTTTCATGCTGTCGTTTAAGCCATCACCACTCATCATTTTCATATAATCATAAACAATTAAACAGTCGTTACGAACACCCTCTTCGTCAAATCCAACCACCTTGGTTACCCAACGTCGCATGATAGAAATAATTTCTTCAAATGGCTTACCTGACACATTAAGATAGTGAAATGGCATGGCGAGCTTATCATCTTTACCACATAATTGTTCAGCAGCCTCACGGACCTTTCCCCGCTTAAAACTATTGGTAGAATATTGACCGGTTTCAACCTCGTTAATTGTTACTTTCATCCCCATTTCCAGACAAAGATTTGGTATCATACGAGACCAATGGTCTTCCTTTACCATTTCTGTGTCTAAATACAAAACGGGAATATCAACATTACCAGCTACATGCAGTCCAATGTTTGCGCAGAGCATAGACTTTCCAGTTTTTGGTCTGGCCCCAATCATAGACACCGTTTTTCGTCTAAAGCCACCACCGATGGCTTGGTCGTAATACTTCATGCCGCTACTGATGCCAACAATCTCAACAGGATTCTCTTCTAAGGAATCGAGATAATCTAAAATGCCATCGCCAATAAGTTGGGGAGTAGAGGTTTCTTCATTATGCAACAGAGAACTAAAGTCAAACACTACGCTTTCAGCAATGCCTAAGATGTTTTCGATTGATTCGCTACCCTTAATGTCTTCTAGGGTCATAGCGGCTTCACGAAGCTGGTCACGCAATAGACGGCCAACCTGTAATTTGCGAACTTGGGCAGCCCAGGTTCTTACGTTCTCAAGTAAGACACGGCCCGTCATTAGACTACGTATGTGATTTACATCAGCGGCCTTATCAAAGAAATTACTATAGCCTAATTCATCAGCGCAAGCCATTAAAGATGTTTGGTCAAAATGTTTCATCTCCTTTTTCTCATACAAATAAGACAAACACTTATAAACAACTTGATTCAAAACATCCGTAAAACTATTGGCGTCTAAAAAATCTGCAACATCAAGAAAAGCATCCTCACCATATTGAAACAATCCAACCAAAACCGCACGCTCTGATGCTCGGTCGGCCATTTTCTCGTCAAAACTCATAGTCTCTCCTATTATGTTGCTCGCGAACGTTGCGAACCACCATTATTTTTGTTGCGCTGTTCTCTCAATACCTTAGCACGACCACTTGGAGTATTACATTTATTGCATTTATAGGTATTGAACTCTTTATTTTCAGCAAAGCCACTGGCCAGACTAGACGCAACTGATTCAGTTTTATTACACAATGAACACCTAACCTCAGACTTAGAACTTGTGTCTACACCATCTTCGCGAAATCCGGTTCTATCGCTAACTTTTTGAATTCCTAACGATGGGTCGTCTGGATGTTCAGTCACCTTTTCGTTAGCAAATGCTACTCCATCATCTTTCCATTGAGGCCTGTCTTTTGGAATTATCATAGACTCTTTGCGACATTGTATTTTTCCTGCCTCATTGGTAGGGCCTGTTGTTTTATTATTGTGTTTTATAAAAAACTCAGAAGCAATATCATCTGTCATAAGAGGTGCTGGGTCGCCATTATCTATACCTTCATGAATACCAGCTTCAAGCTCCACGTATTCTTCACTATCATCATAATCGTCATCCTCCATAACCTGTTCAAGTGGGTTGACAGGCTCAGATTTAACACCACGAACAGACTGCATTGGTTGATTTAAAACATTTGCCACCATATCTTGAGCCCTAACTGGCTCTGGTGCTTGAGGCGCTGTTTCACCGGTGATAGCTTTATACACACGGCGAATCTTTTTCCAATCCCCTTCTGAAATACCATCATAGAAATTTTCTTGTACTGTCTTACTATTACTCATGCTCTCTGTCTCCTCTTTGTTTGCTGTAGCTCGGAGTATGATGCTGCGGTTGCCCTGAGTTGATTAGGAAGATACTCTAAGCTTTGAGCTTGTAGCTCTGCATCACTGATAATTGTATGTAGCTTCAAGGCTACGTCGTTATCTTTACTTGCTAATAATCTACGATACTCAAAAGGTGTCCACTTAGTGCCATACTGTGTAATCGTGTTGGACACTAACCAATCAATATATTTATTACACCAGTTGATGTCGGCACGAATTTTATTGAGTTCCAACTGTATGTAAGTTCCCGCTTGGTTAAGTGTCACAGCAGCTTCACCACAATCCTCAGCATCCATTTTCCTTCTTTCCGCACCACTCATAGTAAGGTAACGGTTAACCTCATTGATTGGTTGCAAAACTCCTAATCCAACTTTAGCAGGGTAGAGGTCCAGCAGTCTAGTTACCCTCTCTCTTTTAATGTCGAGTGGGCTTTTCTTAGGTTCCTCTGTGAGAAAATCTTCCCCAGCTTGTTCCATAGTGCTGGCTTTTTTCTTTCCAACTTCCTTGCGCAACTCACTTTCCTGCTCAGTCGTCTGCGTCTTCGATTCGTTCTCGCCACTCATCATCATTCTCCGAAAAAGGCAAAATTGCTACACTGAAATTATTTTGGTGACACCAATCAATTTTTCGCTGGTCCCTGTTGCAAGCCTGACTATACCCTAGCTTAGTTTTATGAAAATGTGGAGTGAATTGATAGTGTTGTTCTCCATGACATTCTACCACAACTTTACGAAAAGGCAAGTAGAAATCGCAGGTTAAATTTTCTCCTGGCACAGGTACTTCCTCAAGTATGGTTTGGGTAGGATACATTTGTCTCAGTAGCTCCCTACATCGCAAATGCAAGGATGAACGAGGTCTCTTGTCATTGAAATTAACTTCGTGACCCCTGGGTGGCCAAGGGTGTTTACGTCCTTTTGAATCTTTTACGCTCATTACACATCCATCATTTCATAGAAAGTTTTTTCCAATAACAATCTTTCATCTTCATTTTGTCTTAGACGATTGATTAACCTTTCCTTACCTTGGACTTGAAATTTACTCAAGTCCCATTCTTTTTCACCAACATGGTCTTCCATATACATAAGCTTGAACCACGAACCACCTTGTAGAATTAATCCAATTTCAATACCCATTTCTACCATTTCTATCATTTCATCAAGTCCTGTTCCATACGTAAGAATGGATGTTGCCTTTTGACCTGGGGGAGCAAATGCAGTTGAGGTGGTAACCCAATCAATCTCTTGACCTATAGGGCGACCATCTTCTACATTGCCTTCTCTGATAATTCTAAAGGCCTTACATTCCATTCCAATATCCATAGCGTACTTGATTTTAGTTCCACCGCTAGCTAATTTAGCTTTACCATATCCACTAGTGTTGGCGTAGTAATGTAAAATGCCAATAACAACAGTGTCGTTAACACTTACAACATTAGATATACGACGACAGAATTTAGCCATTAAGCTAGCGCCAGGAGCCCTATCCTTCTTGTCTAGCTCATTTGTCATTTCACCGTCTGTTACTAGCGCCGATATTGAATCAATAACAATCACGGCATGTGGAGTGTTGTTTACAATGTCTTCTGCGACCTTGAGAAATTCATGTGCCTTGAAAATTTTTGTCTGACCGGTTTCTTTATCTCTGTATGACCGAGTAATATGTAGTTTCGACTGGTCTAAACAAGCAATGCCATCTAAATCACGAGGTTTAATACGGCCTTCTACATTAATAAAAAATACTGGACGACCAACCTCTTGTGCTTTACCTAAAATATGTAATGTTGTTACAGTATTGTGTGTGACTATGAAATTGTTAGTTAAATATAATCCGTTTTGTGTATTTACTTTAATACATTGAGACTGTTCTGTTCCTACAAATTGAATGCTTTTAATCCGCCTACATAATGTTCCTCTAGTTCTTTTTTTAGTGCGTTGTTTTTTTCTATCTAATTGAAACAAGATAGATGTGTCTTCTAATCGAATACCACATCTATAAGATGCAAATTTTTTATTATCACAAGAAGTTGTCCTGTTTTTAATTGTGCATATACCACCCAATGATTGTACTATTAGTTTAATATCGTTGGCAAGTTTCATGGACGTTGTTGTAAATTCACACCACCCTCTCTTAGATACGCTTCCGTCTGTGTCCATCAATCCTTGTAAAATCTGTAATCGAATTTCTTTACTATTAAACTTATATTGTTTTGGAATAAATTTTGTGTGAGAATTTTTGCCTAATAACTCATATTCTTCTAATTTCATGCGAATTTCATTTTGCTTTCCATTAGACTTAACTCTATAATCACATCCACTCGTACCAACTTTTACTAATTCATATCCAAAAGGTAGTAATGATGAAACTTTATTCAATATTTGGTGGTCAATATTAGAAAATCTAATGTCTTTTTGAGTTATACATCCATCGCCCAGTAAACAACCTAATAAATAAGGGTCGATAGAAACGTCTTGACTATTAAATTGTATTGGTTCTGGAAGTATTATCGACCATTTTAGTCTATCGGAATATCTTAATCCGTACTCTAATAATTGTTTTGTGCTGAGGATTTCTGATTTATTTCGTTGTTGGGCTTTTACTTCCCATAAATGGTCAATGTCACACTTACACGTATCTCCATCTGCAAATTTTATTTCATATATTTGTTTTTTACCTTGTGGATATATTCCTACAATATTTGATATTCCATTTTCAGTACATACCTTGTCTCCAATTTGAATTTCACCCATTGTCTTAGGTCCTTGCGGTGTCCAAACAATTGAGTCTAAAGGCTGTCCTTTTCCACACTTTGGGTCTCCAGCGAGTGTAACAACACTTCCTCCTGGTATGCCTCCACCTAACAACAAGTCTATTCTGGGACTCACACGTATTACGTCATTACTCTCATCAACCAATTGGTCTCCAGTAATAAAAGCGCTGTCTCCAAATTCTTTGATTAAGTCTTGACTTATATATTCATGTGATTTTACTTTTTTTACTTCTTTTACTTTTTTCTTAGCCATTCTTTTCAGCCTCTTTAAGTGATGATAGTAAAGATTTTTTACCTTTGCGTAGGCGACGAGGCTTTTGAACGGTAGACGTTTCCTTTAATGAAACTTCTGCTTGTTGCTGTTGTTGTAAGTCATGCTCTTTTTTCTTTTGAATAAGCAGAGGTTTAAGTAACCATTTAGCACCAAACGAATGTATCTTCCAACATCTCCTATCTCTTAGTGTTGCGAGAATTACTTCAACAGGATACTCTTTTAGCAGTTTAACTGCAAGTGGAACCTGTCTGCGGAATATTGCTTTCCAGGGTTCTTTGTTCCAGAATTGGTCAAATAGTTCGCTACGCTCACGCTTAGCAATTAATACACACAGACACTCAGTTAAATACTGAGATTTAGAAATCCAACCACCATTGTAGTTGGATGGAAATTTACTGGAATCTGTTCTATTTTTAGCCATACTCTATTATACAATAATAAAAGAATTTGTCAATCATCTACGCTTGTTTCTGGAACATTTCCAATTAATTGTTCTGGACGACACTCAGAAATAGAACGATGCCCTTTTCTGGTTTTTGATAAATCTGGCATTTGATACCATTCATAATATATTTCGCCACTATCATCTGGCCAACCAACAATATGATAATCAATACCAATTGATGAAGTCATGTTTTGCATAAATCCCTTTGAGTAAAAATAAAAGGGTTTATTTGATGGCAGCTTAATTCGATTGCTTCCAAACCTTAATAACATTTCCACTATTGCGTCGTCCGGATGGTCATCAAGATAATATTGAAGTCTTTTCCATGCGCTTGGCTCATTAATACCTTTGCGATTATCATCTTGAAAAATTCTAGTTCCATCTTTCAGTTTAACTATCCAAATACACTTATTCTCTAGAAAACGTTCATAATGTAAATTCAAACCATATGATTCTATAACAGAATGTTTTAATGTTTGTGTTTGTTCTTGTTTTTTCATTTTTAACGAACTTCTTTACTTGGGTCCATGATATGAATACGAGAGTTCTGTGCTTTTGCTGTTTCGGCATTACTTGTACGCCTAATGTCTGATAATTCAGCGGCTCCTGCCGTCATAGCAGCGATGCCTAGCTCTGGGTCTCTAGCCATTAATTTTCCAGCAGTTAAACCTGTTTTCTTTTTTATTTTATCTTGTCGTTCTTGAGGAGTTTCTCCACGCTGTGCCTCTGGCATCACACTAGTTTCAATAAAATTTTCAACGGTCTTTGGACCAACCCCTGGCATGTCAGCACACATATCATCTGCGCTCATATTGCTATGATTAGATTTAATGTACTCTTGCTCAGCTTTGCTTAATTCTCTAGGCATCTTTAATTCCCCTTTCACAGAGTCGTAGTAATGATTTATTGTTTCGACCAGCCAAATATCGTAAATATAAAAGAAAGATTTGTTCATCTACTCTACGAAATTCATACTCAGCAGTTCCACGATGACTAGCCATTCGTGAGTTTTGTAGATTGTCTTGATACAAGCCCCAAGGGTCTGAAACATCTCCTCTTCCATTCATGCGAATATAATAAACATGATTACTATCCCCCTCAAACCTAATGGCCTTGGCATAACAATGCGGGTTATCAACTATTCGCTCTTTTCCAGACCCTCCAACTTGTACCCGTGTTGGAATTGGTAGAAGGCCGGTCTTATTAGTCTTTGGGTCCTCGGCTGTGTCAGTACCATAACCAATTGATTCTAAAATCTCTGGAACGAAACCGTCAATGGGCTTTTTGCCTTTTTTGTCCATAATAAAATCATTATGACTCATATTTTATAGCTCCCTTTTTTGTGTTTTTAGTAAAACTTCTTGTATGATAGTGCCGTTTTCTCCAGGACTAATTTTGGTTGGCATATCTATTATAGAAACTTTGCGTGATTCTAGACGACCAAGAGCAAATTGTCCCGCAATTGTTTCTTTAAAAGATTTATCCCCACAAAATGGACACTCAACTACCATTTCAGTGACTATGGGGGCATTTGGACGCAACATCCAAATTTCAACTAAATCTTCTTTACAGGCCGAGCAACAGATGATTAACTTTGTTCCGTCTTCAATGAATTCGGATGCTCTGTATTCAGCAAGCTCTCTAGAGAGAGAATTTGTCCCTGTTTCTTCCATTTTTCTTTTATCTCCCGAATATGACCGGCCACTTCTTCATGAACAAGACCGGTCTCACGTTGTTCAAGAATAATATTATAATTATCTTGGAACGAATTTAACAGTCTCCATGTTCCGTCTGTCATTGGCTCAGCAATTACTACTTGTGTAGTTACGCTGGCTTGACAGGCTTCTTCTAAGTTTGGCACCACCGGTTGTGTATGCTTGGTGATTTGAGTTCCGCCTGATGTTACCGTTGTTTGTTCAGCCATCATCTTTTCCTTGCTTAAAAGCTCATTAACATAATTCTGGATGGGTCACTGTAAATTAAATTATAAGGAGAATTTCTTCTTAGGTCCACACCAACAGCCAATTCACAATCGTTTGTCCATGTTATTTTTATTCCTTTGTTTATGAGAAGTCAGCTATTAATAAATGGCGATTGTCTAATATTGCAGAACCTATTTCACAAGAAACAAAAAACATTTGTTTGTGTGATTCATCACAATTAAAAATTTCTTTCTTAGTCTGCTCATCTATGTGGTCAACGCCCCAATTACGTATATCATCTAGTCTTTCTGGACTAATATACAAGTCATAGTCATCTAAAGACTTACTGAGATACTCAACTGCGTCTGTCGCCTTTTTTGTTTTTTCTGATAGTTTATTTTGAGCTTCTACCTGCTTTTCCATTACCTTTTTGGCAAGGCTTACGAGCTTCTTTGTGAATTCTTTTGGGTCTTCACCATCGCCAAAACTGGTGGTAGCGTTCTCATAAATGTCTAAGTTTACACTACTAAAAGCATTTCCGTTTGTATTTGACTTGTCAAACTCAATAGCGTTCTCAGCATAAAATATTCTTTGGTCTTTAGGCTTAGCAGAAGAGGTAGTAAGTGCAGCAGCCTCAGCCGCAGCGAGTGGGACGACGGCGACAGCGGCGAGACTCTTTAGGAAATTCCTTCTCTTCATTCTTTTTTCCTTTTACTTTTATTCCACCATATGTGTAGTTGTTTTAGGCCCATCAATTGACATACATGTGTGACCACCCAAAAAAGCCATTCTGTCGGGGTTCATTACATGAATACATTCGCTTTGCCAGTCTTTAGCATTCTTCTTTTTGTGTTTGTCAATGAATTCTTTTAATTCTTTTTGTGAAAAAGGCTTGTATGAAAAGGATTTATTATCATTATCACTTAGAATACGCGCAGGTAGCACTGGTTTAACGTTGGCAAAACTGTCTATACCCAGAGCCCCCATTAAAATGGGCAGGCCTCCAATTAAGCCCAGTGTCCCTCTCCTGCTTATTTTCCCGTTATTATGTACTTCTTTGTTTGTTCCGGTGACAACTTCTTTACTTCTTGGTCGGTTTTTGTTCTGCTTTTTTTCATCCATTCTGGAGAATCCTTTATTGGGGCTGAGTCCACAGATTTAGGACGTAGATGTTCAGGGGTTCTATTGATAGTTTTTTGTGTCTTCCATGCTTCTTGCGCCT
>PJEL010003671.1_pt1 | contig 12973 bp, 10 predicted proteins | sample 1853271 | NCBI WGS metagenome assembly PJEL01 (sample SAMN08108733, study PRJNA415343) | Invertebrate metagenome, whole genome shotgun sequencing project. | host: Globobulimina | place: Sweden: Gullmar Fjord | collected 2015-08 | reverse complement strand
GTCGCGCAGCCCTGAATCAGGATCGGGATATTCAAAATCAAAATAGGATGTGTCAATGTAAGGATTCAGATCGAACATTCCACCTCGGAAATCAATCAACGAATACAGCTCCTTGATCGTCGGAACTCGCCAGTCATCGTGTCCCGCCAAGCTAAGTTGTTGGGCGTATGTCTCACTCTCACTCCATGTGCGAAGTGTGTCGAAATCAGGAGTCTTCTGCCACATGAGGCCGGTGTTTACATCTGTGACAGTGCCGTCGCTGTTGTCGGCATAGGCAGGTTGAACCCCATCGTACTGTGCGTCTTGGCCGAAGAATGGCTCGCCTGGCGCGGGCGCACTCAGCAGTTTGCTGGAGTTGTCGTAATAGGAGTCCTGCCCGGTGTCGACTATGGTGTAGGTCGATTGTGCAATCGTCGAAGTAGCACCCACGAGGAGCGTTGCAACACCTGCGGTGAGAGTTGAGATAGTTCGTGATTCTTTCATCGTGTATGTCCTTTCATCAAGTAATGAAACTCGCTGTTCATGAGGTATTGTCGAACAGGTTGACGATGGGGACATGTGTTTGCTTAAATCACCCCCCAAAAGTAAAAAAAGGGCCGCCGATTTCAGTCGGTGGCCCGAAGTAGATTGAACATTGGTCAGATCATTGGTCATCAATCTCTAGAGGATGGCTGCTATCACGATGTGTTTCAGGATCAAACCACGACTCTGGCAGCGGGCGCGCTGCAATCAACACGAAGACCATTGCCTTCGGTGGAGGTGGTTGATTGTCCGCTCGCATTCCTGGAGGTGCATCTGCCGGGTGAGGTGGAGGCGTGTGGTCTCCTGAACGCTGTACGTGCGGAGGATTAATCCTCTCTTCACGACGCGGTCGGCGAGCTCCTTTGTCACCCAGTGGATCTGACCATCGCAGCTCCATTCGCACCACAAGCCTTGATGATTGTTCGATCCACAATTCGATTTCATGAGGATCGTTAGCACGTGTAATGTCTCCCGTGGCGAGGATGTGATCACACACAGTGTCCGGTTGGTCGGGGGCGAACTCATTATCGAGTAACGACAGCGTGTATTTGTTTGGTAATTTGGTCAGCAGACCATCCACGGAGTGCGTGAGCAGCGAACGCTCACCTAGATCGACCCAATCTGGCCAAACCCAGTCGGGTGAATGCAGATCGATTGAGCCGTCTTTGCGAATGTTCCACGAACCGGCATGGTTACGGCCCATCGTGATGCGCTCTTCATTTCTCCCTACGGCACGCAATAACAAATGGTCCTTGTCTCGAATGTCGATCCAGGCGTGTGGATCGTTGTCCAGCTCGTCTTGGCCAGGAGGGGCAGCAAAGACCCGGTACGATCGATCGCCCGCCAGTTCTGTGGCGGTTATGGTCTCTTGTAACACCGCGAGTGCCGTCCGGTCGCTTGGGATGAGAACGGAAATAGCGACGATCAACATGATTGCGGCAGCGCTACTGGTAATCATTGACCATCGTGATATTCGATATCGAATTCGCAAACCAATAGGGTTACGATCTTCATTAGAGCGATCTTGTCGAATAACCTGCAACACCTTCGCAACTCGACGATGCTGGCAATCAGGGCTGTCGTGTTGAAGGTGTTCGAGCAAGCCATGCACAAACTGTGATTCGGCCAATGTTGATAATCCATCTTGAGATTCAGTCGGAAGCAGTGCTTCATCAAGCGTTGGGGTGTTCTTATCATCGGGTGAAGGATGTGAAAGGCTCATGTTGATTCACCCTCCGAGACAACCAAGCCAAGGCAACCGGCGAGTAGGTGACGGGCTCGTTGAAGCCTCTTCTTGGTGGCTTCCTCATTCGAATCGACCGATACTGCAATTTCTCGTACCCGCAACCCTCTTGCGTAGGCGAGTTCAACCACTTCACGTGATCGAGCAGGCAATTTGCCAAGACATTGTCGCAGGCGAACAAGGCGGTCACGGAATGAATCTGCGGGTTCGTTCTCGAACACTTGCATCGCGCTTTCTATTCGTGCAAGTATCTCAGGATTGCAATTCAGAAGATCACGGCTTGATAAACGGCGATGAGCGAGAACGAGTCGAGTGGCAATGCCTCGCAGCCAAGGCCCAAAGGGACGCCTTCGGTCGTAATCGTCCAATCGCCGCCATGCCACGAGCATTGTCTCTTGAAAGAGATCATCGACGATTTCGGTGCGCACGACCAACGATCGAAGGTATGCCGTCAACATGTCAGCATGCTCATGGACGAGAATCTCAAAGACCTCGTGACCCGTGTGTTGAAGCGATCGAATCTGCATACTGCCTCCAATATTAGAACGGCTGCCTTCTGGTATTGTCGCAAGGCTAACGGTTGGGGACAGCAAATATGAGCACAGGACGATCTTTTGTCAATTTAGGCGTTGAAGAAACCTAACGACAAAAAAACACCCCCGGTCAGTTTGATCGGGGGTGTTATAGGTATTGAGTCGTATCTGAGTGAGATGAGGAGATTGATAGCCTACTCCATCCCACGCACGGCATCCTCGCCATTAACTCTCGTCAGCGGCGGGGACGGCATCAGATGTCGCATCGGCTGGTTCTTCGACCAATTCCGGTTGGGCATCTGTCTTGGCGGCATCTGCAGCCTCTTTTTCTGCTGCTTCAGCTCGCTCTTTTTCGAGTCTGATCCGTTCTTCATTGGCCTTGATGGCTTTGACCTTAACACGATCAGGGCCGAGAATCATAATCAATCGTCTGCCGTTGAACCGTGGGTCCATTTCAACCTTGGCGACACCTTCGAGGGATTTGATGATTCCCTTCATTCGTTCGAAGCCAAGTTCCTTGTGTCGCATTTCGCGGCCCTGGAACGGCTGAATGAACTGAACCTTGTGCCCGTCAACCAAGAAGTTGCGAGCTTGATTGACTCTCATTTCAATATCGTGAGAATCAATCCGCATGGAGCGCCCCATGCGAATTTCTTTAAGTTCACACTTGGATTGATTGGACCGCGCTTTTCGCTGTTTCTTGGATTGCTGGTATTTGAACTTGCCATAATCCATGATGCGACACACCGGGGGACGGGTATGCGGCGATATTTCTACCAAATCCAACCCTGCTTCACGAGCGAGTTGCTTGGCTTCATAGGTGTCCAAAACACCGTATTGTTCTTCATTCGGCCCGATCACGCGAACCGGGGAAATCCGAATCATATCGTTGACCCGCTCACGCTGGGCCTGCATATCTCGAGCGCTGACAAATCTTCTACGTGCGATGGCTGAACTCCTGAGTACCGGTTTTAGAGCAAAATGCTCCAAAGCAAATTGGGGTGGTAACGGCTAAACAAATCTCTATATTATCTACGGTTGCCGACAAATGTGAACCACAACCGGCCAGGGGGTGGTCGCATGACAACATGAAAATCGAATTGGAACAAATGACGCCGCTCATGAGGTGTGGCGGACGATGGTCGCAGAATAGGCGAGTGGGTTGGGATTGGGCATGCGGGCTTCGTAATCCATACAATGCAATGTGATATCGATGACAGTCAAGTCAGGCGTATTCTATCGTCCCGATCGAGGTTATACCTTGCCAAAGAACAGAAATCATCAAGAATTTTGCACATATAGTAAATGATCGGGTGGGGATCTTACCCGATGACCACTCCAATCATGGCAGGATCAACATCGCATCCCCATAGGAATAGAACCGATACTCATGCTCAATCGCTGTAGCATAGGCATCTTTGAGTCGCTCCAAATCACCCAAGAAAGCCCCGACCAAGGCGAGCAGGGTAGATCGCGGGAGGTGGAAATTTGTCATTAGAACATCCGTAAAGCGAAAATCAAAGCCGGGTGCGATGAGCAGGTCGGTCTCGGTCGTGAAGGACTCACCTTCAGCAATGGACTCCAATGCGGGCATACTTTCCAGCGTTCTGACTGTGGTTGTACCGACTGCAATGGTCCGCCCATTCGGCGATTGGCCTCGATTCTTGAGGAAGGAAAGGGTCGACGCGGGCACATTACACCACTCAGTATGCATCGGATGATCATCAAGTGTTTCCGCTTCGACGGGCTTAAATGTCCCTGCCCCCACATGGAGCGTAACACGCTCTTCACCGATTTGCCGATCTCGACAGGCTTGCAACAACGACTTTGAGAAATGCAAGCCGGCGGTTGGAGCCGCCACCGCTTGTGCATCCTTGCTTGCATACACAGTTTGATACCGGTCACGATCGTGGCCTTCATCTGTGATTAACTCGCCACGTTCCTTTCGTGCTCGCAAAATGTATGGTGGGAGGGGGGTTTGGCCAATCCTGGTCAACGTGTCCTGAGGCGAGAGGGCAACCTCTTCGCATTCCACGGTCCATACTGCGTCTTGTTTCTGAATGAGGCGGATTGTCACAGGTCGGGCGTCGTTCTTGCCGTCAATTTTCTGTGAAGGCGTCAATTCGATCCGTGAGTTCGGCTGGAGTTTCCCATTGGATTTTAGCATGACTCGCCAGGTCGATTCGCCCACACATTCCAAGAACAGACCTTCGACTTTACCCCCCGTTTCAATTCGTTTGCCCGCAAGCCTCGCGGGTATGACACGAGTGTCATTGACAATCAAGGTGTCATGGGGTTCGAGGAGGTTCGGCAATTCTCGCACAACATGATGAGCGACAAAGGAAGGGTCAGATCTGGATATCACCAGTAATCTCGCCTCTTCCCGGCGGACGGCAGGGTGGGTGGCGATCAACCGATCAGGCAGATGATAATCAAGGTCAGCAGTTCGTAGCATGGGCAATATGTTCGCGAAATCTCAGTTGGTTGGTGTGATGCATCATCTTAGCGTGGTGCAGTCGCCTCGCCGAACGTGGTGATCTTGCATCAAGTGGCATAACCCTCGAATGCGGCAATAATCGAAATCCTTCAAAAGGGGCGTGGTACTGAGTCGCAATGGTGATTATGGGGCGGTGCTACATTCATTGATCTAGGCACCTCGTCTGCATCTATCCCAATGTGCGAATTCAAGGCTACACCAACTTCTCGACCCAACGTGCGACAGTCCTACGTGCATCAGCAGATCATGATCAATTCGGGTCGATCAAATTCGGTGACCATTCGACAAACAGACGTCCGAGCAGGTTGTTTGTGGCAGAGTCCCATTCCACCGGCCGGAATCAGGAGTTGAAGCGAGGCAAAGATGTCATTGATATTCTCAAGCATCACTGCGTGGATTCACCTCATTGCCATCAACACGACAAAGATAAATACGACCAGCTGCTTGCGAGTGAGAATCTTGGTACGAATACGTCATACCTCCAGGGACAGCGCGATACGCTGACCACAGAGGTAGATGAACTCTATCTGCAACGCGAGCAATTGACGCATGAAGTATCACAATTGCAGCATCGTGTGGCAGGTTTGAAGACGGCAGAGAATGATGCGGCATCACAATTGGCTCACACTGCACAGCAAGCTCAGAATGCGGATTTTCAAGGCCCGGTGCTGTATGCAATCGCTCCAATAGGTGCAGTCGTCTCATCAGCAATTGCAGGTCGCGTGCAGGGAGCGAATGTCCGTGCAACTGCCCCATTAGATCAAAAGAGCCCCCATGTCGTGCATCAACACACCATGCGAGCAGCAAGCGGTATTTTGGTGGATGTAATTGTCTAACGAGTGCGATAGTTCACCTGAGAGACATGAACTGCAGCTATTCGAACAGACCTATTCTCAATGTCATTGTGACACAAGTCGCTTCATTCATGAACGAGAGATCATGCTTCTTTTGCACTGTCAGGTTCTGCGCGAATCAAACGTTCGCCTTCTTCGGGAGTCATAGAACCCTCGGCGATGTAGGCAGCAATCTCGCGTTTGGTTTGTTCACGTGATCGACCCTTGAGAATACTGTCCACAGTGGCGCAAAGGATCCACAATGCACCGACCGCAAGGACGGGTACCCAAGGGTTATCTGCTAAAGCGGAGACTACTTCGGGCATCACTATTTCCTCGGTTGAAACGCTAGGTTAGTTGGGTTGGATCAAGGTCACTGCGGTGATCAACTCTTGTTTTGCTTTTGACCCGGATCGGACGCCATCAAATTCTCACCTTGCTCGGGGGTTATTGATCCCTCCGCAATATACGCCGCGATCTCACGTCGAGATCGCTCGGTGGAGAGGCGGTTGAAAATAGAGGCGATGGATCCAAAAACGATCGCAAGACCGCCACAGATCGTCGCTCCGCCGAAGATAATGAGTTCTTCGTGGCCTTTGAGTGCTTCAATGATTTCAACGAATTCGTTTGCCATTGGTCCCTTGCTCCAAATCTGCTCTTAGGAAGTCGCAATCTTTCCCGGATTGCCAAATGAAGCCCCGTTTGGGCGATGGAACCGCAACCTATCCGGGACTGCCCATATATTGGGATTCACCTCTACCTCATTTCGCTTAGGTAGATATGATGACCTGCCCTCACCTTCTATTATACTCGATCAACCGTTGAGATATCTTGAATTCCCGACTGAATGCGTGGTTGGAGGGCAGCGGGGAAAACAACATTATCGCCCTTGACGCCCGACGGAGGCTCCTGAGGCGGCCTGAGATGGCCAATGAAAGGACTAGGATTCGTGTCTACTACGACGAGCAATACAAATACAGGGTCTCAAACCGATCTCATCAACACGGATTTCGTGCCTGCAGATGTCGACGCAGGGAATTGGGATGTCCTCAAGCCTTACTTCAAGGCCTTGCGAGACCGTGTCATAAACTCCGTGGGCGATCTTGAGCAGTGGCTTCTCGATCGAAGCGAACTCGAAGCGTCGATCAGTGAAGCAGGCGCCAACCGGTATATCGCGATGACCTGCAATACGGAAGATAAAGAAATCGAGCAGGCATTTCTGGAATTTGTAGAAAATATTGAGCCCAAGGTCAAACCCGAGGGTTTTGCATTGGATCAGAAATACGTCGCCTGCCCATTCCGAAAGGAATTGGATCAAGATCGCTATCAAGTGATCGATCGTGATACTGAAGCTGAGGTCAAGCTGTACCGCGATGAAAACGTAGCCCTTGAGACAGAACTCGCCAAATTGGATCAGCAGTACAACAAGATCTGCGGAGCCATGACCGTTGAGTTTGACGGCGAAGAGAAAACGATGCCGCAAATGGCAACGTTCTTGCAAAAAACCGATCGTGCGGTGCGCCAATCTGCATGGGAGGGAATCGCCGAACGTCGAGCCGCTGATGTCGAAAAGATCAATGACATCTTTGATAAAATGGTGAAGATTCGGCACACAATTGCTCAGAATGCGGGATTTGATAACTACCGCGATTACATGTTCGAAAAAATGCATCGGTTCGACTACACCCCGGCTGATTGCGAGGCATTCCACCAGGCATGTGAAGAACTTGTTGTACCGTTGCAACGCAAGATAAACGCTGAACGCAAGATGCAGCTTGATGTCGAATCACTTCGGCCATGGGACCTCGCCGTTGATGTCAAAGGTCGTGATCCGTTGACTCCATTTGATGGAGCGGATGAACTGGTGGATGGATCAGAGCGCATTTTCCAAAAAGTGGATGCTCGTTTGGGCAATATGTTTGCCAGGCTGCGCGAGCCGGGCTGCCTTGATCTTGATTCACGTAAAGGCAAAGCACCGGGCGGCTATCAGTATTCACGCGATCGCAGTCGTCAACCTTTTATCTTTATGAATGCTGCAGGTATGCAGCGCGATGTCGAAACAATGCTCCACGAAGGCGGGCATGCATTCCATTCCATTCTTAGCGAGACAGAGCCACTTTTGCACTATCGACATGCTCCAATGGAATTTGCCGAAGTGGCTTCCATGTCGATGGAACTCACCGCGCATCCATTCCTCACTGAATTCTATAGTGATGACGAAGCACAGCGGGCTGTTCGAGAGCATCTTGAAGGCGTGGTCAATACGCTGCCTTGGATTGCAACAATCGATGCCTTCCAACATTGGTTGTATACACATCCGGATCACACCCGCAGCGAACGAGAAGCTCACTGGCTGTCGTTGCTGGATCGATTCGGCCCCGCAATTGATCATGAAGGATACGAGCAACATCGCCCGAACGCATGGCATCGCCAACTGCATCTCTTCGGTGTGCCGTTCTACTACATTGAGTATGGGATTGCCCAGCTTGGTGCCTTGCAATTGTGGTTGCAATACAAGCAGGATACAGGCAAGGCCATCCAGAATTATTGCGATGCGCTCGCGCTTGGTGGGTCGAAACCCTTGCCACAACTATTTGAGGCTGCAGGGATGAAATTTGACTTCGGGCCCAACGCGGTCAAATCTCTCATCGCAGAGGTTGAGAACGAATTGAATACACTGCCTGCTTGAATCGGAATCTCGCAACGCAACAATATTTATCGGCCACCATCGATGTCGATGGTGGCCGCTTTTCTTGAAGACTAGCCCGGAAGGCCAACAAATGCCCACGGAAACACAATTCGTCCCTACGGATATCGATTGCAAAATTTGGGATCAGATTCAACCATTGGTTGAGGATCTCGTTGGCCGAAACATTGGATCAGCGAGCGAACTTGAACAATGGCTTCTCGAATGGAGTGATGTACAAGCTTACGTTTACGAGACGCGTTCTCGTTTGCATGTTGATTCTACGTGTCACACTGATGATGAGGTCATTCAAGAATCCTTTCAGCACTTTCAAACCACCGTCATGCCGCCTTTCAAGATAGCATCTGCTGACATTGATCAGAAATATTATGATTGCCCGTATCGAAGTGATCTTAATACAGATAGATATGGCGTGTTCGATCGTGCGGTCGCGACTGACATAGAGATCTATCGCGAAGAAAATGTAGCCATCGAAACCGAAATCTCCCAATTGCAACAGGAGCATGGCAAGATTACCGGCACGCAGACCGTTGAATATGATGGCGAGACGCGGACGCTGCCTGGTATGGTCAAGTATCAAGAAAGCACGGATCGCTCAGTGCGAGAGAGCGCGTGGCGAGCGGTGGCAGAACGGACACACCAAGATTCGGATGCGCTCCGTGATCTCTTTGACCAAATGTACACCAAACGTCAGCAGATAGCCCGCAATGCAGGGTTTGATAACTATCGCGATTACATGTTTCGCAGTATGCACCGATTCGATTATGATGTCTCCACATGCGAACAATTCCATCAAGCGGTGGCTGAATATGTCGTGCCGATCTATCGAGAAGTAACGCGATCGCGAACGGAAGCGTTGGAGATTGAGACTTCCAGGCCGTGGGATTCTGCTGTCGACGTGAAGGGTCGCGACCCGCTGGATCCGTTCGGCAGCGATGTTAATAAAATGGTTGACGGCGCCCAAAGAGTTTTTGACTGCATGAATCCAGAGTTGGGCGAGATGTTCAAAAGTCTGAACGATGGAACCAGCCTCGATTTGGAAACGAGGATCGGCAAAAGGCCGGGTGGTTATCAAACGACCTTTACCGTTTGCCGAAAACCGTTTATATTCATGAATGCAGCGGGAGTGGGTAGAGATTTTCGTGTATTACTGCACGAAGCAGGCCATGCTTTCCACACCATGCTTGGAGGCAATGATCCATTGATGGCGTATCGACACGCCCCGATCGAGTTCTGCGAAGTCGCCTCCATGTCCATGGAATTGACCGCACTTCCCTGGTTGGACCAAGTCTATGACAATCCCGCGGATGTGAAGCGCGCAACCCGTGTACAATTGGAAAACATTACTCGTTTGCTCTGTTGGATCGCGCAAATTGACGCATTTCAGCATTGGCTTTACACGCACGATGGGCATTCTCATGAAGAGCGCCAAAATGCCTGGCTCGGTTTATGTGATAAGTTTGGGCCGAATGATGATTGGTCGGGCATTGAAGAGTATCACAATGAGTCTTGGCAGAAACAATTGCATCTTTATCACTATCCATTCTACTACATCGAGTACGGCATCGCCCAGCTCGGTGCGTTGCAAGTCTGGATGAACTACCGCAAAGATAGGGACGCTGCAATCGGAGCGTATAAGAGAGCATTGTCGCTAGGCGGGTCTGCACCACTTCCCAAATTATTCGAGTCTGCGGGGACCAAATTTGATTTCGGCCCATCCATGATTGGTGAACTGGTTGACGATCTTCAAAACGAGTTGGCAGGGCTACCCGTGTAACGTGTGCGTTTAGCGAAACATGACATCGGCGAATAAAAAAACGCCTGCTCGATCAATCGTGGTCGAGCAGGCGTTCTTGTTATTTGAATTGGTTCATCGTGGCATTCAGTGCCGTTATCAATCATGAACCATGAGTGCATCGTTCTTACCGAGATCTTCATCCTTGTCAAACAGGCTATCACGTCCACGATTGACAAACCCGTCTTCGATCTCCTCGCCATGACCGTCATTGAACAATGCGTACCAGTAGGTATCGTTGATCGTGTGGAACTCATAGCCTTCGATGTCCACCCATCGATCACTGAGTAGGACGAAGGCGCCATTGCGATACGAGTTCCAATTCGGATAACGGAGCCAATTGTCTGCATCATAATCGTTGAGCGCAAAGCTTGTATTCTTTGGTCCAAAGGAATCCATATATCCAACTTCGAATCCGTCCTCGTGTTCATTTGGGCTTTGTAGTTGTTGTCCAGCTAGGCTGCCATCTTCGATAAGGGTCTTGAATACTTGATGTGTCGTGTCGCTTTCCATCAAGGTCATGCTCTTTGTCGAGGGGTATTGCTCATCGTGTGAATTCGCCCAGACGAAAAAGCCTTGATACACGCCGTTGAGATTGATGGCATTGATCTGCCGTCGTGCGGTTGCTTTGGCTCCTTTGGGCCCGATCATGGCTTGATTCATGACGACAAATAAGACGGCAAGAATGGCGATGACGATCACCAATTCAACCAAGCCTACTCCTCGTCGACGGTTGGGAATGAGAAGAGCGGGTCGGTCATGTGAATGCTTGGGCATAAGTTGCTCCGGCGGTTGGGATAGATGTGAGGACCGTTCAATCATAGCACTTGAGATCAGCTGTTGTCGCAAGGAACTTAAAACGTCATGCAACCCACCTCTCAAAAACAAGCAGGGCGGCAACGGATAAAGCCGTTGCCGCCCCAAGAGCGTTTGTTTTGTGAGGCCAGTATTGACGACCGCCCAATCAGACGACTTCTCCGATGAAGAAATCATCACCGGCATCGTTGTCAGTAAATGCATCGTCTTTCTTTTGAGTGATTTTTCCTGTGCCGGTGTTGAACGAAATCTTGTCAATCCGAGTGGCAGAAATTCCGAAGGCGTTACCGCCGTTCGTCCCATCTACGTCCTTCAGATCAACGTTATCAAAACGGCCAGCGGAAAACACACTGTCGATAAACTCATCGGTAATTCCGCTAACGCCTTTGAATTTCAGTTTCTTGACCCGTGCATCGGCGTTGTCGAGATCAGAAAGATCGGTGGGAAGGCCACTCGTAATTGCAGTATCCCATCCGACATAGAAATTGACACCGTTGGCAGCTCCGAGTTGCACCTTACTAATGTCATTGCCCGCTTGGAATAGAATGCTGGAGGCGATGCCTTTGACATCAATGGATTTCGCAGATTTTTTGAAATCCGTGCCATCATCGGTGAGAAGCATATTGCCCTGCCAGTTGCCTTTGACTGAGAATTTGCCCATGACCTTAGCGGTCAGGTCACCGAGGAAGTTGCCCTTGATTTTGAAGTCACCCGCATCAGCAAAAGCAGTCATGTCAAAGCCTGCCGCGACGTTCCCTTTGACATCCAGTGTTTTTAGCGATTGGGTAACTGCATTGGTATTGTCCTTTGTTTCACGCCAAAATTCCCAAACCCCATCACCCACATTGGCTTTGGCAGAAATCTTGCCCGATTGGGCATCTCGTACGCTTAAGTGATCAGCGGTGAAATCTGCTTTGGAGCTGGCTTTCTTCAATTCGTCGATGACGACAACGCCTGCATCAAGGTTATCAAAGTCGAGTTTCTTAATCTCACGGCCAAACACAAGATGCGAATCGCCGGTCACGGCCACAAATCGGAAGGACCCGCTGACGTTTTCATCCTGCCGGAAGTTCAAGTCGGTTCCGTTGGTTACAGAGCCAAGTTTGGCATCCTTGACACTGACAAGGTCAATGCCCGTGCCATCGAAATCTACTTTATCTGCCGTCAGTTTGGAGAGGCCGGATCCACGAATTCCACCAATGGTGGCGCGGCCGTCGCCCCCGGACTTCTTGGTGACTTTGATAGTGAAACTGTCTCTCGATGCGGTTGTTTCCGCCAATGTGAATACGCGGTTACCACTCTCATTGTCTACAGCAAACAGACCCGTGCCGGAGGACAAAGTGACTTTCACTTGGTCTCCATCACCGTCGGTGTACGAGTACTCCGTGTAGTACACGGTGTTGTTACTCGCCTCAGTCTGGAAGAGTGCAGCCGATCCTCGGAAGAACGCTCCTTGGCCAACAACATTCCACAACCCGATCAGGGTTGAAGAGGCATCGTCCACAACCGCTGAGAACTGGCCGAGATTTCGGCGCCCGATGGTTTCAAAGTCAACTCGTTTACCATCCTGACTTGCTGCAGTGATGATGATGTGGGGGTCTTGGCCGGCATAGTCTGTAACGAGGATTTGATCTTGTTCCCATTCAGCCACGGTTGTACCGATGGTGCGTGAGTGTCGATCTCCGATGATGATAAACTGCGCATCGTACAAGGTGCTGCGGGTCGGTGCCGAAATCGTCCAGTGAGCTCTGTTCAAGGCGGCGGCATCGGTCCACGCATTGCGCAGGTGAACATCACCCGCGGCGGATCCCAAGTTGTCCACCAGTGTTTGAAATGCATTTTGGGTGTTACTCAACGCATCAAGATCACCCCAATCTTCGCCCACAAATGTATGAGCTACATTTTCAAATGACCCGCCGCGAAATGCGATGTCTTCAGCCATGATCGAGCCGGTGAAGGCATTGTCTTCTGCACGCAGGCCTAGATTTCGAACAATGTAATGAGCAACTGTGTCTCGCAGCTGTGAA
>PJEL010003670.1_pt1 | contig 12977 bp, 8 predicted proteins | sample 1853271 | NCBI WGS metagenome assembly PJEL01 (sample SAMN08108733, study PRJNA415343) | Invertebrate metagenome, whole genome shotgun sequencing project. | host: Globobulimina | place: Sweden: Gullmar Fjord | collected 2015-08 | reverse complement strand
TCCCTACAACCGCGATGATCGCTACATGTATATGCTGTTGACTGTCCGCCTGACGCGTTCCCAGTGTTTCATGGATGAGTGTGGTTCGATCCTAGAAAGGGACCACGTTCACTTTGGACACAGTGCCATCCGGCAGCGTCTTTGATGGAAGACCATCTGCAAATTCTGCAATGGTTGCCTTCACGTTTTGGATGACGCGCAGTGGATTCTCGCCGTACCGCACAACCACCACACCACCGACCGCTTCTGCTCCTGCCTTGTCGAGCACCCCGCGCCGGAGTGCCGGGCCCTTAGCAACATGGGCTATATCAATTAATCGCACCGCAACATCATCACGGGCGGTTATCGCTATTGACTCAATATCTTTGACGGACTGAATCAGTCCGATCCCACGAATGACATATTCGGCCTGATTCACTTCGATGGTGCGGGCGCCGACATCAACGTTACTACGCCTCACCGCCTGATAGACTTGAGGCAGCGAGATCCCATATGCTCGCATCGCATCGGGATCGACATCAATTTGATACTCCCGCACATGGCCGCCGATCGATGCGACTTCCGCCACACCATCCGTTGCAAGCAGATTGAAGCGCACATCCCAATCTTGGATACTGCGCAGTTCTTCCAAATTCCAACCACCTGTAGGATTACCCGCTGCATCTCGCCCTTCAAGGGTGTACCAAAAGACTTGGCCTAACGCGGTCGCGTCCGGCCCGAGTGCAGGTGAAATACCTTCAGGGAGCGTACCGGGTGGCAAAGCGTTCAATTTTTCAATCAACCGACTGCGAGACCAGTAGAACTCAACGTCCTCTTTGAATATCACATAGATTGACGAAAATCCCATGATCGAATAACTGCGCACACTATCGACGCCCGGCACGCCGAGCAATGCTGCAGTCAACGGATAGGTAATCTGATCATCAATATCTTGAGGCGATCTGCCCGCCCACTCAGTGAAAACAATCTGTTGATTCTCGCCGAGATCGGGAATTGCATCAACTGCCACGGGGTCACGTGGCAAGCCTATGTCTCCCCATTCAAAGGGTGATACAACCAACCCCCACCCGAACATCGCAATCAAGAAAATCACGACAACGAGTTTTTGCTCGAGGCAGAATCGAATCAGTACGGACAGAGGGCTTGGCCGACTCTTTGCTGCAATGAGTACGGATTCTGGGGGATCCGAAGAAGATGTTGGCCTCGGGGACTTTGTTGTCACGGCTTCTCTCCGATCAGATGCACTGAATCAATGCGCTCTTCCACTGCACCACATTGCTGCATCACATGGCCAAGATACGGATTGAGGATCGATTGATCTGCGGACAACCACAATGCCTCTTCTGACCCAAACGCCATCGGACAAGACTGAACATAAATGGGTTGCTCCAAGCTATGTCCAAAGATCTGCGCGATATCGATAATCGCTTGTGAATCACGCTGAAAACGTCTTCGAGCGTCCGCAATATCTGCAAATGTCACCTTTGCAGCAGACTCCAATTCGTTCCGCGATCCAACCGACTGGAGTGCTTGTAGAACAGTCGAACGTGCAACTTGCCAACTCTCACGGACGGATCGCTTAGCTCCCGTTACATCTAACCCTTGCACTACCTCCAAAAAGGAAGCACGGCCTTGGTTGTATCGATCTAAGTCATCGTCCGCCAACGCAATATGCAATTCGAAATAAGTGTCGTACACGGGTCGAAATTCCGCAAGCAACCCAAGCGATATCGCCGCGACTGATTCTCCATCAACCTCTTTTGCATTCTGGGCGTTTTCAATGTCGTCGACAATGGGATTCATCATGCTTGGCTTAGCGCTGATCTGCAATGCGCTATCAATCTTGAATGCGCCGTGGGTTACCACCACATCCCCTTCAATGAGACCAGACCGTACGATGTAGACATCACCCACGCGCGGGCCGAGTATGATTTCGCGACCTTCGAAGGTAGGTTGCTCATGATCGGTGTGCTGTACGTAGACAATGGCGCGCTTGCCCGTCACCAATGCTGCTGAAACTGGAATGACAACCGGTGGCATTTCGCTCGTGCTTCCTTGAACAACGCCAGTTAATCCGAATTGCCCCGCCGCTTCTGCTTGTACGAACATTCCGGGCTTGAAGAGATGTTTCGAGTTGTCCACTTCCACTCGAACCCAAGTGATTCGCGTGCGTTCCTGCAATATGGGATCTACAAAAACAATCTCGCCTTCGAATGTTTGGCCCGGCACTGATTGCACAGTGAAACTGACCTTTTGACCAGCATACAGCGATGGCAACTGAGATTCGTACGCTTCCAATTGCATCCAAAGCACACCCAAATTGGTGACTTCAAGAAGCGGATTTCCCGTCTTGAAGTACTCACCCTGTGTGATGTATTGCCTGGTAACAATTCCATCAAATGGTGCACGAATGGTCAACCGTTCCAGCAACGTATCTGATGCAGCGATGTCGTCAATCTGTTGCGCGGACAAACCCCACAATCGAAATTTCTCACGAACTGCATGTAGTCGCGATTCATACATTTTGCGAATCGTGTTGGACGTGTTAGCGTGAGCGTTGTTGTTCTGCGCTATGGCTAACTTGAATTCCTGTTGAGCTGCTAACAGTTCGGGGCTATACACTTCCGCCAACGGCTCACCTGCTTCTACAGGTTTGCCGAGATAGTCAACATGCAATTCGTCAATGCGGCCGGCAAAGTCCGCTGAGATGGTGGCCACACGTGTCTCATCTACTTCAAATCGCCCAAACAATCGCACTTGACCTTGCGGGAAATAGCGGTCAGCCACCGTGGTTTCAATTTCTGCCAGTGCCACGGCCTCAGGAGTTAATGTGAGTATCCGATCCGTCGACCCCGCGATCGCTGCATCCACAACTGGAATGAGATCCATAAAGCAGATTGGACATTTCGCATCGGGGTCAGGCAACTGAACCTGGGGGTGCATTGAGCACGTGTACAGCGCGATTCTATCACCGTCGCCCTCGGCTGAAGATGTAACACGATCTTCATCACTATGGTCGTTCGGAGTGGCGTCACTGCGATATCCCATGCGCGAGCCGACAACAAATGCCACGACGATTGCGACCAGCGCGACAAAGGCTGCGACGGAAGACCATAACCATTTCAAGATGGCCAATAGGCGCTTATTCATGATGTGTCTCCGATTCGGTTGTGCCTCTCGGATCAGATTCCACAAATGGAAGCGACTGCCCTATCAAACGTTCCAGATGCGACAATGCCAACTGGCGATCTGTAATGGCTCGCTCATGCAACCGTTGCATTTCCAGCCATGTGCGTTCGATGTCCAGCAAATCAAGGAAGGTTGCATCGCCGGCCTCAAACTCAGCCAGCGTTGCATGCATTGATTCTTCGGTCTGCGGGATGAGTCTATCCTGGTAGAGCGATACGCGTTCGATGGCATCGATGTGTTCATAATAGAGCGTTGTCAATTCTGCCATCAAACGATTCAAACGTTCTTCACGACTGCTCGCCAAAGCCAATCGCCGCATCAATGATTGCCGAACCGCCGCCGAGTATTTGTCGGATTGAATAGGTATGTTGATGGAAACAGTAGCTAACAATGCGTCGTTCCCGTCTTCCGGATCGCTGGCATTCGTCCCATCACCAATCGTGGTATAACCAAATCCAAGAGTGACATCGGGGTAGAACAATTTGCGTGCCACCTCCGAAGCATGGCGTTCGCGGTTCATTTCCTCTTGTAATGCCAGCAACTCTGGATTGTCAAGTGGGAGCATCTGCTGCAACTCTCCCAGGCTGGCTTCCAAACTGCGAGCATCAAGCGACAAGGGGCGGGGCGCCTCCGAATTCGCGGGACGGCCAAGAGCTGCATTAAAAATTGCAACGAGCGGGTGACGTTTGTCTTGCAGGCGACGCAGTTCATCTTGTCGTTTTTCAATTTCGATCTGCACGCGAATGATCTGACTCGCTTGCGATTCCCCTATTTGATACCGCTGCTGCACCAACGATTCAAACTGCTTCAACAGCTCGATGTTGTCCTCGAGTATTCCAGTTGACGATTGCAAATAGTACATCTCGTAGTACGCAGTACGCACACGATCAAAGATCTGGTGTTTTCGAGATTCAAATCGCAAAAACGCTGCACGTGCATCTGCATCCGCAGCGAGGCCACGCGATTCTTGCTTGCCAAACCATGGGAACGTTTGCGACATTTGAATCTGTTGTCGCATGGGGCCGACTCGGGTTTCGACCTCCGCAATATAATGGCCAAACGTCAGTCTCGGATCAGGCAACGCCGTCACCTGAGGACGATCTTCCAATTCCGCTTGCCAAACGTAATACGCGGACTCCAAATCACGATTGCAGAGCGCCGCATAGGTCAACGCTTCCGCTAATGTTGAATCCTGCCCGATTGTCGGCAACAGATCAGAACTCGAAGAATCGCTTTCCGCATGTAGAACTGGAGCTTTTTCGACTGCATGCCTCGCATTAATCGTGTCTTCATTCTCTATTGCAGATCGAGCACTCTTCACAGACGCACCCTGCGCTTTGAAGTCCTGTCTTTGCCGCACAATGTCAGATTCGAAATCGTATTGTGACAACGGCGAAGCGCAACCAACCAATAGAGTTACCCACAGATAGCTCAGAAGAAGCGGCATCCTCATCGTTACCTGTCGTATCACATTTGTTTCAGGGGTGATAACGTTCGTCATCGTCAGGTCACTCCACTATCTCGATCGGTCATACGAAACCCACGTACACGCGCATCAGCAATGCGCATCAAGGCAAAGCGTTGCCACCTACGTGAATTAAAAGAGTGTCACTCTGTTTGCATGTCGCCTCGAATGAGGAAGGGACAGTCTGCACGAAGTGCGACCATATTACCGTGCAACGCGATGTCATACATCGTGCGCACAGCACCCAAAACGGTGGCCTTGAAAAACCAACCGCGCAGGCGACAGCTATGGAGATAGGGTGATCAGGTTATCCAAATGCAGAATCGAGATTGCGGAGAACTCGTCTGCCCGTCTGCGAGCAGAATATCTCGCGCGCCCAACGTGGATCGTACAGAAGCTCGCGGCCCCTCAAGCATGGCTTGCGCCAACACCACAGGCATCACTTGCAAGGTTGTGATTTCCCGACTTGAGTTTGTCGGCACGGGTAGCGGAGCTGGGTGGATCGGCAATGGCAGGCCACTTGGTGCCTGTTGTAAGAAACACACACAGTCGGCGGGCATTGCTGCCATGTCACGCTTTGAATTTTGGCTTGAGCGTTGTTTATCAGCCGGTACTCTTGGTGCGTCTGACGTTCTCATATGACATGCTGAAGATTGAGCCGGAGAGGGAGTTACAACTACTGCAACTTGGGGTCGCGGCGCGTCCGGCTTACAGCATGAGGATGAACTGGGATTCGAGGTGGTCACTTTGATCTCAACCACTTTCGACGATGCAACAGGGGAAGCCGGCTGTTTCATGCAACAGCCGTCCGCCATCCCGGTCGACATTCGTGCTGCCATCGCCGTTTGTCGGTTGGCTTGCATTTCCTCGCCACCCCCATCTGCGATCGCTACAACAGGCACCATCATAAGTGGCTGCAAGGCGAGTGCGAAGATGAGATACAAACGGGTGAGGAACATAATGTCACTTCATGATACCACAGATTTCGGCCTTTGGTTCGCCGGTGATCGCTATATCGGTTCGGATTCGGAGACGAATCACGCAACTCCCCCAGCATTCGGGAGTTCTACATCAAAAAGGCCAGGCCCCATAACTACACGCGTGGTCCATCAAACACAGGACAACTGCCCTGCTGCCGCCTCTTCATACACTTGTTGACAATTCTCTGCCGCCCCATCCCAGGTTAGATGACGCAACTCGAATTGGCCATGATGCCGCATCGTTTGGCTCAATGGAGGATATTTTAGCACCGCGACGATCTTGTTGGCTATTTCATCGACATCCCAGAAATCGACTTTCAAGGCATGGGTGAGTACTTCAGATACGCCTGACTGTTTGGAAATAATCACTGGCACATTGTGGCTCATTGCTTCGAGTGGCGCGATACCAAACGGCTCAGAGACGCTCGGCATCACATAACAATCCGCCATTCGAAAGACCCGTGCAACGTCCTTCCCGCGCAGGAAGCCGGTGAAGAGAACTTTGTGACCAATCCCCAACGATGCCGCCATCTCAATCATACGGGTGGCCATATCTCCCGATCCCGCCACGATGAATTTGACGTTCTTAACTTTTTCCAAGACCCTCTTGGCTGCGTGGATGAAGTACTCCGGGCCTTTCTGCATTGTGATACGACCAAGGAACAGCACAATCTTGTCGTCCGACCGGATCGGTGGGCGTTCGACGTCACTGTTTTCTTGATCAACACCATTCCACACTACTCGAATCTTGCCGGGATCCACACCATAGCGATGAATCACAATGTTGCGTGTCCAATACGAAACGGTAATGATCCGCATCGCGCTGTGCATACCGCGGCGCTCGATGTCGTACACCTTTTGATTGACGTTGTTACCTGCTCGGTCAAATTCGGTCGAGTGCTGGTGAATCACCAACGGCGTACCCGTGAGTCGCGCGACCGCCATCCCCGCAGGAAAGGTCATCCAGTCGTGAGCGTGAATAACATCAAATTGTTGCCCACGCGTTAGGCCAAGCACAAGTTGGGCATACCGCTGGGTGTCACCCATCAGATCCCCGCCATAGTCTTCGCCCGCCGTCTTGGATAATCCGAGAAAGCCCGGAGTTGGTTGAGAAAGATCTGGCTCATCTGTGGGAGTTGAAATGTCAGGAACAACGGGCGGCATCGACGATTTCTCAAGACTGGTAGGTCGCACGACAGGCATCACGCCTTCAGACTGGACAGCCTGCATCGCAACATCCGGCTGAATCCCAGAATGCAAGAGTGATTCAAATTCGGTTCGCTCAACTGTTGTGAGTTGCTGAAAAGCAACCGGGTCCACGGGCCCACCGTCACCGTACGGCGAAGCAAACTGAGATGGGACCGCATGGAAGGTAACATTTTCACTGAAGTGTTCTGACTTGAATCCACGCAGTTCACCCGACGGGTTCGTTGATCCACTTGACGATTCAATCGGCAAGACCGTTCCGTCTTGAGACCCCTCCGACGCTTCGGATTGGCCAGATCCATCGGCAAGGTCCGCGGCCACATCCTGCGCATTTTGCACATGAAGCGTGATCTCAGCTTCGGCAGCCGCGATCGGGCAGGCGGCCTCTGGGCTGAGGAGTTGTACGTGTGACGATGTGTGCTTATCCACTGCTTTGGGCAGTACGAAAGTGATTTCATGACCAAGGCGATCAAGCGCTTTGGTCAATCCATAGCAGGCGGTCCCGAGACCGCCGGAGATAAAGGGTGGAAACTCCCATCCAAGCATGAGCACACGCATATCAGCCAACTCCAAAGAGACTACATAATAATATCTGCTCCTGTGAGATGGAATCTCAAGAGCGACCAAAGTCGCATAGCATCAGAACAGAACATGGCGCAGTTTAGGCTATCTCATTCAGAAACCAATGTGATTTGCGTGTGGAATGCCCAAAAGTCGGGGCAAGAATGAAAATATTGATGTCGAATGCGTAGGTCGATCGCAAGAATGACGTTGAGGTCAGCCGATTCCTCAACCGTCATCGAAGAGAAAAAGCTCAGTTCAGTTGATCATTAGGCACCGATCGCCCGGCCTCGATTGCGGGTCGTAACAACATGAACGTCGACTTCCTGCATCGTGACCACGCTCACCTCGACAAATTGGCTCAGCCGCTGAATGACCTTTAGGCTCGCTAGGGAAGTGGATGCACCTGCCCATACTTCTTGAGCGACCAATCTTGGTTGGCCACTATCAGAACTCCCAGCTGTACGGGCATTGAAGATCAATCCCAGTTGATCCGGGCGATCTTCAGCGGCAAAGAGATTCTGTTTATCGCGCAACCACAAACACACAAAGCCCTGACACACCTCGGGACGACAACCATATTGGCTGCACCGTCCGGCCTCATCGCCGCTCTTACAAGGCGTGTTTTGGGATGCCTCAGCGTGATTGGATTGCGGACCATGATGTGCCAGTTTGCCCTCAATAGAGGGGCTTATCAGATGCACACACCGGACGCCGGCCGGCTTGCCGAGCGCGGGAATGTTCATGGCCTCGCAACATGCAGCACAGTCACCACATTGGCGATCGGTGCTCGTGGGCTTCGGCTGATTTGCCTGATTTGATTCAATTCTCGTGTTGATCATCAATAAACTCCGCCTGTGCATATGGGGTCGACAGAATTCACTTTGATCTGATTGGGATGATGATGACGAAGCGGTAAGCGGGTCCGGTTGATCGTGTTCCTCTGATGTTGCCGCTTGAACCGGTTGTCCGGGTTAGGAAAGATGATCCTGTCATCCGGCTTGGCCAATTGCACCAAAACTCCTTTCAGAGCACTAGAACAGTGTTCCTAGTGCTGGAAAGGCAATTCACCCCTCCGGTTGGTGCTTCTCCCTGCATTGACTTGATAGGGCCAGCCTGCGAGAATCTTGGTGATATGACTACATCAACCGACCATCCGACAACTTCAATCGAAAAAACCGACCGCGTCAGCGATCTTGACCATCGCCCGCGCGTCCTCCTTGGCAAAATGGGACTGGATGGCCACGACCGTGGCGTCAAACTGATCGCGAGAGCATTACGCGATAGTGGCATTCACGTCATCTACTCCGGACTTTGGCAAACGCCTCGATCACTTGCCATCTCCGCTCGCGATGAGGATTGCGATTGCGTCGCTGCCTCGATGATGTCAAACAGCCATCTCGTACTTGTACCCAAACTTCTCGAAGAATGTGAGAACGTCGGGCGGCCTGACATGGTCGTCAACATCGGCGGGATCATCCCGAATGAGGACGTTCAAGCGATGCTCGACGCGGGTGTTGGTGAAGTCCATCGAACTGGCACCTCGATGGAAGAAGTTGTCAATTCTGTCCGCCGAGCCACAAAACCCTATACGGATAAAGTCTCGGACCACCCCACTGCTCAACTCGCTCGGCAAATCAGCCTTGCTCATGATGGGCGCCTGGATTTGGAGAATGTAACCCTCAAACGCCCCGACCGCGTCATCGGATTCACCGGCAGCCCCGGCGCGGGCAAGAGCACACTTGTCGCATCGCTGGCGGGCGAATTTGTACGCCAAGATTTGGGACGGTTGGCGGTAATCGCGTTTGACCCCATGAGCCCGATTACATCCGGTGCACTTCTCGGCGATCGCTTGCGAGTTGATTTCAATAACATCGATGAGAAAATTTTCTACCGCAGTCTCGCGATCGTCGGCGAAGACTATGCCTCATTGCCCACGTTGATCGGCCTCATTGGTGCAGCGGGGTATGACACTGTCATTGTTGAAACGGTTGGCGCAGGCCAAAATGATGTCGCCATTCGCAACCATGTTGATCACACCGCTGTCGTCGTCGTGCCCGGCATGGGAGACAGTGTGCAAACGGACAAGGCAGGCATTCTCGAAATCGCAGACTTGTTTATTGTCAACAAAGCAGATTTCCCCGGCGAATCAACGCTTGTCCGAGACCTCCTTGATGTTTCAGAAGGCAGACCAATCCTCGAGACCATTGCAACACGTGGCAAAGGTGTCCCCGAGCTGCTCGATGCGCTGCTGAAGATCGGTAAGTAGTCAAGAGCCCTTCTTCGAGTCACCGAGCATGGGCCTTCGCCAAAACCAAGACAAAGAAAAATGAAACGCGTGCGCACCAATGTGCACACGCGTTTTGTATGTTGTAACACACAACACATCTTCCTCTTACTTCACAGATGAGTTGAACTAGTTGCCTGTTTCAAGCATTAGCACATTGCTTTTGACCGCTCCAGACGATTTGTGATTCGCCTCTAGGGCTTGCAACCAAACCAATCCTGAGGGAATATTCTCGGGTGTAGTCAGCTCAAGTGCCACGCGCCCATTCTCATCTGCGTCATACGAACCGATTTGGTAGACCGGTCCAGAGAGGTCGATGCAGATATCGAGCTTTGGTATGAAGGTGCATTCATTACCTTTGAGACTACCAAGCAAATGGATGCGCCCATTCTTGTCTGCACCGGATATGCTAAAGTAGTTCGGCTCGACACGGCCGTCGTGCAGGCGAGGCCTCGTGGTCATAAATCTCGCATCAGGGTCAAATGAAAGCGTCAGAGGTGCGCCACCGTACACCTGAACCCCCTTGGATCCGAGGATCAAGGTATTACCGAGTACATCATCCTTGCCATCATGATTAATGTCACCGACAGCATGTTCGGTACCCCAGAAGAATGTGGAGTAGCCGGGCCCAGTCCACCAATAACCCAGTTGCACCTCTGTTCGAGCATCGAACACAAATGTATAACCGTGTGATGCGACCAATACCTCGGGCAGATCATCGCCTGCAACATCTGCTAGACCACACCAAGAGCCGTATCCCGATGCACTAAGGGTTGTATTCGGGTATTCACTAACGATCGCCCCATCCCGCCCTGAGAACAGATACACATTCCCAAGGGAATGATGATCACACACCAAGATATCTGGAACATCATCGCCGGTCATATCCACGCCGCCGTCGATCCATTGTCCAAACCAAGAATCCCCATTAGGGCTCAAGATAGACCCAATAGTTTTCCCATTTACAGGGTTGATAATGTGTACTTCATTGAGACCTGCCCCGTGAATTGCATTAATGGAGGACACTAGGATTTCGGGCAAGCCATCGCCGGTCAGGTCACCCGCTGACGCTAATCGCTCAGGATAGTCAATGCCGGCAATCTCTCTCAACACCGCCCCAGTCATCCCATCGAAGACGCGGATTTTGCCATCCGCTTCATACGATGGAGTACTCCCGACAAAGTCATCCACCCCATCATTCGTAACGTCTTCAAGGGCCGCCATGTGCGGGCCGATCTCAAATACATCTTGCTCACCTTGAACGGTCCACATGAGGTCGCCGTTTGCGCCGGTGTACATTCGCAGTTCACCCGGAGTTGAATCATCGCGAAGACGGTAATTACCAAGGCTGACGACCACACCGTCCGTGCCATTGGGCCCCGCTCCGGAAACGAATACTGCATAATGCTCCGTCGCTCCAGATCCAATGCCCACGTCAGACCACAATAGTGAACCGTCTATTCCAGAATAGCAATAGAACTTCCCTACCGATCTGGATTGGGAATTTCTCCACGCCCAATCCATGACCATGAACTCATCGTGACCGTCCCCGTTCAGATCACCACCCGTCGCAATGGCCGTACCGAATCCGACTGAGTCGTTCGGTTGAGGAACATGGTAAGGCAACCCATTTTGAGCAATAGCCAACCCGCTGTTCATTAGACTGATGGTGGTTGCAAGTACCGCCGAATGGAAACGTAACGACATAGAAGATGTCTCCTCGTAATTCTCTCAATTCACTGTCTGACGGGAGAGCTCGCGCGTGCTTCGATTCGTCAACTGCATTCTTCGAGGGCTGATCTCTTCGTCCGTGGCTGTCGAGGTAGGGTTTGGTTTGACAGTGAAACCGCAGGGGGTGCGGCCGACCACGTTATGAGTATACGCCTCTGGAACCGGAGCGGTTGCCCGATTCTCATGAGAGCACCACATTTGTCAGCTCTCAGCCCGTTTTGCTGCGGTTCGACGGTTTTAGCTAGAGCCATTGGATCGAACATTTTCACAAGTTGGCGTACGTTAATGCGACGCCGGACTGTGCGAAAGTCATGTGGGCGAAACACATCTACACAAAAAAAGAACAGGGGGACTGAAGTCCCCCTGCCTTATCGTAATCTACATGTTCAACAAAATCTGTTTTATCAATTGCAACGTGGCGGGGCATCGTGCAGACGATACGGACGTTCCGTTGCGCGATCTTGTTGATGTTGATGATGATGGTGTGGTGACGATGATGGTGCGTGGCAATCATCTTCGGGACCAGCCAAGAAAGTGGTTTCAAGTTCGTGCCGAATCTTGGTGAGCGCTTTCACCTGGATTTGTCGAACTCGTTCTTTGCCCACACCGATCATTTGTCCAACTTCGCCGAGCGTCATGCGACGCTTGGCATCACGATCCGCTCGTCGACGAGGCCGCGTTCGGTCGGTCCCTTCACCTGAGTCGACCATCGCCAACCCGAATCGATGTTGCACCACTTGCAATTCGACATCGCTGAGATTGCATCGGTTGTTGCGGACAATGTCCGCAACTTCCGCAGCGCAGTCCTCTTCAAACGATTCGCGTTTGGTATTTGACCAGCCGGACTCTTCCATACTCGGGTCAAACTCCACCGGGAAGCGGTCCCGCAAGCGCGATTCCTTGTGCGCTTGACGACTGAATGCTTTCAAAATCGACTGACAGGCATAGGTTGAGAATTTGAATCCGAAATCGGGGTTGAACTTTTCGATAGCGCGAAGCAAAGCCATATTGCCTTCACTGACCATGTCGGTGACGTCAATATTTTTGAGGCTGGTGCGTCGAACCATCGCCAAGACGAGGCCGACGTTGGTTTCTGCGATCTGTTCACGCAACGCCGCCGCCAATTCCGCCCAATGGATAAGCTCATCCGCTTGAGCAGCGGTTGGCTGATTGAGCGGGGGAGCATCTTCATTGACCCCGAGCGCATCTTGAATCATTCGGGTTCGGTAGCGAGCATAATTATACTGATAGAAAATCGCCCGCTCTTGTTTGCCGGTAAGGCGCATGACTTCGCCCCGTTTTCGACCACGGTTGCGCGCACTGTCATTCGGCAGTCCGAGCTCGGTCATCACGGGGCCGTACCACGACACATCAGGCAGCGGGACGTCAGTTGCTTCTTCGAACAATCGATGCTCCGCCTGATCGCCTTGCAGTTCTGGGCTATCCATGAAATCTATCGGCATCGCCAACAGCGATACCAACAACTCTCGCCGAGCCGGCGACAGATTAAATGCTTCGCACCCCATCGGGGTATTCAGATGATACTGGCGGTGCGATT
>PJEL010003669.1_pt1 | contig 12978 bp, 10 predicted proteins | sample 1853271 | NCBI WGS metagenome assembly PJEL01 (sample SAMN08108733, study PRJNA415343) | Invertebrate metagenome, whole genome shotgun sequencing project. | host: Globobulimina | place: Sweden: Gullmar Fjord | collected 2015-08 | reverse complement strand
TATTGGTGTCTGCGGAACTCTGTTTAGAAATATGAAGGGTGGCATCTTTAAGCGAAGAAAGTGGGAATATGACAGAGTTTGCCTTGAACAGGTTTCTTTCAACCAAGCAGGTAGAGGAAACAGTGTCGTCTCCCGAAAATGAGACTCCCGGACTTCGGTAATTAGCTTGGTTGTTTTCTATGACATTACCGATGAGTGATACTGTTTGTTTATTAATCAACGCCCCGGCATAGAGGTCAGCGATGTTTTCAGAAATAGTGTTGTTTGCAATCATGCTTTCTGCTGAACCTGTTTTGATATCCAGCCCTCCACCGTGACAGCACAATGCGGCGTTCCAAGCATCACAATTGCTGTTTTGACAACTATTACCAGTAATGATGTTGCCAGTGATGGTCAGGACCGAAGCGGTTCCATCCATGAAGGTATGCATTCCGCCGCCAAAACCGCGTAACGTATCATTACCGGTTACGGTGTTATTCATTATGGAGTTGTCCCGTACCTCGAAGGTGTTTAGGCCTTGAACATCGCCCTCTACCATGAGGCCGCCACCGAATACAGTTGTACTATTTCCAGAGATCTCGTTTGAAATAATTTCCACGTCAGAGGCAAATACTGCGACACCTCCGCCCTTGAAGTCGGCTGTATTATTTGTAATGACGTTGTTTTCGATAGTAACCACCGCGTCCGCGGTAATTTTGATGCCACCGCCATCAAGCGTTGCATGGTTTAGAGTTATCGTATTGCCTTGGATTGTCGCCATCCCTGGGCCGACTTGAATGCCGCCGGCATATTGATCGGCGTCGTTGTCTTGGATGGTGTTGTCTTCGACTAATACGTAGGAATTTGCTCCCACCTTGATTGCAGCACCAGATCCAACGGTTGTATTGCCACTGATGATGTTGTTGCGAATGATGAGCTTCGTCGGCGTTTCTGGCGGGCAGGAACTACCGAGCACCGTAAAGCCTCCTCCCTCAAAAGTCTCTACACCGTGCCCATTGGTGATCGTGAAGCCATCGACGCTCGTATTCGCACCTTCGCAATTATGAACGTCGAAAACGGGCCGTAATCCACTGCCATTGATGATGGTGGTTGCAGCACCGGCTACACTTGTCAGGGTAATCTCCTTGCCCCCGAAGCTCAGATCGTTTTCGAAATAGGTATTAGCTTCGACAAGCACAGTGTCCCCATCACTCGCGGCACTTAAGGCTGCCTGGATAGTACTGAAGTCGTCAGGTACGTTGATGGTAGCGGATTCGCACATCGCAGCTTGTGCCAACACCAGCAGAAACAAAACAACAAAAACACACCAGCTCCCGTAATTACATCGCTGCCAGTGCTGGACGAGACTATTCTGAATATTCACCTGTGACTCTCCTGTTGTGTTTGATTCTTACGGTGCAAAGAACAGGAAAACCTTTTCCCATACACCAAGGTACGTTCGGGGGACTCTCGCGTCAAGAGTCTTTGCTTTGCCTAGCCCGCATACCTCACCAGCTTCCTGTTACAACCGAAAATCTGCTGACGCCCATTCTTGGGGGGAGCGTTCTCTCAGAAAGGGTCCCTAGCTGCGATGTTTGCGACCTGAGGTCCGCGCAGTCGTACTGGTGATCGGGTCAGTCTCCCTTTCGCACACTATCGTCACTTTTCGCTGTCGAAGTTTCGCTGCATCGGTAGACGGTGAATCTATACCGTACGTTCAGATATGAGCAATGATCCTGGACCCACTCATGAACACGGGAATGGGTCCAAGTTGGATGCTGGTTCAATTCCCTGCTGAGTGCGAATCCCTCGTTCCACAGCACGAGGGAGGGAGGGCTGTCTTCTAAATCTTCGATGACCCTCTGCTGATATCGAGGCAGATCGGAATGACCCGGAAGAAAAACCGTCGTCAGGCCGGCAAAGGGCCTCTCTGAAAAGTATACGAGCTGCGAGCAAAAGGGCCAAAAACAGATTCTGTCGGTTGGTTTGGTGGACTCCCGTACGAAACGCAGAACCGGTAGCAGCCGGTGAGGAGTGCTTTCAATCTCTAGCTTCTCCAGGAATTCTTCTTGATCCATGAACGCAAGACTAATGGAACGCGCAATCTGAAAAGGTCCCAAGTTCGAGAAGCGCAGAGCCAAGGACTGCGGAGAACACGAGAGGAAGATACCAGTCACGGCCACAAGGCCCACAACTGCAGTACGCGACAACCAACTCCACTCTACACGCCGCGTCGCCATGCCCCGCAGCGCAGCTGCCGTCATCAAACTCACCGGGATTGCCTGCAAGAGATGGGCAAGGTCGGAGCGGTGGGAGGCCATCGTGAGACAGACGAGCGCGAGGGTCACATAGGAAGCCAATACTACTCGTTGCTTCCGTTCCAGCTGCCTCCATCGAGCTATCAACGCTGCCGCTGTGACAAAGGGAAGAGCGAAAAAGCCCGCGTACAGGACTGTGAGCGTAGGATCGTGCCAAAACAATATCGGGTGAGGTAGCGCGATTCCTTGTGGTGCGTACGCGATCGAGGTCCACAGATCCTGCAATGTCACCAACAGCCCGCCCCTTAGGGCCACGTAAACAATCCACGGAAAAACAACAACGCCGCTACCCAGGGCGGCGACTATGATCGCGTTCAAACGGCCACAAGACTTGAGATTGGGGGCGCAAACTATAGCGACCAAAGCAGTGAGGCCTGCAAAGGCGCCAAGGTCGGCACGAAAGAGGAATGAAAAGCCGACCGTCAGACCAATAATGGCCAGCCGCTTGCGCGACGGGTAGTCGAGCCAACCGAGTATGGCAAAAAGTGCCGAAACCGGGCACAACACTACATAATATTTGTAGTATCGCGGCATGAGAATCAACGCGCAGGCCAGAATGACCCAGGAATATCCAACGCTACCAGAAAGCCGTCGAGCGATGAGAAAAAGAAGCAGATAGGCTGTACCATAACCAAGAATCACCAATGCAATTTCACCAATCAAACGCCCGCCGCTCAGCCACTGACCGACGCACGATGCGTAGTAAACGAGAGGACCATATGGAACGATGATGTCGATCCACGGTTGCTCCCCAGTGAGCAAAATCTGCTGGGCGGCAGCGAGTTGTACACCACCGTCCGGATCGGTGAGAAAATATTCAGGAGTCGGAGTTCGAAAGAGCAAATACACAAAAATCGTCAAGATGACGGGCATGAGGCGAAAGAATGTTGATGGCAGGTTCTTGAGAGAGAACAATTTCACTCCGCCACCCGCCACGCAGCCAGATCACCATTCTCGAATCCGTCGGCGAAGCGTTGATCGTCGGTCACCAACAGCACAATATTAGGCTCGACCGTCGCTAGACGTGCTGCTTGGCTCCCAAAACCGTTTAGGAGTATCACTGCAATCAACACGAGATTCCGCCATGAAATCATCGATTTATCGTACTCGACCCGTTAGTGAATAGGAAACTTCATTCTTCGCCAGCTGAATAGAGATACAAAACCCTCCCATCGCTGCCCACCGAGCGGGATGCCACTTTGTCGAACAGCTTTTCGAATTCGGCCTCGAAGCCCTCCTGCGTGTAGTCAGGGAATATGTCTTCTCGAGTTCGCAGTAGGCGTCTCACCTGAGGGTCGCCCTTTGGTACCCACTCGATGATGAGCCAGCTGCAAACTGATCGCGCAAACTCGGCAACTCTACCCAAGGGTACGTTGTTGGCAACCGCAAGATGATGAACCAACGCCAGCATCATCACCATGTCGGCCGGACCACGATCGACGAATGATTGCCTTTCATTAAGAGCCCAGCCAATAGCCGCGCTCGGATTGGTGAGGTCTGATCGTAGGGGCAAGAGCTTCTCTTCTTTGCGTTTTTTTGCCTGCAAATAGCACATTTCGACACACGCCGGATCGATGTCAAACGCAAGGGTTTGAATACCCTTTTCAGTTGCAATGCGGCTGAATACTCCCGTGTTGGCACCAAGATCCCACACGATTCTTGGTGCCGCTTGATCGATGAATTCGCTGACTATCCCTTTCTTCAGCTCGACCCCTTCCGCGTCGTACGAAAGTGTCTGGTAATAGTCCGCCCATTCTGTCCCAGCGGGTTTCCATGACATCTTGGAGATCAATGAAGCCAATCCGTCCGCTATACCAAACACACCGGTTTCGCTGACCTTCGGTTTCTTGGAAGGCGTAGCCGCTTTGCCCGAGGTATCAGAGAACCTATTCTGCATCCAGGCATGGAGAAACAGGTGCATCACCAGTCCGGGTTTGAGCCGTGCACGGCGCGGCAGTAACCGTGCCGCGAGATCGAGGGGGATACCGTCAATGAAGGTCTCCATCAACCGCTGCAACCTGATATCCGTCATGGCCATCAGTGTGATCGGCGCGAGGAAATGCGAGCAAAATTGGCCGTAGGCCACCCACGGCGAACCGGGCTCATACTTCTCAAAACTCAACGTATCAATGAAGATCGGCCGGCCACCCTCAAACTGGATATTGTATGCGCTAGCGTCCTTCAGAATCATCCCATGGCGAAGGGCGCGTTTTTGGATATCGAGGGTCAACAGTGCCGCATCCTTGTACTGGCTGAAGCTCCACTCGTAAGGGTACGAGACGAAACCGATCTGTTGCGGCAGCAGGCTACGACCGGATTGTTGCTCGGCCGGGGTTACATCATCGTGTGATACCAGCGCTCCAACATCGACGAGTTCCTGATAAAGGCCACTCTCCATGAGAAGTCTGTAGTTCGATTCATAGACTGGGTTCACCTGGCGATAGACGAGTCCATCGTCACCTTTGAAAACAAAACCGCTCGGATCTCTGAACGACGCAGGGTCGATCCTTTTCCGCATTTCTCACCTACCTCCTGCTGCGGCCGGCTTCTCCCGGCCGAGCATCAAAAATTCGAGATCACGCGCAGACAATCTCCTTGGAACCGCGTCCCACCAACCATTGCTGAAGCAACTGGCCCAGATTCGAAGTCATCCAATACAGCACAAGGCCGGATGGAAAAGAATAGAAGAGCACCATGAAAACGATTGCAAGCACGAACATGAACCGTTTTTGGCGCATTTTCTCCTTGGCATCAGCCTGAGGGTTTGAGGACAGGTTTGATACAAAAACTTGGCTCGCAGCCATGAAGATCGGAAGTATGTTCAGATAACCACCTAATACTGGAATATCAAAACCCAAAGCGAATAGCCGATCCGGCTCTGCCAGGTCAGCGATCCACAAAAAACTCGCACCTCGAAGCGCGAAGGACTGTCCCAATAGGTTGAATAGGGCGATGAAGATGGGAATCTGAATGATCAGCCACGAGCAACCCTTAAGGGTCGATAAGGGTCCGACACCATCCTCTTTGAATACTTTCCACGATTCTTGGCTCTTTTGTTGCGGATCATCCTTGAATTTCTCATTGACCTCGGCCATTCGGCGATTGAAAACAGCCTGTTGTGCAGCCATCGTTGCCTGGTGCTTGAGCCCAACCTGGGCCACTGGAAGCATGATCAACCTTATGAGGATGGCGAGGGCGATGATCGACAAGCCCCAACTCGGGATGAGCGCATGGATAATATCGAGCACCCACATTATTGCGAAGCATAACCACCGCATCCAGTTCCATAACGCGGGGAACAGTACATCATCAAGTCGCTGCGAGTTGGCGGCGAGCAACCGTCGATCCTTCGGACCGAAGTAGAGGCCGAGATCGAGCACAAACTCATCCCCCGGCTCAAGCACGACGGGTGGAAAATGGAGCGCGACGATCGGAAAATGTCGCAGTTCACCATCCGATTTCATGGATTCCCCTGCGTGGCGCGGTGGCAGCCACGATGTGCTGGTGACCAACCCCTGATCCTTGGTTGTCGCACCTTTGCCATAGAGAGCCGCCAGAAAGTAGCGTCGGTGGACTCCGCCCCAGCGTATGACGCCTGCGATTTCAACTGGAGTTTCCTGGCCGTCGAGCTTGACGTCCTCGACACCTCCACTGGTCCTGAGCACCGGACGCACATAAGAGAACAACCCTCCACCAACGCCAACCGGGGGTGTCGGCGGACTGCCCAGCCCAGGACCGAGCGCCACAGCCGGTCCACGGCCTTCGTGGTCGAATACCAACCGCTCAGTTCCGGTATTGGAGAGTGTTAAGAGAAGCTCCGCCTCGAAACCCTCGTGGGGAATCCGGTAGATCCTGGTGACCTTCAAACCAGAGGGATGATCAGGAGACTGCCAACGCACGACCGTCGTGCCGCCTTCGTCCTCCCGGCTCAGCTCGTGGGACGCGTAAGTGAGCCAGTCGTGAACATCGCCGTCCTCCGTTGCCAGCATCAGCTCGAGAGGCCTACCCTCTTTGCCAATCGCTTGTGTCCGGCTTACGAGATCGATGATTGGCACCGCGCCAAATGGGCCTAGATTGGAACCAACAACAGTCTGATCAACGAGCTCCCAGCGGATCGGTAGTCCTCCGATTGAGGACAGATGGACCTCGTAACTCTGGGTTCGCACAACCTCAACCGCCATCTCCATTGGCTGCGGAGTGATCACGTGTTGAGTATCACCATTAACAAGAGCGATGGCGTCATTGCTCTGACACCAGCCATCAACCCCACCAAAAAGAAAGCAGATGAGGCCAATGGAGATCACTACAAGGATCGGGTAGGAACTACAGTACAAGCAACTATTTCGACTGTAGAGAATGGCACCCTCCAGTGCGAACCCCGGCTGAGACTCGACTTGGTTCCATTCGGTGGGCGGCAAAACCAGGTCAATATGTGCTCGGATCGCTGAAAACGGTTCGAAGCCGGAGTCTAAATTGCCTACCGGCAAGCGTCAACTGCCTGACAATCGTTTCGCTACATATTTTGGTGAAACTGTCAGTATGCTGGCGTGGCCATCAACCCTACTGGGGTGGTTCTCCTGAGTCTTTGGGACGGCCACTAAAGAACATCTTGATCCGCCCCCAGAAAGCCTTGATGGTGATAGCCATGGCCGCCACCGCAGCAACCAATACCTGCAGAATGATGCTGCCGCTGGCCGGGTCAAGGTAGGCATAAGCAGAGCGAGGGAAACCGGATACAATCAGCACCCACAACAGCATTATCAAAATCGTATTGGTCTTCTTAAACTGCGTCATGATTTCATCTCCAAAGCAAGCCGCGAATGCATATCCTGCGACCCCTCGCGGCCTCGCCGGCCTGGATCATTCGACGATTCTCGCGCAAGTATGCTCATCCGCGTCTTTCGCCGGAGTATAACGATCGGCCAAGTTCACTGTCAACAGGACCGGGCAGCGGCAACACCTCACCAAGCGTTTCCAACTATCCCCGACAGCCGTCGTTTACCGAAAAATCGGTCAGAGTTCCCGCTGTCAGGTTCCCGATTCATGACCCGCTGATATACCCGAGTGCTTTGAGTTGCCGCAGCGTCGCTGCATCGAGCGCGGAAGCGTCATCTTGCGAGCTCAGAATCATTGCGTCGATGAAAGCCCGCAATCGGGCTACGTGTCGTTCAAGTTCCTCGGCGTATACGTCGTCACGGTTGACGTGCTCTTTTGGGTCAATTGAAAGATCAAAGAGCCGGTCATTGAATTTTTGGTCTTCGTAGTGAATGATCTTGAGGTCTTCTGTGCGCATGGCATATTGCACTGGACCTGTGCGAACGCCGCTCATAATCACAAACTCTCGGCTCACAAACGCCAATTTGGAATCGTTGCAATTGACTAGCGGAGCGGCGCTGATACGATCTCTTCCTCTCGATCCCATATCAACGTTCAGGAGTTCGGCGATCGTGGCCAGGACATCAACATGACTGAACAGTGCCGCGGTTCTGCTAGTTTTTGACGAGTTCCCTGGATCACGAATCAGAAGAGGAATACGGACCAACTCCTCAAAAAGCGCATGACCGTGGCCGTAAACTCGCGGCCGGTCCAACTTGTCACGATACCGGGCATCATGGTTGTCGGATGGCAACATTTCGCCGTGATCACCAACAACAACGGTAACCGTATTTTTCCAGGCACCATCCTGCTGCAACATCTCGACGACTTCAGTCGCGGCTGCTAATGCAAAGCGGACTTCATCACGATAGCGGCGATCGAGTTCCGGCAACCCTGCACCAACCGGATCTGGCGACAGCTCGGGATGATCGGCAAGTGGCGCGTGGGGATCCATAAAGTGCAACCAAACGAAGAAGGGCCGGTCGTTTGAAGTGATATTCGAAAACCTCCTCCGGAACCGGCTGACCAGAGCCGACGCATCCATATAGGCCTCAAAATTCACAGCACCCAACTCCGCAAGCACCGTCATCAGCGGCAGATACTCGGTGAGTGATTTAATAACCTCGTAGTTTTCGAAGCCGCGATCGATTCCGCTCACCGAGTGCAGCATCGTATTCGCGCCAATTGCCGTCGTTGCGTAGCCCTGCTCAACGAGGTACTCCGCTATCGTTGGAACCGAGTCTGTCAGACGTCGCAGAGGGCGATTTGGATCACCCGTCGCTCCGCCGAAACCGTGTTCGTGGGGATACAAACCGGTCATGATCGAGCCCATCGACGGCGCCGTCCACGGGGACGCAGCGTACGCGCGGTCAAAAGAGAGCGAGCCTGTTAGCGCCTTCGCGAACTGGCGGCCCTCAATTGTCGTTTCGAGCACATCTTCGAAGACATCGGCTCGTAAAGTATCGATGACCAACAAGAGAAGATTTGGCTGTTGACGGGAGAATACCTTGGCATTTTCTTGATGGACCACGAGCATGTTTGAAACGCAAACAGTAACTACTGCAATCGCAGCCGAGAATACCGCCGCTTCCCGAACGCCCGACCAACGAATCATCAGCGCCGCACCAAGACCAAGCGCGATGATTCCGGCATCCCAAAACAAGGCCGCTGGCTCGCCCGGATACTCGACGAGATTACGATTCACGGCCATTCCGATCGCCGCTGACAAGGCGCCAATCACAAGCCCCCATTTAATTCCACGGCTTCGTCCTATATGGGCGAGCAACAATACCCAGAGTCCATACGAAGCGACCGCTAAGGCTCCGGCAAATATGGCGGTTGTAATGTCAAATCGAACCACAACACTCGAGTACATTCTTTCGAAAATCGAAGGGACGTAGACCAGTACGACAATCAGCGCGAGTCGTTCTTGCCCCGATGCGAAAAACCTGACAAAAGGCCTACCGAGCGCCGCAACAATCACTCCGGAAATACTGTAGGCGAGCCAGTACGATGCTGGCGGAAACAAACAATCTCTGAGAAATGCATTTGCCAGCGCCGCATCAACGGCGAGGGCCAGGCAACCTCCAACGGCGCCTAGGAATAAAAACCGAAGCGTCGTCAACGATGGTCCTCGAGTCCGCACCTCTCACCAATGTTCGTCGCGAGGGCGGGGAGGTGCAATGCCCAGCGGTGTTTTCGACCTGAGGGACGCGCAGTCGTACTCGATTGTCCGTCGAGCATCGCGATGAGAGATAACGCCGCTGGGCTTTGTGCATCGCCGACCGCAGTAGAAGATTGGTGAGACGTGCGGGCTAACGCTTCGAAGAGGTACTCGGGACGCACCCGGACTCGCCAGTTTTCTGTAAGACTGCGCCATAAAATCTTGCCATCGGGACCAACCAGGAAGGTCGCCGGGCGGGCGATGTCTTCGCCCATACCACCACCTGGATGGACAACCCCCCAAGCTTTGATCATCTCGCGTTTTTCATCAGAGAGAATCGGAAAGCCCAGGCCCAACTTCTTACTGACCTTCAGGTTCTGCTCGACCGGATCGACACATACGGCAACAAGTTTGGTATTCATGGCTTCAAGATCGGAAATACGCGACTGCAGACCCTGCAGTTCAGAAAGGCAGAATGGTCACCAGAAGCCACGGTAGAACACAACGGCAATATTGGCGCCGCCAAAGTCATCGAGGGTGACGCCATCGCCGTTGTCTGCGATCAGCGAAAATGGAGGGGCATTTTCTCCGACCGCGACCACACCCTCACTCGTAGGCAACTGCGCGCTGAGCACGAAAACATAGAAGATGAGCAAGGCGGCGGAAAACACCGAAAGCACCGCGCCACCTATCGACCACAAATTGAGCCGCCTTAAAATAGCCCAAAGAGACAGCAATACACCGATAATCACGAGTGGAATATTGATCCAGGGAAAATCCCGCAACACCGCAAACCTGGCAAATACGAAAAAATAGCTCAGAAGGCCGATCACTGAAGTGAGCATGCCAATCCAAGTAAAATGGTTTATTCCCGCTATACGCTTTTTCATGTTTTCAAACTCCGGATTTCAAAACACAATATGAGCAAATTCTCTTCCGTCGAGATCAGAGAGTCGTGCACTTCGACCTTTTTGTCGAGCACTCTTCCAACTTGAAATCAGCAAAAAAGGCCGTCCGATCAATCTTAAAAACGAATTGCTACGCGCCTTATATATATGTTGCTTTATTGCTGGCTTCACTCGTATTCTTTCTCAATCAAATTCCAGCCCCCAAGATAAGTCGTTTCAAAACTCAACGCAACGTTCTGGAACTTGTGAAAAAAATCGCGTATGCTGATCGCTGAACGAAAACATGGTTTATTTACTGCGATTTTCCAACCGCTCTTTCATGTACTACTCAACGGAGGAGATGTCTCATGAATCCTGAGAGTCTCATTCAGATCTGCGCCATTGCCTTTTTGTCGGTTTTCGGACTGTTGTCCTTCCTGGCAATTGCCATGACGGTCATCACGTCCGTCTTCCCTGAGCGTGTTTCACGTTTAGATCCGGCCTTGGTCGCAGCCATATCATCCACCGTGGCAACTCTCTTGCCCGGTTCAACCGTCACAAAAATCGAGGAGGAGAGATGATCTTCACCGAAAAGCCCAAAAAGATCAGGGTAATGTTCACGCCATTTCGCGATGGCCTACAGAGCAGTTTTGGCGGCAAGACGCGTCTCAAAGACATTTTGCCCGCTATGGAATTTTCTGCCAAAGAAGCCGGAATTCGCCACTTCGAATTTGGCGGCGGCGCGCGTTACCAGGCGCCCTATTTCTACGTTGGCGAAGATCCGTTTGTCTGCATGGACAAAATGCGCGAGGCGGTCGGCCCCGAAGCCGATCTGCAAATCCTCACGCGCTCGGTTTCCGGCGTCACCCTGACAACCCAGCGGCTCAAGGCCCTCGACCTCCAGGCCAAGCTGATGTACAAGCACGGCACGACCTGGGATCGCAATTTCGACTATATGAATGACGTTGATAACCTCTTCAAAACAGGGCAGTCGATTATTGATTCAGGAATGCACCACCAGGTTTGTGTTGCACTGATGGGTCTCCCTTTCCAAGACGACACCGTGCATACCGCCGAGTTTTACATCGGAATCATCCAACAGTTGCTCGACAAGGGCCTGCATATGGATTCCGTATGCATGAAGGATGCTTCGGGCACGACTGATCCAAAAACCTGCTACGAAACTGCAGTTGGCCTCAAGAAGATACTTCCACCTGAAGTCATCTTATGGCAACACACCCATGACACTGCGTCGATGGCGGTCTCATGTTATATGGCCGGTATCGAAGGTGGCGTTGATGGTATCGATCTTTCGGTTCGCCCGATGGCATCAGGAACCGTGCAACCCGATGTTCGCTCGATGTGGCATGCGCTCAAGGGCACTGGCTACTCGCTCGATATCGACCATACGAAGATGGGCGAAATCGAGAATCTGCTGAACGAAGGGCTCAAGGAATACGAGTTCAACCCGGTAACGACAACTGCCGACGCGCGGGTTGTCGGATTCCCGATGCCCGGCGGCGCTATCGGACCCAACGTACATATGATGAAAGAAGCTGGCATTCTCGATCGTTATAACGACGTGCTCGCCGAATTCCCCGTTGTTGTCAAAGCCGGTGGCGCTTGGACTTCAGTGACGCCAGGCAGCCAACAGTACTGGCTTCAGGCATTTAACAACGTCCTCCTCGGACGCTGGAAAAAGATGAACGACGGATATGGCAAAGCCGTTCTCGGATACTTCGGAAAACCGCCCCTCAGCCCCGATCCCGAGGTTATCAAAATCGCTGCGGAACAGCTCGAAATGGATCCCTTCGACGGTGACCCCCTTGAAGTTGCGCCTGATAGCCTTGCGCAAGCTGAAGCCGCCATCAAAGAACGCAATCTCAAACTGAATGACGAAAATCTTTTCCTTGTTGCTGCTGCGATCATTCCTAAGAAGAATATGGACCTCAATGAAGGCATTCGCTTTCTCACCAATAAGTGCAAGATCGTTTTACCTCTTAAGAAGAAAGAAAGCGCTCCTGCTGCAGCTCCCGCGGCAACTGCAGCGCCAGTCGCCGGCCCGCCAGCGTTCACCGAGCCAGTCACAACAACATGCACGGTTGTCGAGGGTGGCCAAACGCGCAATTTCCGCGTTACGATCGAACCACCTGCCGGCAGTTCTGCGACTCCAGCCGCTGCCGCTCCGGCCGCCGCCCCTGCTGCTTCAGGAACTCCAGTTTTTTCACCGTTCCAGGGCAAAACCGAACTCGTCGAAATCAACTGTAAAGTTGGTGATAACGTTTCTGAGGGTCAGGTTGTCGCAGCAGTTGAAGCGATGAAAGCCAAACACGACGTCAAAGCGCCGTGCTCCGGAAAGGTACTGAGCATCAACGCCGAAATCGGAGCGGATATCGATGCCGGAAAGTCGATTCTGACGATCGGAGGATAACATGGGCGCCTTCTCAACCCTGGTTCAGCAGTCGGGGTTTGCTGGCCTGACGTGGCAGAACCTTGTCATGTTTGTCATTGGTGGATTTTTGATCTATCTGGCAATCAAAAAAGGTTATGAACCGCTGCTGCTGATCCCGATTGGTTTTGGGGCAATTTTGGCGAACCTTCCATATGCGCTCATGAGCGCATCAAGTACATATGTCGCCACCGAAGGACACGCCTTTCCCCCACTGCTGCAACTCATATACGACGCTGGAATCAGAACTGAGTTTTTGCCGCCACTTATCTTTCTTGGCGTTGGGGCAATGACTGATTTCAGGCC
>PJEL010003668.1_pt1 | contig 12980 bp, 11 predicted proteins | sample 1853271 | NCBI WGS metagenome assembly PJEL01 (sample SAMN08108733, study PRJNA415343) | Invertebrate metagenome, whole genome shotgun sequencing project. | host: Globobulimina | place: Sweden: Gullmar Fjord | collected 2015-08 | reverse complement strand
CCTCATCATTGATGAATTCAGGAAACCATAATAGGTGAGTTCATTTTGCCGCTGATTTTTCTCAGTGTAATTGATCATATTTCATCTCATCCTGTCTTCCATCCTCTCCCAAACCTTGCTCCATCCTTTCACTTTCAAAATCAGCTAATTTACCACTGTCTACCCCTCCTACTCCTCCCCCTTTGCACATCAAGTTACTTGACTGAAAGCTGTGAAATGCCTCCAAAGTAAGTATATGATTTCTCACTCATTCTAATTCATTTCATGTCTCCATACCTCACCCTATTTTCTGTTATTCATTCAAAGGAGAAAGTCTCCTAAGACCACTAGGACCAGCACTGCTGGTTCAAGGAAGTCTCCCCCGGAACTGCCACCGCTGCCTCCACCTGAGTCACCTGCCGGAGCCACCTGTACAACTGCCTCTACTGTCACAGCTGCTACTGGTGTTACAGCCACAGTACCTAATGCAACAATAAATGTTGCTTATTGGGTAATATATGTAGACAAAGATACAATTTCACTAGCAACTAGTTTAGCATTAGCTAAAGCTGGTACTGCAACTGCTTTAACAGCAGGTGGAGCTACTGTAGATCAATATTTACAAAGACAATCATTTGGTGCTATAGGTACAGGTTTAATTATACCTGATAATGCTGTAGTTACAAATTGCTATATAGATATTGAAACTACTTTAAAATCTTGGGATGGCGCATGGGGTGCTGGTAATGAAGATGCTGCTACATTAGCATTAAGTCTTCAAGGTGCAAATGATTTAGTTTCGGCTATTTCTATTGCAACAGGTACTATATGGGATGCTGGTCAACACGGTACATTAGTTGGAACTCCAATTTTAGGAGTTGAAGCTTCACATGATACTGCAATTGAACTAGCTGCATTAAATGCTACTTCACATCTTAAATTAACAGCTGATCGTGAATTAACCGCTACTATAGCAGTTGATGCAATTAGTCAAGGTAAGATGGATATCTACGTAGAGTACTTAATCTAATAGGTAGAATAATTAATTAATAACACTAAGGGTAGAGTTAAATGCTCTACCCTTTTTTAATTTAAAAAATAAAATATAATGGATGGAGTTTTAACTTTTGTACAATCGAATAACGGTAAGACATTAACGATGACTGATGGTACTACTTGGAGTGATCCAGCTCTAACAGATATTACAGCAGTAGTAATAACAATAACATTTGATGATGTTACATATACTGTTGTTAATGAAACAGCTGCTGATTGGGCAGGCGCTACACCTATTCAAAGTGAATTAGAATGGGAAGTAACAGCAGATGAAGTTGGACAAACTGCCGATACAGCATTTTTAGATGGTGTTTACACAGTACTATATACAGTAACTGTTGGGTCAGGTACATTTACCCCTCCAACATATAATGTACTATTAGACTATAATGTTAGATATTGCGTTTATGATACTTTAAGACAATTACCCGATATACATGCATGTGTAGATTTATGTACAAATAAACAAGTAGAAAGAGCTAATTTTATGTATACTTATTTAAAAGCTTTAGAATATTCTGCAGCTTGTGGACAGGTAAATGAAATAGAGACAATATTAGCAAGTTTACAAAATCTTTGCTTAAACCCAGGAATCAATGAGTGTTACTGTAATTAGTTCGGATAGTCCGACGTTTGAATGTCAATCACCAGCTTGTTACATAGATGCAGAATCTATAGATACAAGTTACGTGTATGATTCTGAGTATGCACCTAGTTGTGATACTCAAGATGTTATTACCATAGGTGGTGGATCAGACGGATCAGACGGTAGCGATGGATCAGACGGTACTGACGGATTAGCGTTAGTCACAGCTGATGCAGGCGGTGCAACAGTAGATGATACTGTATTCTTATCATTTGCAGGTAGAGCAGCTAGACAATATGATTCTTTCATAAACACAAATGGTGGTGATAAAGTATATTGGGTTAGAGGTGCTGCTGTATGGGCAAGTTTAGGAACTATAATTGGTTCAGATGGTGCTACTGGTCCAACAGGACCTACTGGTGCTACTGGAGTAGGTATTACTTCTATAGCACTAACTAGTACTGTAGATTTAGTAGATACATACACTATTACTTATACAGATGCTAGTACGAGTACATTCGATGTAACTAATGGTGCAGATGGTGCTACTATTACAGCTGATGCTACAGATCCTACTATATTAAGCCCAGGTAATAATGGAGATTTACATATATATACTGTAACGTATGATTTATATGAAAAAGCTACAGGTACATGGTCGGTTATTGGTAACGTACAAGGCGCAATTGGCGCAGCTGGTGCTGATGGTGCTGACGGTATAGACGGAGATCAATGGACAGCGAGTACTTCTGTACCTTCATCAAGTACTATAAATACTTATGATGCTTATCATTTATATACAGTTAATAATGCTGTATATTATAAAGCAGAGGGTGCTAGTACATGGGCAGTTGTAGCTAACTTAAGTGGTGACACTTATAGAACTACTTCTACAGATACTATAGATTTGGCTACCAAAAGTGTAGGTGATAGCATTACTGTATACTTAGAAGATACTTTATTAGATTATATAGCAGGTCAATATTTTTTAACATCAAATTCTTCTACATTAAAATTTACATCTATTGTAACTGATTATGCTGATTCTGTTATAGACGCAGCATCTTTTACAGGTACTGGTACAGATGATTTAACATCAAGTGGTACTTATACCATTAGTGATGATAAAGATTATAAAGTAGAGATAGATGGAGTAGCATTAACTGCAGCTATAACATTAGCTAATGATATAAAAGCAAAATACAATGCACATTGTGCTGATGCTACAGATCACACTACAGCAGTAGATGGAGTTAATACAATAAGTTCTCCTAATGCTACAGATCAATCTTCTTTAGTAACACTACTAACAGAATTTATAACAGATTATGATGCTCATGATGGAGATGCTGAATTAGCATCAAGTTGGGTTTATCATGCTGCTCAAGAGGCTTCTGATCACTCTTTAGCTTCCTTAGTAGTTCCTGTAACAATAAGTGAATGTATTATTTTAGTAAATGATTTACAAATTAAGTATGATGCACATGACTTGGATTCTACAGCACACGGTGTTGGGAATCAACATCAAACAACTGCATCAGCAGCTATTACAGCTGATACATATAGGTGGTCAGATGATGGTGGATCTACATGGGATGCTAGTAGTGTAACAATAACAGGTAGTTTACAATCTTTAAATACAGGTGTAACTATTACATTTACTAATACAACAGGACATACTTTAGCAGATTATTGGGAATTCACAGCAAATGCATCTTATATAACAGGTACTATACATTCAATTACAGGTTCAAGCTCAGCTTCTACTTGGGATGTGAACCAAATAGGTATTGCTGAATCAGATATTAATCCTAATTGGTATACTATTACAGCTACGGCTGGCACAACTCCTGCAGCTAGAGTTTTTACAGCTCCAGACGGTTGGACAGTTGGTGCATCTGATACTATATCAGTAACGGGGTTAGGTAGTAATGCTACTGATCTAATTATTCAACATGATACTGGTGGGTATGCAGCAGATGTTGCAGTATTTACCAGCGATGGTACAAAATATACAAAATTACAAATACCCGTTTCTTATGCTACAATGTATGAAGACTTAACATTTATTGCTATTGAGTTAGCATCTTTTTGTACATTAAATCAAGCATTATTAATACACGTAAATATACAAGAATAATATGTCAATATTCAAACCTGCAGTATCGTGGGAAGCTATAATAAGCGAAACCACACCGCATGCTACCGCTTATAATTATACATGTAGAGTATCTAAAGTAAATGCTAATGATCCAGGATATGGTACATTGGCAGTAGGGTATTATATAGTAGATTTTATAGGACATCTATTTGAAATAATGGAAATTAATTATGGTGCTGATGCTACTGTAGTTAGGGTATATGATATAATTGAAGAAAGTACATCTTATGGTCCTTATAATGATAAGGGTTCATATGTGTATGAATCATTATACGATGCTGCTTTATTAACACAGGCTAAATTAAATAGGTTAGATGAGTCTGCTGAAGACTTTACCAGAAGTTTAGGATTAAATCCTAAAGTATTTAAAGCTATTCAATTTGATACCAATTATACACCGAGTTCTGAATCAGAGGGATTAGTTTGGTGGAATGGTACTGATAATACAATGAATATTGCTACAGGAGTTGGTGGGACTGTAGTTCAAGCAGGTCAAGAATTTATATATAAAGTATATAATGATACAGGTTCTCCTCTAACAAACGGTACTGTAATACATCCAACAGGATTATTAACAGGCGGTGTACCTCATGTAGTACCTGCAAGTTCAGATGTATGGTATAATTGTTTTGGTACAATTGGTTTTATAACAGGAGAAATTGCTCACGGAGCATATGGATTTGCAACAACGCAAGGATTGGTTAGAGGTGTAAATACTTCTCTTATTCCTACAGGATTCATTTATCTATCAGATACTGTTCCTGGAGAGATAGTTTCAACAGCTCCTTCATTCCCATCTTATAGGCTCGCATTAGGTGGTGTAAGTGTCTCTGCTGTAGATGGAACTATAATAGCAGCTCAATTTGGAGGAATAGAAGATACGTTTAACGAAGCATGGGATGGAAGTATTCGAGAAACTTTAAGATTTACTATTAGAAGTGATGGTGCCACTATTACTGGAACTTTATCTAATCAAGATTTTCCGAATAGTGATTTAACCTTAATGTTTTCTGATGGGTTTTATACATATGATGTTACTCCTGCAGCAACTTTAACTTTAACTGCTGGATCAGCAACAATTCCTCAAACAAATTATGTGTATATTGATCAAGCTACAAAAACATTACAAGCTGCTACAGGTGATTGGCCTACTACGGAAGAACATGTTAAAATAGCTGAGATAGCAGTATTTGATGCTGTTACTACACAGATTAATGGCGCAATAAGAAATCAAAATTGGAATGACCATGTTAAGTCATATGATGATAATGGTCATATATTACATATAGCAGAAAAATTAAGACAATTTCCTGCTCAATGGTATTCAGGATTAGAAGGTTCTGTTGATATAGGTGTTGGTGATGAAGTATGGATAAAAGCTACAGCAGGAGTTGTATATCAATTACACAGACAGTCTTTACCATCAGGAGATACTACACAATATACTATTGACAATATTGATCAGGGAACGAAAACATTTACAATAACAGGTGATGGAGATTTGACTACAGATTTTAGTGGGAGAACTTATCTAAAAGTAAATGATTCAACATTAAATGATGGATTTTACGAAATAGTAAGTACTAATTATTCTGATCCTGATTTTACAATAGTAGTATTAGAAGATATACCAAGTGCTACCATTGATGGAACTATAGGTGATGATTTACATGTAGTAAATGACTTTAATACTCCTTATATTACAGTAACAGATTTAAGTGATATAACAACAGATGCCAGTGGTGGATCATTAAATAATTCAAGTTTTAGTGTTGTATTATGGGGTGTAAATAATAAATCAGGGGAACCATCACATTTAATGATCAACATGCCGACTGATACTTATGGTAGGTTAGCTCCCGAAGATGCCGTTGCCGATGCTTTTAATTATTCAGTTTATAATTTAACAAGAACTTTTAAAGGTGTAGGATTTTTAATAGCGAGATTTACATTTGAAGTGACAGCAGGTGGTGTATGGTCATTATATGATACTGAAGATTTACGTGGTAGTATACCAAATACAACTGCAGGTGGTGGTGCAGGTGGTACAGGTGTAACTACATTCTTAGGATTAACTGATACTCCTTCGGCACATTTACCATATGGAATATTACAAGGAAATGCTGCTGGAACAGCTTTAGAATTTGTTAGTGATATTAAAGTAGATAGTATAAATGAATTTACTACAGATGCTGGAGTAACTGTTGAAGATATAACGTTAAAAGATGGTAATATCAATTTTTTATCTAATAAAACAATTGGTTGGACCTCAAATTCTTTAAGGCTTGGTAGTACAACTTCAATATCACTATTAGAATTATTTGCTACTGGTTATTCATCAATTTTTAGGGTCTATGATTCTACTGGTACTATTGGTACACAATTACATAGTGATAATGTTAGCTATTTTAAAGGAGGAGATGTAGAATTCTATCATGATGTTTTAACAGACACAATTAATGAATTAACAACTGATTATGGTGTTACAATAGAAGGTACTCAATTTTTAGATAATAAGTTATACATATCTGCTCCAAGTTTACAATTACATATTGAAGACAGCGATACTTCACAAAAGTGGATTATAAATTCTAATAGTGGTATATTGGGATTTTATGATAATTCAAATAGTTCTCAACCATTTTCTATTTCTTCAAGTAACACACAATCAAATGTATTACGTTTAATAAGTAATAATGTAGAGATATTAAATACATTAGAAGTAGATACAATCAACGAATTAACAACTGATGTAGGAGTTACTATTGATGGTACATTAATTAAAGATAATACATACTATCCATTGTCTACTGCAACAGGGTATTTCTTTAGAGGAGATTCTGATGATATTTCTGTATTTTCAGGAGGGAGTAGGAGTTTTGCATTTTATGCAACCAATATGCAATTCTTTAAAGATACTTTACCTAGTACTGGAAGTACTTTAGAATTAGGTTCATTTACGAGATCGTGGTTAAACACTTATACAGATACATTATATACTGATACAATCAATGAATTAACAACTGATTATGGTGTTACAATAGAAGGTACTTTATTAAAAGATAATTCAGTCCTAATTGCATCCAGTTCTTCCGTGCCTTCCCTTACTGTAACAAACAATGGCATTGTCGCATATGATCCAACTATTACATTACTTAATGATGGTACTAATGGTGGCTATCTAAAATATGATGCTGGTACAGGCGATTTAATCCTATCTAATACAAGGCTATCAGGAGCAGCAGACTTAAAATTAAGAACACAAGATACAGACAGGTTAACAATTACTGGTGCTGGAAATGTAGGTATTGGTGAAATATCACCTCTTGTTAAATTGCATGTAGCTATAGATACTCTTGGAGTATTACCTGTCTTATTAGAAAATACATCAAGTGGTTCTACTGCATATACTGGTTTTCAGATGAAAATCAATAATACCGATGTATTTAATTTCTTTGCTACAGAAACAGCAGCAGATTTAAGAGGTGCTGTTGGTATTCCTTTAAGGTTCTATAGTGACAATACCATTAATATGATATTAGCTACTAATGGTGGATTATCATTGGGTAATAGCAATACAACAACACCCACAAGTATATTAGATATTAGAGATACTACGGAACCCTATATGACTTTTAGTAGTCCTACAACTGCCGTAGTAATAGACCAGTTAATTGGTTCTTATGGTTTCTATTCAAGAGATGCTACATCAGGCTCAACAGGTGGATTAGGTGGGATGAGATTATATGCAGAAACAACATATAATACAGCAAAAACACCTTCATATTTAACTTTCTATACTCATGATGATACTGGTAACGATGGTACTATATTAGGCGATGTAACTGAAAGAATGCGTATTAATGCTGCTGGTTATGTTGGCATAGGTGAAACAACTCCATTAGCTAAACTACACATCAATGGTGGTGTAGGTACATTAGCTACGGGTTTAGCATTTGGTGATGGTGATACTGGGATTTATGAAAGTACTGATGATCTTTTAAATTTTGAAACTCCTGGTGGAACAATGATTTTCAAGTATGGAAGATTAGTGGGATCAATTAGTAATACTCCTGCAATAAGATTCACAACAGCAGGAACAGCTACAGCTCCTAATTTTCATCCAAGAAATAGTGATTTAGATACAGGATTAGGAAGTGCAGGAAATGATTTATTGAGTCTAATAGCAGGTGGAGTTGAAGGATTAAGAGTAACTACAACAGGTATACAAACTGATGTAATAAATGAATTAACAACGAGTGCAGGTGTAACTGTTGAAGGCGTGTTATTAAAAGATGGTACTGCAACTCTAAATAGCCCTTCATTACAATTAAAACTTACAGATAGTGATGATGGAAAATGGTGGGGATTTAATGTCAATGTTGGAAATTTAACATTTTATGACGGTCAAAATGGAATTAGTCCTTTTTTATTTAGTAGTAACAATACCGTAACTAATTTATTAGAAATAACAAGCGATAAGGTTAAAATACCTACTAGTTTATTAATAGATACAATAGATGAATATACTTCTACTGCAGGAGTAACTATAGATTCTGTACTTATTAAAGATGGTAGAGTAACTAATTCATCAAGTGCAGCTCCTACAACTGATCCTGAATTAGCTAATAAGAAGTATGTAGATGATAATAGTGCAAGTTCTCCATTAACTACTAAGGGTGATATCTTTGCTTATGATAGTGCCGATATTAGATTACCTATTGGTATAAATAGTCAGATATTAACATCTGATAGTATACAAGACAGTGGGTTAAAGTGGAGATATGATAATAAGACAAATGCAACCAATAGACCATTAACTGATTTAGGTACAAATAATACATCTTTATGGTTAATAGATCCGAAAGGAACTTATTATAACGGTAATACATATGTAGTTTATTTAGATCTTGATGATAATGATAGAAAGATAGGAAAGTATGATCATGCTACAGATACATGGACAACAGCAACATGGACTCAGACTGCTATTGATACTGGTGGTAATTCAACTACCAAAGATTATGCTCATGGTGCTCCAAGTGTATTTATAGATTCAAGTGGTTATATTCATATAGCATATGGTTCTTATAAGAATAAAGCTATGTATACTGTAAAATCTACTAACATAGAAGATATTGCAGCTTTTAATTCAGAAGTAACTGTTGAGTCGGTATCATATGGAGCGCATTCGTACCCTACTATAATGGAAGTTAATTCTGACTTAGTACTTACTTTTAGGGGTGCTCCAGCAGGTTCTGGTGTAGTATTATCAAGAGCAATTTCTACTGATAGTGGTTCTACATGGTCTAATATAATTGATATTACAGATTTTTATCCATATTATCAAGCAAGGGTAGATGGAAGTGATAGGGTTCATGCAGCATGGCATGGAAAACCTTCAGCAAATGAAGATCTATATTATATATATTCTGATGATGCTGAGATAGCATCTCCTACTTGGAAAAATGTTACTGGTGGTACAGAAACTATTCCTTTGGGAGTTACTGATGCTAAAGTATTTGATTCTGCTGCATGGGATAATTGCTATCTTTTAGGACTAGTAGCAGATGATGATCAGAAAGTACATATTTTTGCATATGTTAGCGATTCAGTAAATACTGATAAATTATTATACTTTGAATATTCAGGTGGTTCATGGAATGAAACTACAATAATTGAAGAGAATATGACAAGTTGGGGAACTGATGGTAATATTCAAGGAGATGTTATATTCAAAGATGGGAATATACATTTAATGGTTGAGTATATTTCAGATACTTCATTTGGTACATATGGTAAGGCAGAGATATTCGAATGGGTAAGTTATGATAAAGGAAATAACTGGAACTTCAATAAGTATGTAACAGATTATTCAACAGATACAACAGCTGATCCATTCTATATTAGAAATTCTGGAGACAGATGTTGGTACGTAGGAGATAATGATTATGGTGTAGGTAAAACTATACATATGGAATTTTCTAATACTGATACACATGTTGGAGAAGTTACAGGAAATACTGTTTTAATAATAGCAGATAATGTAGTAGATGAGGCTAATTTAAAGATAAGCAATTCGCCTACTAATGATTATGTATTAACAGCAGATAGTACTGTAAGTGGTGGAATGAAATGGGCTGCTAGTTCTGGATCTGGTACAGTTACATCTGTAGCAGCAGGTAATGGTCTAGATTTTACAACTATTACAACTACTGGTTCAGTTACATTAGGTACGCCTAGTTCATTAACATCTATTACTACAAATACGGTAACTTCTACAAGTCATACACATGCAATAGAAATAGCCGAACAAACAAGTACTGCATCTAGTAGTACACCAACACCAACAGGTAATTATAAAGAAAATGAATACTATTTAACAGCCTTAGCAGCTAATGCTACATTTGCAGTACCTTCAGGTACGCCTTCTAATGGTAATACTTTATTAATAAGAATAGAAGATAATGGTACTGCTAGGACGTTGGCATGGAATGCTATATATAGAGCAATAGGAATTACTTTACCAACTACAACTGTGCTTGGTAAAATACTTTATTTAGGTTTATTATACAATTCTACAGATAGTAAATGGGATTGTGTATCAGTAGTACAGGAGGTATAATATGAATGGCTTACAAATATTAATGATGCATCAAAGTGGCGAAGGATTAGGTAATGGTTATTTATATAATTGGTGGGCCATAACACATAATGATTTTGCACCGAGTGGATGGGGTGTTTCACATAATGATGATTGGACTACGATGAATACTTATCTTGGCGGTACATTAGTGTCTGGAGGAAAACAGAAGGTAACAGGAACTGATTATTGGGATTCTCCTAATACTGGAGCATCAAATTCAAGTGGGTTTACTGCATATGGTAGTGGTTACAGAGATTATGATGGATCTTTTAGTATCATATTAGAAGTAGGATGGTTTTGGGCAGATAATATAGATTACTCTGCCGATAATGGATCTACTTATTATTTGTCCTATAATAATCCATCTACATCTTATTCTAGTGAAGATAAAAATAAAGGACACTCTGTAAGATTGGTTAAGGATTCTACTACTTTAAGTGATGGTGAAACTAGTACTATGGCTGACGAAGATGGTAATGTATATGATACTATATGTATAGGAACACAAGAATGGACAGTACAAAACTGGAAGTGTACAAAATTAAATGATGGTACGTCCTTGACTAAAGTTACAAATAGTACCACTTGGGCTAATGCAAGTACAGGAGATGAATATTACTGTGCTTATGATAATGATGAAAATAATGTTTAATAAATAAAAATAATGAAACAAACAATTCAAAAACCTGCTGTAGATGTAGTCTATTCAGTAGATCAAATTACAGTTAATGTTAATTCTAAACAAGCAATTGTTAGAGTAACAAAAGAAGAACTTAATGAATATCCAGTATCAACTAAAGTAGTATTTGATATATTGGAATTTCTAACTGAAGAAGGTTATACTGCTACTCAAAAGACAGGTATAAAAAAGATGTTTAAGCAAATGATTGCTAAAGCATGGGGAATAGCAGAAGCAGAATTAACTGGTGATATATTTGTAGATGAAGTAATAGAAGAACCTGAAATATAGTAAGGAAACTTTTAGTATTAAATTACGTATATGCTATATATATTAAACAATAAAACTTAGATAAAATGAACTTGAATAAATTAAAGGAAGAGAAACAGCAATTAGAACAACAACGTGAACAAGGAATTGCTCAAATAAATCAAATAACTGGTGTAATTAGTTATATTGATAAACTTATAGCGGAAGAAGAAGTTAAAGATAAAGTAGAATGTAAAGATTGTGAAAAAATAGAAGCAGTTGAAGAAATAAAACTTGAAGAAGTAGAACTTAAAGAAGCAGCATAATGACTCAATTAGAATTTGATAATTATAAACTACAAATTCAGTATATCGCATCTCAACAGGGTGAGAAAACAGCTAATTACTTAGCTATAGGAAAGACAAACATATGTAATTTTATTACAAACTTACGACTGTTGATTGCGTATATGGAAATAATGGAATCTTATACCCTTGAAGCTATAGCCGTTGAAGATGATGATACGGAGAATTACTTTACAAGAGATGAGATGCAATATGTAGTAACACATATAAACAAGATATGTAATACACATTACAATGTGGACTTCATATTAGAAACTTAATACTAACCTCTAATTAAAAATACATGTGTACAATGGGAGACACTAACGATAAACAATTTAAAAAACTAATACAAGACGTGGCAGATATAAAAGATGCTCTCTTAGGAACACCTTATATTAAAAAGGGATTAGTTAAACGTGTTGAAGATCTTGAAAGAGATATGCAAAATCTTAACATCATTAAATGGAAAATAACAGGTGCTTCTGCAGGCATAGCCTCAGTAGTATCAATAGTAGCAGGAATAATACTTAAATTTATAATAGGATAATGTTTAAATTTAGTAATACAGCAAGTAAGAGATTACTTACAGCTCATAAGGATTTACAATTAATATTTAATACAGTGATATCATTGTCTAATGTTGACTTTGGTATAGCAGAAGGACATAGATCTATAGAGTTACAAAAGAAGTACTATGATGAAGGTAAGAGTCAAATAGACGGTATTAACAAGAAAGGTAAACATAATTATGATCCATCATTAGCCGTAGATATATATTTATGGATTAACGGTAGGGCACAATGGGATGAAGAAAGTTTAAGTTATGTAGCTGGACTTATTCATGGTGTATCAGAGATGCTTTTAAAAGAAGGTAAGATTAACCATAGAATTAGATGGGGTGGTAATTGGGATATGGACGGTGAGATATTAACTGATCAAACATTTCAAGATAGACCACATTTTGAATTAATAACAATAAAATAAATGACTGATGAAGAAATTTTACAAGCCATTAGCGACAGCCTTAGTGGTTATAGTTATATTTTAGATAGGGAAGATAAGAAAGGTAGAAGTACATATATACAAACAGTTTGGATAGATATTAAATATAAATTAAAAAATGACAAAAAATAAAAGATTAAAAGTAATTATAGCTGGACTAGCTCTTAATTTTTTAACAGTATGGGCAGGTATGTATTTTAAAACAGATTTAAACGCATTAGGTGTATGTTTAGCATTAATAAATGCTCCATTATATGTGTATGTTATAAGCGAAA
>PJEL010003667.1_pt1 | contig 12981 bp, 9 predicted proteins | sample 1853271 | NCBI WGS metagenome assembly PJEL01 (sample SAMN08108733, study PRJNA415343) | Invertebrate metagenome, whole genome shotgun sequencing project. | host: Globobulimina | place: Sweden: Gullmar Fjord | collected 2015-08 | reverse complement strand
TTCGAAGATATGGTGAATATTGCTGAAGAGGTTAAGGATCCCAGACAAACCATGCCCAGAGGAATAATATTGGCCCTCATCATCGCAAGCTTGCTTTATCTTATGGTGGCATTTGTCGCAGTTTTCTCACTCCCCCAGAGTGAACTTGCCGCCTCAGCTGCGCCGCTCAAAGATATACTCGAACCCCACCACCCTATGGCTGGTACCTTGATAAGCTTAATTAGCCTGTTCGCCATCCTCAACGGACTATTGGCTCAACTCATAATGGCCTCCAGAGTGCTGTACGGCATGGCATTTCAGGGGCGAGCTCCCGCTTTTCTCGCAGCGGTCGGTAAGAGGACACAGACGCCAATCATTGCAACGATAATCATCACCGCAGTGGTGTTGATTTTTGCCCTTTGGCTGCCTCTGGTCACGCTGGCCAAAACCACCAGCTTTATCATTTTGATCATTTTCGCCCTGATTAACCTTTCTCTATGGCGAATTCAGCGAAAAGAGCCTGAAGATAAGGCTCATAAGAAAGGTGGCTGGCCCCTCATCGGTACCCTACTCTGTCTGTTCTTGATAGGCGTACAGAGTTATAATCTTCTTTTTAGTGCAGGCTGAGCAACCACGGATAGAGGCTTAGTTTCTTCGCGCCCCATATGTTCAAAATTGTGCTCCCTAACACCGGAAACAAGCGCATCGAAGACAGTCATATCTTCTTCATTGATAACTTCAACTTTTACCCAAACTCCTCCAATGAGTATATAGCGCCCCAATAAACGGCTAAGTAATGTTTACAAAAATGGTGAAACGAAGCGGAACCGAGCAAGCTTTAGGTGTCCGCTATTTAATTGCTTTGTTTCATGACCCACTCAAAATGCACTTTTCCATTGCTCAGTATCGACGAACCACCGTTCCTCGTAGATTTTGTCACCTTCGAACTTGAACAAGACTGACAGTTGAGAGCCTGCAACCTTATCGGATTTCCACTCAACAATAGAGACGACTTCATCTTCTCCTTCAATCTGACGAAGCCCAGTGATTTCGAAACCTGGCGGAAGGATCTCCCCAAGGCCATCCAACGCAGAGCGAAATGCTTGCCGCCCCTCAAGGACATCGGCTTGACCCGGCATGATGAATGCCATCTCTTCCAGATAATCAGCCACTAAGGTATCGAAATCTCCAGCACCAACGGCTTCCCAACCACCTTGTACTATATTCGCTAAACTCATGACTTGTACCTCCTATATGATTTAGTAGGATCTAATTATAGGAGATATTAACTACTCTTTTGGTGGCACTGAAACATAAGGCTCATAGTTTATGAGCCGAAGACTTCATGTAACTGCTAGTTCTTTACTTAGGAGAGAGGAGGAGTTCGCTATTCGAACTCCAATCCAAGTGCCAGTTAATAATACCTAGGCTATTTACACTCGCACGCCAATCGAAACTGGAACCTCTGAAACAGGAATGTCTAATACTTGATGTTCCGTCTGCTATCAGCTATCAGCTATCAGCTATCAGCTATCAGCTATCAGCTATCAGCTATCAGCTTCGCATCAATTCAGCCATTTCAAGCAACGACTGTTCGATATAGAGTTGCATCTGCTCGAGTTTGTCCTGCATTGCGCTTCGACTCGTCATATTAAAACAGATGGAGTCATTGCGCTTAAAGTAGCGGATCCCGTAGCCGTCATCAACAATCGGCCCGTAACCCGCCAGCTCAACACCGTAGTCTGACGTGGTGCTGGTACAAACCACGCTGTGATTGAGTGTCTGGTATCCTTTATCAGTAAATATTTCTGGCAGCGTATCAATTCCGATGTTACAGCCAGCCTCTTTATAGCGGTACTTTAACGCCAAGAAATGGGAGTAAACCCCTTGACCCAATCTGCACTCGTTTGCCCTTTCGATGTGCTTTCTGGCTGCTTTAATGAGTGAATCGATTTTAGTCTGCCTACTGCAGCCAGCGTCGAGTATATTGTGAATAAATGCCGTCGACTCGGGCGAAACGGTATACAAAACATCGATGCGTCCGTCGAGAAATGTTCTGGTCATCACGGCTTCATAGGCACTGTAGCACTTTCCATAAAGCTTATATTCAGCCAGCTGTAGTGCCAGCTGAACGAACGCATCGGGACTCACACCAAACTGCTTTATCTGATTTTTACCAAACTGAGTAAAATTTAAAACCCGGGTCTGGGTATTTGCCGTGTGTTGACTAAACGAATCTGCGGCGGTACGAATTGTCTGTTTCAGCGCATCATCTAAATCAAACTCAATTTCTTCGACGCTTGGGGAAACGGCCTGCATTGTCTGTGCAGAAACGATCCTTTCATCGAAAGAAACCTTATCAATCGTGTCATAGATATGTGCAATCAGGCGCAGCATCACAGAGCCGTCCACCCCGGTATGCTCGAAATTCACTCCGGTCTTACCGTTTTCGAAGATGATAAACTGCAGCGACTTATCGAAGAAGCGATCCCTGCCACCTCCATGAAGTAACTGTTTTGATACTTGGGTTATCTCTTCCGGGTCGCTTTCATCCAGGCATAAGACAAAAGCTGCTTCTTCGACAGCAGTCATCGCTTTTTTATTATTTGTCGAGATCTGCAGCAGATCTGCCCGGCTTGCTGCCCAGGCATCTCGCTGCATTGTGGTTAGCAGACCTAAGTTTTGCCCTTTCCCCGGGATAGAGATAATGCATTCAAGATCGAATTCAATCGCCGCCGGAGTTCTGATACTCCCTGCTGTATCCAGAATATCGATCTTATACATCCGCTGATTATGCATTACCACAATATGCTTTCTGGATGATGAAACCTTGAATTCATCTGTTCCCGGCTGCGCAATTCTGATTGAGGAAAAAAGATTGTTGTACTGATTCATGCAAAGCGGCAACTCTTTCTGCATGTCAACCGTAAGCTCTTCATTATCAACCAAAGCGATAAAGTTATAAACGCTGACAATAAGCGCGGCGGCAATATTTGCCTGTGAGCTGGCCTTCTCATCAAGCTTACTTTTCAGGTAATAAAATACATTGCTGTTAATCACCAGAGAATCTCGTGACTCCAGATAAAGATTACGCCAGACGGGCGCGGACCAGTTGGATTGAGCATGTTGATGACTCCATTCAATCAGTTCACTCTGCAGTTTTTCGCCCTCTCCGCCCGACTGCAGAAACAGCTCGATCACCTCTCTGGTCCTAATTGACTCTTCTTGCGTTAATAACGGTTCGGCCCATTCTATGAGTTTACGGCAGGTTATCTTTAAGTCCGGCACCGGCATTAGCGGTAACTCTTTTTGACTGCTAAATGTGTTTCCAATCAAGCTTACAACTCCTTGGTACAAAATAAATATTTTCTTGCAAACTCTCACAAATGAACGCTGACAAATGAACACTGATTGATGAACCCAGGCAAAATCACGCCTAATTTATGTTTGAGTGATATGCCGGGTTATTGGAAGTCATTCATTGAGCCTAGTTGATTACCCGGGGCTCAATGAATGTAGCTGCGGCTACTGGCAGCAAAGACGGTGAGTGTTCCTCTCTTTCCTTCCTCATGTTAATCAGCGCAGCCTGAGTGGTTTGCTTGGAATAAAGCCTACTGTCGAAATCGAATGTTTATCTACCGCTTAACAAATAATTACAGCTAAAATAATTTTAGCTGTAATTACCGAGATATTTTCATACCTACAAAAACAACCTAAACCCCGTTTAAACCCTGTAAACCAGCGCGTTTCGAGCAGTATATTACGCTTTATCTGCTCCATTTCCACTTTAGTTGATTATTCCTCAACACTGATCACGTTCGAGCCGACACTTGATAGTTAGAGCACTAATCATTAGAATCGTTATTAATTGATTATTCAATTAATAACGCATTCAAGAATAAAATGAAGCGATTTATGCCGAGAACACCGATGAAATGCGTCCGACAACAGCAGCTTATTGATGAATAAAAACAGGCATTACTGATAAGGACGTCAGACAAAATACAGTCCCCTATTACAAGTTCAGGGTACGCGGCCAGCCTAAGCGAAATGCGCAAAATGGCCTACTTAGCCAGGTTCTATCTTTCAGGGTTTAAGTATCGTCATCACGATACTTAAGGGTTGAGGGAATAAACCACCTTTAAAATTGCATTTAGCAATTTTAAACCAACAAAACAAGAAGTTAACTATGCTTTCCAACAATATCTATCCAGGGGTCAAATAATGACTACTTGGTTATCAATCGGCATTTTATTTACCTTTGCCGCAATTGCGTTTGTTATTTACCGTTGGGGTAATATCAAGTGCATTGGTGTCACCCCTGTACGTAAATTTACCTTCATCGCCATTCTCTTTACCTCTGGTTTAGATGTTGGATTAATCATGTTCCCGCTAACCGAATTTGCAGGTTATGCTGATTTGGCCACCAGCCCCGAATATGGTTTTAGTAATCCCTTAGCCATTGAGTTTGGTTTTTGGGCTTTCTTCATCTGGGCATTCTACTTTTTAACCTGTTTCTATTTTTGTGTTATTGAACCAAGAGTTAAGTTTTTCGAAATCCCTTTAATCAAGTTTATTAATAACTTAGTCATTATCGGTACCTGTGCCTTTACTGCCTACTTGTTACTCACTAACCTGCCCTGGTATTTACCTGACTTAGGTGACGGGGAAACCATTGTCGGCAGTTTTTACTTAATTGTATTTCTGGTTATTGCCGCAGCCGTGTATTCGAGTACAAATATTCGTTACGTCAGAATTTTAAGCCTGGGAAGCAGCTGGTTATTTTTAGGCTTAATCGCAATAATGTGGGCAGGTGCATTTTTATCTGATAACTCGAGTGTTGGTGAATTCTTCACTACGTTCGCTTTATTAGGCGACTACTTCACCAATCTGCATAACTTTATATTACCGATTAATGATTACCATGAGTTTTACCTATTCTGGTGGTTTGCCTGGAGCATCATGATTGGTCAATTTACCGCTCGTTTTGTTGGCGGAATGAGAACCTATCAGGTCTTAATCGCGATGATGGTATTCCCCTCCATACCGATCGCAATCTGGTTTACCGTACTCTATTACTACAGCGCGAACGCCATTCCGACAGCTGGTTTCTATAATCTGGCAATGGTGATTGTTGGTGTCACATTTGTCATCAACTCACTCGATTCATTAGTTCGCCTGTATACCGACAACTTAAACCTGACCGTGCAGCGTTTCGGTAAAGTGCGTTATATCATCGGCAATATCGCTCTACTGAGCGGACTAACACTGCTGTTCAAATTAGATTTTCTACAAATTCAGTGGGTTGGAGCATTAGCCATAGGATTAATTTTAGGATGCTTTGGTTATATCCTATTGAGTCATTTTCAAAAGGTCGTTGAGATTGAGCGCTCACCAAAAGCGAACAAAATTGACTTTACTAAGATTGAACTTGCAAACTGACAAAGCTTATAGCCGTTGGGGTGTTGTTTTTAAACTGCCGGGATAAATTAGACGTTAACCCGGCATTTAAAGATAGAGGTAAGAGCAGTACTTTCTGCTTCACAAGCCTCTAGTTTATAAGCAAATTTTGTACATAGACTGAAAAATCAGAATAATGTCTGGCATTATTCTGTTTTTTTTAATTTTGCGCATGAGTCTTATGATAATTTCTGTTATTGTACGCAAAAATTCAGGGGGGATTATGGAAAAGTACGACCAACTATTAATTTCATTGCGCCGTGTGATCCGAGCTATCAGCATACACTCTCGGCAGTTAAATAAAGAATCTGGATTAACCGGTCCGCAATTAATGGTAATGCGCAAAATTGGTGAGCTTGACGCACCGCTTGCAAAACAGGTTGCTAAAGAGATCACCTTAAGCCCGGCAACCGTTACGACGATTCTAGATAGACTCGAAAGCCGTCATTTAGTCATAAGAACACGCAGTGAAACTGATAAACGTAAAGTGCATTTATCGTTAAGTGAAGCTGGCCAGACGTTATTAGTCGACTCACCAAGACCACTTCAAGAGCATTTTATTAAGCGCTATCAAAATCTTGAAGAGTGGGAGCAAAGCCAGTTGCTCTCAGCCGTAGAACGTATTGCTTCAATGATGGATGCAGACGAACTCGATGCTGCACCGGTATTATTGGTAGGACAAATTCAAGCCGATGAGACCTTGTAATAGATATTACAAAGACCGTCTACTTATGCAGCGGGTAATACACCCGCTTCAGTGATTAACAGCTTCCTCTTTAAGTTCTATTGTCAACTTATAAACATATCTCCTATGCAAAAGGTGGACAGAACCCTAGGCACCTAGCACCTAATTATTCTACGTGCATAGGCTCCCAGTTATAAAGTTAAACACTTAACCAGTCCCGGTTATCACTTACCAAAATTACTTTCTTCGGCAAATTTCATTGCCCCTGCGCACAATTTGATTTTTTGCTCTTTATTTGAGGAGTCGAACTGTTTAATGAAGCGGTCTAACTCGGCACTGGTTTCTGCCGTCATCATCATTTTATCAATACCAGCGTCTCTATGTTCCGTTGCTGCTTGGCCAACAACAGAGCCTTCGACTAGCATATTCGTTTCGCTGTAAAAAGTGCTGCACATCATTAAGCTGGCCATACCAATCGCCACCTCTGATTCAAGATACTTTGCTGTCGCCGAACCGATAAATAGACAGCTGATAACACCGGCAAGTACTGCTTTTTTCATTAACTTTATTCCTTCCTATATGGGATTATTTGACCTGTTTTTTCCAGCGTTGTTTGCTAGAAGTTGCTTGCTTGAAATAGCCGCTGATGATGTTAGCACGGCCATATTTTTGGCGTATGTTACCTTGCGCAGACAGGGGGTAGGCGAGTGATTTTTTCACAACAATTTAGATATAAAAACTCCTGGCACTCCCCTTTTGACAAAGATTCAACCTTTTTGAGATAGAAGAACGGGGGTCAACAAGTGCTCACAACCACAGAACTGGGTCAATGATTTCATGACATCCCTGCCTCTCGCTCAAAGCGGTCATTCGACCTTCGCCGTGCCTCCAGAAACATCTAAAATCGAACATTTCAAGTGTAGACATCAATGAAAAAGCTAGCCAAGTAATAAGAGTGGAGGGATCTCAAACAAACTATTATGGGAGCTTAGTTATTTATCTCTTAGTCATTCATTAGTTTTGTCTTTGAACCTTGCTTTTGTCACTATTTGTAGCTTAAATAATATTTAACAATAATTTGTAAGGAAATGATTGTGCTTAAAAATATCATCCTCCTGTTACCCATTATCTTTTTATTTTCCTGTGCTAGTCTGCCGGACAATACCAGCAGTAAAAGTTACGCGATGAGTAAATCTCAAGAAAGTCAATTAACAATGGAACTTGATGAGGAACGTAGGCTGCTCGGCTTAAACAATGATGATGCGTTAATGATGCTGCTTGAAGATGGTGTTGATGCTTTTGTAGCTCGAGTTTCCCTGATTAATGCGGCGCAAAAGAGCGTCGATCTGCAATATTATCAATATCATTCTGACTTAAGTGGAAGACTATTAACGGCAGCCTTATGGCAGGCTGCTGAGCGAGGGGTGCGCATACGTTTACTTGTAGATGATATGGATTTAGCCGGCAAGGATATTGATATAGCTAAAGTAAATTCTCACCCAAATTTCGAAGTGCGCATTTTCAATCCGTTTCTACGTGACAAAAAGCGCACTCGGCAATTAATTACAGGCTTTGGTGCAGTAACACGTCGAATGCACAACAAAACATTCACGGTAGACAGCAGCATATCCATTTTGGGCGGGCGTAATGTAGGTGACCAATATTATGGCGCGCACTCAGATGTAGCTTTTGGAGATTTAGACATTGCTTTTACAGGCGGCGTTGTACAAGAGGTTCAAACTTCTTTTGACTTATATTGGAACAGTGAAATCACCTACGGCATCAATTTATTAAATGATTACCAACCATCAAAAAATGACGTGCATGAAGTCAGTCAAATTTTAGAGTCCTTTATAGAGGAGCAGAAAAACTCTCAATATGCACGCGCACTACGTAAAAACGACTTATTAAGTTTAGTAAAAAAAAATAAAGTAAATGAATATATAGGTAATGCAGAAGTCTTATATGATGATCCATTAAAAATTGTCTCTTCACGTGACAAAACTGAATACCACTTAACTCCCAAATTACGCCCTTACGTGGAAAATGCAAAAGATGAAATCGTAATCGTTTCACCTTACTTCGTACCTGGGGATGAAGGTGTTGCACTATTTGGCGATCTGGTAAAAAAAGGCGTAAAAGTTAGAGTTTTAACCAACTCGATGAAATCTAATGATGTCACCATAGTACACTCTGGATATTCAAAGTATCGACAAGAATTATTATCGCTTGGTGTGGAATTATATGAAGTAGACAGTGCCCGTATAGGTATATTAAAAAAATATACAGATGAAGCAGATTCTTCAACCGCATCGAAACTCACCTTACATGCAAAGTATTTTGTCATTGACCGCAAAATTACTTTTATTGGGTCAATGAATCTCGACCCTCGTTCACGCAGTGAAAACACAGAAATTGGTGTAATTGCAGAGTCCAAAAAATTAGGTGCTTTTATTGTTGAAGATTTTGACAGTATCGTTAAAGATGGTGCTTTTACACTATCACTTAAAGAAGGTGAGATTATCTGGACTCAAAAGGTTGGAGACGAAATAAAGACCTATGACAATGATCCTTACAGCAGTTGGTGGGATCGCTTCAAAAACGGTTTATTGCAATGGTTACCTGTCGAGTCACAACTTTAAGGTATTAACCGTCATGAAGGTAGCATTCTGTCGAGAGGCATGGCGAATGAGGTATCTGAACTTGTTTCTGCCTCGAACTCTTACCAAAGCTCCATAAGCTTTTCATCTTGATTTTCAAGTAGAAGAGCAACTATACGCCTTGCAACCTTTGGATTTTGTTATTCTTAAGCATGTTTTCCGGGTGAAATCACGCGAGCTGTTTTCTATTCATTCCCGAAATATAAAGACGACATTGGTAATGCAAAGAAGAGAAATACCCCCTAAAATCTACTTATAATGAATTTTATTTGATTAGGTAGAATAATGAAACTGCTAGTCAAGTCAGCGCAACACTTTGCAACCCAAGCTCACACCCAAATAAACCACTTAAGGAAGTATACAAAACAGCCTTATCAAATGCATTTGAAGAGGGTGGCACAAACCGTATCTGAAATAACAGATGACCCAGAGATCATTGCAGCAGCCTGGTTGCATGATACCGTTGAAGACACCCCAGCAACATTTGAAGATATTGAATTAAATTTTGGTTCTCGGGTTGTACAGTTTGTTTTTGATCTGACTGATGTGAGTCGCCCAAGTGATGGCAGTCGTGCCCTACGTAAAGCAATAGACCGCGAACACCTTAGCCAAGCATCCCCTGCAGCCAAAACTATAAAACTTGCAGATTTAATAGATAATTGCGCCGACATTTGTAAACATGATGAACGATTTGGACGAGTGTTTGTTGTTGAAATGCAGCAATTATTGCCTCATTTAGTTGACGGGGATGAACGTCTTTATCGACGGGCAGAGCGCCTTTGCAGTAAGTGGGCTGAAAAATGGTCCATACCACCTTCTTCCGGGGCTGCATGGGTAGAGCCCCCTGCTCTCCATGCGACGAGAGATCTATTTTCAAATCGTAAATTACAACGGCTGTTTGGTGAAATGTTTAGCGCACGGGATGTTGCTGAATCTCTCCCTTCTTATGACTGGGATATTTCCGAAAATGAATTGTTGCATCTCCTGAACAACAGCGATATTTCTGTAATAGGTTTAAGGAAGTCAGGGTTTGTTTATGGTTATGTTTTGTTGGATGAAACAAACAAAAAGCCAGCATGTCTTAAACGACGTTTTATGGATGCCCAATTAGTTGATATAGATACCCCTTTATTAAATGTTATTGCCACTCTTGTGCATCATCAGTTTTGTTTTGTTAGCAGTATGGGACAGGTGGCAGGTGTTATTTCCAGAAATGATATTCAAAAACCTGCCGTCCGTATGTGGCTCTTTGGTTTAATCACCTTAACCGAACAATATATGGCCGAGCAGATTAAGCTTATTTGGCCTAATGATAAGTGGTTTAAGTTTACAAGCTCAGCTAGGCTAGCGAAAGCCAAAGAACTTAAAGAAGAGCGAGAACGTAGAGGGCAGAAGTGTGACTTGCTTGATTGTGTCCAGTTATCAGATAAAGCCCTTATTCTTATTGAAGACCCAGATTATATGGAACTATTTGGTTTTAGTTCAAGGCGAGAAGCCAAAACCGCAATTAAAGAAGTCGAATCTCTGCGCAATAATTTAGCTCACGGACAAGATATTATTTCATATGATTGGCCACAAATTATTAGAATGACATCAAGAGTAAATGAAACACTATCTAATCGTTAAGTTAAATATAGTGAATAACAGGGCTGCACAACAGTGACATCATCGATGGCGTCAATTTTTAAAGTGATTACCAACTGTAAAAATGACTTAAAGGAAGTCATACAAAAAATCATCCATCATTGTACAACCTGTAAATTAAAATAGTTTCCAAGCACTACTTCTGTGCTCCCCTATAAGCCTCCAACTCTGTTAAAAGCCAATCCCGACTTTTTATTGAAGGTTTTTTGCCACAGTGAATTTTATAAAACTTACCAGACATCTTACTTTTTGTCGCTGAATACTTTATAAAGTCTTCAGTTGACTTAATATCATCGAAAAAATACTCATACTTTTTATTTATATGTTCAGCCGCTTCAGCCCCATTGTACATAGTACCATTTCTCTCATATTTGCAGTCCGTCGCAGCCACAAAATTCATAAGGTGGTCAATTTCATCTTGAGTTGAGGCAAACAGATTTAAAGAAAATATAGATAACATAATTAATAATACTTTGTTCACCTTCAGCTCTCCATCTCGGTTATGTAAACCCGTAAAGTAATCGCATTATATTATAGTACTTTAACGGGCTGTAAATCGTATTATAGTTTGAATTAAGGCAAACAGTTTGGCGTTGTTGATCAAATACTCTTTTTAAACACAGTTTCCCCAAGGGTTTTAGCGGGTTGTGCTGCTTAGTTCCTAACCGAAACCCTTAATCCTATGACCTTAGAATTGGAGCAAGACCAGATCGGTTTCGACGATAAGCTTCATCATATCGGTGATGAATACGTGCATTATTGTTAGTATTGAGAATGTCCTCAAGGATCCTAAAGCCGGACATTGAGAATGTCCGGCTTTTAAGAAGTTAAGTTATGGTAACTTCGGAATATTCGCATTTTTTCGTTAAAAAAAATCAGTTCATCATATAAGTTATGTTGAGCGAATACATTTCACCTTCAAATCGAGACTCTGCGCTGTATTCTTTGGCATAGTTAAACGCAAGGTTCCATTGATTATTGAACCAATACGCAGCCTGTATGCCCACTCCATGTACTTCTGATTTATTCCCGATATCAGTGCCTAAGAGTTGATTCAAGTTGTTGAGGGTGGACGGCAGGTCATCCCTTTGCATTTGCCACTGACTGTAACCACGGATACCGATTTCAAATTGCGCGGTGAGATATTGGCTCCATCCATACTCGATGGTGAGGTGGTCACCCGGAGTCACGTTGGTCTCATCGACTTCGCTGTGAGTTTCATAGGTTGCGGCAAGCATTAAGGCTGTCGCCTGGTCCATCAGGTAATAATATCCGGCAAGTTGGAACTGAGTTGTCCACATATCTAAAGTCACGTCCTCATTACCCACTGGAGCGTATACGCCGATCCCCAGAGTCACGTCGTAATTCTTATTCAACCAGCTAAGCCAAATTGGTTGAATGTACAGGTCACCCAGTCCATGGTCTTCTTCGTCGTCGAAGTCGTTAGACAGGTAAACCGGGTTGAAGTAAAAGCTGTAACGTGCCCCAAGTACTTCCCTGTCAGTCACCCACAAAAACAATGGTGCGATACCGCCAGAGCTAAGTTCGGCATTGATATCTTTACCTGAGCTTGTGACGAGAGTGTCACTTGTGTAGTAAAAGTTGTACTGTTCGTATATAAAACCGGCTTGGTCAGGCACCGTAAGGTCGCGGATATTGGCAATTGCCGGCGCATAATGGCCAGCACCTATGATTCCATCAGCAAATGTAGGGCAGGCAAAGCCTGCCACTGCCAGGGCGAACAGCAGTTTAAGTTTATTACTTTGAGAAGCGCGCAGTCCTTCCTTAACTTCTGTTTTTGCAAACTGCATATTAATTAAGCTCATACTTTTCCCTCAGCCTACTTAAGTGATCAGTTTAGTTTAAGTCATAATGAGGAAAGTATTAGCAAATTGAATGTTTGAAGAACATTTAATGGTTTCATCGAGCAATGCCTGACTCTTAAAAAAGGAAATAGATAAACCTTCCCTCCCTGAGCCCCCCTTACACCTATCTTCTGCATTGGCTTTCCACGCAATAGGTTAGTTGATAGCCCGCATAAACCAAGAAATATCCATTAGCCGTAGACGGCACTCTTTCAATCGCTTTCTAATGATTATTTACCAATAGGATTCAATCACTTACCCTTTAGCAAGATCGTGATTAAGTCCATCACCTTTAAAACGCTTTTGCCATTGAGTAACCACTTCGACATCTGACCAATTTTAAACTAACTCACCACCAATTCGTGACACCACATAAAAACCCTTTCGAACACGACGAGATATGCAGTGATAGTATGGTCTCTCGTTATATAAAAAGTTTCAAACTGACTAACGTTTTTCTTGATGTTGGCATCACTAATTCCTCTCTATAGCTTTAAATGAAGCCTGGTTGAGAGGGCACAAACCGACAATTATGGATGTCTTGGTTATTTATCTTGGTTATTTTATGTTCTTCCTTGTTGAAGTTACTTTATGCAGCCATATTTAACTGTCAGGGAAATAGACAATACCGAACTGCAATCGGAGATTTTTATCTCAGTTAGTCATTTCTTTCAAGGGCATTTAGATA
>PJEL010003666.1_pt1 | contig 12985 bp, 9 predicted proteins | sample 1853271 | NCBI WGS metagenome assembly PJEL01 (sample SAMN08108733, study PRJNA415343) | Invertebrate metagenome, whole genome shotgun sequencing project. | host: Globobulimina | place: Sweden: Gullmar Fjord | collected 2015-08 | reverse complement strand
TTATAGACAGTTCCTTTTGAAAAAGGCACTTGGGCAACAACTTTATCCATGGTCAGGTTTTCAATACCATTTTTCTGGATAAGTAATACTGCCGAGTTGATTATTTGCAACTCTCTTTCTTTAAGTGCAGCTTCATCGAGTAACTTAGGTGGTGTCATATGGCCTACTATTTAATGTGTGACGATTCGTCACTGACGAATCGTCATCATACGCCCAATGTAATTAATGTCAACGATTTTGTAACTCAAATGTACTGTTAATTTTCTTTCGTTTACATAATCTGTTTCATGACTTTTTTCTTAAAATGAATCTGTAATTACAATAAAAGCTTATTTATTCAGTAAGGTAAGTCTTCGTGGCATTTTCACACTTATGAGATAACACTGAGAAACACTTATATTTTAGAGATTTTGGGAAGGAATTTTTATTTCAAAATAGAAGTAAACATGAAGAGGTTTGTCACTTAAGAAAATCCTATTTACCACTGCTGGCATATAGAGATCGCATATTATATCAACTAGGTACTCAAAAATGTTGAGATACTTGTGGGTTCTAGTTTCAAAGTAGAAAAATCCAGCCTAGTAAAACTTTTTAAAAAGGCTCTTTATTAAATAATGATAAAGATGACACAACGGTTAGACCACTGGATTGAAGACCTGTGGGGCGTTACAGCAACATAAGTAAGTATGCTTACTCGCTTTTGAGGACAATCTAGCGCGGATCTCATCGTGGAGCTGGGCCTAATATATTGGGTAACCAACAAAGACTCCGAATACATTAGCGCAAACCAACTACGTTATCGATATTATTACTTTCAATATTGAGGCGGACCATACATTTCGCCCCCCTTTTGTGCCATAGAAAGGCTATTTTAGTATCAGCTAAGGTTTATATTCAGATAGATCAACTGAGGTAATGATTTTCTTTGTTAAGTGTAGATCTAAAGCTAACTAAATCACCGCCGCTAACTCTGCTCCTTGCCTGATTGCTCGTTTAGCATCAAGCTCTGCTGCAACATCGGCGCCACCAACCAAGTGAACAGAGAACCCTTCGCTTTCCAGTCCTTGTTGTAATTCCCGTAAAGGGTTTTGCCCTGCACATAAAATCACATTATCAACATCTAATATTTTAGTTTGTCCGCCGAAAGTTATATGTAAGCCTTGATCATCTATTTTATCGTAACTAACGCCATTAAGCATTTGTACTTTTTTATGCTTTAATGTACTTCTATGTATCCAGCCCGTTGTTTTTCCTAGCCCTTTACCTACTTTAGTTGTTTTACGCTGAAGTAAATAGACTTCACGTACGGATTCTTCTACTTCTGCAGGCTTTAACGAACCACGGTTTTGGTAGTTTTTATCAATGCCCCAATGTTTTAGCCATTTTTCTGGTGATAATGTTAGACTTTCTTTCTCTACTAAAAACTCTGCTACATCAAAACCAATACCACCAGCTCCAATAACAGCTACCCGTTTACCAACCTCTTTTTTATCACGTAAGACATCAAGGTAATTCAGTACTTTTCCATGTTCAACACCTTCAATATCTGGCGTTCTAGGAACTATGCCCGTACATAGAATCACTTCATCAAAGCCTTGATTACTTAGCTTTTCAACTGTCATTTCAGTTGATAAGTTTACGGTAACTCCGGTATCTTTTAGGCGATTAGCAAAATAACGGATTGTTTCGTAAAACTCTTCTTTGCCTGGTACTTGTTTGGCAATATTAAATTGTCCTCCAATTTCACTGGCTTTATCAAACAAATGTACGTCATGGCCTCTCTCTGCGGCATAAGTTGAAAAAGATAATCCTGCAGGACCCGCGCCAACAACAGCAATTCTCTTCGACTTGCGAGCAACAGGAAAATTTAGCTCTGTTTCATAACAGGCCCTAGGGTTAACTAAACAACTTACCCGTTTTCTTTCAAAAATATGATCTAAACAGGCTTGATTACAAGCAATACAGGTATTAATTTTATCCGCTTGATCATCCGCCGCTTTATTAACAAAATTTGCATCAGCCAAAAAAGGTCTAGCCATAGAAACCATATCCGCATGGCCATCGGCTAATACCTTTTCCGCAACCTCAGGCGTATTAATACGATTGGTGGTTACCAAGGGAATAGTCACCTCAGACTTCATTCTTTCTGTGATCCATGTAAAAGCAGCGCGAGGTACTGAGGTAGCTATTGTTGGTACCCGTGCTTCGTGCCAACCAATGCCGGTATTAATAATGGTGGCACCAGCTTTTTCAATAGCTTTGGCAAGATATACCACCTCTTCCCAAGTAGAGCCTTCATCAACTAAGTCAATCATTGATAAACGGAATATAATAATGAAATTTTCACCCACTAATTTCCGGGTTTGTTTGACACTTTCAATCGCTAAGCGTGCTCTATTTTCAAGACTGCCTCCCCATTCATCCGTTCTGGTATTGGTGCGAAGGCAGAAGAACTGATTAATCAAGTAGCCCTCTGAGCCCATTATTTCAACGCCGTCATAGCCAGCTATTTGTGCGTGATACGCTGAATTAGCATAATCATTAACAGTTCGCCAAACCCCTCTAGCACTTAATTTTCTCGGTTTAAATGGGGTAATTGGTGACTTAATGCCAGAAGGGTCAACATTAAATGGCTGATAACCATAACGCCCAGTATGCAAAATTTGCATACATATTTTTCCGCCCTCGTTATGCACCGCATCGGTAATTAGACGGTGTTTTTTTGCATGGCGTTTAGTACTCATTTTGGCCGCAAAAGGCATGCCCGAGCCAGCAATATTTGGCGTTATCCCTCCTGTTACAATAAGGCCAACCCCGCCTTTTGCTCTTTCAGCATAAAACGCTGCCATTTTTTCAAAACCATTTTTCTCTTCTTCTAAGCCTAGGTGCATAGAGCCCATTAAGGTACGGTTTTTAAGTGTAGTAAAGCCTAAATCAAGCGGCTCCATTAAATTTGGGTAAGGTATGCTCATAGGATTTCTCATTTAGGCTTATAAAATAATCACTGTCTTGGGATATTGGCTAACAATAAAGACAATGTTACTATCAAACAATAACCCATCATGACAAATTAATGACCAACCCTTGCATATATTGATTATATCTTACTCGAAGGAAAAGAGATGAAACTTGGAGACGTTTCTACATCCTATATGGATGTAATGTTAAAAGTGATGAAACTGCTTGAATGCAATGGTGATCAGCTATTACAACAATACTCACTTAGCCAAGCAATGTTACGCTCTCCTGATGCGAGAATAAGTATTCCTAAATTTATGCGTTTAGGTCATGCGTGTATCAAAGCATCACAAAACCCTTGTTTAGGTTTACTCATGGGGAAAGCCACAGCCGCTACGCATTTAGGTTATGCTGGATTGTTAGCTTTATCATCTAAGGATTTATATCAAGCCTGTCATCAAATTACTCGATACGAACCATTGAGTAGCTATAACGTTCGAGGACAATCGCAATTTTACTTGGCAGATAATAAGAGTGGTGTTCTGGCTTTTTATTCTCTAGCGCCATACAACAATTATAATTATTTCGTGGTTGACTCACTTTTATCGAGTTGGTATCAATTATTACAATGTTTATCAGGACGCACTGATGTAGTTGAAAAGGTTTGCTTTGAATTTTCACCGCCTAGTTATATGGATAAATATAAAGATTTTTTTGACTGCAATGTATTATTTAATCAAGAAAAAAATTATTTAGTTATAAATAAAGAAGCGCTTTACTTCCCTTGCATAAGTTACTGTGCTGCAACATTTGAATTACTAAAAAGACAAGCGGATAACAGCTTAGAAAAAATGCAAATAGGGCTAACGTTTCAAGAGAAGGTAAGCCAAGTCATCGGCCCTTTACTCACCAATAGTCAACTTACTTATAACCATAGTGATAATAAGCTAGCTAATAATACGCCAACACTTGCACAAGTTGCTGAACAATTAAATATGGCGCCATGGACGGTAAGAAGAAAATTAGTCTCTGAGGGTAGTAGCTTTCAAGAAACATTGAATAATACTCGAAAAGACTTATCAATAAGCTACATCAGAGATACAGCACTGAGTTTAGGAGAAGTTGCCTACTTGTTAGGTTTTTCTTCTCCTGCCGCTTTTCAACGCGCATTTAAGCGTTGGACGGGTGAAGCCCCTGGACAGTTTAGAATGCAAGGCTGATAGGTATGAATACACTAGTGCAAAGCAACTACCTAATCTCCCCCCTTCATAGCCCAAACTTTATTTGGGTGAATATTCAGCGTTTATAACTACCTGGTGCCTGCCCTGTCCAGCGTTTAAAGGCGTGTTGAAATGCCGTTGAAGAGCCAAAGCCCAACAAGTAAGCGATTTCACCAACAGATAAGGTAGTGCTACTGACATAACTGATAGCCAAATCGCACCGTGTATCATTAAGTACTTTTTGAAAGCTGCTCCCCTCATTAATTAGATTTCGCCTAATTGTCCAAGGGGCAATATTTAACTGTTCAGCAACTTGCTCAAGCGTTGGTGTCGATACATTGAGTAGAGGCGTGATAACGCGAGAAACTTTCTCAGTAAAGCTCAAACCTAATTGTGCACTGGCAAGTTCATTATCCGCTTTACGCGTTAATTGAAAATAAAGGGACTGGCAGGAGGTTAAGCAAGGTTTCTCAAGTGCGGCAGCATTAATCACCAGTTGATTAGCTGGCTGATTAAATAAAACCTCACAGTTAAAATATTCAACATATTTATTGGCATAACTTGGCGCAGGAAATTCAAAACATACCTTTTTAATGGCATCTGTCGAACCGACAAGGTTTTCAATAACATTCAGCCAGCCGAGTAATACTGAATCAACAACAAAATAGTTATAATCGTTGTAAGGGTTGAGCGAGTAGAACTCAAGAACCCCATCTCGAGAGCCTTCTTTTTGATCGATATAAAACTTCGATTGTCCACGAACATTAAAGCTATTGAGTATCTCGTAATGAGCAATACTGCTGCATACTTGCCTAATATTACTTGCTGTCATAGCGATTAGCCCAGGCATTCCTAAATTAGTTGCTGTGGTCATCCGCCCCATTTCCAATCCTAACCAAGGAGTTCTGGTTCGCTTAATACAGGCATGCCCCAGCAGAAGTAGCTTTGGAATACTTATACGCGCATCAGGCGATGCAATAACTGCAGGGGTTACCCTATAGAATTCGAAAATATCTTTCACATCAAAATTAAATTTAGCCATTGTTTTGGCAATTATTTCAATATAAGAAACCGATATTTCACCTAACTTCATTCATCACCTTTCATTTTTACAATAAGTGTACGGCAAGTGTAAACAATCATAACTTTGTTATTGTTAATCATTTTCTAATCCTAGCATTAGGGATATTGTGAATGCAAATGAGGGTAAATAAGGTTTGATACAAGAAAAATAAAAGCGCTGTTATAGGGAACATTCTTCGTCCGCTTTTATTTTTTTGTTGTTCATTCGGTGTTTACAAAGCCAATAAAAAACAATAACTATAAGAGAGCACAATATGCGTAAGAACAGTATTTTTGGTAAACACCACTGGAAGAAATCTTTAATCCTTTCCGCCATATTAGCCACTTTAACGGTGTCAGGCTGTGTTGATGATGCTAATGATGGTATTGATGGTATTGATGGCATTCAGGGTGTCGACGGAACCAATGGCGTAGATGGCACTAACGGCGTAGATGGCACAGATGCCACGACCGATCCTGCTATGGTTACTAGTTCTGGTTTCATTTTTCCAGCCGATGCTGTTTTTGTTCAACCTCATGCAGTTGATGGAGACGATATTACTGACGAGCTTGTTTTAGCATTATTTGAAATACCTGCTGGATCTACCGTGGTATTACCGCAAGGTAACTTCACCGTATCTGAAACGATCGCGATAACCGCCGCCGATAACTTTACCCTTACAGGTTATGGCATCAACGAAACGGTTTTAGACTTTACTGGCTCATCAGGGGATGACGCGATTCGTTTCGAAGGTGGTGTTAACCTGTCAATCCGTGATTTCAGTGTACTTGAAGCCAATAAAAATGGCATTAAAGTCGTCAGTGCTAATGGTGTGCATTTCGCTTATACCGGCACCATCTGGAATGGTGAATTAGAAGCAAATAATGGCGCTTATGGTCTTTATCCACTACAAAGCCAAAATATACTAATCGAACATAACTATGCATATGGCTCAGCAGATGCCGGTGTTTATGTCGGGCAATCAAACAATATTGTTATTCGAAATAATGTCGCTAAAAATAATGTTGCAGGCATTGAGATTGAAAACTCTACCATGGCCGATGTTTATGACAATGTCGCGATAGGTAATACCGGTGGCATTCTCGCTTTTGACCTCCCCGGCTTAACACAAGCCTATGGTGGAAACATCCGTATTTTTAACAATGAAATTATTGCAAACAATGCTGAAAATGTTGGCTCTGGTGCCGTTGGTATAGTACCTCCAGGGACTGGCATGCTAATTTTTTCAGTCAGTGATGTTGAAGTTTATAATAACAAACTTACTGATAATGAAACCTCTTCCATTGAAGTTGCCAGTTATTTCTTAGCTAACGATGATGTTGCTGCCTATCCAACGACATACGGTGCAACGATGGCCGATGGTTGGTCACCGCTAACAAAAAACATTAATATTCACGACAACAGCATCTCACGATCGGGTGGTGATCCCAGAGGTGACTTAGTTACTGATATTGTTGCAGGTTATACGATAATGTTAGGTCAAACTATGCCTGCGATTCTTTACGGCGGAGTGGGCGAGTCACTCTCAAATGCAGGTGCTATTGCTGGCTTTAATGCTTTAGTTGGCGCAGATGCGGTTGCTGATGGCGTTAATTATGACCCTTACCTAGCTGGAGATTTAGTCTGTGCTAGTAACAATATTGATAGTAACTCCGCTGCATCTTCACTCGAGTTTACTGACGTAAATATTGGCGTTGTTTATACCGCAGACCCAACGTCACCAGCACTTGCTTATGAAACTATGCAAGGCAACGCTAACTTACTTAACTGTACACAAGAGAGACTTTCCCCAGCTGTTGTGACTTTCAGAGGAAAAAAATACGGTTGTCAGGGTGACGATATAGCGACATTAGCTTGTGCTTTATAGCAGTAACTAACATTCGATGAAAAATTTTCTGGCGAAGTATTGCTTCGCCAGTTTTACATGTAGTGGTAATTAATATGATACAAACAAGAAAATATAAGCAGTCACGCAATTTACTTATAGCAGGAATAACTTCATTGTTAGTCATCGCCTGTGGTAGTGACGAGAGTACCGAAGCAGAAGACATTCCCGCTGTTGAAACACCCATCGTTGAAACGCCTGATCCGGTTAATGTTATCAATGTTGGCGCTGGTGGTCCTGATGAAACCAAAGGGGACTGTGATGCGACAACAGAAGGTATTAACTGGAATGCGTTAATGACTGAGACGTGTCGTAACTTATCGGACTACAACCTCTTTCAAGACAGCATGAATCCGACTGAAAACCCAAGTAATGGTGGCGTTGCCTTCAATTTAGCCGTGCCATTATTTACTGATTACGCAACAAAATATCGCTTTGCTTTTATTCCTGAAGGAAAGCAAATTAATTATACTCAAGATGAAATACTGGATTTTCCAGTAGGGACTGTGTTGGTCAAAACATTTACCATGCCGGCAGATACCGCAAATCGTGATGGCGAAGAGTTACTTATTGAAACACGATTACTAATCCACCGTGATAATGGCTGGGTAGCACGTCCTTATTATTGGGAAGATACTAGCGATGCAAAAATTGCTATTACCGGTAAAACCATTGAAAACATGACAACGATTCACAAAGGCGAAGTAAAAACTTTTAGCTACGGGGTCCCTAAAGCCTCTGCCTGTACCAGTTGCCATTCAGTGGTCCCCGTAAGCCAAGGGGCCGATGATATTAGACAACCAATATTCAAGCCAATTGGACCTAAAGCACGTAACCTTAACTTTGATCACGTTTACAATGACACTACTGCCAATCAGCTTCAGTACTTAGCAGACAATCAAGTATTGGTTGGCTTACCTAGCGATCTTTCAACGGTCGATAACGTCGATATATTCAACGATGATATGGATATTTCCGCCCTACCGCATGAGCAAGTAATGGATACCGCAAGAGCTTACCTTGATGTTAACTGTGCACATTGTCATCGCTCTGAATTAACTATTCCTGAAGCAAATTACGCTGGTACTGCTGGTGGTAGTGGCTTACAACTAGAATACAACCGTGATTATGCAGAAAACCCACAACGCTTTGGTGTTTGTAAAATAGCAGTCGCTGGTGGTCATGAAGATTACCCTGCTGATGTTATTCCAGGTAGCTCTGATAAATCATATTTATTATTTAGAATGAGTACTAATGATCAACGCCATCGTATGCCTGAACTAGGGAGAAGTACCGTTCATGCTGAAGGGGTCAACTTAGTTAAATACTGGATTGATAACTTAACGAGAGCAGATTGCTCTGAGCCTCTATAACAGTTACAGCGATTCAGGTAAGTTTCTTTCGAGAGAGTGAGAATTAAAAGGCTAAGTAGCTAGGCATTGAGTGAAGACAATTGTTATTTTATTGTCAACCAATAACCCTAGATATCAGCCTTTTAGTTACTTATGAGAAAAAGGATCATTTAAAGTTTGTCGTCATTACCTTATTTCTTATAAAAGCTAAGTGTAAACGACGACATTAGATCTTAGTGGGTTCAAGCTTGGTTATTAGCTGAATAATTAACTGGGATGCCTCAGCAAGAATCTCTACTCATACAAGTAAACATTTATACTCTTGCCTAAGTAGTTTTTCATCACCACTGTACTAAATCCGACTCCAATAAAGTACAGCTCCAATAAAATCAACTTGATAATACCAAAACCTATGAACCTAAAAGCACAATTAGCGAATTTAGATAAATACTTCACAAGTCATATCACAAAAGATATAACTTGGCGAAAACAACAACTTAGCGGCATCAAACAACTTGTTATAGAAAATGAACAACAATTACTCGCAGCACTAGCACAAGACTTAGGTAAACCCAATTTTGAAAGTTGGGTTACTGAAATTTCTTATATATCTGGCGATGTCGATCATACTATCAAACATTTAAAGTATTGGTGTGCTAAAAAGAAAGTGTCTACTCCATTGGTTGTTCAGCCTGGTAGATCATATATAAAGCCAGAGCCTCAGGGAACTGTGTTAATAATTGGTGCATGGAATTACCCCGTACAGTTAGTTTTAGCACCATTAATAGCCGCTATTTCTGCCGGCAACTGTGCCGTGATTAAGCCATCAGAGTTAGCACCCAACACATCTGCTCTTATTGCCAAGCTAGTGCCTAAATACCTAGATAATAATGCTGTAGTGGTGATAGAAGGTGGTGTTGAAGAAACAACTCAACTGCTCAATGAAAAATTTGATCATATTATGTACACCGGAAATGGTGCGGTTGCTCGAATTGTGATGACCGCTGCTGCTAAACACCTAACACCGGTCACGTTAGAGCTTGGCGGAAAGAGTCCCGTGTTTATTGATGAGTCTGCCAACTTAGCTATTACCACACAGCGTATTGCTTGGGGAAAATGGTTAAACGCAGGACAAACCTGCATTGCGCCAGATTACATATTAACGACAGAATCACTAGTACAACCTTTGATTGAACATTTTAAGAAAGATATTCAGCAAATGTTTGGTACTCAGGTGAAAGACAGCGAGAGTTATGGCCGCATTGTAAATTCACGACATACCCAGCGTCTGGTTAGCTACCTAGACAATCAAGAGATTGCTCATGGCGGTGACTTTGATATTGAGGGCAGGTTCATGGAGCCAACCATTGTCGTTATCAATGATATGGAATGTCCTTTAATGACAGAAGAGATATTTGGCCCAATTTTACCAATCTTTGTTGTCAATGACTTCGAACAAGGCAAACGCCACATCATTGAAAATGATAAACCGTTAGCAGCCTATTTATTTTCAAAAAATGAAGAGCAAGAAAAGCAATGGATTAACGAAATTCAAGCCGGAAACCAGTGTATAAACGATGTAATTATGTTTAATGCTGTACCCGATTTACCTTTTGGTGGTACAGGTGCCAGTGGCATGGGACAATACAGCGGTAAATCAGGTTTTGACAACTTCAGCCATGCCAAACCAGTATTAAAGCGCCCTTTTATAAAAGATTTACCCGTAAGGTTTGCTCCCTATAATGATTGGAAGTTCAAAATATTAAGACTTTTACGCTAATTTCCCCTTACCTTTCCTCTGTGAGCTTGTAACAAGTTTGCAGGGGGTGGTGCATAAAGTTTTTTATCACACATTCATTGTAGCCACTATAAGAGTCATATTAAGAGTAAAACTTTGACATGAGGCTTATACATAATGGTTCCGCACAAGGGTATTGGGATTATTTTGATGCGGTGACACACGCACACATGAGTGAAAACCGTAATATAGCTGATTTGGATGTTCTCGCAGATATTGCCGTTGAAGTTGGTTTAGATAGACAGCGATTTATTCAAGACTATTCTTCCCCAGATAGAGTGCAATAGATTAATCGAGACCGAAAATTAGCGCGTAAGTTTGACATTCAATCGACACCTTCATTGGTAGTAAATGATCAATGGGTGATATCAGGTGCGCTACCATTAAATGAATTGCGCAGCCAACTAAAGCAGATACAGCAACAGGCAAGCGCAGCTTAACCCACTTAAAAAAACAGGTAAACGTAAGTTTGGTTATCAAAAAAGAGGTAATTATGAAATGTTATGTCATTACAAGCTATAATATCGACCCAGCTAAACTAGATGGTTATGCTGACTCCCCTTAAACTTTCTCAGCCCTTACTCATTCTATTTACTTTTTTAGCGACCTAATATGTGTTTTGCGCATAACTGCTATGACAATTAATTGTTACCTTATTACCGTAACGTAACTCATAATAGCATTATTAACGATTTGACCAGTTATGATTATACTCTTACTATCAAAAGGTTAAATTATTTAGTGAATCTAACTAGAAAGGGAATCTACAAATGAACTTAAAAAAATTGCTTGGTAATACAATTATTTTATCATCCTTATTGAGTGGTGCTGCTATTGCTGCCGTTGCGATTGATGGAAAAGATTACAAAACAACTATTCCTGTAACAATGGAGAACTTCGATCATGCTGAAGCTGCAGTAAACTTCAATAAGTGGGTGAGCAAGGGCATCATGAACAGTTCAGTTGATTTGACCGATTACTACCCAGCAGGTCCTGCCCCAACAGTTCGAGCTAACAGGGATACTCTCTATACCGTCGGGTTTTATGACAACTTGAATGGCATACACATTGAGCAACCCGACAATGGTATTTTCCAGTCTGCATTAGTCCTCGATGAAGATGGCTTCGCCATGGACTATGTATGGACATCAGGGGGATTCGACGTAAAACCTACCGATGGTTTTGTACTGGTTATTTTCCGTATTGGCCTTGAAGAAGGCATAGAAAAAGCTCGTAAAGCTCAAAAAACTTTATCTGTATCTGACTTTGGTACTCGAACTTATGTAACACCTCACTACAACAAGGCAGACCGTGATGCTCTCTGGTCAAAACTTAACAAACAGGCTATTGGCTCGGGAATTTTCCTTGAGTACGCATTTGATAAAGATACTATCGATCCATTAACCCGTTCTTTATCTAATGCCGCTGGTTGGGGTGGCATGGCATTTAGTGTAAATAACTATCAAATGTCTTCCAATATCAAGGGTACTCAATGTATGCAGACTACCTTTGAAGATCCTCGTGTTGATGAGTTTTGGTCATTTACTTTGTATGATGCAGAAGGATGGTTACTGCCTATAGGTAATAATGTCTTGAATGGTCGAGATGCTGTCGCTAACAAAGATGGTACATACACTTTGAGTATTAATTGTGGCAACGATGCTATTAATAACATCACCACTGGATCTGTCGATGAATGGTCTGTGACTTGGCGTTCATATGGCTCTAGTTATAAAGTTAAGTCTGGTCAGTGGAATCCCATCCTAGATCTTAAAGCGGTTAATTAATCTAGCTTGGCTCTTCAAGGCCTAATTATTTTTTGTTAATACCAATTAACAACACCAAAGCAGCCCTTTATGTGCTGCTTTTTAATGCCTATAAATTACCTCCACGTTGTAAAGTTAATGTGATAGATAAGAAATATTACCGTGATGCTCATTAATATATTATTACCATAGAAATTTAATCACTACGCTCAACATGAATCATTTCATCATTCACATGCACAAATAATGGTTCAACCTCTTGCGGCGAGGATTGAAACCAGAAGTCTTTATCATCACCTGCAATAAGTACCGGCATACGTTTATGGTACTGCCCACACTTAAGGTTCGGTTTTGTCGTCAAGGTGACTAACTCAGTAAATTCATGTTGGAACAATATGCCAGCCATATACAGAGGTACTTTATCGCTATGCTCAAATAGATACTTAACTTTCTTGCCCTCTTCTGTTCGCCATTCAAACCAACCATTACAGGGGATTAAACATCGTTGATGTTGAAAAGCTTGTCTGAATGTGGGTTTGCTAGCAACCGTTTCAGATTGAGCGTTAATAATAAGTCTCTTTGACCATGAAGGTTTTATGCCCCATAGCGCATTGACTTGATGATAGTTTGAGTTGGTGTTCACTAACGTGGCAACTGATTGGCTAGGACTTAAGTTAGTATTCGTTTCTGCATTGAAATGCGTATTAAATAACTCACTGACAATCGGTGAAATGGCTCTGTTTACACTAAATCGACCACACATACTGACTTCTACCTTCTTTTATTAACTAAACGCTATCAACATGACTGCATCAACAATTTATCTTAGGGATTTCTGACCAGTTACTGGTAGAGCGAGGCGATAAGAAGTTTCGTCTCATTGCCCACTTCTCATTTTTTTCAGCAATAGCCACTTCAACAG
>PJEL010003665.1_pt1 | contig 12992 bp, 19 predicted proteins | sample 1853271 | NCBI WGS metagenome assembly PJEL01 (sample SAMN08108733, study PRJNA415343) | Invertebrate metagenome, whole genome shotgun sequencing project. | host: Globobulimina | place: Sweden: Gullmar Fjord | collected 2015-08 | reverse complement strand
GGGTTAATTCGACAGTATTTACCTAAAGGAACATCAATGCATAAGCTGACTCAAGTTCAGTGCGACACGATTGCCAGGAAATTAAATGAAAGACCTAGAAAGCGTCACAACTATAAAACGCCAGAGGAATTGTTTTATGCTTAATAGCTATGACTGTCGCACTTTAAACTTGATACTAGGTAGACTCATAACAATTCAATCAAAGGCAGCCCACAAAAAGACGTGGGCTTGGACGGAGAGCTTACCCAATAAAGTAGACGCCTATCTTAATCAAAAGGTAGGTAAAACATGCCAAGAATACTCAGTTCTGAACGAGTCATTGAATACTCGGTAGAATTCAAAATTAAAATCATCAAGCTAACATTTGAACTTGATGTAAAAGCTATTGATATAGCTAAAGTGCTTAATCTACACCCCATGATGATTTATCGCTGGCGACAGGAATATAGAGAGGGTAAATTCGTAGAAGAACCTTCAAGAAGAATTAGCATGACCAAAGATACCCCTTTGCCTAAGCAAAACGACGATAAAATCAATGAGAAGAATGATGAGATTAAGCGTCTTAAGAAAGAACTAGCCGCAGCCCAAAAGGAAAATGATTTCCTAAAAAAGTGGGAACGGTATCTGAAGGACCAAAAGAATCCCGATTTAGATTCATAGACGATCATCGTGGAAATTTTGGTGTCAGATACCTATGTCGTAGATTATTTGTTTCCTTCTCTGGCTTTTATAAGTGGTTAGATCGCCCTATATCACCAAGAGCGGTTGAGAATGAAGAGCTTACTAATTCAATAAAAACAGTCTTCGAAAAGCATGACGGCAATTATGATCTTCCCCCGATAATGTGGACACCTGATCTTACATCCCTTTTAGTGGATTGTTTTTACAGTAGCTAAAAGCGTTAACTGGCATGGAGCTTGTAATGAAGCAGTATCTAGAAAAGTCTGAATTTATTAATTGGGATTGCCCAGAAATTCTGGAGCTTGCTCTCACCCTAAAAGGTAATTTGGGGAGTGACGTAGAGGTCGCTAAAGCATGCTTTGAATATGTTCGAGATTCGATCAGGCACACATATGACTTTCAAATAGATATAATCACGTGCAAAGCTTCAGACGTATTGAATCATAAAACTGGCTATTGCTACTCTCAAAGTCATCTTTTAGCTGCTCTTTTGAGAGCCAATGGGATTCCAGCAGGGTTGTGTTATCAGCGTCTATCTCTAAGTGGCGATGGAGCTCCATATTGCTTACATGGTTTGAACGCCGTTTATTTGAATGACTTCGGCTGGTACAGAATTGACCCTAGAGGTAATAAAGAGGGAGTAGAAGCAAAATTTACCCCACCAGTAGAGCATTTAGCATTTGGTACGGAAGGTCGTCTTGAAACTGATATTCAAGGTATATGGCCTGAGCCACTGCCGGTTATTGTGAATACCCTACAAGAATACAATACGTGCATGGCTGTTTATGAAAACTTGCCAGACGTCGAAGTCTACACCTCATGAAATCAAGTAATAAGTGCGATAGACATCGCGATTAAACATAAAATTATTCTTCTTACATTTCTATAGCCATCCTTTCCCCCTAATACGTGTTAATACCACTTCACACACTGTGTTATTCGTTATGTGCGAAGAGTCCTTCTTTTGGTGGTGATTTGGTTTTTCTTTAATGATATATTAGTCAAAAGTGATTATTTATTTTCTAAAGCAATGGGAGATATCATGGAAGTGAAAAAATTATTATCGCCGAATCAAATAGCACTAGGTTCTTTTTGGGGTGGGCCAATAGCCGCTGTGTATTATCTAAGACAGAATTATCTTGTTATGGGGAAGGGGGAGTATGCACAAAAAACACTTACTTATGGCATGTTACTTATTGTTTGTCTATTAGGATTACTTCCATTTTTGCCTGAACAATTTCCGAATATGCTGCTGCCTTTAATGTATAGCGTGTGCGCTAAGCAAGTAGCGATTACTACCCAGTTGGAGAAAAAGAATATTGAAGAGAGTGAAGAATATACCTTTGAGTCAAACTGGAATATATTTGGTGTAGGTATACTAACGTTATTATTATTTTGTGCGCTGGCACTAATGGTTATCTTTATGCTTGAGTCTTTGGGTTTGTTAATCCTAGTCGAATAAGTCGCTATTGTGATTAAGGTGGCGATGATTCTTTGTTTGATGATATATTAATCAGAAGTTAATAACCGCTGTGCACATATCGATATATCACGAGGGAATTTATGAAGAAGATCGCAACCATCATACTCTTAGCAATCGCATCAACAGGGGCGTTCGCTAATCCAGAGTTAAAAGGTCATCCGGAAGAGCTGCGTAAATTTCTGCACCCAAGCGATAAGATCGTTAGCATTTACGCAGAATCAGAAGAAAAAGCATACTCAGATAAAGCAATCATCAGCTTAGTTATTACCACCGAAGATAAAAAGCTATCGGTGGCATTATCTAAGAATAGTAAATTTAGAAAAAACATCACAAAACAGCTAATAGATTCAGGGATTGATCAAGATAGTATTAAAAGCTCAAAATTTTCTACGTCTCCTGAATACGCTTGGTTTGGAAAAAAACCTAATAGCTATAAAGTCGTTAATCGAATGGCTATCAGCATTACGGACGAGAATCAGTTAAATGAAATAGCCGCTGTCGCTGATAGCAAAGAAGAGATTGAGCTTTCTGATACTTCTTTTGAACATACCAATAAAGATGAAACAGAAGATAGGGTGAAAGAGCAAGCTCTTGCCAAGGTGATGAAGCAAAAAGAATTTTATGAAAAAAATCTTGGTATTAAATTAGTTCCTGTAGGCTTTAGAAAAGCGAATGTCGGACATGCTGCAACCCGTGGTGCTATGGTTCTTGAGGAAACGATAGTAACCGCTAGAAAGAGTTTAAGCAGTTATCAAGATGCGCCTAAAAGTGCAAACGCTTATGATTCGAATGCTGAGTCTTCTTTTGATGAAGTTAAGTATGAAGCTGGAATTTACGTGGACTTTAAAATTGAGAATAGCACCAAATAAAGTTCATGATGATAAGTCGTGCTGAGTCACGACTTATTATCATATTTAATATTCTTAGAAAAAATGCAAAGGAATGTGTAAATATGGATTATTTTAGAAATTAATTTATGAAACGCTATATAAAAAAAGGACTTGAAGAAGTCTCATCGAATTTTTCTACTTTAAAAGACGTTGTTAATGGATTACCTCTTTTTATGTCTATAGAAAAATCTGATAAATATAAAAATGAAGAATATGATGAGAAACACTATTTCGTTATTCCTTACGAAATGTCAGATTATAAATTTGCTTTGCATACAATGAGATCTCTTCCTTGTGCTGTTCCTGAAATAAATGCGCTGCCAAAAAGAAGAGTGATTCATTTTGCTAATGAGCATGCCGAGATTGCGCTTAAGCGCTATATGTTAGAAAGTGCAAAAGAGATCGTACATAACAACCATAAAGAAACCCCTAATACGCTGGAATCTCTTGCTAATGATATTGACAAATTAGATCGAAAGCTTACCTATGGAATGCTTTTTGTTGGTGGTGTTACGGCAATATTTAACCCTCTTTTTGGTGTTGGTATTGCTGCAAAAGCCCTTCTTCCTGGGGCCGCAGGTATTTTCACTAAGTATGGTTTGAGGCCGACGGGAGAAAAATTAAGCAGGATTCAGTTGGAAAAGAGTATTCGTCAGGCTGAAAAGAAAGTTGTTAAGCAATTTGAAGATTCGGATACGTTACGTGTAGTAAATCCAATACTTCAAGAGTTGGATTTTGCTTTAAGAACAAATGAAAGTGAGCATGATCCGTTAACCGATCCTAGTTTAATTAATGGAAGCATTCCTGAAATAGTGCATGGGCGTTGGAGAGAATTAACTGAAATAGCTATTTGTCATGTTTATAAAGATGTATATGCCGATTCATCTCGACATGAGCAGGCTAAATTAGGGCCTGAGGATTTAAGGTGGTTACAAACAATGTTTGAAACTGTAAAGAGTCCTGAATTCAATGGATGAATGCGGTAATTGGATTTATTTCTAATGCTTTCATTTCTCATATTTATAGATCTGAAAGTCGAAAATGGGTTCAGAACCAGCGGGTACTCTTAAGCGAGATCCTATTGATCAAACACAGTCATCAGGTGGTGGCGGTTCAATGGATTGGTTATTTTTAATGATATTGGGTGTGGCCATCGAAATGCATCAACGACCATCTCACTTTAGACATCAAAAACGTTATTCGATGTTTTCTTGTCGGCTTTTGCTGCTTTCTTTTCTTTTGCGGTTAAAAGTGGTTTCTTTTTAGTGTTTTTCTTACTATCTTGACCTTTACTCATGATGCATTCCTATTTAGGTGCTTCTTAACTTAAAGCTAGTGATACTAGCCTAAGGTCAGGCTACTTGTGGGGTTATTACTTATTGTAAGCAATGCGTAGCAATATCAGTATGGCCTTATCGCTAGGTAATAGATAGAAAAATTGATCGATATTCAAATGGGTATTTATACTCGTTAAAGGAGGCTATTATGAGTGATCGCCAAGTAGGTAGGGGAATGGATGATTTTACCCGTAAGTATCTCTATTTTTTAGTTGGGATAGTTTTTATTGGGGCAATTTGGTGGCTTAGCAGTCTTGATTTTCGCGCTCGTGAGATTAATGCGTTGCTTCAAGCAGATTCTGACATTGCGGCTTATCCATATCCATTTCATGTTATTTCGTTAGAAGAAGGTATTGCGCAAGTTAGTAGCCCTCGCTCTGCACAGCTTTCAGCGATTCAGTCATTGCGTATTTTGTACCCTGCTTTAAAGCAAAGCAGTGCCGTGTCTGATGAGATGATGGAAGCGCAGACGGAGTTGGCGCGGATACAGTCAAAAGTAGGCAAGCTAGTGAAAAGCCAAGAGGATGTTAATTCTGTCCATTGGGTTTTAGACGAGCAATGGCTCATTGAACATGGTATTCAAATATTTTAAAGTGGCAATATTCGCCATTAATTAACTTACGCATCGTAATCGCGATGCGTTTATATAAAGGTAGTGAAATGAAATTATTAATATCCTCTCTGATTCTATTATTATCCACAGCGGGTTATGCAGATACAGCTTCAGATATCGAAAAAGCCGTTCTGGATAATTTAGAGCATACACAAAATGAAGATATTGAAGCCGTGATGGGCGATATGCATTCTCAGTCTCCAAGCTATCTACCCACTCAGCAATTACTTATGCAGCTGTTTCCTGCTTACGATGTTAAATATGAATTGATTGATTATCAATTTATTGGTGAAGACAGTGAGTATGCTTACGTTAAAGTTCAACAAAGAACAAAGAAGATAAGTGGCCCAGCATTCCAAGATAACGAAGTAGAAGCCTTGTTTGTTTTTAAGCAAGAGAACGGTACTTGGAAGTTATGGACGCAAGCCAATTTATCTATTTCATATCTATAAACTAAAATGTGAAACTTAATTCATCCATTTAGAATTAAAAGGTATTCTCATGAATCGCAGGCAGTTTATATTAGGCTCTATTGCTAGTGGAGTTTCGATTGGTGGTGTAGCCTGGATGGGAATAAAGCAGAATGAAGAGCCTCTTGATATTGATTTCGCACTTTCGATTCTTAAGAAATTAAAGGGGCAGGAGCCAAGAACTACAGGTGAATGGAATCTGTATCAAATAATCACTCATTGTGCGCAAAGTGTTGAATATTCAATGTTGGGTTATCCTGAGCATAAATCTGATATGTTCAAACACACTGTTGGAAAAGCTGCATTTTCTTTGTTTAGCTCAAAAAGAAAAATGAGGCATGCGCTAGATGAAGCTATCCCTGGCGCGCCATTATTCTCAAGCGAAGAAAATATTATCAATGCATTTGAGCGCTTTGAAAAATCACTTATAGACTTTAAACAATACGAAAGTGCCCTAGCCCCACATTTTGCATATGGCCCGTTAACTAAACAACAATATGAAATGGCACATGTAATGCATTTTAATAATCATTTGAAAGAAATCGATCTAATATATTAGAAGTCAATGCTAATATCCGTATTTTAGAGTTTACTTTCACACTAAATATTTTTGATTAAGAGTATTCTTCTGAGTTATAAATCAAAGGCATTTTTCCTTGCCACTTTTCCCATAGATGTGAATCCGATAATAAGCGGGTCATGACGACCGCTACGTTTATTCGGCTGACTTTACCTGCGTCAAATATAGCACTACGAATGGGCGCTGGGTGAAGTGAGTATTGAGTTGCATTGAATTGGTCGATCAATGTATCAGGACGAACAACTACCCATTGAATAGTGTGTTTTCTGGTATCAAGTGTGCGTAAATAATCGGCCGCCTGTTCATTATCTTTATGGGGTGGTAGTAACAGCCTTAGAATGGTCAGTACAAGGCGCTGCATTAACGAAATGGGTTCGTACTGGTCTTTATTTTGCACACCGCTAGAGTTCATTAGTACGATCTTTAGTGGAGCATTGCGATGGCGGCAAACTAAGGTGACTATTCGTTTAATGCTGTCTCGAACCATCATCTGGGGGGCACCATAGACTCCTTTCCAAGTTAAGTTATGGCCTAGGCAAGATATCACTCCGTCAGCTTCATCAATGAGTTTAGATAAGTGGGCATCTTCTAAAGTTAATGCAGTGCCATTTATCAGTGTGAGCTGCTCTTCATCAATGTTCTCAAGAGTGTTTTCTCGACCAGAGCTTCTTACTAATGCGATTACTTGGTGCTGCTGTTTTAATAATTCTTTTACCACTAGTCGGCCAGTCGCGCCTGTTGCTCCTAGTACTATTACTTTCATATTGCTTCCCTAACTCATGATGTGTGGGCGGCTGTTTTAATGAGTATATTGATTCATAAGTGTTTAGGTACTGTTGATAATTGCATTGTATCTATTCATATTTGAATGGATTTTGTTATTGCCTGATTATGCTGGTGGGTTATTATCGTAAATAGATTAGGGGTGGTTTGATGGATTGGAAGCATATTCAGTTTGATTGGAATCATGCTCGGGCATTTTTGGTGGTGGCTGAAGAAGGTTCTTTATCAGCGGCAGGGCGAGCATTAGGCATTAGCCAGCCAACGTTAGGGCGGCAAATTACAGGCTTGGAAGAGCAGCTTAAAGTGACGTTATTTGAGCGAGTAGGTAAGGGGTTGTCGCTTACTCAAAGCGGTGTGCGCTTATACGAATACGTAAAGCAAATGGCTGAGTCTGCGAGTCAGTTCTCTTTAGTTGCCCAAGGACAAAGTAATGATGTGAGCGGTGAGGTGTGTATATCGCTAACCGAACTAGATGCTTATTTTAGCTTTGCCCCTTTGATTGCAAAGTTTAAAGAATATGCACCCAATATTCAGTTAGAGCTGCAAGTATCGAATGAGATTAGCGATTTAAAACGACGCGAAGCTGATATTGCGATTCGCTACAAAAGACCGACGGATCCCGATTTAATTACTAAAAAAATAGGTACAGAAAAAGCGTTTTTATATGGCCATAAAGATTATATAAAACACTTTGGTAATAAAGCCCCAAAAGATGTGAGCAATTTACAATTAATCGGTTTTGATCACAGCGATCAAATGAAAGATTATTTATTAAATATGGGGTTTCCGGCGAGTAAGGATCAATTTACCGTGATCTGTAAAAATCAGTTAGTACAGCTGCAAATGATTTTACAAGGTGGCGCGCTAGCATTTTTACCAGATCATATTGCATCACGCTTTCCTGAATTAGAACAGGCCTTTAGTAACCACTTTGTTCCAATTGAGTTGCAGATGTGGCTGGTATGTCATAGAGAATTACACACCAGTAAAAAGGTGAGGTTGGTATTTGATTTTTTAAGTGAGCACTTAGGTCGATATTGAATCATTGTTTTTAAATTTTCGTCGATACAGTGCTGGTGGCTGACCATACCAGCGTTTAAATGCTTTATAGAAACTACTATTGTCTTTATACCCTAGCTTAATGCTGATGGTATCGATTGATTCGGAATTTGAGCGAAGCAATATGGCAGCTTGCTCTTTTCTGGTTAAATCAAATAAAGATTTAAAATCTGTATTGTGTTCTTTTAGCTCTCTATAGAGCGTTTGGCGACTCATGTTTAGGCTGTCGCTGATAATGGTGACGCTGATAGGCTGCTGATTATTGATTAACTCTTTAAGTAAAAGAGATACTTTTTTATAAATAGAAGTAGCAGAGTTTAAATCCTGCAGTGCCAATTTGGCTTTGCTTTTAATGATATCTTTTAATAAATAGTTGCTACTAATAATCGGCATTGCCAATGTTGTGTTATGAAAAATCAAACAGTTTTTCTGACAATTGAACGTGATATTTGGCCCAAAGATACTGTTGAATGTTTCGAGGTTCAGGGGTGTGGGGAATGTGAAGTCAGCTTTGAGTATTTCTATCTTCTTTCCACTTAATAGTTCTGCCCAGGCAATGATAGAGCTGATGCTTCGCTCTATAGCGAGATTTGGGTAACCTTTATCTTGGGTGAATGAAAACGTTAAAGCGCATGTGTTTTCAGATTCAGATAATAGCCAGTGTTCAGAGGCATTCATTAGTGGAATGTGTTCAATAAAAATATTGAGTGCTTCTTTCAGTGAGCTGGCTTGGCTTATCCAACTGGCTAATAAGCCTTTAGCATTTGGGTTGATTATTTGTCCAACTCTTAACCCGATGTCTTGGCTTTCTTTATGTTGAGCGACCTTCTGCCATAAGGCGATGAAGTCAGTTTCAGGTATACGGTCTGTTACTTCTGTTAGCTTGTTGAGAGGAATGTTTAACTGATCAAGGTCTTGGTGAGTGAGAATGTTGTCTGCAAGACATTGCTGGATCAAGTCGATGGCGGCTGCGATTGAAACGGAATTCGTGCCTTCTTGTGGTGTCATGCATGTTACCAATGGACAGTTAATTGTTACGGCTGAACGTGGATGAAAAGGTCGAGCCTTTTTAATATACACACTTGGGCTTATTGAAGGAAAGAAAGTGAATATTTTAAAAACAGCGCTCGTCTTTATCATCGCGACTCTGCTGAGTGCATGTGGTGAAGAATATACCGCTGCTTGGCTTGAAGCTAAGTATAGCGATAAAACATCAAATTTTGTAACTATCGACGGTAACCGTATTCATTACCGTGATGAGTGTGAGGGCAAAGGTGAAAATGAGTGTGATCAGCGTGACGTTATCGTTTTGATTCATGGGACTTCCTCATCTTTGCAAGCCTGGGACAAATGGGCAGTAGAGCTAGTAAACCAATATCGTATTGTGCGTATGGATCTAACTGGATCTGGGCTTACTGGGCCTGATAGCAATGATCGGTATGAGGTGAAGAATGATGTGGTCTTTATCTCAAAGCTTTTGCAGCACTTAAACATTCAGCATGCACATATTGTAGGCAGTTCTTTAGGTGGGCGTATTGCTTGGCAGTACGCATTGGAATTTCCTAATCACGTATCATCGCTAACGCTTATCAATGCATTAGGCTATCCCCAAGATTCTTGGCCGCCTGCGATTGAAATGGGGCAGTGGCCTATTGTGGATAAATTAGTTACAAGTTTATCGTCTAAGTTTATGTACCGGTATGGTTTAGAAGACGTTTATTTTTCTAGGGCATTAATTGATGATGAATTAGTTGATCGATATTTTGAATTGTCACAATACCCTGGTAATTCTGCCGCATTGTTAAAACGTGTGAAGGCGCGTTTAGATAAAGATAGTAATCTTATTGCTGGTATTCGAGTACCGACGTTAGTTCTTTGGGGAGAAAATGATATTTATTTTCCGGTACGTAATGCGCATCGTTTTAAAGATGATATTAAAAACTCTCAGATTTATACGTATTCGAATGTCGGGCATTTACCTATGGAGGAAGTGCCCGAAATATCTTTAATTCATTTTCTTTCGTTTATTAAAAATGAGGAATCCGATTATGAAAATCCCAGCGATTGATAAGAAAATGAAGTGGGTCTCTAGATTGTTTTTTGCTGCTTTTTCGATCATGTTATTCCAGATGGTTTTTATAGGTGAATATTCCTATTATTCTATGGGATATGAACGGTTTGTTTCTGCGCAGTCTAATCCTGTTAAATTTTATTTTGGGATAATCTGGTGCAGTCTTATGATGCTGGTTTCAGGTGTGTTTGGTTTTATGGCAAAACAAAAATAAGCGGTTAAAAGGATTTAACTTATGAAAGTACTTCAACAAAAATATTTGAAATCACAGAAATCACTTTTGCTAATCGCGGTGTTAACCGGTCTGTCTGCTTGTGGCGGTGATTCAAATTCTAACCAAGCAACTGGTGCTGACAGTCCAAATAAGCATCCAGACAAAACTCCAGATGATAATCCACAATTCACTGGTAATGCTTGGTTATCTGGCCCTGGTGGCGATGAAGAAGATCAATGGGAATATAACGGTATTGATCGGCCTAAAATTTCGATTAAACGGATAGAAGGGCTATGTACCTTCGATAATGGACTTGTCAGTGTGACGGACATGCAAAATGAGCGTGACGAGGCTTGGCATGCTCTGCCATTCCCAAGGCCCGCTAATCAGCCTGATGAGATAACATTTCCTCCTTATTCATTCCCGTGTGATGAGCAGCCCTATAGTGATTATCGTAAAGTGATGGATGGCGAATATGTTTGGACTTATTCAAATATTAACGACGCGATGTTTTACGGCAATCTCACTCACGATATGTTCTATAAATATTTAGGAGAGCCAGCACTTGGTCAGAAGATTCGTTTACGTGTGCATTATGCAGGTCGTTCTAAAGATTATGCATATTGGGACGGCGCTTATGCTAATTTCTCAGATGCTGTGCCTTTCTATTATTCAATGCTATCACTGGATTCAGTCGCTCATGAAGTAGGGCACGGTGTCTTAAATAGAATTTCGGCGTTAAATTCGTTTGAGCGAAAAATCAGCACTGATGCTAGAACATTGCATGAGGCCTTTGGTGATATATCTGGCTTGATGGCTAAGTATGAATTTACCGGTCATACCGATAACTGGATTCATAGTGAGAAAACTTATGGTTATTCTCGTCACTTAAATAAAATAAAAACAGAAAGCAGCGCCATCGCGAGTTTATTGGATTACGACGATGCGGGGAGTAATTATTATTTACGTATTGGCATGATGACCTATCCGTTTTATGTATTAACGAATGAATGGGGTATTGAAAAGGCTTACGATGTGTATTTAAGTGCGGCAAAAGACTGTTGGACCGCGATGACTGATTTAACCCAAGCCGCAGAGTGTATTCAGCTTGCGGCAGTGGAAAAAGGATTATCTAAAGAGGTTGTTACAAGTGCATTTAAAACGGTAAAAATTAAATTATTCGATGACGGAGTTTTGAGTCATTTTTATATCGAACCTAATGTTAATACAGATGATAATGCAGGTGATAGTGTTGAAACTGATGGCCTTGGCTTTCAGTTTGTCGATAATAGCGAAAGTACTAACCAAGTGAGTGACTGGCACTGGGATTTTGGCGATGGTGCTGGGTCGAACATGGCATCGCCGTCGCATGTCTATCCACAAGCAGGCACTTATACCGTGCGCTTAACGGTAAAAGATCAATCAGGAGATTCGGATTATTTTGAGCGATCTCTTAAGGTTATCGCGAATTAAGTCTAGTTCAGCGACGATTTATAGCTGTTTGAACTAAACAGCGCTTTGCGCTGTTGGCTTCGCTGTTGTTCTTGCTCAATGATTCTTTGAGCATTAACGTCACCTAATGAAAGATTGTCTTCTCTCGTTAGGCTTCCATCTGCAATTAATGATAAGTAGCGTGAGCAGCAGACTCTTAAAAAAGAGGTGAAGTTACTAATATCATGGTCGGCATCGAGAGACTCTAGGTATAGCTTTGTTATCATTTGGTTGACGGTCATTTGATCTCGAAATGATAATTCCTCTAGGGTATCCCAGAAAAATTCTTCGAGGCGAATAGACGTCACAACCCCATCGATACGAAGAGATTTGGTGCGATAGGTCCATAAATGGCTATCGGCGCTAATAAAAAGCTGACACATAAGTAGTCTCTCGATGCTCTAATTCAGATTTATAACAATGCCACAAACTGCTTTAGCATCGCTGGGTGAGCTGGCCAAGCAGGGGCTGTGACTAGTTTACCATCTGTTATTGCGTCATCCATTGCGAGTTCGATATATTCTGCCCCCGCCATTTTTATTTCTGGCTGACAAGCTGGGTAAGCTGATACTTTTTTACCTTCAATGATACCCGCTGCGGTGAGCATTTGTGGCCCGTGGCAGATTGATGCAATGGGTTTATCAGCGGCCGCGAAGTGCTGAATAATTTCAATCACTTTGGCATTTAAGCGCAAATACTCAGGAGCACGCCCACCTGGTAGGTATAAACCATCGTATTCTTCGAGATTGATGTCGGAAAAAGACGCATTAAGAACGAAATTATGGCCGCGCTTTTCAGTATAGGTTTGGTCGCCTTCAAAATCATGAATAGATGTTGCGATGGTATCACCCGCATTTTTGTCAGGACAAACGGCATCAATGTCGTGACCCATTGCTAATAATGCTTGGAAAGGAACCATATTTTCATAGTCTTCTACGAAATCACCGGTAATCATCAGTACTTTAGCCATTTTTAAAACCCTATATCAATATGAAGTTTGTGTGTTTTGATGATTCATTGAACCATGATGGTTTGATGTGCGGGTAATACCGAAATACTACATGTGAATTTTTGGCGATTAATGAACTTAAACTAAACCTATAGCTTTTTTCTATCACTGCGATAGTTATTCGTTTCTTGCTTTATTTCTATATTGGAATATAGTTATTTTATCAGGTGATTAAGCAGGCCGAGAGGCTTATCTAATACACGAATTTATGACAAGAGAGGGAAAAGGTTATGAGTTGCGATACACAGCTTAAACCCATTAAATCTAAGCAATCTGAACAAGCTAATACTAATGTTTTTGAGGAGAAAAAG
>PJEL010003664.1_pt1 | contig 12993 bp, 9 predicted proteins | sample 1853271 | NCBI WGS metagenome assembly PJEL01 (sample SAMN08108733, study PRJNA415343) | Invertebrate metagenome, whole genome shotgun sequencing project. | host: Globobulimina | place: Sweden: Gullmar Fjord | collected 2015-08 | reverse complement strand
GCGGGCTTTGTATACGAGGCCCAGGTTGGCGTAGTTTTTCGCCATGCCTTCCTTACTGCCAAGGGTCTTGTTGATATCCAAGGCCTTGCGGTAATACTCCTCAGCCTTCTTCAGCTCGCCGCGGGTTTTGTAGACATCGCCCAGATTGGTGTAAGTGTTGGCCAGCAGAGACTGATCGCCGCCCGCCACTCCGATCACCTCGGCCTTGCGGTAAGCCGCGCTCGCCTCTTTCAATTCCCCGGTGCGCAGGAGCAAGTGTCCAAGCTGGTTCCACCCCTGCGCATTATCCGGCTCAAGCTCCGTCGCCGGCTGATATGCCGCCAAGGCCTTGTGCGTATCCATCTGCGCACCCTGGCGCCGGTAAGCCGCCGCAGCCTCAATGTCTGGCTCCTTGCGCTTGGCACTCCCCTCGGAAATGGCCTCCGCCACCTCGCCTTCGTTCAGCAGCGCCAGGGCCTGATTGATACCCGGTGGCGCGTCTTTTTGCCCCTGCAGCGCGGCCAGGTCCGAAACTGTGCACCATTCGTCCATGGACGGTTCCCACACGCGCGCGTTGCCAGCCACTACACCCGATTTAACCAATTCGATCAATTCTCTCAGCGAATAGGGACCATGAATACCTGTATCATCGTTCCAATGCCATTTCTTCGGTTCTCCTGCTTCAACCGACGAGGGGGAAGAATGGGGGCTATGTGGTTGCTCACGTTTACTACGCGCCCCAATGTCGATATCTGTCTTGCCGCCCTTGATCTCACAAAAAGGCACCTGCTCCGATCGCCACAGACGACGGGCCGTGGTTGGAACCTTGCTGGATAAGTGTGTTGTCAGCTCACCAATTGACAGATGACCAAGCTTAAGTGCTTCCAAGAGGTGCCCGGTAAATATGCCGTGTCGTCGTTCTGGCCATTCGTAAGCTCTTTGGCCCTCTGAGCAAGCCATGAGAACCGCTACTGTGTGTGCCAGCGTTGGGCGTGACGATTGAGCGGAAATATCACGGGCCATCCCGGACAAGGAGTCTGTCACCCCCGATTCCAAGACACCGGCATTCCCGAACCGATCCTGGCTTGTGGGGCGGCTCTGGCAGCAGTCCAGCAGGATCAGTGTGTCGCGCGCGCCAGCCTGGCTGAGCTTTGCCTTGACGAGGTCAAGATGGATGGCCGAACGCTTAAGATCATCAGGAGCGCTGTCAAGTCCGCACAAGAAGTGCTTATCAGCGGAGGGACGAAAACCATGCCCCCAGAATCCGAAGACGAGCAAGTCGAGGTCTTTTTCCTGGGTCAGATCATCCAGTGCACGCTCCACACTACGCGAGAGGGCTTTGGCGGCGCCATGAGAGCCGCATGTCAACAGGTGGATTGAGCCCTCGTCAAAACCGCAGAGATCGACCAAAGTATCCGCGAACGCCCCCGCGTCAGCGCGGGCGTATTCAAGATTTCCGAGAAATTCGTAGGTATCGACACCTACCAACAAAGCTCGTTTCTTCAATGGTGCGCTCTCTTTCTTCTGGCTCATTATTGTTTATCCAACAATTCTGCCAGCGGGCCAAGGGCGATATTGTCGCTCACTCCACCAAGAACGACAGAATTCCTGCTGACCATGCGGCGGTAGGCATATTTACAATGGCGTCGCTAAGACCAGACATCTCCGTACTCGTTAGTTTCACGAACGGAGATACCGTGTCTGCCCTAGTCATTATGGGAGCGGCGATAAGAGGCTCGGCGGACACCAGAACCGCTATGTGGTCCCATCCGGGCGGTCCGACTTCGACATAGTCTAAGCCAAATTCCTCCAATCGCTCCCACGGCAGCAACTCAGGTCCTGGAATTCTATAGGTATGCCCTTTTTGGACCGTTGCTTTTTCCAATGAGACATAAGGATTGGGAATATGAACATAGACTGAGCCGCTCGTGCCGATGTTCAACAGTGTCACATACCCACTGCGCTCTGTGCTGAACTCGAACTGCAACGACGTGTTTACCGGTAAACCCTTCACCTTGGCCTTGCCGATGTCGCGACAGCGAAGTTCGCTTTTCCGGATGGTCACTCCATCGGGATCGAAGTGAGCCCGATTTTGTAGGCATTCGACGAAGCTCTGGCGGTCAACCTGAAATCCCAACCCAGCCAACTTAGAGGCGGAGATGCCAAACTCCGGCGACACGAGACGTTCTGCGGCTGTATTCGCACGCCGCGCGTCCAGTGCGCCCAGTTGGGCTAGCACGTTGCCCGGAAGATCTGCAATCTGCTCAAGTGTTGTCTTGAGTTCGCTAAATTCCTTCACTATTTCCTGGTATCGATCATCCGCCAAGCGTTCCTGCTCCTCAACCTCTTTGACGGTCTCCGCATCATGGCGTAGACGGGCCAAAACGATCTCGTGCTCCATCGCCGCCTTCTCCGCATCCCGGCGGGCCGCTTCCGCCTGTGCGTCGGCCTCAATCAGTTCCTTACGGTGTAGTTTCTCAAGAAGCTGCATTTGATGCGACCGCTCGCTCTCGGATAGTTTCATATCCGATTCGATTTCGCACTTTTGCTTCTCGTATTCAGCCTTGGCTTGCGTTTCATTAATCTCCGCTTCCCGCTCGCGGCTCCTCGCCTCCATCACACGCTCAATATCCTTTTCGCGCGCAGCCGCAGCTTCTGCGGCTTCAGCCTGCGCGCTTGACCATGAAACATCGTCGATCTGCACCATGATGCCGAAGTCTTCAAACCATTCATTAAGCCGCTTCTTCCACCATGAGACCGGCAATGCGTGCCGATCCCTCAGATCGGGTAGGGAGTATTCCTTAACTGCGTCGTGTACATTCGGCGAGATGTAGTTTGCCAGCCACGACTCCGCCAGACCGGGAGTCAGTGGCGCATTGGGACTGGCCATACTTGCTGCGAATGATGTCAGGAATAAGCGGGAATCATAGACAGAGAGGTGGCCATTGATGTGGCAATCCCAGTCGTGCCCCTGTTCGTCGGAGATGACTTTGGCAAACGCAGGAGCAAAGCGATATTGCCCCAGCCGGACGTGATAAAATAATGATCCATCCGCTGAAGATATCGGGTCGTGGGGGTCACCTTCTACAACCCGTCGGATTTCTCTTGTCCCGTCAGGTTGTTGCCTGGAAACATATAGGTGCGTGTCACGTTGGATTGAAGGTTTACGGCGTCGCCTCACGGACATTCCGAGAAACGTTCTTCTTGCCGCTGGCTCCTCAACCAGAAGAAGTGGTGTGTTTTCAGTCATTAGCGTGCCTTTCGATGCTCTGTGTTCCAAACTCCGCACGTTCTCTACCGGCCTCCATCTGCTTGAGCATGAATTTTTGTTCTTCTTTAAAGGTCATGTCGAAGGGCTGGCTGGCCAATAGCCAATCCCAGAATCCTTTACCCCTTGGGCATTTGCCTTGAACCTGAAAAATGGTGCTACACACGCAGTTGATCTCGATGTTGTGATCTATTCCCACAGCGCTCCGGTCACCTGCCAAGAAATGATGTTGACCAGAATCGCAAACGCGAAGCCGGTCAGGGTCCCCACGGCTTTCTCCCTGAACAATTTGTTACATCCGAACGGGAATACAAAACTTAGCATAAAACAGAAATAATAGATAATGAGAGGATTAGTAGAATATTTTAACTTCAATTGCGTGACTGCCGCGTCCAGATCAAGGACCTCATCCCAAACCCTCGCATAACCGTGCGACGTTTGCGGTGTGAGGTGACCATTACTCTGGTTCGCCATGACAGAGGCCCTAACCGGCGCTTTGCGGATCTGGTAGCTAATACGCACGTCGCCCACCTGAGGGTTTGCTGGAACTTCCGAAAAGAAGACCATGCCATCATGCACTTGCACAGGCGGTAACCCCTTGAAAGCGGGCATTGAAGGAAGGGCCCTCACCGAAAAGTTATTTAGGCCTGATCGGTGTTCCTTGCGGAATCTCTCGGTCAAGCCCTCGGATAGCGGGAATGCCCCTACCATTAAGTCATTCGTTTTCCATGATTTTGAATAGAAAGGAAACTGAGGGTTGCGGCGTCCATCCTCAAAGTCTGACGAGTCTACTAGCTGGTCTTTCCACTTCTTCTTGTACTCCCTATACCTCGAACGAGTGGGTCCCCTCCACTCATATGTCCATTGGAACATCTTCGCTGTGCGCATTAGTTCAAGTGCCTTTACCGAAACTCCAAAAGTCGGATCTTTAAGGCTGCCAACGATGTTCACTGGACCCGAGACAAAAACCAACCTCCCGTCATTCTCGGCAAGGATACGATCAGATGGCACGACAATTACCTCTTGGGCCATCTTATTTATATTATTCATAGCGAATTTATCAGATGCTTCCTCCCAATGTGCAAACCAATGTGCAAGAAACGTCATTGCCGCTGCCGCAGCGAGTATGAAAATACCCAAGGTCACGTTATTCTCGTCGTGGGCCAAACGGAAGGCATTTGTCAAAGAGCCCAAAAACGCCTTTACAGCCTTCATGGCCCTCCTGGCCTTCACAGTCTTCGCGGCTGCAGCGGCTGCTGCTGTAGCACCTGAGTTGGCAGCATTCCCCGGGGGCGGAATAATCTTAGGCGTATCTGCTGCTGCAGTCTTAACTGACGGTGCCGTTTCGCGAACATCGTCGATCAGGCGGCGAAGCGTGCTGATCTGAAGCCGACCTTCGAGCAGCGAGGAAAACTCGGCCACAAGGTCTCTCTCGGCGTCATTGCTGGGTTTGCGGCGCAGCAGATCAAGGCACATCCGTCCTTCTTCTGTCGTCAACTGATCTGCATTCACTCCGACTAGGTTGCGGATCGCCTCCGCCATGCTTCGGCGACGGCCAAACTCCAGGGGGTTCAATGATAGGGCAAAATCGTGACGCATCTCGCCCAGCAGGACGGGGGTTTGAGAATTACCAGCCTTCCGCGAAGCCTCCACAACCTTTGACCGGAGGTAATGCCACAGCTCGTCGGCGGTGACGACGCCATCGCCATCTTTGTCAGCTTCGCCTCGCAGACCCTGTGCGAGGAAATACGTGAAGGCCCCGTGGCCGACATCGCCCAGTTCCACCGACTTCTCTTTGCCGTCTGAAGATGACAGCGTGATCCGTCCGTGACCTTTGTAGCAGGAGAAGACCTCATCTGCCGTCAAAACGTCTCGTGTCGGGTTCTTCTGCACTGCCGTAGCCGCCGCATGGCAGCAGTCCAACAGAACAAGTTGCCGCCTAGCACAAATGTCCCCCAGCACACGCGATATCTGGTCGTTGCTCAGGCCCGTGCCGTAGAGGTCATCCACATCGGCATCGTGTGTGACCCAGTAGAGGTCCGATTCTTCGGGGGCGGCGTGGCCGGCGTAATAGACCCAAACGGTGTCATCTTCCCCTGCTATCCGCCGTAGCGCCGACAGCGCCTTCCAGATGCCATCGCGTGTCGCCTCTTCATTGAGCAGTAGACGAACGTTATCCTTAGGGAACATCCCGCAGTCCGGATCGATCATAAGATTGAAGATGGCCTTCGCGTCGGCTGCGGCGCAACGCAGGTTCAATCGCTTATCGCGATACTGCTCGATTCCAATGACAAGACCATGCCTGCTGCCTCCAGGAGGAACAACCCGTTCCCGAAGCAATGCCGCGATGTCTCTGGTTGTGTTCTCAGTCATGCGCCGCATTCTCCCCAAACAACTCGTTCTACGTCGCTCTCATATTCTACTTGAGCATAAATTCCAGATCCCCTTTGATTGTCATGCCGAAGGGCCTGCCGGCTCAGCCGAATAGCCGTGCCCAGAATCTTCTACCCTTTGGGCACTTTAGGCTTATTTCATTTGCGGGCACCGTATTTTTCTTTCAACTCAAAAAACATCTCTTTATACAGCAGATAAGCTTTCTCCGGCTTATCTTCATATGCATACATGACGCATGGAAGTATGTATTTGTCTGCTAATCCTTTCCAGATCTCTTCTGGGTTGGGCAAAGTTCTTATTCCCTTTACTATCGAAGGCGCGACCTCGTAATATTCTTTCACCTCTGCCCTTCTTCTGGGCGTCTCCTGCATAAATGTATCTCGAAGCCCGCGCAAAGTTTGTAATTGATCGCAATTATCCGGGAGATCCAATGCTTCACACACTGCGGTGGTCAGAAAACATGATTTTTCCATCTTCTTTAACTTGCTAATAGCCTCAGCATGTCCCTGCTCTGCTGCCTTGCGATACCATCTGACTGCCTCTGCTTCATCCTTAGATACGCCTAGGCCCTTCTGATAGCAGAAACCCAGCCAATCCTGTGCCCAAGCATCTCCCTGCTCTGCTGCTTTGCGAAACCATCTGACTGCCTCTGCCTTATCCTTAGATACGCCCTTGCCGTTCTGGTAACAGAAACCCAGGTCAAACTGTGCAGAAGCATCTCCCTGCTCTGCTGCTTTGCGAAACCATCTGACTGCCTCTGCCTCATCCTTAGATACGCCCTTGCCTCTCTCGTAACAGAAACCCAGGTTATGCTGTGCAGAAGCATCTCCCTGCTCTGCCGCCTTGCTATACCATTTGACTGCCTCTGCCTTATCCTTAGATACGCCCTTGCCGTTCTGGTAACAGAAACCCAGGTCAAACTGTGCAGAAGCATCTCCCTGCTCTGCTGCCTTGCGAAACCATCTGACTGCCTCTGCCTCATCCTTAGATACGCCCTTGCCTCTCTCGTAACAGAAACCCAGGTTATGCTGTGCAGAAGCAAGTCCCTGTTCTGCTGCCTTGCGATACCATCTGACTGCCTCAACAGCACTTTTCTCTATATCTAACCCTTCTTCCAGGCATTCGCCGTGCAGATATTGACCCTCAGGATTGCCGCTTTCTGCGGCCTTTTTCCAGTAGTCAAAGTGCTTTTTATAGGCCTGTTTTAAATATGGAAGGCTGCCTTTGCCTGCCATGACGGATCTGTTGACTTCTTTGAAGTCATCGAGGGTATATTGTATCGCTTTCGCAAGGTCGCCCTCAGGGCGGGAAGCTTCTTCATATCCCCTGCAAATCTCATCCAGTGTGGCACCGGACCAAATAGACTTTTCAATTTCGTTGTAAACTGAAATATCGAACCCTAATTCACCACGCAGTAAAACAAGCATTTCCCATTCCTTGCTCGTAATCGTCTCATCTGCACCGGCTTCAATAAGAGCTTTACGATAGCGAGCCTTCTTACCGGATACCGGATTAGCCGCCTTAGGGACCGGGCGAGGAACAAATTCAGGCTGTTTCCCAGTTTCTTGTCTATTGGATAAAAATATATCACCCTTGCCTTCAATCTTGACAAAAGGTGTTTGCCGCGTTCCATAGATATTCGAAGCTGTTTTTATTACACTATCTGTTGTATTTGCGGCAACTTGGGCAATGCCTCCGAAACCTTTTGTGAGATTCTCCAGAAGGTGAGCGGTAAATATCCCATGCTCTTTTTCCCTCCATTCATATGCCTTCTCACCTTCACTGCATGCATTCAATATTGCAACTGTCGGCACCGCATAACCACTGGATTTCTTATGCTGCAACTGAATGTCTCTGGCAAAGGTATCTATGGCTTCCTGCTCTCCTCTGGTCATCGCTTCGGTTGAAATGTTTCTGCCCGCGGGTTTGTTCTGGCAGCAATCAAGGATTATCAATGTGTTTTCCGATTGAACCTGTGAGAGTTTTGCCTTGACAACATCCAGGCTGACGGCTGTTCGTTCAAGGTCATCCTCGCATGCATCAAGACCACACAAATATCGCTTTCCGGGCTTTGGTGCAAAACCATGCCCCCAGAAACCAAACACAAGCAGATCCAGACTGCGATGGTCCTTCATACGATCCAATGCCCGTTCGATATAGGAGGAAAGCCCTCTGGAAGCCCCTGAAACACTGCATGACATGATGGAAATATCGCTGCTGGCAAAACCATAAGACTCCCGCAAAACTCGACCGATTGCCTCTGCATCCTGGAGTGCGTAATCAAGACTGCCCAGTAAATCGTATTCATTAATACCGATAAGTAAGGCTTGCTGTTTCATAACCGTTCTCTTTTGATTGTCTCCCGTTCGGTTTTAAACCTTTGCCTTCCGGGTGAACCCTCATTTAACGGTGATAGGATATGAAATACGGTACGGGAAGTCACACGGTTTTTCATCCGAACCAGTCTCAATGTGACCTTGTACCACTCCCAATTCAATGGAATTTCGATCCGCCGCCGCCTGTGTCGATGACGGCATAGTTCACCCCAATCTCGGATGCGTCCACGACCGACTTCTCAAACGATCCAAGACCATCGGCCTCATAAATGCTGATATTGTCCGACCAGGTGTTGGCTTTTATGGCGTTGTCGCGCCAAGGTCGCTGCCGTGCCAAGGCGCGTCATAAGCCATTTTCATCCTCCCGCTGTGAACGGATGATCTGCTTTTGTGTTCTGAATGACAAGCCGATCCAGGCCGCCAGCAGTAGACCAGCCAGCCCAAACAGCATCACAACGCCCATTACCGTGTATTGCCCAACCACAGCCCGGACGAGCGTCTGATCCATGCCGTAGATGACAAGAATCGTCACACAAAGCCCGATAACCAGGGCTTTGCAGGCGGAGTAGGCATTCACGGCTACGCATCCTCCAGCCGCAAAGCGAAGGTCATGATCCGCACGTTGTAGAGGAAGGCGGCAACCACGGCGACGATGAAGACCATTACCGGGAACCAGGAGTTCAAAGCCGCTCCCACCAGCAGCCAGGCGAGCAATGTATCCGTCAATGTATAGACGCCGAGAACGAAAGCATTCGTCCCGTTCGAGCCTTTGCGGACCATTGTTCGAATGAAGGCTATCGTAAATACGGGAAGGAGCAGAACAGCTATCAACCAGCCGAAAAGGCGTTGGAACCAGGGGAATGACTGAGCAGCCTCCTGGACAGCCGCTGTGGCGGCAGATGTGGGTGGCGCCTCAATGCCGTATCGTTTGGTGAAAACAGATTGTTCGGTGGCCACATCAGTCAAGTGGACCTCGACGTCAATCTTTGAGCCGCCGGGAAAGGATTCGAAGGCGTGGATCACGCCATAGAGAACGCTCTGAGAGCCGCGCGCACGCCCGTTGGCCACAGCATTACCGGCTGTGGCATAGGCCGGGTGCCGCAGGTTAAGAAGGTGGCGAGCTTTATACATGACGGTCGTATCGTGAAGTTCGAGGACGCCGGTCTGCTCGATAACGTCGCGCAGTTTCTCTGTAAAGTAATCCGTCGAGTCGTTTTTGAAATGTAGGAGGGTGGCATCGCGGAGATCGCCTTTGGAGGTACGGATGTCTGCTACGATCTCAGGAATGGTCTTGTCGGCAAGTTCCTGGCGGATGGGGCCAATTTCTGGTTTTCTCGGTCCGAGGTTCTGCCAACCTATCCACGTAATATAGCCGATGAGAGCAATCACCCCAACTCTTGATAGTATGACTAATGGCCACTTCAGCATTTTGTCTCTCTCCACTTACAACAGCATTCAGCCCTCATCATTCCCCGAGCCTGTCGGGGCCATTTTGGAATCACGCCACTTCTCAAACTGCTTCAGCAAGTCCTGCGTGATTGATGGACGCACCTTCTCAAGGGCTGCCGCGAAATCCTCCATTCCGACTTGTTCCTCGCCGCTGCTGGTCAGCTGGCGATTAAGAGCGGAGCGCTTTGCGCGGTCGCATAACTCTGCGATATCTGCGCCACTGTAACCGTCGGTCTGCGCGGTGATGTCGGCTAAAGACATATCGTCAGCGAAGGGCACTTCCTTCATGTTCAAAGCAATGATGGCTTCTCGCGCGGAAGCGTCGGGAGGGCCGACGTAGATATGCGTCCCCAGTCGGCCCGGCCGAACAACCGCTTCGTCCAATATCCAGGGTTTATTGGTGGCCGCAAGCACGAGCATACAGTTGGTGTTCTTTAACAAACCGTCGGTCAGCGACAGGAATTGCGCCACAGTTCCAACTTTTCGATTGCCGCGCTTGGCCAGAAGGTGATCGACCTCGTCAAGAAACAGAACCGAGCGTTCGTGAGCGCGCGCCTCATCAAACAACCGCTGGAGGTTCTTCTCCGTTTCGCCAACGTACTTGTCTTTGATCTGCGAGGCATTGACATTGAAGAACGCGGCGTCGAGTTCACCCGCTACGGCCTTGGCGATATACGTCTTGCCGTTACCCGGCGGGCCATACATCAAGATGCCGCCGCCAACCTTGACCTTGAAACGCTCGTAGATCTCCGGATGCAGGAACGGCTCAATGACCTTCTCCCGGAGTTCCTGTTTCACATCATTGAGACCGGCTACGTCATCCAGTTTCTCAGTGGGTTTGTCTTTCAGCTCCCACTGGGTTTTGGGCGACGCCTCTTTGCCGGTGGTTTCCTTGATGGCCTTTTGGTTATCCGGTGGCGGCGGCTGGGTCTTCAGTTTTGCCTTCAGTTCGCCGGCGATGTCGATCAGCTCAAAGGCGTCCTCAACATAGCGCTGAGCAATCTTGCCGTCGCTTTGTTCGGCCAGGGCCAAACCGAACTCGGCCGCTTTGGCGGTGTGGAAGAAAGCCTTGGCGTAATCCTTGTCCATCAACGACTTCTCAGCGGCGGTTTCATGCTCGCGCTTCTTGTCGGCGATGAAGCTCATTTTTCCGCCTCCCCGTCCAGCAGGTCCTTGAGACGCTGGCGTCCCTCCCCAATCTGCTGCTTGATGCTCGAACCGCCTTCGCTCTCTTCAGTCACCGTGAGACTTCGCGGAGTGCCCAAATCTGCGGCTACCTCGTCTTGAAGCTGCTTCTCCATATCCTCAATGGAAGGAAACACGTCGGTCATCTGTGTTTCCACGCCCTCCATTTCCTTGCCATAAACATTTTCCCAGATCTTGTCCGTGTCGACTTGCTCGCCAAGCTTGTCCTGGACATCGACCAGCACATCGTCGATCGCTTCCGGATTGATCTTGACGACGGTGTTGATAGCGCTGAGAGCCAGAGTGAAGTCCTGGTCGCTTTTGGCCAGTTCGAGTTTGCTGAGAAGCTGCTCGAAAACCCAGCGTTTCATCTCCAGTTTGGACATCAGCATTTCGATGGCTCTACAGGCCTGCAGTCCGCGCTGAGCAGCTGCTTTCTGTCCGTCCTTGAGATATTGCCGCGCCTCGCTCCAGGACTTGTCGCGGTCCTTCTTCAGTTTCGCAATGCGATCCTTGACCACATCGACCGCATTCTCGGCCTCGCGAAAGGCTTTGCGACGCTTCTTGGTTTCTTCGCGTTCGCGTTCCTTCTTTGATTTGAACAGGTCACCAAATGGCATGGTTTGCTCCCTTCAGTGCTTTGAATTTCCCATTGAGAGATATTGGCAGGAACACAACCTCATCTGGCATGTCCTCTCGCCGATCCGCAGTGTGCCTTGACGTGATTCTCATTTTAGCGTCCTCTACTCTTCTTCGGTCTCAAGTTGCTTGAGACGCTTCTCAACCTCAAGGGAGAGGCCTGCTGTCGTTTCCTGCTCGCCGCTGACTTCCGCCATGCGCTTTTCCGCGTTTACCGAACTACCCTCGGGCTCCTGGTACTCCACGTGCTCCAAATCTCGGGAAGCCCGATCCGCGACTTTGAGCCCTTCAAAGGCTTCTTGAAGTTCCAAGGCGATATCGTCGAGTTCTCCTTCCTCCAGCCCTCCGGCTTGAGCCGCTTTGTATTCCTCGATCTTGGCTTGAGCGATAGAAATTCGTTCTATATTGCTGGCGATAACATTCTCCTGGCCGTGCAGGCGGTCCAGGTCGCGAAAAATCCGCTCAATCTCACCTCCAACAATTCGCTTGCTGTCACCCTTGGCCGCTTCGTATTCCTTCTTCTTGCGGATGGCTTGCGTTTCAAATTGCCGAATCTTGTCCTTGAGCGCTTCCAACCGGTCGACATTGCTGGCTTTGGCGTCGGCCAATTTCTGTTCCATCAATTTGGTACGGCGCTTGTCGGAGGCCTTAATGCCCAGAAATTGGGCCAGCTTGGATAAAATGTCCGAAATCGTCTCGCCAAGGTTTCCCATGTTTTACTCCTTGTCTTCGCGCCATTTGCGAAAGCGCGTATTTAACCATTCGTCGCCATAGCCCAGCGGGCTCATGGCTGCAAACCTCCACATTTCGAATGGGTGTCCTAGGATCAGGTTCTTGATGGGCCAGATGCCAACACTTACTGCTGGCCCAAGACACGCCACGCGAGCCAGCCAATTTCGATGCGCATAATTTCTCGTTATGGCAGTACCGACCTTGCTCGTCTTGTTCCCGACCGCAAGAACCTCATCTGAAGTGCTATAGACACGATAATGTCCCGTCTCCTGTAGCGCCATAAGGGCGTCTCGAATGGTTGTGCACACGGGACTTTCATCGTTTCCTTGCGTGTTCATGGCTCTCCGGTCGGTTCTCGCGGCTCTCGTTTCGACTCCATCAATTCCTCAATCTGTCGTATGGCCAGCGGCGAAGGTTTGCCCCGTCCGTTCTCTCAGCGATTCACGGTTGACCAAGTAACGCCGATCTTGGCTGCAAATTGTTCTTGCGTTAAGCCCAACCGGGTCCGTAGGCTATTAATCATCTCTGCCAAATCGTTCTCACTTGCTTCTGGCATATACACATCCTCAGCGTTCGCGGTTTTGCCTTTTCTTACGGGAATCCCCAGACAAGTAGTGTAGCATCTTATAGGGCATATGCCTACCATGTTAAGGCGATTTTCCAATTGTGATCCTTACCTACAGCTTAAATTCACAAACCAAGCGCGACTCATTTATGGACCTGGGTCGCGCTGGGAAAACACTATGATTAGCTCAGTTTGGATGAACGCATTGAGATATCACGCCTGCATTCGGACGGGATATCCGGCAAACAAATAGGTGAACTTTTAGATCGGCATCCGTCGACAATCTACCGGGAGCTCGCCCGTAATCGGTTGCCGAAATCAGGATACAAACCGGCAACGGCAAATCACATAGCCTTTGTGCGGCGTGAGCGATGCTCAAAGATTGAGCGCTTGAGCCGACTACGTCTCCATGTTCACATCAGAGAGTGACCATCAAAGAGGTTGGG
>PJEL010003663.1_pt1 | contig 12995 bp, 10 predicted proteins | sample 1853271 | NCBI WGS metagenome assembly PJEL01 (sample SAMN08108733, study PRJNA415343) | Invertebrate metagenome, whole genome shotgun sequencing project. | host: Globobulimina | place: Sweden: Gullmar Fjord | collected 2015-08 | reverse complement strand
GTTAGTGTTAAGTGTATTCAGGGTTTTGAAGGCCAATTCCCGTGTGCGGGTTCCATGAATTTTCTTGTCGAAAAACACATGGCTGAAAGTGATGGATGCTTCAATGACATAATCATTGATATTTTCTTTAAAATGGCGAGTGATAGCCTGTTCGGAAATATGGGTTCTATCTGATTCAAAACCACGGTTGATAAATTCTATTTTTTGAATCAGGCGTCGTCGAATGATTTGATCATCACTGTCAAGGCCTAGACTAATAGCCTCGCGGTACATGGCTTCTTCTCTGATATAATCATCCACTAGACGTTGTTTGTCTGCGTCTGACATGGACTGCCATTTTGCGTAAGCTTTTTTTTGATTAAAGGCCTTGTTTTGAAATTGTAAAAATTGAATCATGGATGAATGGGTTACTTCTATCTTGTAAGGGTTGTAATTACCCTGATCAACAGAAACCATTTCAATTAAACCGTACAAGGCAAGACCCAGTATTAAAAAATGAACAAGGGGCTCGCGAAATATTTTCCCAAAAAACCTGAACATAATTCCTTCTGCTAATTAAAATAGAAGCCCCGACCGACCAAGGCATTAGAAAACGATTAAGGATTCAACATCCCCCCTGATCCCCTTCGAAGCATAATACCCGGATGAGGGGATCCGGGACTGATCTTAAAAATAACAAGCCCTTCTCCTTTGTCATTCCTGCGAAAGCAGGAATCCAGTCAATTTATCAACTGGACCCCGGCTCGGAGGCCGGGGTGACAGTGTGTTACTTAGAAGGAGGAATCAATATGGCTGGAGCATGGAGAACCGTTTCATTTTGCTAATGTTAACAACACGAATCAAGGGGTGTACCACACCGCTGAAGTATAGGCTCGCTCTTGAATTGCCGCCGGACCTTCTGTAGGCGTTTCGATCTGCATGGCAAGGCCGTCATACAATGAATGGCGTGGAGTCGGAATCTGCAAGACACGCACATAATAGAAAGCCCGTTGCTCAATGTCAAAACCGGGGTCTACCCAAATAGTGGAAAGTTCAGTGGCGCCTATGGTGTTTTCGTAGGTTGCAAATTCACGGTTCACGGTATCTCCGACACCGGGTAACCTGCCGTTTGCATCCAGGTTGCGTTTATCGGACCAAGCCACATTAAATACTTTTTCAAAACTGTCACCTTTGGCATCCAGCCAGCCTTTGACCACTTGCACGCGATCAAGATTGGCACCAACAGGGTCCTTGGTAGCACGAATTAAAAGCTGCAGTTGTTTGTCTTCAGAAGATGGCCTGGTTAAATCTCCACCCATGGGAACCCCTTGCTTATAACCATAATCAGCCAGACTGTCAGCTTTTAAGGCATTTTTATCAAAGGCCCAACCGGCAAACATTCGCACACGAATGCGTGGGCCGGTAGTCGCGTACACCTCCTTACGTTTAAAGGCGGCATAGATACCATCGCGAGTATTTTCTGTGGCCCAGACTGCGGCCAAACCTGCAGCAGACATATTCCAACCGGATGCCTTGGTGCCACCCAGAACATCTTTACGTTTGGTCTCAGGGGTGGAGTCGTGGGCAAATTTTCCCCAGAAATTATCTTCTTCAGCACTGGACAGTCCGGTATGGGAATCAGTACTGCCGATCACACCAAACTTATAAGGGTTGGCGCCAATTTTGTTTTCAATTTCAAGGCCCCGTTTTAAGCCCGAACGGACATAGTCCGCTTTGGTGGTCTTGGCTTCTTCCGGTGTTTTCTGCAGATAAAAACCATAGGATTCAAAGTCGGCAAACTCATCTTCCGGCGACAATTCCGGATGGGTTTCCGAGTCCCCTTTGATTTGTGTGATTTCCACCACCGGCTCCCAGGCCATACGGGTTTTGGCATAATCCACGGTAATGGGTTGTCCACGCAAGGTCACCTCGGCAAACATGTACCCCTTACTGACGTTTGAGTTATGGGGTATGGCAATAAACTCGCTACCGGTTTTTTTGCTTGTTTCATCCAACCAGGCCCATAAGTCTTCCGGATACTGGCTTTGGTCGGAACCAAAGGGCAAGTACTGTTTGGCTTGATCGCGGCCGTTGGGAGACATGACTACACGGTGCAAATTGGCTCCTGTTGGAATTGAACTCCACTCCCAACCTAACAAGGCAGTAAATTTACCAGGATCATTATGACGCTCGGCAGCACTGACAATTTCACCCCAGGCAGTGACTTCGGTGGGACTCATGTTGCCCAGATGGCTATAAAGCACATTGGAAGGATCTTTAACCGGGTCTGTGCCCGGATTCTGGGCTTTTTCTGGTAGGACATTATTAAACAGGGTGAAACCGTCACCCTTACCTTCATCATTCATAAAACGGATATATTTGACTGTAAACCAGCGTACGATACTCTTAAGTAACCCTTCCTCGCCATACTCTTCGGTTTCATCAGTAATGGCGCGAACGACCCCCATACCCTCGGCATGATCTGAGACCACTAAAAAATCCAATGGTGTGCCAATTTGTACACGAGCCCTGTTATAAGGGTGGATGACCGGTTTACCCTTCGCCCAGCGGTAAGCTGTATCCGGATCAGCCGATTGGTTTTTGTTTAAATAGGCATCAAATGAATAAGAGGTATGCAGATGAGTATCCCCCCAATATAAATTGGTTTTATCAGCACCAGCCATGGCGGCCGTGCTAATCATGAATAATAATGCCAATATAGCCATCTTTTTTATGTTCATCATATTTTAAACCTCTGTAATTATTTTACCCATTTTTGGTAAAAGGTACTGTTTTTATGAACCAGTTCCCCCGATAAATCAACTTCAAAAATGGCGACTTTACAACCTTCGGGAAATACTGATAATTTACTTGCGGACGTAAAATAGTCGGCAGTTTCCTTTCTCTGCCTTATGACAAATTGTCTAACTGTATTTTAGTAATACAGAAGAATTTTTCATGTCATAACGCGCCAATAAACTGTCATATTAATTTACGTTTCTGTGGAATCTCCAATAGAGGACCCTGCAAGAATGAAATTTCATCAGAAAAAGCCTACCACCATTGGAACCTTTGCCATTGCAATCGCCCAAACACTTGAATCACTGGGCCACAATTCAAGGCAGATTCTGAAACAAGCTGGAATCGATCCGGACATCCATCTGAAACCTGACAGCCGGGTTCAGCTGGAGGCCATGTCTCGGCTTTGGGAACTAGCGGTTGAGATAACCGAAAATCCCTGTTTTGGGTTAAGCGTCGGAGATCATATACACCCGGCCAGTCTGCATGCCTTGGGGTTTGCCGTACTGGCTGGAGGTAATTTATACGAGGGTTTCAAAAGAATACGCCGATATTTTCGAATTCTCAACAGTGCCTTTGATTTTAAGATCGAGGAGTCCTCTGATGTGCTGGCCGTCGGCATCGATCCTTATGAGGGCGGACCGGTTCCGACACCGGAAGCCTTTGACTCGATTCTGGCAACAGCCGCTGCTTTTGGCCGCTTCATGGTAAATGTAAAAGTCAGGGTTAAACGGATTGAACTAACCAGGACAGAACCGGAAGGTTCTGAAAAATATCAGGTGCTTTTCAACAAGGTGCCTATCAAATTTTCTGCCAGCCATAATCGGATTTATCTTGAAAAAAAGGACGTTTTCAGGCCGTTCCCAGCCGCAAATGCTGAAATTGCCAGACAAAATGATCAGATCGTTGCTGAATATCTTGAACGTTTTTTTGAAACAAACATCGTGCACACCACCCACAAAATACTGATTGAGCTGTTGCCGACCGGAACCCCGTCTATTGAAAAGCTGGCCGCTGCTGTCGGCATGAGCAAACGTTGTTTGAATCGTCATCTTCAAGATGAAAATACATCATATCGGGAAATTCTAAACGAAACCCGACTAAATCTCGCCACCCAATATTTGAGTCAACCCGGCCTCTCCATTATAGAGATTGCTTTTCGACTGGGGTACTCAGATTCCGCCAACTTCACACGCGCTTTCAAACGCTGGCACGGAACCTCACCAAAGTCATTTCGAAAACCGCGCGTCTAGAAGCATCAATCTCAAAGGAAAAAAAGACTTCAGCTCTTCGAAATACCAGAACGTCATAGCTTCTTTCCAATAAGCTCACGGCTTTGTAAGAAAAGTCATTTTTCTTTATTTGATATTGACGCGCGGCAGGTTTAAAATCAGGCGTTTACTCTAAAATACAGTTCCGGCACAAACAATAATTTTGCGCCATGAACAGTTATGACAAGAGCCCCCCTATCAAATAAGGGGAGACTTTTATGACCTGAACCTGCTGAAAGACAAGCCTGTTCCACAGGCTATAAACGTGTTGTGAACGTAAACAGAGAAAACTGATGAATGATGAAATTTATGATGAATTGAGTGAGCACCTTGATAAAATGCCTGCCGGTTTTCCAAAAACCAAATCCGGTGCTGAACTCAAACTCCTGAAAAAGTTCTATACTCCGGAACAGGCCAGGATTTCGTTGCAACTATCCCCAAAACCGGAATCCAGTTTGAAGATAGCAGAAAGGCTGGCAATGGATCCTCAAGAAGCCGCAGAAAAGATCGAACAAATGGCACTTGAAGGTTCTGTCTTCAGATATCGCACACGAAAAGGTCCCTTGTATTCTCAACCCAATTTCCTGATGGGAATCTACGAGTGGCATGTCCATGCAGTTGATAAAGAAGTTGCTGAATACGCAGACGATTATTATGAGGCCATGTTCGAACATCGCTGGAAGGGTCTGAAAACCAAACAGCTCCGGGTTGTTCCTGTTGATCAATCAATTGAAAACAAAGATATGATCAAAAGTTATAATGTTCTCCGAGACCTGGCAAAAGGGAGCGGAACTGGACCTTATGCGGTAGCTCCTTGTATTTGTCGGGTTGAGCAAATAGAAAAGGGAGGTGAGATTTCCCGTCCGCTAGACACCTGCCTGACATTTGGCGCCATGGCTCAATATTACATTGAAAACGGGATCGGCAAATCGCTGACAGAAGACGAGCTGATGGACAAATTAAAAGAGTGTGAAGATGCTGCATTGGTCCCTTTTGCAACGAATTCCCAGGAAATCTCCAACATGTGCATGTGCGACAAAGATACCTGCCAACTCTTTAAAAATCTGTGTAAATTTGAAAAACCGGCAGAAGAGGTCCACTCCGCCTATTTCGCCATCATTGATGAAGAGATTTGCTCAGAGTGTGGAGACTGTATTGAACGATGTCAGTTGGATGCAATTTCTGAAACCAGACGATCTGCTGGTGTGGATGAATTGGTCATGAGGGTGAATACCGATCGATGTATAGGTTGTGGTCTTTGTGTGGCGACATGCCCAACAGAGGCAATTGGTATGCAGATGAAAACCGAATTGCCGGACACACCGAAAACCGGAATGGATATGCACATGCGGCTAATGACGGAGAGAATGCAACCCTAAACGCTCCCAAAATGATTTTTTTATCCTTATATAACATACATTTATAAAATATATATAAAAAAGATAACCTTTTTGTATTTATTCTGCTATGACTTTAAGTTGAGTTAAAAAGCTCTAATACTTTTTCCGGTACGTTTTCGAACCGGTTCCGATCTGATTGAAAGTACCATTTATGATTAAGTGGATGCTGGACGTTGGTAAATAGATTAAAATTCAAATAGAGTATTCACAATGGTTGAAGGTACAGTTAAATGGTTTAACGATAGTAAGGGTTTCGGTTTTATTGAGCAGGAAGGTGGCGATGATGTCTTCGTTCATCATACTGCGATCAACGCTTCTGGTTTCAAATCCCTGAACGAAGGCGATCGTGTTAGTTTTGAAATCGAGCAAGGCCAGAAAGGACCAGCTGCTGCAAACGTAACTGTTATATAAGCAGATCTGGGAATTACTGGACTAAGATAACACCAGTTAATCCGATATAAAAAGCCTCCCACTGGGAGGTTTTTTTTTGCCCAAAATTCTCTGCTCGAGAAATTTTCCATATCTCAGGGGGTGAGCTTGATAAAAGTCCATAGTCCAAAATTTCTGTTTTATGGAAGATGTAACACTGGTATCCCAATCATCTTTGGAGTATTGATTTAACGGAAGTGTATTACATGGATTCCTGCAGCTAGACTCCGGGTTTCTGAAGATGGACGGTTATCGTTGTCCCCTCTGTTTCCGATGTTTGGAACGAAATATTTCCATTTTGTGTTTTGGCAGAGAGCATGGCCGAATAAGTACCAAGTCCGGTTCCGTGCTTTTTTCCGGCAGTAGCAAATTTCTGGAAAAACCTGGGTCTGATGTTTTCCGGTATTGCAGCCCGATTGTGGATTTGGATAATTTTCATATCCTGGCTTTCCAATTTAACCGTGATTCTGTCTTCGTCGGTACTGGCTTCGATTGCGTTTCGGATCAGGTTGTCCAACATTGTGTAACAAAGAAACTCCTCGCCAAATACTTCAAATGTATCAGTACTATTTACAGGATGTCCGTTTAACAGGACAGTGACAGTCAGTTTGGTTTTCTCCAGATTTGTCTGCATTTCATCCAAAATATCGTTGATAATTTTGATGATATCAACCGGCACAGGCGCTAATATATAAATCCCTGACTCCATCCTGAAAAGATCCAGGGAACGATTTATTAGTGTCAGCATTCTCAAGCCAGCCTGTTCAATAATCTTGAGCCTTTTTTCATCAATCTTAGAAATATTTTCACTTTTCTTTATCAGCTTTGGATAGCTGATGATTGGGGTTAAGGGCCCTTTCAGATCATGCCTGGTAATGTGTTCAACCTCTTCTTTGAATATTGCAGCTTCGACTAGCTCTTTATTCTGCTGTTCCAATTTTTTTTGCAGATTGCTGATCGTCAAATGAGTATTCACTCGAATCACCACCTCTTCAGCTTCGAAAGGTTTAGTAATATAATCTACACCACCCGTTTTAAAACCTTTTAATTTATCCGTAAGCTCATTTAGTGCGCTGATAAATATTATCGGAATTTCCTTTGTGGTTCTATTTTTTTTTAGTTGGCTGCAAACTTCATATCCATTCATTCCCGGCATTTGAATGTCCAATAATATCAAATCAGGAGGCTCCTGATTGATTGATGCAAGCGCGGATTGTCCATCAATGGCTGACCGAACTATAAAACCGGCATCAATCAGCATCTCTTCTAATAGATCCACATTAATTGGATTGTCATCGACTACAACGATTGTTCCTTGAATAATTTTTGGGTCTTCAGGGTGACTGTCAGTGTCGGTCATTATTTACCGTTGATTTTAAATGTAATAACCATTGGTGTGTCTTTTCTCAAAATTCATAGACAGAATTTTACAATAGTTTCTGGATAACATCATATTGACAGGCTTTTGCGATTTCTCCGAAGGTATCAACAGCAGAAGAGTCCTGTTTGCAAACCTGATCCACAATCTCCAAGATTTCAACTCTGACAAGGTCGACAACTGTCTGTTTCAGAATTTTGCCGGTTGGAGGCCCATTCTAAAAGTTCTTCAGATATTGGGTGACCTAATTGTTCACCTCTATAAGTTCACTGAGAAAACAAACTTTACTGGGTACCATCTACACCTATACCACGTCAGAATGAATTTTGCCAAAGAAAAGCAAGAGAAAATAACCGCTGGAACAGAATATTTTCATCCTGAATTATGGCTTGATGTCAATAACTTTCCTTGGAACTTATTGGAAGTCATATACAGAAAAACCCTTCTATATGAGGATTTCTGGAAACCTCAGGAAGTTATTGGAATAGTGCGTGGTAAACGAGGTGCGAATTGCCCACTATCGCGTATAATATATGTAATATTTGCCGTGATGAAAAAAAGGTAATTCCGGCCTAAGGCATACCCCAACAAGACTTTCAACCTGTATTGATAGGCTCTTTCTGCCTGGCTTGCCAATTGAACTTTTTGGCCCGCCCTGGTAAAATATCTTTAAATTCAACCATGGCACTCTCAATTTAGAAAAGTGGGTGGCCATGCCACTAATCTCACTGCGGGAATGAGACGCTGAAAAATCAGTTCAGGAGACAAGTTTGAGTGATCGTAAAGAAATACATGACAGAGTACTAAACGCATCCAATACGGAAGAACTCATGGACGTATACAGTGAATGGGCCGATAAATATGACCACGACCTTTTGAATGAAATGGGCTACGTTGCACCGGTTGTTGCCGGGCGGTTGCTCCAGGATTACTTGGATGATAAGGCCGCTCACGTGATGGATGCGGGATGTGGTACTGGACTCGTAGGTGAATATCTGCACCAGGAAGGTTATCTCAGCATTGAGGGTCTGGATTTTTCTGAACAGATGCTGGAAAAGGCTAAGGGAAAAGGCGTATATAAGAATCTAAGCCAGGGTGATCTGATGGGCCGGCTTGATATTGCTGAGAATACTTTCGACGCTATCATCAGTGTCGGTACTTTCACATGTGGCCATGTGGGCCCCGCAGCGCTCGGCGAACTGGTCCGGATCACCAAACCTGGCGGATTTATCTGCTTCACTGTGCGCGATCAGGCGTGGGAAGAAGACAACTATCATGCTGAAATGGGTCAAATGGAAAAAAATGGTCTTTGGAAACTGCTGGAAGAGCGCACGGAGGACTATATCCAGGATGATAGCTCCAGTTGCAAAGTCTGCCTCTACCAGATTACGTGAGAGTGTACTTATGCACAGAAAATGTGACGGATTTGAACTTCTTTTGGGCCTTTTCTGAAAACAAACATGGGACAAACATAAATGGTAAAAGATTCCTTTAATCCTATGAATGAACCACGATATAGTGGAATCCCGACCTTTATGAGAACGCCTATTGTGACAAATTTCGATGACTTGGATATTGCTCTGGTAGGGGTACCTTATGATGGAGCAGTTGAAGCTCGGTCAGGAGCACGACAAGGCCCCCGGCAGATACGAGACATGTCGAGCATGATGCGAGCTATTCATCATGTTTCGCGAATCAATCCTTACGATTTATGCAGGGTGGGTGATGTCGGTGATGTACACTTTAACCAAATATTTGATGTAGAAGCAAGTCATGCTGATATTACTTCCTTTTTTCAGGAACTGCATAGATCTGGTGTAACCCCCATTAGCGCAGGTGGGGATCACTCTATTACACTACCGATTATGAGGGCAGTCGCAGCGGAAGTCCCGGTTGGTATGGTTCATATTGATGCACATACGGATTGCTGTGATGAAGAAATGAATTCTAAATATAGTCATGGAACACCTTTCAGAAGAGCTGTAGAGGAAGGGTTGCTCGATCCGAAACGTACAATCCAGATCGGAATTCGAGGGGCTGCAAATTCTGATGAATGCTGGGAGTTTGGTGTTAAACACGGAATCCGTATCGTTTTTATTGAGGAGTTCACAAAATTGGGCGTTGAACAGGTCATCGTTGAGGCACGGCGTATCGTTGGCAAGGATCCAACCTATATATCCTTTGATGTTGACGGGATAGATCCGGCGTTCGCTCCCGGTACGGGAACGCCTGAGATAGGAGGTATGACACCTTTGGAAGCGCAGGTTTTGATTCGCGGGCTTCGAGGTTTGAATATTAAAGGTGCAGATGTCGTTGAAGTGTCCCCACCCTTTGATTCTTCAGGCAATACTGCTCTGATCGCAGCAACAATGATGTACGAAATACTTTGCATTATAGCCGAAATCAGACATTCAAAATCTTGATTAATCCCTGTCGTATAGATTTCACCCTACAGATTCAAAAGGGCAAACACTCGTTTTCTTTAGACAGAAACACCTGTTTTTCCTTGAGATCTTATGAGGACCGCTGCTACTCGGCCAGGGTAATTTTGTTTAACTGCACTTCGCAATTGGTTTCGAGTTGTGAGACAGTCGCGCTTGCATCGAGGGCTTGACAGGCTGTACTTTCTGCCGTGTTTTCAGTGTGTGTCGACCTGACAGTGAGGCTGGTAATCGTATTTCCAGCAGCGGTAATTTCATCACGCAACGTTTCCAGGCTACTGATAGCAGTCGCCGCAGCTGTTGTATCTCGAATGATGATCGGAAAACTGACGGTTGACGAAAAATCTGAAGTGGTTGAATTGTACCGGACCCCCAGGATTTCAACGGATGGTGTGACAACCGGGGTGCCAGTCAGACTGTCGTCATACGTTGCGCAGCCTTTTACCGGATTGGTGAGACAGGCACGCGTCATTTCAATAGTGACCTGTTCGTCAGCGCCAATGGTATTGGCACTATAGAAATTTTCTGAAAATCCGAAATAGAGAATAGACTCAGAGTGTGCATCCTCTGCCAATTCAGCAAATTCAGTAATCTCAAAATCCAAAGCAACCGCAATTACCTGCCATTGAGACAGCTCCGATTTGGGATATGAAAACTCAATATAGTCGTTTTCCGTTGGTAGGGTCACGATTTCAATATAGGCCACTGATCCAGCCAGTTCATCTTTGAGATTCTCCTCTATCGTCTCAGTGATGGCGACATCTTTTGTATAGGGCGTATCTCGGCTGTTTACCACAAAGGCTCCAACCAGAAGCGACTTCACCTCATCGGTAGCATCTGTGGAACCAGGGACAGATACACTTTCCAAACGGTTATTCGCATTTTTAGTCTGGGTTGAATATCCCAGCTGTTCTTGGATCTCCCCCAGATTGATTACCAGGTTGGCAGATTCCTGCGGCGGATCGTTGCTGAGTTCTTTACATCCCGTAATGATGAAAAAGGGAAGAATGAACAGTGCCAATATCAACATTGACAGTTGCCCGGGTTTTGTTGGATTCATAAATACCTCTTAAAGCAGATGATTAAAACGCGCCGTTTAATACCAAACCTTGAATGCTTCTGACATAAGGTGTTTTGTTCGAAAGATTAAAGGTATATTTATAGTTATACATCAGATTCCAGTCATTATTGATATGCCATCCCATACCGGTTGAGAAGCGGATGGGCAAATCAACGCGTTTTGACCCCAAGGGGGTATCACTTGAAAGCGGAATCTCGTTTTTGTAGGTTTTATGCTGGATACCAAATCCAAGATCCCACTTAAATTCGGACGGCCATCGATTTCGCCAGTCGTAGTCGAATTTGAAGAATGTCACCTTCGAAGCATCGGTTCCATTGTCATTGGATCCGTATGCAAAGGTCCTGTGGTAACTATCCACTTTTTCGGCATCCAGGCTGTCGTAAACCCATTTCAAAATAATCTGAGATCCATTACTGACACCGGTTGCTGCAAAATTCTTTGTGGTATAATCGATACCAAGCAGGTGTTTATAGGATCCCTCCGCATCTTTTGAATTGAATTGCAAACCGGGTGAAAGACCAATATTCTGGGAATAGTTATCCCCACCAACGTTGATATCCAGGATCATAAAATTTAGAATCAGTTTTCGGTTGGCAGAGAGCGGGGACGTGTATCCGGCGCCGACATAGATAGCCTGGGAGTTCAAGTAGTCGTTTTCTGATTTCCCGTAAGTTGTGCGGGTTGCACCGAAGAAGGCGGAATAGTTTTTATAAGCCAGGATTAGTGTTCCTTTAAGATTCGTTCGTTGATCGGGTTGTTCACTGTCCGGGATGACACCGGTGATTTCAAGGTCGCCAATACTGATAGGCAGACTCAGGTCGTTGGAAGGATTGTCGTCGCTTTCCAGTGATATCCCAAAAACGGTTTTTATGAATAATTTAGGCGGTTTTTTCTCTGCTGGTGCCATCTGAGCACCTTCTTTCAGTCCAAATCCAACCAAATACTCTTTTTTTCGTTGATTTCCAGCTTCATCAACGGCAACCACCTGTATGACAGTTCTGCCCGGTTTAAAGACGAACTTCCGATTAACAACAACACTCTTTGCCGGGGAAAATTCCACCGGCTCGCCGTTGATGGAAATTTGTTCTATATTATCATCATCGATGATGACAAAGCTGACTGATTTGGTGGTAGTTTTAGAAATTTGTTTTCGTGTCAGGTCCGTTGTTAGAATCTGCGGCGCCGGATTTTCGGCTGTGTTTTCTTTTTTTTCCTGCCCGATAATTGGTTGCGTTGTCAGCGAAAGGAACAGGAGGATCAACAGTATCGAGTTTATTCTCAAAGTTATCTCCATTCGTTTGATGGTCGATTGCCAGGTTACAGTTTAGTTATCAAAGTCTAAAATGATTTTGCCGGTCGAGTTAATACTATCCTGGACGGCATCCTCGATATCGTCTTCCACATCTATTTCAGGTATTTCGGGGGTTATTTCAGTATTTGTATCCACTTCGAATTGTCCTGTAATGTCGACCGGCACATTAACTTCAAGTTCTGCGATTTCTGTGTTTTCTTCACTCTCCTTCAAATCCTCCTCAAATTCTTCATCTGTTTCGGCATCCTCCTCATCGGTATCTTCCTGGGCTTCTGCTTCCAACTCCTTCTCTAAAGGTGCATCTGCTGAAACCTCTTCATTTTTACTCTCTTCAAGATGCTCCTGCTCGATGATGCCTGCGTCAATGGCTTTATCCTCTTGTGAGAGGGAGCCAGATTGATTTGAAGTCGGCGAAGCCTTGGCGAACACTTTGACTTCCGCTTTTTCCGACTCATCACCCTCTTCTTCTGCGGCACTTTCTTCCGGCGGAACCTCGATAGTTTGAGATGCCGAGCGGTTTCCCACCACAATGGACATTTGATTGGTTGTCAGTTCACGGGGAGGACCCGAATTACCTTGGATCACCGTATTCCCGGAACGTCCGGTACATCCTGTGTTACCCGTCGAGCCGACTTCGCAATCCGCTCCTGTTCCCTTGACCCCAATCGTGGCAGTCGTTGTTTTAAAACGAAATCGTTTTCGTTTTTGGAGTTTAATCGTTTTAAAATTCATTTTTCCATAAAGCATTCTCAGATAACCTTTCTTGTTTCTATGCTTCCACGGCTTAATCTGAAAGATGGCGTTACTACCCATCTTAATATCAGTCTGTTCCTCAGTCCGTAGAATCACAAAGGAGTTTTGCCCCACTCTGATCACATCGTTTAATCGGACTTCAACGTCACCAT
>PJEL010003662.1_pt1 | contig 12995 bp, 2 predicted proteins | sample 1853271 | NCBI WGS metagenome assembly PJEL01 (sample SAMN08108733, study PRJNA415343) | Invertebrate metagenome, whole genome shotgun sequencing project. | host: Globobulimina | place: Sweden: Gullmar Fjord | collected 2015-08 | reverse complement strand
TACTGTTGTTGTAATGATGGCTGTGTTGGTAAAGCTGCTGCTGCCGATCAAAGCAGAGCTAATCTGGCCCGTAATGGTGATGATGCCCCCCTCATTTTGCGACAGGTCTTGTACATTCCACACATAGCCCGGACTCACACCGGAATCTGTAATGGCTGCCCCGCTACTGATCACACTGACATTGGTCAAGGTGATGGGCACAATATCGGTAATAACAACGCCGGTGGTGGTAAGTGCGCCCCGGTTGGTGAAGATAAGGGTATAAGTGATGCTCTGGCCCGGCACAACAGGTGTAGTGGGCATTACTGATTTGGTAATTTCCAGATCGGCGCTAGCTGGGATTACAGTCACACTCACTTGGTCTATATTATTGTTTACATCTGCATCCACTACTGTTGTTGTAATGATGGCTGTGTTGGTAAAGCTGCTGCTGCCGATCAAAGCAGAGCTAATCTGGCCCGTAATGGTGATGATGCCCCCCTCATTTTGAGACAGGTCTTCTACATTCCACACATAACCCGGACTCACCCCGGAATCTGTAATGGCTGCCCCGCTGCTGATGACAGTAACGTTGGTCAAGGTAAGGGGCACAATATCGGTAATAACAACATTTGTAGCGGTAAATGCGCCCCGGTTGTTGAAGTTAAGGGTATAGGTGATGCTCTGGCCCGGCACAACAGGTGTAAGGGGCACTACTGATTTGGTAACTTCCAGATCGGCGCTAGTCGGGATTAAAACCTCGAATGCCCCAATATCGTACCTTGTATCTTGAGGTCGGGAGGTGCCGGGTTGATCGCTGGTAACCGTAGCGCCATCGCTAAACAGGGGATTGCCGACACTGCTCATAAAGGTAGCAGATAGCACATCAAATTGATCAATGGCCTGGCTACCCGACAGGAGCGGGTAATAGGACGGGCTACCCGTCAAGGGGCCAAACAGCGGGTCAAGCGGGCTAATGCTTGACCCAACGAAGTCATCACGAGTATTTGGAGTGCCCCACGGCAAAAGGGAAAGGTCACTGACTCCAATGAAGTTATTACCGTGTGGGGTAAGGCCACCAAAATTAATGGCATCAGGGTCGTTGGGGTAGCTGCTGCTGGTGCCAACCGTGTTCCCGGCAACAATGCTGTTTTTAAGGTTGAATTCCGGACTGTTGGTAAATATACCCCCACCATTGCCGCCGCCACTGTTGTCAAAATCGGCGGCGTTATCCGTAATTGTCACGTTGGTCAAATTGGCCTTACCATTGCCACTGAAACCAAACTGAAAAATGCCGCCACCATCGCCATCGGCGTGATTGCCGGCGATGGTGCTGTTGGCTATGTTCAACGTGCCCCTATCATTAGCAATGCCGCCGCCGTTGGAACTGGGGGCACCGAGGGTAGCCGTGTTACTGATGATGGCGCTGTTGAGGATGTTCACCTGGCCGTACTCAATGAGGACGCCGCCGCCGCTGTCCGCCACACCATCTCGAATGGTCACGCCATTCAAGGACAGATTGCCCGTCACATTGAAGACGCGAGAGGCCCCACCACCGCTGATGGTTTCCCCATTGCCAGTAAGCGTAATCACGCTGCTGACAACGAGTTCGCCCAAAGTCAGGGTGTAAGGACCGGAAGCGGTCAGGTTAATGGTATGGGAGCCGCCCAGGGCATTGGCTTCTTCAATAGCAGCTCGTAGCGTACAATTGTTGGTGCCGTCGTTACAAAACCCGTCACCGAGGTTGGCATCACCGATATCATCTATCTTGTTAACGTTGAAACTGGCTGCATAAACTACCGGAACCAAAAAAACTGCCGCAGCCAGCACAGCCAGTAAAATAGCCAGGGGGAATAAACGCATACCCCGGCTAAAAATTTGTTTACGTTGTCCCGCTATCTGAGATATAAGCACTTGTTGGACGTTTTGGATTCTTTTTCTCATAGCTTAACCTTTGCGTCGTTCAGTACCACAGACATGACAGAAATTTGAATTTTCCTGAAGATCAGCCCCACAATGGTGACAAAATTGATAAACCTGCTCATCGGCGGCATGTGAATGCTCGCTTTGATCAATTTTGCTTCCGGATGCCTCTTTCTTTTTACGGCCCGCCCTCTTGTGTTGGCTTTTTGGCACTCGGGAACGTAACTTGTTTTTTGCTTTATTTTGCTTCGTCCACCAGTAGTAGCCGCCGCTGACTAACAGTAGTACCACGCCTATGCCCACCAGAATGTAACCCGGACTGAGGTCTCCATTGCTCGAGGCCTCGGTTATCACCGAAACATCCCCAGCTTGACCGCCCTCCTGGCCTGTTAAACTATATACCGACAATTCATCACTACTACGCTGATAAGTGGCTGATAGCTCAAACGTGTCATTGGGGGTCAAGTCGGCCACTTTTACCGTACTATACTGTAAACCGGCATAACCGGTGTACGTATTTACAGCTTCAGGCACAAGAGAAAAATCTGTAGCCTCAACCGGTTGTTGCACCTCAAAGGTTGTCAGTTCAATGTCATAAGGTGCAGAGAAATCAAAGGTCAGTTGTCGAGTTTGCTTTTGTTTATTCAAAATAAAAGGGTCATAATATTCAAAGTGAAAGTTAAGTGAGGAGGCGGGGAAGGTAAGCAATAGATCGTCCCCCTGATGAATTAATTTGATCGAATCTGGATTAACGCTAACCAAGCCACTACTTTCCTCAGTAGCCACGGCATGCATATCTTTAATATAACCTGGCAAGCGAAAGGTCACTTGAGCCGGCAGAGAAGTATCGGCGCTCAATTGAACCCGATAAATCACCAACACCTCAGGCCGATCATACTCCGGCCAGAAAGATACGGTTAACGCTTTGAGCTTTGGGGCGACTACTGATTGCGCTCCAACCCCCAACGAAGGTAACAAAAATAAGGTTATTAAGAGGAGCAGTGATAATCCCCTCCCTAAGAGTTTATGTTTCATTTTTGCCTTTCTAATAAACTTCATCTCTTTAGATTTGAATATTCTGGCCCAATGTACTAAACAATTCTACCACCAGTCTTTAGATTTGAATATTCTGGCCCAATGTGCTAAACAATTCTACCACCAGTCTGATCAGGCTTTATGGTTCCGACCCTTGGCCGACACCTTCTTTTAAGATGATGGGCAGGTAAACATCAGGTCCTGCTGATGAAGTGGGTTGAAATTCAAATCTAATAGCATCGGCAATAACGTACTCATTCGCGTCATCGCTCAGTTGAACATAACCAGAGCTTCCGGCAGCAAACCGATAGCTTCCCAAAAGGTTCCACTGGCCGCCATTGATCTCTTGATTGGCCCTGATCGTTTCAGAGCCGCCATCGTAGTGGATGGTGTAGGGGGCATCGGCAGCCCGGTCAGAACCGTCCACCCACCAGGCATAAACGTTGTAAGCACCTGCCTGGGGCAAGGTGGGCATCCAGATAACTGTACTGCCACCGTCGCCGGCGGCATGATACCTAAAATCGGTATTGTGGTAGTTAGAGTTGGCAATAGAGAGCAAGGCAGCACCATCAGAGCTAGAGGCCCACTCTCCTACAAAGGCAGCGTCCAGGTTATCGACAATGACCATCAAAGCCGCGCCTACCCCTTCCACCTCGTCGGCACCCATATCATAATTTGGTCCCTGCGGACGACTGTCTCCGTCTATATCATCGCTTGGTCCGCTGTAGCTTGCCGGGATGATAGCCCCATTGCAGGGCGAGCCGGACTGGAGGTGGTAATTATCGGCCCCTGGATTGACAAAGAGCGGATCCTGGGCCGGGCTTATATTGCCCCCGCCGTTGGTAAAGCTCGCATTATAGATACTGGGAGAGGCGGTGGACATATCGGAATAAGAAATAGTACCGATATTTCCGGAACCACAAGCCTTGTAGATGTTCGCTCCATTGCCACTGCTGGCCGTATTATTCCAAAAGATGCTGTTTCTGATTGTGGTGGAGCCGGGGTTACAGATATAGAAAACGCCGCCATTTGTCGCCTGATTGTCGGCAAAGGTGGTATTAGTGATTTGTATTGTTGGTCCTGAGTTTGTCCGGATGACACCACCGTTGCTGGCCTGGTTACCCGCTATGATTGAGTTCTCGATGGTCAAGGTTGCGGCATTGATATATATAACCCCGCCGTCAGCACTAGTCGTATTATCCCGAATAATGGACTTGGAGATGCTTGCAGCGCTGCTGGTATTCATATACATAGCAGCGCCATTGCCGCCTACGTTATGCCCATAAATCTCGCTATTTGTGATTCTGACATCATTAGCTTGCCCATTGGGTAGATAGATGCCTCTGGTGGTGTTGTTGTAAATCTTATTGTTTTCAATATTTATGGGTGAAGAATCACCATCATCTACATAAATACCAGTCTGGTTGCCATAGATCTTGCTGTTCTTAATGGTAACACTTGTATTGTCAATGCGATTTATATAGACCCCATATCCACTCGTAGCCCCGGTGACTGAAAACCCATCCAGTACAAAATTAGAGCCGTCTTGGGGTGTAACTGTATGACTACCGCTAGAACTCGATATGATCGTGAGATCTGCACCACAGACCGCCTGGATGGTACGGTTGTCCTTGTCATACATGGTAACATTTTCTGAATAGGTGGCTGCGCTAAAGTCATCATTGGGGTAAACAAAGATGTTACCGGCGACAGCGTTGGCTGCCCCAAGAATTGAGGTGTAGTCGGAGGGTAGGCTGCTACTTGATGGCCTGACTATGGTCGCGTCAAGCGCACTGACCACGCTGTCAGCCGTCGGCGTACCGCTGGCATCAGCAACCCCATCCGAAGCAGAGAAGCGGTAATTAAAATCACCGCTGCTGCTGAGGTTGCGGGTGGTGCTGTAGAGCTTGCCGGCAGTGCAATCGGTATCTGCGGCTGAAACCTCAGTCAAATTATGTTTTTCAGCGGCCCCATACCCACCGCCGTCCACATCAACCCACACCTGGATATCGCTACTGCCCGAGGCCGGGCAGGAGTTGTCCGCATCAAAATATTTGACCAGGAACTCATAATCAGCGTCCTTTGCCCCACTGCGAGGGCTAACGCCATCGGTGCGACACCCTCCGGCCTCCCAGGTCATTGTGGGCGGATTGTTTGAGGCCAGGGTAACGGTATTGGTGCCGCTTAAAGGCGGAGTGCCGAATGCTACAGCCCCACCATCGGTGGCATAAAATCGGTAAGTGAGAATGCCATCGCCCACCCCAGGATCATGAATTGTCAGGCTGCTGGTATAAGTTTCGCCGTTGGTGTAATCACCATCTGGATTGAGAATGTTGGTTATAGTGTACTTCTCGGTGGCGATGTAAGCACCGTTATCATCCTCATCCACCCAAAGCTGGAGTAACTCCGGGGCATTATTGTCGGCATCGGTATAAACCACCCGAAATTCAAAGTTGCTGCCGCTTGAAGCACTATCCGGATCGACCCCATCATTGGTATAGTTGCCGGAGTCTACCCAGCCCAGGATTGGGGCGATATTGAGCAAGGTAATTGTTTTATTCGATGTTGGCGTACCCGTGGCCTCGCTGCTATCTTTGGCATAGAAACGGTAAGCAATGATGCCATCGCTGTTGCCGCCGCGAAGATTGACCGCCAGGGTAGCGCTGAAATTTTCACCATTGCTGTAATCGCCATCGCCGCCTCCGGCCAGGGTCATGGTATACTTCTCGCTGGTTTCATAGCTGCTGTTGTCATTCTGGTCTATCCAGAGCTGAATAGAGATGGGGGCGTTATTGTCCACATCGGCATAATTGATCTTAAAGGTGAAGGTGATGCCGTGAGTGCCGCTGTCCGGATCAGCACCATCGTTGATATACCCCCCCGTGCCTTCCCAGGCCAGAATTGGCGCATTATTCAGGATAGTCAAGTTTTTATCGGCCACCGGTATACCGCTCGCATCATTGGCTCCGTCCGAGGCCCTAAAGGTGTAATCTAAGTTTCCGTCGTCAACATAGTAGATGGTAAATGACTTGCTGAAGTTTTCGCCGTTGGCATAATTGCCGTCACCCCCATCAATGCTCATATTCTCTTTTTCACCAGCATCCTCATAATCATCGTCGTCATTCAAATCAACCCACACCTGGATCGAGGTGGGAGCAGTATTATCCACATCAGTATACTTAACTCTGAAGACAAAGGTGTTGCCCCCAAGAACGCTTTCCGGGTGTACGCCATCAGCGCTATAATTTGATTCTCCGGTCCAGGCCAACAGGGGCATACTGCCGAGGAGAACCTCATCAGACCCCATGTCAAAGCCCGCACCCTGCGGCCTGGAGTGTCCCTCAATATCATCGCCCGGTGCCCCACTGGCTGTGCCTTGGTCAACGGCGGGTGAGACAGACTTGAGATGGTAATCGAATGGGCCGGCAAACAGCGGGTCGGTATAAATATTTGTGGCATCAATATTAAAACTGCCGGCCACCCCACTTTTGACCAGGGCGTTTCCATTGTTGGGCACATCGGAATTGGTGAAAGTAAAAATGCCGTTGTTTGTATAAATCTCTTGACCACTTTCTTTACCGCTGGCCTCATTACCCCACAAGATACTGTTTACTATCGAGGCATTAATCGTATTGGCATAAATGCCGCCCCCTTGACCAGTGCTTGTGTTTGTAAGTTTGTTATTGCTAAGCGTAGAATTGATGATATTAGCCGTAATCCCGGAAGAGTGCAAATGGAGTCCGCCGCCCGTGCTGTTGGCCGTGTTGGCGGTTACATTACTATTTTCAAACGTTATGGAGCTGGTCGAACCATTCATATATAGGCCACCTCCGCCGCCGCCGGAGGTATTTGAAATAACAAAAGTCTTGCGGATGATTGGGTTAGAGTTGTTGATGTATATACCACCACCATCAAGGTTAGAACTGTTGCCAGTGATGGTGCAATCCTCAATGGTAATACCCGATCCAACATTCTGCATAAAAAGACCGCCGCCATTACCATTGCCCACCCCCGAACCGGTTGTCGAGTTATCCTTAATAATAGTGTTGGTTAAGCTATGCGGACCGCTTCCGTCATTATAAAAAATACCAGCCCCGCTGCTACTGCCGCTGTTGTTACGGATCACACTGTCTTCCACAATCAGGCGGTTACTGGAACTACCTGAATAAATGCCCCGATTGTTATTCCTGATGATGCTATTTTTAATGGTTACATCCGCGCCATTGATATTTATGCCGTTGGAACCGCCGCTTACGGTAAAACCGTCCAGAATGCTGTAAGTCCCGATAGTCTCAATAAAAACCGTGTCGTCGGAGGAGGCGTTGATGGTGGTAACCTCTGGACCGCAGACAGACTCCAGGGTAATACTTTCATCAGCGCCCACGGGGTTGGCATCTAACCTCACATTCTCATTATAGGTGCCTTCATAAACCAAAATTGTCTTGTTTGTTGTGGTCTCGACCGCAGTCTGTATTTGGTTGTACCACAGAGGTCCGGAATCTGATGAGCCGGTTCTAACCCCGATGGCGTTGGCCGAATCAACTACAGTCACTTCATTACCGCCGGAGGTGGGATCACCTGTGGCGGTATCAATTCCATCTGAAGCACTGAACTGGTATTTCAGATTACCGTCGCCGTTATAGTTTAACGGAATTGTGCTTGAGTAAATCTTGCCGCTAGAGCAGTTGCCGGCCGCCGCGGTCAGCGTATAGGTCTCGCTGCCGTCCACAATATTGTTGTCATTCTCGTCAACCCAGACCCTAACGTAGCCACTTGTGGAGGGGCACTGATTATCAAGATCGGTATATTTAACCCTAAATTCAAAATCGCCGCTAGTCAATCCCCGCACCGGTTTGACACCATTGGTCAGACACGCTTGCACAGCCCAATCTAGTATGGGTGGGTTGTTTGAGGCGGAGGTTACGGTTACGTTGTTGTCGGATAATGGTCCTGTCTCCGCTACGGCATCGTCCGTGCCGTCATTGGCCCGGAAGGTGTAGTTTATAACCCCATCAACAACATAATTTAGGGCACTGCTATATGAATAGAGCTTGCCAGTGGCGTAATCACCGCTGCCGGCGGTCATGGCGTGTTTTTCGCTCTCCTCGTAGCTGCCGTTTTCATTGGCATCAATCCAAACCTGGATGGGGCTTGGCGCATCACCATCAATATCTGTATATTTGACCCTAAACTCAAAGTTGCTGCCGTTGGCCGCAATGTCCGGGTGAACACCATTGCTTTCAAAGAAAGTTTCTTCTGTCCAGGCCAGGGTGGGTGAATTGTTGGCTACAGTCACCGTTCTCTCCGGGGTTTGATCGGTTAGAGTGCCGTCCGAGGCATAAAAACGATAATTGAAGGTATTATCGCCAGCTTTTGAAAGTGGCAAAAATAGGGTGTACAATTTACCGTCTGTATAGTTATTATCCGATGGATCAGCCTCGGTCATACTATACATTTCGCCGCCTTCATAAGCACCGTTATCATTCTCATCAACCCAGACCTCAATAGGAGTCGGAACATCATTATTCTTGTCCGTATATTGAACCCGGAATGTAAAGTAGCTCTCGGCCTTGTCGCTTTCGGGATCAACACCGTCATCAATATAACCTATCTCACGGGTCCAGGTTAACATTGGCGACTGGGCCACATCCAAGAAGGGATTTCTGGGCTCCTCATTCAGACTGCTATTATAGTGGCAGTGAGAGCACAGGTTTGAAGAAGTCTCGGCATGCCAGATAGTGCCTTCACTGGCGGCCAGAGGAACGTCTTGAGGGTCCGGCTCCATATCGGGCGGGCTATTGTAACTCAGCACAATATCGGCATTGTAATACCAGATATTCAGTCCCGGTTCCCGATCAGTCAATTTGCCGTCGCGCACCATAGCCAGCTTGGTAGAGCCATGCACATTGTGGCAAACCATACATGTTATCCGGCTGGTTGCTCCTGCGCCGTCATATCCGGGATCCCAGTCAGCGGCATATTTAAGATCCAGAACAGCTAAATGATATTCATGCCGATTCTTGGTGCCGTCGCCGCCTGTGGTTACCAGATTTGTATCCCAGTTGTCCGGATCGGTGAACGGCCCGGGGTCATGGCAGGTGACGCACAATCTGTAACGCTCCGCCGCATTCGGCAGACCCGGAATATCTTTTTTCCAGGGGACCTGTAGCGGCTCCTCTCCTGCAACAAGTTTGAGACGGTACCCCTGGCGGTACACACTCGGATCAGTATCGCTGCTGTTGCCATCATCAAAGGTCCTGGGATCGCCATCAATGTGAGTGCTGGAAAAGTCGTGGCAACTGTCACACTCTACCACCCTGGAGGCCCCGTTAATTAGGGGCGGGAAAATCTGGCCCCCTTTGTAGGGATATGGATCTTCAACCAGCAGGCCGTGGCCGGTTTTGTAGTAACCCCAGCCCAGGCCATAAGTATCATAAATATAGTTACCGTCTTCATCCCCTATAACATTTGGCGCGTTCACACTCTGAATTACAGAAGGCGTTTCATCGTGACAACCAGCACACCATTTCTCCTTACCCAAAATCAGGTTGGTGTTGCTATAAACTCCGCTGCTCCAATTGGTTTTGGCTCCGATAACGGCATCGTCTATCCCATCGTAGCTACCGCTGGGGCTGTGGCAGGTGTTGCAGACATCTGTTTCGGCCAGGTTGTATTTTCCATCGCCGTTACCATCTGTGCCTGACTTAAAGTTGGGGAAAGCGTTTATATCGTGACAGTTATCGCAATAGATACCCGGCCCTCTGGCATCATCGGCGTCAATTTCTGTGTGGGTTGAGTGGCTCTGGGTGGTTCCTGTGCCCAAACTGGGGGTTATCCCGGCTGTATAGGGGAAACTGGCATCAGAATCATAGCGTGTACCCGCCTCGTGACCATGACACTCGATACATCCTGTGCCGCTACCGCCGCCGTGGAGAAAACCATTGGCATGGGGATGGCAATTGGTACATTGATCACCCCGATAATCGCCTCCGGAATGGTCGTCGCCACCAAAGTGGCCGTCTATTGGACTGCCGGGGTTATTGGGATGGTTGTGACAGGTGGCGCAGATATCATCGGCGGTTTGGGCCTGGCTTTCGGGCGTACCGCCGGGGGTGTCTGCTTCGTCGTAGGAGTTGGTGCCGCTGATGCTGGTAAAAACTACCAGCCCGTTGGTCAGACTTGTTGTGGGGTTGACATATACACTATTTCTGACAATGGACAGATTGCTGCTGCCGTGCGAACCGTGACATTGGGCACAGTTCAGGCTAAAGGGGCCTTCTGTTCCGCCAGAATCGTTATTGTGGGTGCTAACTGTTGGCGGACTCTGCCCATCGCTAAAGGGAGCCAGAGGGGAGGGCAAACGCTGGCCGCCATCGCCGTCATGGCAGCTATCGCACACCAGATCCAGGTTGTCGCGATCAGTGCTGTTGCTCAAGGAACGGTAACCCCCAGAGGAAGTTTCTTGATAGATTGAACTGTCATCTTGATTCATCAGCGTTACATAGCCGTCCCTATGGCTATGGGTATCAGTTTGCTGAACGTGACAGACCTGACAATCTTCTGAGGTAACACTATTAGCGTGGTGGCTTAACTGACCAAATTTGTCTACTACGGCCTCTCGCCCGCTTGCAGGCAGGCTGTCGCCGTTATCTACCACCCCGACGTGGCACAGCAAACACTGTTGCCCCACGCTGGGTTGGCGGAAATAATCTGTAGCATCACTGGCTTCCACGCTTATCCAGGAGGGGTGGCACGAGAAACAGAAACCTGGATCTTGCTCAGTGGTATAAGCAGGGTCGGGGGCTACATAATCCTCGTGACATCCCATCCAGCACGTGTTGTTATCAACCCACGTCTCGTCGCTTGGCTGCGCACTGGCTCTAAGAACGGCCCCGATGCTATTAGACAAATTGGCTCCGCTTGAGGTGACAGCCGGGAATCCCCCCGTATCTTCAACCAGGTACGAGAAAGGCAAACCATCAAAAACAAAGCCGGCAGCCTGAGTACGAGCATTCAATTGACCATCGCGAAGCATAGCCGGATAGGTAGAACCGTGAATATTGTGACACGCGGGGCAGGAATGGACCGAATCTGAGCCACCTCTTTGCAGCCAGCCGGTGGCCGTATCCCAATCCGAATCCCAGAACATGTCTCCGGGGATTGGCGCTTCAGAAAACTCATGGAGGTTGTGGGTGCGGTGGCTGTTTGTATCGACACCATAATACGAACCATAGGCTTTGCCATACTCTTCAAAGGAACCGCTATTGTTGAAATTGGTAGTGGCCGAGGGATTAGAAGCGGATAATGTATCGGGTGTGTGACACTTGAAGCACAATTTAAAATCATCTACTTCTGAAATCGACTCACTGCGGTCTACTTTGGGGATGCGAAGGGGGTAGGCTCCGTCCACAAGTTTCAGGCGATATCCCGTCTGATACAGGGCATAAGATTGGGTGGTATAGGTGATAGGCTGCCTGGGATCGCCGGCATAGTTATAGATATCATTGTAGGCATAGCTCCTGGCTTCGCCGTCAGTGTGGCTCAAACTCAAATCGTGGCAATCGTCACACAAGACTTCGCCTCCATGGGCACCATGACCGCTAACGTAAAAGCCCCACATCTGAGCGATATCGCCGCCTACATTTGGCGACGATACACCGTTGACCACCGAAACGTCGCTGTCGTGGCAGCCAGCACACCATTTATCTTTGCCTGCTTGCAGGGTTGTGGCCGACCCACTGTCGGTGTAGACGCCGGTTTGCCAATTATCTTTGGCCCCCACCGAATCGGCCGTGTTATTCACCCCGTTAAAGGCTCCGCCGGGGCTATGGCAATCATCACAGACATCGGTTTGCGAAAGCGTGAGCGTCGCAGTCGGGCTGGCTTGCGACCTGAAAGCCGGAAAGAGGTTTATATTGTGACAGCTATCGCAATAAATACCCGGCCCCTTAGCATCATCGGTATCAATTTCCGTATGGGTTGAGTGACTCTTGGTGGTTCCTGTGCCCAAACTGGGGGTTATCCCGGCCGTGTAGGGAAAACTGGCATCAGGATCATAGAGTGTGCCTGCCTCGTGACCGTGACAGGCGACACAACCTGTCCCAGAACCTCCGCCATGCATAAAACCATCTAAATGGGGATGGCAAGTTATGCAATCCTGTCCCTGGTAATTACTCCCCCCGCCGTGATTTGCGCCGCCAGTGTGATCCATAGCGCTAGCCGAGCCTGGCCTATTGCTGTTGACGTGGCAGCTCACACAAACACGGCTGCTCTCAGGGTTAACTCCATCGTCAAAGGAGTTTGCACCCATGCGGGCAGTAAAAGTGATCGGTCCGGTGGTAATCGTGCCACTAAGTAACAAGTCGATCCCGATCAAAGCCAAATTAGGGCCACCGCCGTGGATAAAATCATGGCAGTTCATGCAAGTTATCTCAAAAATCTCCTCTGTCCTGCCACTATAGTTCTGGTTAGAGTGGTTGGAGACTTGAGGCGCAGCAGCGGCAGCCAAAACGCCTATCCCTTCCTGCTCTAGCCCTCCCTGCCCGGCAGAATGACATTCGAGACATTCTGTCTTAGTGGCGGCCTCTGTATGACCAGCAACAGGCTCCTGGGCCAAACTGGACGGCGTTTGGTGGGTTATAAAAAAGAAACTCAATCCAATAATAGCCAATAACAGAATACCCACTCGCAAAAAAAGGGAGGCTTGTCTATTTCCCTTCTCAGTCAAGATATGTCTGACATTTTCTTTATCGGCGGTCAGATTCATTTCTCTTGTGGTGTCATATTGTTTCATCATAACAATCTTCCAAACCGTCCAGCTATTTTCCAACAAAGGTTCTATATATCAGTAATTACCAATAACCATTTACCAACCATCAACTACCAACCATCAACCATCAATTCAACTATCACTTATCACTTATCACTTATCTAGCTACCCTACACTTTGGTCGAACCCAGTCCAAAGCCCCCGACCATCACTCGGTGATCAATCACCGAGCTATCAAACAGCACCCCATCAATGGGGTTTAGCACCTAAAATGGATTAATCCAGTGCC
>PJEL010003661.1_pt1 | contig 12996 bp, 11 predicted proteins | sample 1853271 | NCBI WGS metagenome assembly PJEL01 (sample SAMN08108733, study PRJNA415343) | Invertebrate metagenome, whole genome shotgun sequencing project. | host: Globobulimina | place: Sweden: Gullmar Fjord | collected 2015-08 | reverse complement strand
GACTACTGCAAAAATTTGCCAGTAGGGGCCATGTGCTGGTCCGATGCCATGTGCCTGACTGGTCTCTGCAAAGGCAATTTGAGTGGGCTCCAAAGGGGCTTGTGCTCGATGGGCTGAGGATGGTGAGTCAGTCGGTCGGTCATGCAGACGAAACAAATTCTATCTACACCCCACCAGTGGAGATATCGATCGATCGATCTCACACTCATCGATGAGTGTGTATATACAACAATTTTTTTTCTAGATGGCTTTTTTTGTTTCTATTTTCAAACGACATCACTTTTTTTCTTTCCATCATCCTGGCCTAGGCCTACATCAAGCATGTAGAGACATGTCATGCATACATATTATAATTTTTGAAAAGAAAGTCTTAGTGTGGAATGAGTTCTCGGCGGCCCACTGCCAGAAAGGGCGATGTCTCAAATTCTGAACATGAGTCCTCACTCTCAATCGAAGAGACAAACAAGCTCAGGGCTTCTCTGGGATTGGATCCATTAAAAGTGTCAGAACCATCCGTAGCTCAAGAAAAGAGAGAATGTATAGCGAATGATACCAATGAAGGCGGTTCTGGGGAGGAACTCCGGGCTCGAGTTGAAAAAGCAAGAAAGGCCAGAGAAGAGAAACAAGCAACCCTCGGGGAAGTTGGAGATGATATCAATGATGAGGATATGCTCGCCTGGATACAGAGGAATAGGAATGAAACGATTCGAGAAAAGCCAAGCAAGCGCCAAAGGGTTGAGTCAAAAGATATGGAGGAAGGAGACGAGGAGTTGTTGAAGAATGCAAAGGTCAAAGGGCATTCTCTCGAAGCATTGGATACTGACGGAGAAATGATTCTAACATTAGCTGATAAAGGTATTCTTGATGATTCAGGGAAGGATATTATGGATGAGGACGAAATCGTGCTGGAAAATGTGCGAGAGAGGGAAAACATGGAAAGGGAACACGCACTCAAGGCATCTAGAAAGGCAAAGCCATTGTGGGAAGAAGATGGAATGAAACGATCAATGCTGGATAAATACGATGAAGAAGAAGAAGAAGCTTTTATTTTGGGAGATCTCCAGGCGAATCCGTCCATGACAAAGGCTGGTCAGGAGGACATGAAGGATAAATTGTTGGCGGCACAGTCATCACTTTTGGCACCATTAAAGGCTATTGGAGGGGACTATTTAACTTCTGAAGAATTAGAGGCAAAGGGAGCTTTGAAAAAAAAGAAGAAGAAGAAGAAGAAGAAGGAGAGGAGTCTGAAAAAAAAGGCACTGACGGCAGATGATCTGGATGAGTTGGAAATGGCTGCTCGAGAAACTGGACAAGATCATCTTGCAAGCAAGCACGAACGGGAGGAACGACGACAGGAAATGATAGAAAATGAACTCGTAGAGATGTCAGAGAAACGTTCTAAATTTGATACTGCTTTGGAAAAGGCAAATATTGCAAGCAGAACCTTGCGAGATGACAACCCAGGCATTGACAATGGTGATGATGAAGAGGACGAATTGGCTGCATCCCTGGCGAAAGCCCGCTCTATTGCTTTACAAAATCGTAAAAAAGATGGGTTAGAAAGCCTTGCAAAGGAAGCTATCCAGCGAAGAGAGAGACAAGATCAAGCCATGAGGGCACAACATGGATCACTCACATTTACAGATATTGGAGAATTTGCTCGATCCGTCGGAGGGCAGGATCTAGATAGCATACCTATCAAGGAAGAAAAACCTTTGGTTGACGATGCAATCAAAGATGAGATGCAGGTGGATGTGAAGGAAGAAGAAGACATGGAGAGAAAACCTGCTCGTAAATATCGTGTTCATCAGGAGGACAATGAGCCTACGGTGGCTTCTACAGATGAAGTTGCTCCAATCACACACGAGACAAAAATAGGACAAGGACTCGGGGGAGTACTGTCATACCTCAAGGAACGTGGAGAGTTGCACAAACCTGTAGAATGGGCTGGGAGAACAAATGATTCAAGAAATGCATTCTTCACGGGAGCAATGGGAGGATACCAGGATGTATACACAAGCGGTCGATCTGAAGACGAGATTGCCGCAAATGTGGAAGTGGCTCTGACCCGTAAAGATGAATTTGGTCGAGTCCTGACTCCCAAGGAGGCATTCCGACAATTCTGCCACAACTTCCATGGTATTCAGCCAAGTCAAGGCTCCAAGGAGAAACGAATGAAGCAAGCTGCCAAAGAACTTGCTCAAAAGAAAGCAGCAACTGGATCAATAGAAAGTGGAGTCGTCAACAACTTCAAGGCCCTTCAACAGAAGAAGTCGACACCATACATGGTACTCAGTGGAACTGTCAAACCTGGACAGACACGAGATGCCACAAGAGACACGTGACCATATGTGTTCGTATTGTTCTATGTAATACATGTATTATTCTATACACTTGATCATGATTCCTTTGTATCTTTTGCAACACCAGGTTTTGAATACATGCGTGCCCAACCATATATGCAAAATCCAACCACTGACAGCACACAGCCCCAGATCATATCCATTGAGAAAATTTTACGCTCCCCGAACACAAACATACTCAAAAGCATTAATGATACTATTTTCACCTGCCCAAGCACAGTCGTTGTCACAGGACCTACATGCCCCACCAATTCTGTATGAATCACATTGTACAAGGAAGCAACCACCGAGGCACATGAAAGAATCCAGAACGATTCCCAGGGATTTCCTTGTATATACTCTATTGCTTGTTCCATCTCTATAACATAGAATACAGGAGAGAGAACCAAGAATGTGACGGGGGCAACTCGGAACGACACTTCCAATGAAGATGGCATTCTTCCCCCTTTCCGTTGCTTTGAGCCCCCACCAAGGCTCTTGGACGTCGTGTACAGCATGTACGCCCCGGAAACTACTCCTAAAAAACACATGATAATACCAAAACTCCCGTCGTCATCGACGTGCGTTCGAGCCCCACCAATCACCATGGTCACACCAGTACACAAGATGACCAACCCTGCCAGTTCAGCACGAGTAGGGAGCTTTGCATCATGCACAGATGACACTACTGCCGTCACCACGGGAATAGACGACCGTATAATCTGGTTCAGAGACAGGCTAATATATACCAGACTCACATTATTCAGCACAATATTCCCAGAGGTCCACAGACCAACCCATGCAACCTGAGCACATTCAGCTTTGGAACTCTTGACCAATTCATACGAACGGGACACAATCCCACGCATTCTGGTCGAGAACAGAGACCCTAGAGTGATTTGAACAAAGAAAAAGAGCGCCTGACACATAGTGACCAAGATGGGAAACCGAAATCCCTTCACACCTAGTGCCCATCTGTTGAGCAACGACAGACACTGGTTGAAGACAAAGAATGCCAGGACGACTACCACTGTCTTGTATCCCTCCGTCATATTTTATATACAATAGTGTATACTACATAGGATATCAACATATTCCGTGAATGATCTAGACACGATTAGTACTTTGGAATTCCAAATGGTTGTTTCGTCAGGTATTGATGATGATGATATGTATCATTCTATTTATGTAATGGAACAACTGTATTTAATACTATATTTACGTAATAAAATAGGATGATCGAGTGATATCCAGATCAGTGTCGTAGATCATGCATGCATGCAACTGTATGGAATTACATCCTCTGTAGAGTATATATACTAATTAATTACGTAAGACATGTATAGTATTATCTATACAGCCAAGAATGCTAGTAGTACCTTTGTTTCCCACTTGAATACGCCTCCTCCTGTCACGTGTACCACGCTTCTTGTCATCATCCTCCTTGCCTTTGCCATGCAGATCTGCATGGCAATGCTTCATGCATGACGTTGCCTCAGAGTAGTATACCTGCTATACTCTTTGGTATGTAATACAAACTACTCGTAGATTCATGTCATCTATGATGATGATGATGATAGATCCCATGTCAAATCCATCTCACCGGTTGATTGGTTGATCTACCCAACGTACCACTCGTGTGTAGTCTACAGCAGAGCATACCAGAACAATTGTTCCTCTTCTTGTTTGAGTGAATGTTTTCCAGTCTGAGCACGAAAGATCAGAAAAGACAATAGGGGATCTCTGATATACTATGTAGCTACATAGCTACTATATATAGTACAGACAGACAGACAGACAGACAGACAGACAGACAGCTATATGTTTTTGAACAACAAACCTTCTTCAAGGGTCTAGACCAGACACTCTTGCTTAGATAGAATAATTACGTAATACTCTCTCGAATAGAAACACAACGTCAAAAAATATATATAGTAATACATACCTGATATGCATGTAGAGAAACATTAACGAACGAACGAACATTCTAATTACTCAGAACAATCTAATTACTCAGAACAATCTAATTAATTACTCATGGCACACGTGCAGCAACAGAAAGCGCAGCAGACGAGGTTGGCTCCGGAAGTGAATAGAATATTATATGTGAGGAATCTTCCGTTTAGTATATCAGAAGAAGATATCTATGGTATCTTTGGCAAGTATGGGGCTATTCGGCAAGTGAGGCTTGGGTGCACGAAAGACACGAGGGGCACTGCGTTTGTGGTGTATGAAGATATTTATGATGCTCGTAATGCGCAAGAGCACTTGTCTGGGTTCAATGTACAGAATAGATACCTGATTGTGCTGTATCACCAGACAAAGAAGCAGTCTAGAAAGATGGATTTGAAGGAACAAGAGGAGGAGTTGCGGAGACTTCAAGAGCGGCATGGTGTCACATCTTCTGATGGATCATGATGGTGGAGGCGCTCCATGTTGTTTGTTTGACACGTATACATACTAGTATATTTACATCTATCATGGAAGGTTTCCTTAGACGCTCATCGGTTGCTCAGACGTTTGGGTGGGGACTGCTGCTTGAAGAGCAATGACCTTGTTCAGGGCTGAGATGTAGGCCCTGGCTGAGGCAACGACGATATCCTCGCTTGCAGCAGTTCCAGCAAATGTTCTCTGTCTCATTGATCCTTGTGCATTTTCTACAAACGATAGGCCGCTGGCTGGTCTGACCACGACACGTGTATTGGCTAATGCGTCAATACCCTCTGTGACGGCAGCCATGGAGTAATCAGTCAACTCTACATCTAGACCTACAATGCTATCTATCGCTTTATACGCGGCATCTACTGGTCCTGTTCCGACACTAGATGCTACTCTAAGAATATCCTCGGGCCCCTCCATACGAACCGTGGCGGTTGGGAGACCAGCAGAACCAGAGACAACCTGGATGTCCTTGAGGTGCCAGGTTGCAAAAGTCTGGCTCTGCTCATCATTCACGAGAGCGATGAGATCCTCATCAGCCACCACTTTTTTCTTATCTGCAAGATCTTTGAATCTTTTGAATACATCAGTCAATGCTGAGTCTTCCAGTTCAAACCCAAGTTCTTTGAGACGGGCTCCAAGGGCATTTCTACCAGAGAGCTTTGCCAACACCACACCTACATCGCCTGCATTTCGTTGAAGTCCGATGGTCTCAGGACTCATGATTTCATATGTTCCTGGATTCTTCAACATACCATCCTGGTGGATACCACTGGCGTGAGCAAATGCGTTGGCTCCGACGATTGCCTTGTGAGGCTGCACTGGCATGCCAGAGTACTCCATAACCATCTTGGATGTTGGTGAGATATGTACTGGGCGAATACCAGTCCACAAACCATCGAGTTGATCTTCTCCTCGGAGTGCAATGGACATGACTACTTCCTCCAACGACGCATTACCGGCACGTTCACCAATACCATTGATGGTGCATTCAACCTGCCGTGCTCCAGCATATGCTCCGGCCAAGGAGTTTGCTGTCGACAGACCCAGATCATTCTGGCAATGCGTAGAAATGATGACATTCTCAGCTCCTGGAGTATTTTTGATAATATTAGAAATCAATCCTGAAAACTCGCTCGGCAAGTTCCAACCAGTTGTATCTGGAATGTTGAGCGTTGTCGCTCCGGCCTTGATCACCTCTGACAGAATTCTGTACAAAAACTCAGGGTCAGAACGACCAGCATCCTCGGGAGAAAACTCAATATCTTCACATCCAAGAGATTTGAGATATTTCACTGCATTCACAGCACTCTCGACAACCTCATCAGGAGTCATGCGCAATTTATACTGCATGTGAATATCAGATGTAGCAATAAATGTATGTACCCGTGGCCTCTTTGCCATTTTCACAGCCTCCCACGCAGTTTTCAGATCATTTTCTTTCGTCCTAGATAAACCACAGATTACTGGAACGTATCCATCAGGATGTACCTCGTTTCCAACCTCGGTGGCAATTGCCTTGACTGCTTCAAAGTCATCAGGAGATGCTACAGGAAATCCAGCCTCGATGATATCCACACCTACATATTCATAATGAGTATCATCACAGTCTTGTCAGAAACACTCGTATCATCACGAGGTATTCTTTGAGTGATGGTCAAAATCACGCACCAAGTTTGGACAGCTGTCTGGCAATATCCAGCTTTTGTTTACTTGTCATCGAAGCACCCGGAGACTGCTCTCCATCTCTCAGTGTCGTATCGAAGATTCTCACATAATTAGGATCATCAATACGACCAGGAATATATTCTGGACGCTTTCTCTCTGGAATACCATTCCCAGATACCGCCGCTTGAGCAACAATGTGTCGATGGGCAGTCATTCGACTTCCAACGCCTTTCCCACCAATTTTCAATGAAAGAGATTCACAATGTGGCATGCTACATGCATTTTTGCATATAATAGAGCGATTTGAAAGCACATATACTGGCTTTTGAGCGCATGAAACAGTGGACGCTTTTGTCAAGCACATGGCAGCCATCGTGTCTGTCTGTCTCGAAAGACTTTTGGTGATACACGTTGACATTCAATAGTGAAAATTGATTATAACTATTCCTCAACCATGGGACGTGAGATGAATGACATTGTGTCCGGGTCATGATGATGATACAACCAACCAAATATCCTTTCAGAGCAAATCTCATCTGCTGGTCTTGACAATCTTCAAGACCCAAACCTGGGCTATATTACTATTGATCCACGTGTTCTTGAAAGGTAGTAGTATCTTCTCATGATGCTATGCCTACCGTTTCTTTCTTGGTGTGTGGCAGTCCATCCATGAAGATCCTTGTAACTGGGCAATGTACAAAAGAAGCATGGACTCTAGTACATACATGTGAGAGTATGTAGGCTACATCCATGGGAATGAGAGATTGATATCCAGATAACTCTCCATGCATGCATGGGAATCGTCTAGATAGAAGTTTGAAATGCTCAGTTGTACACCTTCACATGTTCATGAACAGGAGAAGACAGAAAAAAAGCAACGTAGAAAAAAATTTGAAAATAACATGAAAGCCACCCTCCATTTTCGGGAGTATGTGATTTTTTAAAAAAACATACTAGTGCTATATGTTGCTTTTCTTTATATACGATTGATTCTGAAGAGAATCAAAGCAACACCGAAACAAGGCAAACCAGTCACCTTTGAGAACGGTGTAGCCGTTGAAGGTTGTCTTGCCTGGGAGCAGATTTTGTGTACACCCGTACATGTAGACGAGAGTATAGAGACCTGATAGTCGTTGAATCTCGATGCCTGTGTGTCGTACTGCGTTTCAGGGGTACTCTGTCAAGTTTAGTCCTTTTGAAGAAGGTAAACTTGCTGTAGCAACAGCACAGAATTTTGGAATCATTGGAAATGGAAAGCAATATGTGCTTCACGTACGTTGAACTGGCGACATATACCTGTCTATGTATATATGTATGTATAGTGTCGTTGCTGATATCATGTTGACGGGTGCTGTGTAGATGACCCCAGAGGGGCTGAGGGAATGGAGGGTATTTGATACTGTTGATGGCTTGTATGATTGTGCATGGAGTGAAGAGAATGAAAACATACTAGTCTCTGCGTCTGGTGATGGGAGTATCAAAGTATGGGATCTTGCAGCGTCTCCTGGAGCCAATCCGCTGAGGTCTTTGGAGGAGCATACTCACGAAGTGTCCTCATTGAGTTGGAATACAATCCGGAGGGATACCTTTTTGAGCGCGTCATGGGATGATACCGTCAAGATTTGGAATCTTAAAAGTCCCCATTCGTTGAGAACATGTACGGGTCATACGTACTGTGTGTATGCGGCTCAATGGAATCCGAGGGAAGCAGATGTTTTTTTATCTGCATCTGGGGATTGCACGGTGAAAATATGGGACATGAGACAGCAGGCACCCACGTTATCTCTTGCTGCTCACCAGCATGAAGTACTGACTGCAGACTGGTGCAAGTATAATGACTGTATTATAGCCACTGGTAGCGTGGATAAATCCATAAAAGTATTTGATGTTCGAATGCCAAAGAGAGAGCTTGCCTTGTTGCTAGGACACACCTACGCAGTACGGAAAGTGGTATTCTCTCCATTTTCACCGACTGTCATCGGCAGCTGTGGATATGACATGTCAGTTCGGTTGTGGGATTATGCAGCAAGGGATGATCCATTAGTAAAGGTCTGGGGACACCATTCTGAATTTGCTGTAGGATTAGATTTTAGTACTCTTCAAGAAGGACTTGTTGCAAGTTGTGGATGGGATGAACGAACTTTTGTATGGCATCAGTCTGAAGTTAATCCGATGCCTTGATTGTACATGCACCTAGATATATATTTATTCAATCTGAAAATCATTCGCTTTGGACACGTCTGGCAAAGTCTCTTGCCCTCACAAGGTCCTTCTTGCAGGATTCTGCAGAGGCGAATATGCTACTTCGTGGCAATGATGCAAGGGCACGGTTGGCAGCATCGACGGCATGACCAGGCTCGACGAGAATGTCACAAGGAAGTTGTCGTAGGCTTGCTCGTAAAATGGCACATTCCTCTCCATAGTCTGGTTGCTGCTTTTCAAATTCCATGTATCCATCAAGCAGGCTTGTCTTTCCTGCTCCTCCTAAGAAGAGTGGATACATTGTGCATGTGCCTGTGAGAGCATGTTGGAGAAGAGCAACGGAATCAAGGCAAACTCCCATGAATCCATACCCGCCAACAACAATACTGTCAACATCTGCACACGAGTTGGTGACGGCTGAAATAGCAGACATAAATCGAAACGCCCTATACCTATTGTGCGACTCTAGAAAAATGTCCTCATTATGTGATACAAATGCACGTGGATCCTGTTGCCAAGGCCTGGCGATACCTCCAACGGGTTGGAAACCAGTCATGCCTGTAATGTTCAAACACCATTCTAATTCAACATTTTTCAACAGTGGCCCTGATATTTTCACAAAGCACGCTCCATGAGTCATCAACGTTATCGCTTCACGATGCTCTAAAGAAGAATCTTTCTTACGCATCGTCAATCCAGTTTTCAACGGATAACAGATAGGAATTTGAGCATATACTGAATCCTCTCCGGTCCCATACGCTACACATAAACCTAGTCCCATGCTGGTTATATTTGTTCTCAATGACAAAGACACCGAGTGTCCCATGATCTCGAGGGCTTGAAAAAATCCCTCAAGTGTATCTATATTCTCTCCATTCTCTAGCACAACTCGGAATATCTCATCGCAAGAATCATGTGCTCCATTCATGAGATGTGTGTTTTGTAACACATTCCCAACAAGCCTGTTACATATACACGACACGACTGCATTTATGGACTCTTCCTTTGGACTGTAAAGAGATTTTAATCCATAGTTACCAAAGTGAAGACCCACAAGTGCGGGGTGGACCTCCTTTGGTGGCTGGAGCGCCTCTGCCTCCTTGCACAAGAGAATCTTTCTGGATACATCTTCAAGCCCAGCTGCATCCATCTGAAACACCTCGCGTATTTCTTTTGACAGCCCATTATCAGATTTCGGGTTGGATCCCAGCAGGAGCAGCTGCACTGCTCCATAGCGCTGCTTTTCAGCATGAGCTGCCTCTTTGCCTCGGGCAAACATGTCATACCCAATCTCCTTCACAATCTCACAGGTTGCACCAAGGGATTTCGTTGACAAAGCAGCACCAATGAGTCGCCTGGGAAAGGGTAGAAATTTGGTCTCCACGTCTTTCCTATCATACGACTTTTTCCAAGTCGAGGGGATCAAAAGTGCCAGTGGAAGTGCAAGGGTCAAACCAAAGCGATCCAAGATTGATACCAATATCGACTCGATGCTCAACGCACCACTTTCTAAAGAAAGAGAGCCCATATATTCAGCCATACTTTCAAATTTAATCTCAGGAAACGAGTCTGAAACATCAGGATCTAATTCAAAATATCTCAACAAACTGTTGGCAAGTTTCAGTGAAGAAACTTTCCCAACGATATCCTCTGGAGGAGAATCGGACCGCATCTTTTTCCTGTAGAGTCTCCATCGTTTCTTCCGTATCTCTAAAATTGTCCTCTTGTAAACAAACGCCACGACAAGGAGAATGATGACCAGCACGAGAGTACCCGGTTGTCTGACAACCAAGGTGTCCCATCTTCTCGCACATGTCATATCCATGGCGATGAATATATACAAATAATTTTGGTTACAATATAAAATTACATTAGAAGCGAGATTCCAGGTAATCAATACAAACGCGCGCCACATTCGTCCCCTCCAGCAATGGACTTAGGTGAGTCCCATATTCCATGCTTCTAAATGTCACAGATCGCCGTGCATTCTTCTTGAGCACTCTAAATATTCTCTCTGATTGATCAATATCATCATCCTTGAACTGGATCAGAAGCGTCTTGGGGGCTGAATACCTTTGTCCAATCATCACGGCATTATCCTCTGGAGGGGGAGAGAAATCATCCAAACCCAAAGACACCTCGTCCAATACACTCCCCAGTTGTATCAAGGCTGTTTGTGCATCTACTGTGTCTATCAGAGATTCATCTAAAAGCTGGGAATTGGAAAGAACCACATCCCGAACCCTATCTTCCACATCTACTGACTGCAATAGATCCTGAATCCCTGAAAGTGGAACAGGAACTGCCTCTCCAACCTGTCTATTATTATAAGAGACAAGAATACACCCATCATATCGAGCATTAGTCCATTCAGGCATGCTTGCCATCATGGCAGCCATCAAAGCACCATTGCTGTGTCCAACAGCAAACACCTTGATATCCTTTGTTCCAAGTGTGTCAAACACCTCCTCAAGAGCACGACCAAATCTCTGATCCAGCTCACGTGCACAAATATCGTGCCTGAATGTCACAGCATAGGCATTTGTAATCACCACATACCCTGCCTTTGTAAAGGTTCTGATACAACGACTGTACAATGTTGACGGAGCAGCCCCTGCAAAAGCTCCACCTAAGAAATGAATAATACCCTTTGCTTTTGGTGTCTCTTGGGTTGATTCAGGATACAGTATCCTACAGAGAGAGTCGAGTGGTTCTCTTACAGAGTCAGGACCCTGTTGAACGACAACCATTCTTCTAGAACGTGTAATCAACTTGTGATCACTGATATTCCTATATTCTAATGAGTTATAATTGCAATGACATGGTACTATCACATGGGGAAACGTCATATAGTTGCCTCGGTGAAAACCACATGGCGAATTACCACCAACACCACAGCACAAATTAGCACGACCGAGCATTATTCAATCCATATGCAACATTTTTACATTATATACAATGGCAGATATAGGAAAATTATCCTCAAATTATGGGACACAAATCTCGATCATCAAACGTATTTACTTGTCGTTGTTGCCAGGGCCAGCTGCCTCTTCTTCTTCCTTGGCTATTTGGTCAGCAAATGCCTTCTTTTGGGCAACTGTCATTTCCCCCCATTCAACTACCACTCGCTTAAATATCTGCGTGTATTTTTCATCATTATCAGGTTCATCATTCTTGATTTCCTGGATTCTCTTCTTGATATACATGTTGAAGGAGGTGGGTTTTCTCTTCTCTCCAGCTGTTGCCTTCTTTCCACTTGCCTTTTGAACTGCTCGGATTGCCTTGATTCCAAATAGACTTTGAGGTAATTTCGAACCCCTCTCATATAACTCACATGCCCTTTTCAAGTGCAAATTAAACAACCTCGTCTCTTGTGCCAAAAACTGAAGCAACTCATTGCTTGGAACCGCATTCACAGCGTTGAAAGATTTGCTCGAGACATTATCTACTACAATATCTCTGGTATCAGCGTGGGTTTCGTCCACGTGTGGTGCATATGCACCCCTGTGAAGAGCTTGGTATTGGTGCAGGTGCTGACTGTGAAGCATATTGTGCATGTGAGCAATACTTTGAGCATCGAGAGAATGTCCATATGGTTGATCTGCAGCATGTGCATGTCCGAGCATGTACATTTGCTCCTGCATCGCAGACTCCAACTCATCATTTGTCAACATGGCGAAACACGTGTGCTTCCTTGTGCATATGACACGATCAAGTCACGATCGTCTAGTGTATACAACCTGCAATCACACATATACATCAATCTCAACGTCTGCTATGATTCAAAAACACTCAACGGCATTGCATTGCATTGCATTGCATTCTTGCTTGCAAAGCCACAAGGATGGTTCTGTTGCTTCCCCTTTGAAGCCCTATCCTACTTCGGATACGTCCCACGCCTCACAAAACGATTGAAATGGTACCAATAACAACAAAAAGATACATAAACCCGTAAGAGTGTATCAAGTTTGTTTACCAGTCAGTACAAATACAGTGCTTGTGAGCAAAGTTGTGGGAATGAGCAGCCGAGTGGCACTGAGAGCACTATTCTACAACTATTCAATCCTAACACGCACCAACAAAGGACTCAAATTAATTAGATTTGAGTATTAGAAATATTGGGAAGAGAAGGTCTGACAAAACGAACTGACAACGAGCGTTGTTATCTCCGGTCACGCCGATTCTCGGATCGAGAATTGGGACGAGCCCAACTACTTGGATCCCGACGGGATGGTTTCAACTGACTACAGAAAAGGTCACCGCCTTTACAGGTGATCAAATTCTCCCCTCTTTCCCCATACATGCATCAGTATGATGCTCATGAGTGGTTTGTGAGTATCTT
>PJEL010003660.1_pt1 | contig 12998 bp, 9 predicted proteins | sample 1853271 | NCBI WGS metagenome assembly PJEL01 (sample SAMN08108733, study PRJNA415343) | Invertebrate metagenome, whole genome shotgun sequencing project. | host: Globobulimina | place: Sweden: Gullmar Fjord | collected 2015-08 | reverse complement strand
TGGGGTTTGATCAGCTACTTGTGGTTGAGGCGCCTTATGACCCAGAAACTTACTTCCATTACCGCATATTCAATGCGGATGGCAGTGAAGTGGAGCAGTGTGGCAATGGTGCTCGTTGTTTTGCACGATTCGTTCGCATGAAAGGCTTAACGAATAAGTACAGCATCAACGTAAGCACTAAGAAAGGTAAAATGGTTCTTAAGATTGAAGACAATGACCAGATCACCGTAAACATGGGTGTTCCTGAGTTCGAACCAGGCAAGATTCCATTCAAGGCGAAACAGTCAGAGAAGACATACATCTTAAGAACGGATGCCCACACTTTATTCTGTGGTGCCGTTAGCATGGGTAATCCACATGTGGTTACCGTTGTTGATGATGTTGATACCGCTGACGTAGACACCTTGGGCCCACTTCTTGAATCGCATGAGCGTTTCCCAGAGCGAGTGAATGCTGGCTTTATGCAAGTGATCAGCCGTGATGAAATTCGTTTGCGTGTTTACGAACGTGGTGCGGGTGAAACTCAAGCATGCGGTAGCGGTGCATGTGGCGCCGTTGCGGTTGGTATCACTCAAGGCTTATTGGCTGAGAATGTGAAAGTTCGTCTGCCTGGAGGTGATTTACAGATCAGCTGGCAAGGTCCGGGTAAGCCTTTGTTTATGACTGGCCCTGCAACGCATGTGTTTGATGGTCAACTTTCTTGCTAAGAACGATTCATCACTCATCGATTCATAAAACATAAAGGATAGGTTTTGTCTTACGTTGAAGCCGACGCACTCACCGCAGAAGTGGTCGCGGAATATTTACGTGATAACCCAGATTTTTTTCAAGACAGGAAAGATTTGGTTGATCGCCTTGCTATCAATAACGTTGAGCAGGGGGCTGTTTCTCTGGTTGAGGTTCAGCTAAAACGCCAACGCCACAGAATCGAAGAGCTCGAAGAAGAGATCACCGGTTTGATGTCGTTGGCTGCAAATAACGATAAGACCTTCTATGAATTTATGGATCTGCAAGCGCAGGTGCTGAAATGCAGTGACTTCATGCAGGTGATAAAAGCTGTTGAGCAAAAAGCGTTAGATCTAGGGCTTAAGGCTCATGTTCGAATCCTTTCGCAATCAGGTTTTTATCAGCTCAATGAAGAGCGTTACTCTAAGTTCTCACTTAACCATTTCAATGGTAAAGATGCTTACTTAGGGCGTTTGAGAAAAACCGACAGACACGATTTGTTTGGTGATTTTCCCGTTCCAGAGCTAGGCTCTTATGTAGTACTACCGCTCGCTAAGCTGTCTCCATTGGGTTTGCTCGCCTTTTCTAGTGAAGATGGCGGACATTTCCAACCCCATATGGACACGCTCTTTTTACGCCATTTAGCGCTGGTAGTAGCTCATTTGGCGGATACCTTACCTTGGCAGATAAATAATGAGCCTAGAGCCCAAAACACCTCTTCCTAGCAGCCTTCAAAAGCCACTTTCTCGCTTCTATGAATATCTCAGAAGCGAGAAGGGACTCAGCCTACACACCCAACGTAATTACAAACAACAGCTTGAAACCATGGCCGCTCATTTAGTCACTCTTGGCCTAAAAGACTGGGGCCAAGTCGATGCGGCGTGGGTAAGACAACTTGCCAGTAAAGGCATGCGAGAGGGAATGAAGGCGAGCAGTATTGCGACGCGCTTATCTTCACTGCGCAGCTTCTTTGATTTCCTTGTGTTACGTGGTGAAATGAACGCTAACCCAGCAAAAGGGGTTTCAGCTCCACGTAAACAACGCCCTTTACCTAATAACCTCGATGTTGATGAAGTGTGTCAACTGCTTGAAGTGAACGGAGATGACCCATTATCGATTCGTGATCGAGCGATGATGGAAGTGATGTATGGTGCAGGCTTGCGACTCGCTGAATTAGTCGGAATCAACCTTAAAGATGTATTAGGCCGGCAGGGTGAAATCCGAGTGATTGGTAAAGGTGACAAAGAACGTAAAGCGCCGTTTTCTGGTTTAGCTAAAGAGTGGGTCGATAAATGGCTTAAAGTTCGTGGTGAATTGGCTTCACCGGGTGAAACCGCCCTGTTTGTGTCAAAACTAGGGACCCGTATCTCTCATCGCAGCGTACAAAAGCGTATGGAAGAGTGGGGTAAGAAGCAATCCGTCGCGAGTCACATTAGCCCACATAAATTGCGTCACTCTTTTGCAACACATGTGCTTGAGTCGAGCCAAAATCTTCGCGCAGTTCAAGAGTTACTTGGACATGAAAATATCTCGACGACCCAAGTGTATACCCACTTAGATTTCCAGCACCTGGCACAAGCTTATGATCAGGCTCATCCGAGAGCTCGTAAGAAGAATAGAGATTAGATTAAAGGGTTTACTATGCGAATTTATCGAGGGTTAAAGCCCATCAAAGCCATGACCTTTGACTTAGATGACACCTTGTATGACAACTGGCCTGTGATCATGAAGGTTGAGAAGGAGATGGCACAGTGGCTTTATCAAAAGCACCCAGTGTCGGCTTCTTTATCGCTCGAAGAGTGGCAGGGCATCAAGCAGCAAGTCGCATCTGAAAATCCAACCTTAAAACATGATGTCACTGTGTGGCGTGAAACTCAGATTAAAATTGGTTTGCTGCAATTGGGCTATTCTCTGCGGCAAGCAGAACAAGCGGCTCGAGAGGGTATTGAGCATGCCTTGTGGTTGCGTAATCAAGTCGATGTGCCTCAAGAAACACACCGAGTGATGACAGAACTCAGCCAGCGTATTTCGCTCGTTGCGATTACTAATGGTAACGTCGATCCGCATAAAATAGGGTTAGGACAGTACTTTCAGTTAATCCTCAAAGCTGGTCCTGACGGTAAAGCAAAGCCTTACCCTGATATGTTTGATACCGCTCAGCAGTACTTAGGGTTCGATGCTGAGAATATCCTTCATGTTGGTGATCATCTCAGAACTGACGTCTATGGGGCGAAGCGAAATGGCTTCCAAGCATGCTGGTTTAATGATACGGGTTCCAATTTATATCTATCTTCTAAGGCAAGTGTGTTACCTGATGTTGAAATAGATCAGCTCAGCGACCTTATGCGACTCATTTAATCGCCACTATAAGCTTATCGTGTCGCATTTATGATAATGAATTGTTACAGTAGGCGCCATTAAAAGCCGGTTTAGGCTAGGATAATTGGCGGCTATTTTTATAGATTCATTTCAGTCAAGCAGAGGTTGCGGGTTATTCAATTCACTCGATTTTGAACAAGGGTTGGCATGCAAACATTTACATTTCTCGCAAATACTGAGGAGTTATTTAAGTCTCAATTTAATCTGCGGGAGTGGAGTGACAACAAACAATACCTTATCCAGCTCTTTTCTGCTCAATCTTCTGATGTCGCTCGTGGAATCGCGAGTATTGCCTTAAAGCGTTTAAATCGTGCGACGCTAATTGGGCAAAGTGCACGCCATGTTATTTGTGACAACTGCCTTGAAAGTACGTGTACGTTAATCATTATCAGTGAATTTAACGAAACTCGTTTATCTACTGCTGTTCAGCCTTTTACTGGCAACCCTAGTCATGACAGCCAAGCGTTAACTGCTCAGTTAAACCTATCTGAAGATACCAAGACCGTGATCAGTCTATGTGATCAGGTTGAAGGTCGTGATTACCCTATCTATAACGCCTTTGAGAATCTGCCTTACGCTTTGCCGGTGGCTGGTGGGTTATGTCATGAGAATGAATTTGGTCGTTGGGTGATGCACAACGAAGAAATTTATCAGCACGCTTGTGTCGCTGTTGCTTTGAGTAACCCTAAATTAAAAGTTTGGTCAGATGCTTATTCTGAGTGGAACCCGATCGGGATGAAGCTGCGAGTAACGCGCGCTGAGGGTCATCGCTTATATGCATTAAATGATAAGCCTGCCATCGAGGTTTTCAAACATTACCTTGCCGATGGAAAAGATCTTCCCTTTAGTCAACTGATGAGCTTTCCACTTTATCGAGAACTTGGCAGAAAGAAGGGTATCTCAACGCCGCTACGTATTAATGATGATGGCAGTATAGAGTTTGATAGCCCTTGGCATGTCGGTGAAGAGGCGCAGTTTTGTTATAACCACCCCTCTTTGACCGCGGAAAAGGTGCGCCACGGTGCCGAGATGCTGGCCATCCATCAGCCTGAGTCTGTGATTATCTATAACTGCGTCTCTCGACTTGAATTCATCGATAGTAAACTTGAACTGAAGCCATTCGAAGGAATCGTGAATACGTGCGGAGCATACTGCATGGGTGAGCTATATCGCAATGAAGATCGCCAAGAGATACTTCATCATAGTCTTACTTATATTGCGATGAGAGAGTCGGACGAGATCGATGAGTTTCGCTGTGGGGGTTATCAGCGTGACTCTACAGTATCACCATTGCTTAATTTAGTAAGAAATGCCGTTGCTGATCTCGATCGCATGAATATTCAGATGGAGGAAAAACTTCATCAACAGGCACGTCGTTTAACGGAAAGTTATCGTATTGACTCTCGTACCGGGCTGCCTAATCGCATTGTATTAAAAGAACGCCTCAATATGATTCTCTTCACTGAGCACCTGTTGACGCTCAAACTGACCAATTTCCACCAAGTGAACGAGAAATATGGCTACCAAGTAGGGGATCAGTTATTACAGGATCTCTCTAATTACTTTGTAGAGCGATTGCACCTTCGCGTGGTTAAGGAATCCAAGGTAAAGGTAGAGCTGTTCAGTATTGGTGTTGGTGAGTGGGCTATCATCTTTAATGCAAGTGTTGATAGTACAAAGATAGAGCAACGTTTCGTCGAGTTCGCTGATGATATCGAACACACCAACTTTGAACCCTATGGACTCACTGATATTGATTATCTCTCAGTATCGTTATGCGGTGGTTTTGCGAGCCGTTGTGATTTCTTAAGCGACAGCGGTGATCAGATCTTATTAAAGGCCATTGAAGCTCGTCGTTATGGTGTGCGAAATAATACTCACATTACTAATGCTAAGAATATTCAAGTCAGCGAAGAAGATCGTAAGGAGCAACTTGGTTGGTTGAGTTGTGTAAGCCGAGCGATCTTAGATCAGAACATAATTACCTACTCACAACCTATTGTAGCGGCGGGGACTCATGAAATGATCGCTCAAGAGTGCTTGGTCAGAATCATGGAATCAGATGGCTCGATTATCCCTCCTGGTAAGTTCTTACCTATCATTGCTGATACGCATCTTTATACTCGTCTTAGCCGACATATGATTAAAAGCACCATCGGTTATATGGCGGATAAGCAGAGCTCGTTCTCTATCAATCTATCCCCGCAAGATTTATTGAGCGATAAGACGCTTGAGGTTCTTGAGGCGGCGATTAGCGGTATGAATGATCCGACTCGACTTGGTTTAGAGGTTTTAGAATCAGAGCAGATTAAAGACTATGGCCGAATGATTGAGGTATGTGATCACTTCCGTGCTCTAGGGACGAGAATCATTGTCGATGACTTTGGCTCAGGCTATTCCAATATTGATGAAATCATCAAGCTTGAACCGCAAGTCATTAAGTTGGACGGCAGTTTGATTCGCAACATTGATAAGGACGAAAAACAGAGAAATATCACCTCTCAACTGGTGCGTTTATGTCAGGTGTTTAATGCTAAAACAGTCGCTGAATTTGTTCATAACCAACAGGTTTGTGATATCGCGGAGCAAATGGGTGTCGACTACCTACAAGGTTATCACTTTGGTGAGCCTAAGCGATTGTTTTAAAATACAAAGGTCAGGCTGTTATACGATATATCTATTGAACGGCGCGCAATCACAGCTCACCGCCTGGTTTTATTGAAATGAATGATGTTTAACTAACGTCACATTATTAGTACGACGATCGTAATTATTCCGTGCAAGCTGTATTTATACTAAGCACAATGACGAATCATTAACGTAACGATTAATGTGAATATGCAGTCGACCTCTCTCCTGATACAAGACATAGAACAAACCCAACATGAATTGGACAAGATAGATTTTCATAAACATGAAAGTTTGCTGATTCAGGTGTTTTCTTCTTTCGAGAAAGGTTCGGTTTTGGCTGCCTGCCAAGTGATTAAATCGATTTTCCCCAACGCCAAACTCATTGGTTGTAGTGCAAACCACTACATCAGCCAAGGTGTCATCCTGCATCAAGGCCTTTATCTTATTGTCACTCGCTTTGACGCGACGTCTTACACTTGCGGTATTGTGGAGTACAGTGAGCAGCCTCTACTCGATAGTGGAATGATGGCGGAGCAACTGCAGTGTCATGCCGAAACTCAAAGTATCATCTGTTTCGCAGATCGCTTGCAGATAAACAACCGAGCTCTGTTTGCAGCGTTTGAGCAATCGAGATACTCATTACCTATTTGTGGTGGTGCCTCTACCATTACAGAGGGGGGCCGATGGGTAATGCTCAATGGTGTCTGTTATGAAAATGCCTATGTGATGGTGGCGTTGCACAGCTCAAAGCTTGCCATTACCAAAGGTTATTACACTGAGTGGAATCCAATCGGTCGAACCTTTCGAGTGACGGGCGCTCAAGATAATCGGTTAGCAGAATTGGATGGAATGCCGATTCGTGATCTTTATAATCGTTACCTTGCTGATGGTCTGGAGGTCCCTTTTGAACAGTTGCACAACTTCCCTTTGATGGTTGGCGACCCAAAAGAGCAAAATATTCACCTGCCACTTGAGGTCATGGAGTGCGGAGAGATAGAGTTCAGTGGTCAGTTTCAGGTGGGCGATGAGGTCAGATTTTGTTATGACCACCCCTCATTGACTTTAGAGCAAGTTAGGCTTGGCGTTCAACAAATTGCCTCACATAAACCAGAACAGCTCTTTATCTATAACTGCACTTCTCGAATCGACTTTATCGATGGTAACCAAGAGGTAGAGGTTTTCCAAAAGCTGGCGGATACTTACGGTGTTTATTGTATGGGCGAGCTTTATCAAGATACGGGTCAACAAAGAATCTTGCATCATAGCTTAACTTATCTCGCCCTAAGAGAAGGGGAAGGTAAGGCTGCGTTGCCACTCGAAACACAACCAGCAACCAATATATCCCCGCTATTTTCACTGATTCGAAACGCACTGCTTGATGTCGATGATATGAACAACAGTATGGCCAGTAAGATTCAACAGCAAGCGACTGCATTGACTGCGAGCTACCGAATTGATCGCCGTACTGGCTTACCCAATCGAAGTGTTCTGCGTGAAGCATTGTCGACAATGAGTTTTTATAGCCATTTATTAACGCTGAAGGTCACCACCTTTGGTCAAATCAATGAGAAGTACGGTTATCGAGTAGGTGATAAGCTTCTGCATGATTTGAGTGAATACCTTCAAAAAGCACTTTTGAAGTTCTTTGATGAGAGTTGCCAACTTTATAGTATTGGCATTGGCGAGTGGGCCGTGGTTTTTGACAGTTGGGCTAGTCAAGAGCAAATCCACCAGCGTTTCTCTGAATTTGCAGATCAAACCGAGCATGTCAACTTTGAGCCAATGGGGTTACCGGATATCGATTATCTTTCGGTTTCAGTCTGTGCTGGTGTCGCGAGTCGTCGCGATTTCCCTACGACCTCCATTGATGATTTATTACTGAAAGCGATTGAAGCTCGACGCAGCGCGGTGAGTCAGAATAAACATCTGGTGAGTGCTAAGGCGTTAATCCAATTAGAGAAGCATCGCCAAGAACAACTCGGTTGGCTATCGTGTGTCAGCCGCGCGGTGCTCAACCAAAATATTGTTGCTTGCTCGCAACCCATTGTGTCGGCACATAGTCATCAATTAGAAAGCTACGAGTGCTTGGTTCGAATCGAAGAAGATGGCCAGCTGATCGCACCGGGTAAGTTCTTACCTATTATTGAGGGTACCCACCTCTATACACGCTTAAGTCGCCAAATGATAACGCGCACCTTTGATTTCATGAGCCAGAGAACCGATTCGTTCTCAATTAACTTAGCGCCACAAGATTTCAGCAATGAGAAAACCATTTTACACCTTGAGCAAGCCATCAAAAAAATTAGCCACCCACAGCGTATTGGTTTAGAGGTGTTAGAAACTGAGCAAATTCAGGATTACGGTCGCTTGATCGAGGTGTGTAATCACTTTCGCGATCTTGGGGTGAATATCATTGTCGATGACTTTGGTTCTGGCTATTCGAACATCGATGAAATATTGAAACTGGAACCACAAGTGATAAAGCTCGATGGCAGCTTGATTCGCAATATCGATAAAGATAAGAAGCAACGCAAAATAGCTCAACAACTCGTCAGTCTGTGTCATATCTTAAACGCTAAGACGGTAGCGGAGTTCGTACATAATGAACAGGTATGTCGAATAGCAGAGGATATGGGGGTTGATTACTTGCAGGGGTATCATTTTGGTGAACCCAAGCGTCTGTTTTGATGGGGCGATTGACGTAGCCGATCGTTTCACGTGAAACACTCATTGGTTCAAAAACTAAAGTGCGATGTAAAAAGGGTGAGCTTATGGCTCACCCTTTGTTTTTAGCTATTTATCTCCAGCATCTGCACTCAACTATTTGAGTGAGTGGCCACACTTATCGGCTTGGAATACTTTTAGATAATGTTGGAAATAGTCATCAATCTGTCGCGCTTGCTCTTCTTCACCTAATGCCTTGAGCAGTTCAACGCCAACCTCACAGGTACACAAATGACCACTGTCTTGGTTGCGGCGCAGAGTGTATGAGGATTCACTGGTAATGTTGAGGTGAGCTTGTGGAATCGCTTGTAACCAAACACTCTTGTTGAGTATTTTCTTCGCTTCTTGCCATGTTCCATCCAAAATAATGAATAGCGGCTTACGATCTCCAGCTACAGATGACACGGCTTGCTGACATTCGATGCTTTTATCACTTGGAAACAATAGAAAAGGCTGTCGTGTTTCATCTTCAAGTAATGCCATTAGATCGGCAGGTGGCGTCTTTCGTTGCCACACGAACGCCTCGCACTTCTCAAGCGATTGTTGCAGCAGTTTCCCTGTATTAGTGTCTCGCGAAAACTCATTCTCGTGAGTCAACAGTACAAGGTCGACTTGGCTCTTAATACTTGGTATTAAATGACAAACGCATTGGTGAGTAAAACCACAACCACCACAAGCTTGTTGGTTACTCATGTTTATAACTTAACTCCGATTTTTGCTGGTGAGATACCATCCGCGAACAAAACCACATCGCTGATATTAGCATTATCTGCGACTGGCGCTACGCTTGGGTTAAGTGGGTAGCTGACACCAGAGTAAGACAGTGTATGTTTCGCCGGTGTTGCCCCACCTCCGCTGACATTGAAGATAAGATCGTGCCAGCCGTGGCTTTGTGATTTGCCAAGGCGGATATCCCCTTTGACCAATGTTACCCGGCTGTTGAAACGCCAGTTGTCTTGATGGTTTTCAAAAATGAGTAAAGTACAGCCTCCAGAGCCACACCAGTTGAGTTGAGCGAGTAACTCTTCTTTACCGTCACCGTTAAGATCGTAAGTCAGCCAACGATACTTAGTGTTGTCCGGTGAGGTGTTATTGATCTTGAAATACTCACGGATCGCTTGGTCGACTTTTTGATCAAGTTGATCGCTCGAGTTAACCTGTTTTGCGGTTAGATCCACGGCCGTGGTCGTGTTTACTTGCGCCTGTTCACTCTTGGCTTCAAATAACACCAAACCGCCATTGGCAATCGGGTAGACAACGTTGCCTACTTTCTCTTTTTCAGCGACCAGCTTGCCGTTGTCGAGCGTGAAGATACGTTCAGAGATTAAGTATTGTTGCTGGTGGCGAGTCATTACCACTTGTACTTGATTTTGGTTCAGTTGCTGCCAGAAGCCTTGTTCAACAATTGAAGGGTCGCCATTGCTGTACGAGTATGTGGTCACAGCGCTGTGATCATCGTTGAGTTCAAGGTTGATAGAGAACCCTGTGTTCTTCGTTGAACTTGCGAAGTAGAGCCCGCTCCAGTTCAGCGTTGGATCTTGATTTGATAATGTCGCACAGCCACTGTAGCTACTGTCATTGAGATTGAGCTTGGCTTCCAAGCCGTAGATTGAGTCGCTCATGCCATCGCTACAGCTTTCTTTTTTGAGATTGAGTTTTCCTTGCGCCGTTTTACCTTCTAATTGGTAATCACGACTGTTTGGTGTGGTGCGGCTTGATTCAATATTTAGGCGTTGTGGTTCTTCGCCCATCTGAGCGTATTTGAGTTGGTCTTTATCGAAGGCTGCGGACCAGAAAGGTTCATTGCCAAATACGCGTGTTGAACGTAGGGGTTGGTCACAACGGTTAGGGTTTTCTGCGGTTAGGATATTCACTTGATCAACCACGAAACGTGCCGTGAAATCTGCGTTATAACCCGTTTGGCTCGGCACAGTTAGGTATCCAATCAGCTCGCCATATAAAGCTTGGTAAGGTCGGGTTGCTAGCCCTTGAGCTTCCAGTGCTAATTCTGGTGATAAATCTAACCAGTATTGTTGTTGGCTACCGCAAGGAGTGAAGGTTCGGCTTTCATGGCCAACCACAACCTGACCACGCATGATGAAGGTTTGCGGTTGAATGCTTAGTGGCTCATCCAAGGTTGCTGGAGGCAGTTCAGGTTGTTGCGGCGTAGCAGGTGCCGTAACACAGCCTTTTAGAGCGAATGCGACTAGCCATGTCACTGGGTTTTTTATTACCTTCATGTTATATCTTCCTCGGAGCAACCGTTAATTGGATTTATTATGGCATATTGGTTATTTAAAACAGAACCTGACACCTTTTCTATTCAGACTCTGAGAGTACAAAAAACCTCTTGTTGGGAGGGTGTACGCAACTATCAGGCTCGAAACATGATGCGCGATGAAGTTAAGCTTGGAGACCTAGTGATGATATACCATTCATCATGTAAGAAAGTTGGCGTAGCAGGGATCGCCAAAGTAACCAGAGAAGCCTACCCAGACCACTTTCAGTTCGACCCAGAGAGTGATTACTACGATCCTAAGTCTTCACCAGATAACCCGCGCTGGATAATGGTGGATGTCGAGTTTGTTCGAGTGACTGAACGCTTGATTCCCTTAGCAACGCTTAAAGCCATGCCTGAACTATCAGAGATGCCATTGGTGAAGCGCGGTAATCGCTTATCTATCATGCCGGTTACCGAACAAGAGTGGCAGGCAATCTTAAGCAAAGAAGTGCTAGGTTCTCGATAGCGTTAGAGAGAGCTTTTTACGTAAGGTTCAAAAAGGCAGCCAGTTGGCTGCCTTTTTATTTATTAAGATGGCTTCGACGAGACAAGGTTAGAGCAGATGTTTTTCTAAGTAGTGTGCAACCGCATCGTCGGCGTTGCTGCCAATCACTTCATTGTGTGGCAAAGCTTTGAGGACCTTCTCATGCGATGTACCCATCACTAAGCCTTTTCCAGCCATTGAAAGGAGTTCGACATCGTTCATGCCATCACCAAAGGCAATACAGTTCTCAAGTTCTAGGTCTATAGATTGTGCAACGGCTTGTAGCGCATCACCCTTAGACACTTCTGCTGCCATCACTTCTAAACACCAAGGCGTTGAGAATGCGATATTCAGCTTGTCACCAAACTGCTCGTTCAATTTATCTTCGAACGGAACAAGGTGTTCATGTTCTTGATTTGGGTGAGTACAGAAGATTTTAGCAATGCCTTCGGTCGGCGCATTGTCGACGTCATACAGTCGGTATGTAAAACCAGTTTGATCGTGGAAATTCTTCATGGTTTCGTCTTCACGGTTTAGCAACCATTCGTCGTTCATGTAGATATGAATAAAGATCTCAGGGTCTTGTTTGAGAACATCAACTACGCTTTGTACAAGATCCACTGGCAGGTTTTTGGCATACATCAGGTTGTCGTCTTGATCATGCACACGCGCGCCGTTCGAGGTGATCATGTAAGCGGGGATGCCTGTTTGTTTACGAATGCCTGCAACATCAACATGGTGTCGGCCAGTAGCGAAGATAAAGGTATAACCTTGTCCATGTAACTTCGTGAGTGTCTGCTTAGTAAAGTCGCTGAGCTGATGGTTTGGCGCTAACAGCGTACCATCTAAATCGGAGGCAACAATTTTCACGGAATCTTTTAGTGCAGGAATAGTCATTTAACCCTCATTGCAAAATGCTTAACTAAAATCGACACTAGCTAACGCTAGTATTCTCTTTAACTACAATATCTGTACTTGGAAATTGTATGCCAAATTTGCGTAAGAAAAGAGGGCAAAGCTCGCCTACTTCTCTTCCTCTTTAGCACCTCAATTCTTAAAGGCTTGCCCTCTTAATCGTCCTCGTTAAGCAAAGAATTGATTGATGGCGTCTAGTGTTTGATTACGGTATTCATCTTGTTCAAACAATACTTCATGCCTAGATCCTTCAATGACCTTAAACAGGCAATCTGAGTTGGTTTTCTTCAATTTATTGATGAATTTTACTTGAGCATCGTTACTGACAATTTTTTCTTCCCCTGCCTGAATCAATAACAGCGGGATTTTTATTTGACGAGTTTGTTGTATCGCCTGTTTAGCGGCCATTAACCCTTGCCATACCCAGCGTGTGCTTGGTCCGCCAACCTGCAAAGAGGGGGAGCCGTCATACAGGCAACGAAACCACTGATAACGCACCTTACTGTGGCTTAGTAGGTTGTTTTCAAAAGGCTTTGAATAATAGGCCTGTTGGCCCGGAGCATACGTTGGTTTAGCGTGAAAAGCCGTTAACGCTTGTCCAACGAGCATCGCGATAGGTTTAAAATACCACTCGGTGTTGATACCAAACATTGGAGCGCAGAGAGTCGCTTTGTCAAATGGGTGGTTAGGGTTGGTCTGTAGGTAGCGAGTAGCAATGGTGCTGCCCATTGAGTGCGCTAGCAGATAACGATTGGAATATCGGCTAAGGTTAAAACTGTTAATGATGTCGGACATGTCTGAAACGTAATCATCAAACTCATGAATGTGACCAATGTCAGAGTCTGTTACCATGCGTTC
>PJEL010003659.1_pt1 | contig 12999 bp, 11 predicted proteins | sample 1853271 | NCBI WGS metagenome assembly PJEL01 (sample SAMN08108733, study PRJNA415343) | Invertebrate metagenome, whole genome shotgun sequencing project. | host: Globobulimina | place: Sweden: Gullmar Fjord | collected 2015-08 | reverse complement strand
GAACGCTGACAATACAACTCAAGCATCTGATCTATCTAGTGAATCTCAATCATCCGCAGATCGCGCCCAGTCTGAAATGAATCACATGAGTGATGCAATGGATGAGATCAAACAGTCGAGTAGTGAGATCTCAAAAATCATAAAGGTCATTGACGAAATTGCGTTTCAAACGAACCTGCTTGCCCTCAATGCGGCAGTCGAAGCAGCGCGAGCTGGCGAAGCAGGCAAGGGATTTGCAGTGGTGGCAGAGGAAGTGCGCAACCTCGCTCAACGGAGCGCTGAAGCGGCCAAGAACACCTCAGCTATGATCGAAGAAAGCACAACACGCGCAAACAATGGAGTTTCCATCTCAGGGCGAGTGGGTGGTGCACTTGAAGAAATTTCAACGAGTACCCAAAAAGTAAATGCTATTCTTGGAGAAATTGCATCTGCATCCAAAGAACAGGCAGAAGGCATTAATCAAATCAATTCCGGCGTCAGTCAACTAGACGGTGTGACCCAACAAAATGCGGGCAATGCAGAAGAACTGGCTGCAGCGTCTGAAGAAACTGCCTCACAAGTAACATCGCTCAAGGGCATGATTGACAAATTCAGATTGCGCGATGGACAGCCGATCGCCTAGCTTTGATTCGATTCATGTTTCATGTTTCATGTAATGTGATGTGATGTGTGGTATCTTAAGGGCTGCCCGCAATTGCAAACATCATCATGATGATGAATACAAAATACAACATTGAGAATACAAAAGAGATAATGGTCATGATCCCATAGATCAGAATGACTGTGCCAAGTGCTCTCATGCCCTCCCATATCTTCACTCTGTCCTGTTCAAAGTATCCATCTCGAAGATTGGTTGATGACTTGAGCAAGAGCACACCGATCCAAATGGGCAACCAACCAAAAATGATGCCGACAATGGTCAAGCAATATAGCACGCCCACCACAAGTAATAGCACACCGAAGAATTTGATCCAGCCCGCACGTCGGCACAAGGGTTCAACATCATCAAATCCCAGAACTGCGTGCATCGCCGTGGGAGGCGAATACTCCCCATGTACATCCTCTTGACCAGTTGCGTATTCCATTTAATGCTCCTGTATATTTCGTAGACCTAATCTGGACGTAGACGCTTATGCGTTGAAATCATAGGTTCGAAAAGCACAACAAACGGAATCCGAGTGGCTCCTCACAATAGAATAACCCAGGTATCGAAACCCCACCGTCAACATTCGCAGTGATCGCGCTCAACATGAAATTCCCTGGGTATCTACAAAGGTCAGGAAGCAAGCTGTCGGTATTAACAATGTGCGGAATTGTGTTGCTGTCCATACGCCAATGCTCCAGAGGATCCCCGAAGAGATCTGCTTCGGCCACGAATTCACAACAGGTGAGCGATCCTCCAGCACACGAAAAGACACGGCAGTGCTGTTACTCAGTCGAGGCTGCGTCCCCGATATGCTGATTGCCACTGGCTTGAGCGATCTCCACTTGACGTTGACGCTCTTCGAGTTGAACCTTCCGTTCGGGGGACAACTCAGCATGACAACTCGGGCATGAGACACCGATCTGGTATCTTGGATCGGACTTCTGCGAAACATGTACAGGCAGCCGGCATCCATAACACAGAACAAAAGACCCAGGCTTCAGGTCATTCCCGACCGTAACGCGTTCATCGAAAACAAAGCATTCGCCTTGCCAGCGAGACTCCGCTTCCGGAATCTCCTCGAGATACTTGAGGATTCCCCCTCGCAGGTGATAGACCTCTTCAAAACCGCGCTGCATTAGGTACGCAGTCGCTTTCTCACAGCGGATTCCTCCGGTGCAGAACATGGCGACCTTCTTGTGCCGCACCGGATCCAGCGCGTCGTCCACGTAATCTGGAAACTGGCGAAAACTGCTGGTCTGAGGGTCTTTCGCCGCACGACTATTTGATGCATGGAATGTGCCGACGTCGTATTCGTATCTGTTACGCGTATCGACGAGCAGCACGTCATCGCGATCAATCAGTTCGTTCCAGTCTTCCGGGTCAACATAGGTGCCGACGATCTGATTTGGATCGATGCCTTCCACTCCCATTGTCACGATTTCGCGTTTCAGCCGAACCTTGGTGCGTTTGAATGGCTGCTCTGCGACTCGACTATACTTTGGGTTGAGATCTGCAAGGAGACCATCGAATATCGAATCACTCCTGAGAAACTCGATCAGGGCTGCAACACCGTCGACAGGTCCGGCGACAGTGCCGTTGATTCCCTCTTGTGCAAGAAGCAGCGTCCCCTTCACTTGGCGATCACGCATGAAGGTCAGGAGTGGCTGTCGGAGTAGTTCGTGTGCCGCACACCCGCGACCCAGATCTGCGAACCGGTACAGCGCAGCTACAAGAAGATCAGATGATGCAACCTGATCATCATAGGGTTGGTCGTCGGACTGAGTTGGGGCGTTGTCTTCAACAGGCATTGCAGAGTAGTCACAGATAGTAGAGTAGTGAAAGAGTGAGTGATTATTGGTCATCTTCAAAGCGGAATCAAGAACAGAAAATCCGTCTTGGCGGGCAGGCAGCAGTTTCTCCGGGGGTGCCGAAGCCCCTAGCCTTGGACATGACTGTTCGATGAATCTCGAATCAGCAACGAATCGGCGGAGGCAAACACGCAACGCCTCCCTACTCGTCTTGTGGGCAAGATAAGGAAGACACACATCCTATCGCGTTTCCTCTCCAAGACTGGGTGTTTAGTAAGAAGACCCGACAAGCCACGAACCTACGCCGCAAACAGATCTGGGCGGCAGGACACCAGTTGAACAATGTGCGACCCAGATCGGACACTATGCACCAGAATCGCGCCTCCTCTTTTTGCGGTGAGAGAGACTCAAGATCATCACTAAGACAACCTACCCATGATCTGGCCATGGCCCATTGCGAGTGACATTGATAAACGATTCACCATCGAATCGAAACAGGCCGCCAGAACAACCGAGCCAGAGGATCCCGTCTTTGTCCTCGAAGAATTCCTGCACATGACCGCGAGCCGGACTACCGTTGATCATCAGGTTGTAATCCTCACGGAATGGGGTAAAAGTCTCTCCGTCGTAGCGACACGCGCCAGCGCCGAGCGTGGAGAACCACAAGTTGCCCGCCTTGTCTTCCAAGATCTCGTAGATCCGGTCGTTGTTAAGACCATTCTTCCTCGTGAAATTTTGGAACGACTTGCCGTCGTAGCAGCTGGCACCACCGCCGTTGGTGCCGATCCAGATCCGCCCGTGCCGATCGCCCACGATGCAGCGCACATAATTGCCCGCGAGACCATCTTCCTGCGTGTAGGACGTGAACAACTCACCATCGTAAACGTGCACGCCCCCACCGTGTGTGCCAAACCAAAGATTCCCGACCTGATCCTCGAACATCCCGAAGACGACCGACGGACTAAAGCGGGTCGCGGGTTTCTCGGCTTTGTCCCCCGGGAGAAGGAACTGCACAAAGGACTCGCCTTCGAATCGGCAAACCCCCGCGCCTGTCCCGACCCAGATGACGCCGGTGCTGTCCAGCATAATGCTCCAGACGTTGTTATCGCTGAGTCCCTCCGCAACGGTGTAGTTCGTAAACTTGCCGGACTCATAACGGCTGACTCCACCACTGGTCGCAAACCAAAGTGCGCCTTCAGAATCCTGCAAGATCCCTCGGATCGCACGGCCGGCCAATCCCTGCTCCTCGCTGATATACGTCAGGGACTCCCCGTCGAATCGAACGACGCCGTCACCGTTGGTGCCGAACCAGAAGACGCCCTCCCGGTCCTGAAAGACCTCGCGAATGTATTCGCTGATCTGTACGAATTCGATATTCATCGCGGGTTGGCCAAAGAAATTGGCCGGTCTGGGAGTGTCCTCGTCTTGCTGAGCAGCGGCGCCGAACTGGGCAGCGATGAGGATCAGAACTGCAATGGTAATGTGATGGCTACGCATAGTTCGGCAACCTTCTTTGATTTATTTGATGGCTTAACTGCGCGACTACCCACGCAGACAATAGTAAATATACCGAGCGTCGAGCTGAGTGTTGCAAACCATGCGCCCAATGAAAAAGCCCCTCGGCGTGTTCGCCAAAGGGGCATATCTTCAGTCAAAGTCGGGGTGACAGGATTTGAACCTGCGGCCTCTGCGTCCCGAACACAGCGCTCTACCAAGCTGAGCTACACCCCGGGGAAGAAATCAATACGTGTTCTTACAACACACGAAGATGATCCCCAAAAATTCATTGTCGAATCCCAATCGGGTCGGGCACGCGGTCAGCGGCTTGGAGCATCTCGGGGTTCCCAGGATCCAACGGTTCAGAAATGCAACATCATCACACTATCAATGATGAACCCCTGAAGAGAATCGTCGAAACAGGCCCGCCAATCTGAATGCGCTTGCGCTTCCCAAAGAGGAGTCGGCGGCAAGGATAGCCTACTCCGATCCAAACGTCGAGGAAGGGTGTCCCGGAAACTAACGCTCACCTATGATGGGCGACTATGAGCCAACCGACCCCCCAGATATCCAAAAAACGAGTGCTTTCAGAAGTCCCCACTTTGCCCCTCGTCGCCCCATCGATCTTGGCCGCAGATTTCGGGCGAATTGGTGAGGAATGCCAGGCTGTCCTGAAAGCTGGGGCTGACCTCCTCCATTTGGATGTGATGGATGGTCATTTCGTACCCAATCTCACGATGGGGCCAGACATGATCACTGGTGTTCGGCGTCATTGCCCTGAGACTTTTCTGGATGTGCATCTGATGGTGAGTCAGCCGGGCATGTATGTAGAGCCGTTCGCCAAGGCCGGGACTGACCTGTTTACATTCCATATTGAAGCGGCCATCGTTGACCAAACCGGATTTGATCCCGTAGAATTGGCCCATCAGATTCATGAGCATGGAATGTGCGCTGGAATTGCGATCAATCCCCCCACTGATCTCGATCACATTCTCCCAATCCTTGAACATTTTGATTTGGTCTTGGTGATGAGCATCATGCCCGGATTCTCAGGGCAATCTTTCAAACCTGAAGTGCTGCAAAACGTACGCACAATAGCTTCACACTTGAAGCCTTCACAACGAATTGAAATGGATGGCGGCATCGTACCAAGCAATGCAGCCTCATGTATTGAAGCCGGTTGCGATGTGTTAGCTGCTGCATCTGCTATCTACAAATCTGATGACTACGCAAATGCTATTCACTCACTACGACATGCGGCATCGCCCTAATGCATGATGGTGGCATGGTGTACGCTGCATTGCTCTACCGAACATCCACCGCCCAATTTGCATTTTTGAGAAAGACATTCCAACATTCATAGCGCTCCACGCGTAATCGTGCGGTCACCATTGGGTTGATTCGAGGCTTCTTGGGTGGATGAAGCAAGGGCATGTTGGCTTGCTCCGGAGTACGGCCGCCCTTACGGGAATTGCATTTTTTGCAGGCGGTGGCTAAATTAGTCCACGTGTCCTTCCCGCCTTTGCTCCGAGGAACAATGTGATCAATCGTAAGATGCGACGAGCTGCCCTGATATTCACAATACTGACAAGTGTGGTGATCACGGGCCATGATGTTTCGGCGATTGAGTTTGATTTGTCGCTGCGGCAAGCGGTCGTAGGTTAGCAATCGAACGACTCGTGGCACGGGAATTGCAAAACGTACCGTTTGCACCCAATCATCGTTGTCGTCTTGCTCTTCCGAAGCTTGGAGGATACCCAATTCCATCCATGTCGAAAAGTCATAATTGTAGTATCGGCCATCTTCAACCGCGATGACCTCCGCGAGGTTCTTACAAAGCAACTGAAATGCTCTGCGAGCTGGCACGATGCGCACAGCCATGTACAGACGATTGAGGACCAAGACTCGCTTCGTCAACGGCGAATTAGGGTTGATGTTATGTTGGGCCGCCTGAATCATAGAAAAATCGGGCCGACTGCGTTTCCGCAACGGGCACGGCACATCCACAGACTGACACATTTTAACATGAAATCCTATCGGCTGCAAGGCCGACTCGTCCGTATTCAATGAGTTTTTGTTTGAATGACAAGGACTGCCTGAGCGTCTTACCCAACTCGACGGCGATTGCGGGCCAGCAGGTTTTTCGCTTTCTTGCGTGGCTGGCCTGATTTTCGCAAGGCCTTATTAGCAGCACGCCGGGATTTGAAGAACTCGGTGAGAAGGCGGCCACATTCCTCTGACAACACGCCTCGGCTAATCTCTGGCCGATGATTCAACTCATCATTGGAGCAAATTTTGAAGACGGAGTCAATGCCGCCTGCCTTTGGATCAGTCGCGCCAAAAACGAGGCGGCCGATACGTCCAAGAACAATGGCACCCGCACACATCGAACACGGTTCGAGCGTAACCACCAGCGTGCATTCGTTAAGTCGGCGTTCGCCCAAGAATTCACTCGCGGCCCGAATAACCCGCACTTCAGCATGAGCGGTCGGATCGTTCGCCGTTTCGACGAGGTTATGTGCCTCAGCGATAATCTGACCATCTCGGTGCACCAATGCACCGATGGGGACTTCCCCCATGGCAGCAGCCTTATTGGCCAACTCGATCGCCCGTCGCATCATCGCGACATCCGTCGGTGTGGCTCCCTGCGGCAGTCCGCTTGGGCTATGCTCATTGTCAGTTTCTATACGCAATCGACTCATAAACGGTAATGCTCTCATGCGGGCCAAACCTGACCCAATTCCCTGTGCATGCCAGAAGGCGAACAAACGTCGCATTCGACTTGCGTCTCTTCGTGTACTCCGCCTATCGGTAGAATGGTCACGATCCTGACGAGTATGAGGAATGAATTGACGCAAATCCTTAACTTCCCGACCAGATTGGCACCACGATTCGCGGTTCTCGGTCTTTTCAATATTTATGTGACCATCCGGTCACTTCTCACGGTCCATATAGCATACGATCAATTACCAATAAACCATTCGCATTTAATTTCGCCCTCATCCGGTAATCTCTTATGGACCGATATCAGATGGTCCCGAAACCTATCATTTTTGGCCACTTTCCTGCGCACCCGAGACGCGTTCTATCGGGAAGACGCGCAGAAGTATGATGGCTAATTCGTAGAGCAAATACATGGGCAATGCCAACGAAACTTGTGAGACGATATCGGGCGGCGTGAGCACCGCGCCAAAAATAAATCCACCCAAAATGGCATACTTTCGGTTGGCTTTCAGGGATTTGATATCCACGATGCCAACCCAGCCCAGCAACAGAATGACCAGAGGTAGCTGGAACGCTAACGAAAAAGCAAGCAACAACGCCAACACAAGATTTAGATACCCCTTGAGCTGAAACTGCTGCGCAAGACCTGTGTCAACTGTCGCAACCATACCCAGCACATAAGGTTCCTCGTCAGCAGAGTCCTGCATCATGATTCTCAGCTTACTGAGCCGAGTATCGAAATACATTTCGCCCGGCCTCATGTCATACGGCTGATGGTCCAGTCGCGGAATCTGCGGAAGTATTACCTCGTTGGTATCAAGCGAGTTATCGACCGGCGGGGTTGCTCCTGCCGTCGAATCTCCCGTCGTATCTGTAGTATCTGTATCATTGCCGTTGTCAGGTTCAGGCGGCGCATCCTCCACCACTGCAACTTGAGTGCCGAAGTCTAAATTCTTGGTAAACCGGATCATCATTTGCATTGAGAGTGGCAGGGCCACAAAATACAGAAATGACACCCCTGTTAACATAAGAACCGCACTGAACGGCACCAATAGCCGTGCAAAACGCTTTTCATGACTACGTAGGCCAGGCTGAACGAATCCCCAAACTTGAAAGAGGATGACCGGGCCGGCCACCACTAATGCAGCCACAATGGAGATTTTGATGTACGAAATAAAAGCCTCGATCGGCGACAAGACGAGCAACTGCGTAGGCAAATGCTCAGCCGCCAAAGCGTCCTGAATCGGCCTCATAAAAAAGCGGAGAATCGCGCTTCCGAAGATCAGGCATGGAATTGCGACGGCAAAAGGCACAATGAGGCTCTTGATCAAGCGTGAACGAAGTTCGTCCAAATGATCGCCAAAGGGCATTCGTTGATCTAAATATGTTCGTCTATCGTTCATTGGGGCCCATGATAGGTCTTTGGGGGCTGCGAGAGCGTGATTTCAATGGACATCTAACGAGAACAAGCCACCTAGAGTGCAATGATGTATGGTGGATTCATCCGATAATGCCAGAATAACAAGATTTTTCGGGTGATCATTTGAGATTTTGTGCCCGATTCAGCCCACTACTCCATCAGAAGAAATGAGATTAGCCACGGAACACGACGGAGGCTCCATGGAGGTACAAGCCGCAATGGGCGGTGATGAAAGCGCCCTGAGTGCTCTTTGGCGGTCGCATAAGCGATGGCTGGCGGCGATCCTGTTGTCACATAAACCACGTGAGATTGATGTCGAGGACCTAATGCAGGACGTCGCAGTGAAATTGGTGACCAAGATTCACACGCTGCGTGATCCGAATGCTTTTCGGCCTTGGCTGAGACAAATCGCGATCAACGCAGCTCGGGAGTCGGCTCGATCGGTCAATCGGCAGCGAAACGAACGATCGTCCTTGGAACCCAATGATATCGAAGTGGCTAACCCAAAAATCGAAGCGGCCCCTGCGGTTGCCGAACGTCAGGAAGAAGGGGCCAGCCTTTTGGCATTTGCCCAAACGCTTCCACCTGATTTCAGGGAGCCGGTACTCCTTCGATGTGTCCAAGGATTGTCCTGCAAGCAGATTGCCGAAATTTTGCAATTACCTGTGACGACAATCGAAACAAGGCTCAGTCGAGGACGTCGGATGTTACGAGAAGAATGGAGTCGGCGAACGAGCGAGCCTGATCTCGCTTCCACATCGTCAACTCGAGGTACACCATCATGATGATGAATGCAGACCACCAACCCCCCAATCACGACCCCGAATTGGATGATCACGCTGATCAACTGCGTGCACCTCAAGATGTCTCATTGGATATCCTGATTGTGCGACTTGCAGATGGAGACGCGACAGACGCAGATTGGTCTGAGTTCCAGCTCCGCGCCGCCAGTGATCGCATACCGTGGCAGCGATTGGCGGAAGAGCAGTACATCACAACCCAATTGCGGCAGGGCTTCACCGAAGCTACTTCGTTGGCCCTTAATGTACGACTACCGCATGAGGCTGAATCACATCAAAATGAATTCGAATCATTCGATGACACTCGTTTTTCGATCGCCACCTTTGCCCGAACATATGGTGGATGGTTTGCCGCAGCAGCAGCAGTCCTCGCTTTGGCAATCAACCTTGCCTTACCCCTGCAGACTGTACCGAATGACAACAGCGCACTCGACCAAGGATCACTAGCTGCAGCGAATCCCAACAACCAATCAACGCAATCGCTGCCAGTCGTGTATACCCCTGATCAACATTATCAAGAGTACCTTGATGCTCCGCATGTCGTGCGCGAATTGCCACCCATGCTCATGCAGGCTCGCACTAACGAATCCGGCCAACGGGAGCTCATTTACATGCGGCGAATCGTAGAGCGCCAAGTCAGTACTGGACTCTTCGAATTGCGAAGAGATGAAAACAACAACCCAATCATGAGTTCACCCGTACAACCGCGAAGGAATGCTGATCGCGAGATCCAATAGGTTACAGATGATTGAGGGAATCGGCGATACCGGTTTGAATTGAGTATGCGACGCAGAGGTCATTTACAATGAATACGAATCTGAATGGTAAACAACAGTGGGCGGTGGCGACCCGACCATCGACTGGCTTGATTGTGATTGCCAGCGTGATGTTGATCGGAATGGGCGCGTCATTTGGATTTGGTGTAGGGTATCCTCAAAGTGATTCCCAATCTGAAACCAGCCAGACGACTTCAGATGGGCAGCACAAGACGGTGATCACACAGATTCAAGAATTCTCATCGCTGTCTTTCGATGATGACCTGAAGCCCGTTGTCCTTCGGCTGGAAAAAAGCGAAGGTGAAAACGGTGAAATCGTCGTTCGCATCAACGGCGAGCTTGTCCAAAGCAATGACTGGTTCGAACTTGAACAACGTGTGCTGGAGGCTTTTCCAGGCCAAGCCGTACAATTTCTTGGACGCAAGGACAGCGTCATTCGCTCAATGCCACGCACCATGATCGGTGTCATGATGCAACCAATTGAGGGTGCGATCGCTAGCCAATTGCAAATCGAACCTGGTTCAGCGGTCATTCTCGAACGCGTTATCGAAGGAATGCCCGGTTATGAATCCGGCCTTCGTCAACACGACGTAGTTTATCATTGTGATGGGTATGGCCCCCCGCTCACCCGGGCGATTTTTTCTGAAATCCTGTCTAAAGCAAACCCGGGCGATCCGCTCAATCTCCATGTCATACGAGGCGGTCAGCGAATTGAATTGGGCTTGGTCCTCAAGGAATATGACCCGGCCGTCATTCGCGATCACAGCCCAGCATCATTGGCTAATGCCACATTGTCTGATGTCGATCCAAGCGGAGCGGAATTGTTGGTCAACACTCCTTCTTTTAGTGAATTGGCCGGACTTTTTGAAACGCAAGGTTTCGGAGCTGCCAACAGCAATGAACTCCTCAGTATCGACGCTGACGGCAAGAAAACTATGTTCTTCGCACCCAATCTAAATCAGATGCAACTCGGTTCCGACACCTTCAGTCGCGTCGAATCGCAAAGCCAAGTGATGCACGCAGAAATACACCTCCTTCGTCAGCAAGTGGATCGCATGTCTCAGATGATTGAGTTGCTTTTGGTCGATCGCTTTGCGAATTCCCAATCGCAATCGAAATTCGATTTCAAGATCATTGAAGATCACGCTGAACATGGTTCTTTGGAGAAACCGTAACCCAGTTTTTTCCTATCGGCCCCGGGCTCTTCGAGTTCCGGCTGATCAACATAAAACAACCGTTAACCAATTGTACATTTAGGGTCTATGAAAGGATCAATCATGCGATTTTTGAAAGTTATTGGCAAGCTATCCATCGTCAGTTTGGGGGCAGCGGCAATGGCCGGTGCCGCATTAGGCCAAGAAGCGTCAAATCAGGAATGCGAAAAATCATCCGCAAAAAATAATGACTCATGCTGCGCCGCTACCGCAGAATGCGAAGAAGCCAAAGCAGCGTGTGCTAATACTTCCAAGGAATGTTCCCAGGACACAAAAAACGTGTTGATCGGCAACAATGGCCAAATCTGGTTCACCTCCGCCGAACCCAAAGCCGCCGCTGAACGGCAGCCCATTGCCATCCGTCGCAGTCTTACCCAACAGGCTCCGCAGCAGAGCCAGCAGTTGTTCCGAGTTAAGAAACGCGATGGTTCAAATGACGGACCTCATCAGGAAACGCGTATTCAGCTAAACATCAATGGAAAAGAATATGATGTCGATTCGATGGAAGAGGCTCATGAAATTCTGCAGAAGTTAGGTCACTCATTCGACTTTGATTTCAAAAACATGCACAAGGGAGATATCCAATTCGGAGGCGAGCACGGCCTTGATTTGAGTGGTACCCATGGCAATGTGTTCAAATGGGAACACGACGATGATGATAAAGCCTTATTCGGTGAAGTCGAAGATCATCAGCGCGTCATGATTGGCATCCATATGGATCAAGTTGAACCCGCCATTCGCCAATATCTTGACCTCCCCGGCGAAGAAGGCGTTCTCATTACAGCGGTTGTGCCAGATACCCCCGCTGCATGGGCAGGTCTGAAAGGCGATGACATCATTATTGGTGTCGGTTTCGATGGCCACAACGATGCGTGTACCTTCGACTCTTTGCGTGAAACCATGGAAGACCTCGAACCCGGTGATTTTGTTCGCCTTGAGGTTATTCGACAAGGCAAACGAATCGTCAAAGAACTGGAAGTCGCACCGTGGAATGCTGAAGCTCTCGGCGTCTTCGAAATGGACAACGATGACAATGGATTTGAGTGGAACGACGAAGATGGTATGCGAGTCTTCGTAGAGCCCGGCGACGGTCAAGACATGCAGTTCTTCAACCTTGAAGGCATGGAAGGCTTTGAGAACATGCAGTTGCCCGAAGAAGCACTCAAACATCTGCGAGAGCTTGGTCTAGAAGGAATCGAATTCCACAAGCGCGATGGCGGTGACGATCCTCATCAAGAGATGAGGCGGATCGAAATACGACCGGGCGAAAATGGTGAATTCCATTTCAATCATGAAGGCATGGACGAAGAAGGCATGCACCGACTCATGGAGCAATTGCGAGATCGAATACAGCATCAAGGTGATCGCAACCATATGGAACATGATGGCGATCGACATGATCAAATGCACGAGCAATCCCACGATCGGCCCGCTCACCCCGAACGACGCGCTCGACCCGATGGCGATCCCATGCACGACATGATGCGTCGCATGGAAGAACAGATGCGGGAATTCGAAGAACGCATTCGCGACATGCACCGACAGCATCGAGAGTTACTTGAACAAATGGAGCGAACCCGCCGTGAGCTCCACGAAAAAGTCGATGCCTAATGGCGATTCAATGCAATGATGCAAATTAATAAAACGCTGGCGACCTGTTCGGGTTGCCAGCGTTTTTCTTATTAAAGTCGTGTGTTTGAAAAACCGGTTTGTTTCAACGAATTCACTTGCGTTCGATCAACGGGAATCCGCGTTTCAACAAACCGCGGTTGCTGCGCTCCACCCATACGAGCGGCTCCGGATCATCCTCCGTAACTTCGTAAATCGGATCCTCTACTACATCGTCTGCTTCGAGCCAATGTTCAGGCTCAATCTCGCACTGCTCCTGCTCTCCTGCTCTGATATGCGGGAGCATTCCAATAAAGATCAACAGAATCGCTCCGAGCATGGTCCACAATCGCATCGGACCTGATGCTAGTCGTCTGAGATAGGTATCAGTGGGCGGCTGATAGATTGGCCAATCAGGTTCAGCTAAGGTGCTTTCAATCCAATGATCGACCGAAGCATCCAACCCATCAGGGCTTTCTGCAACCATCGCGACCGGCTCAGATGTT
>PJEL010003658.1_pt1 | contig 13001 bp, 13 predicted proteins | sample 1853271 | NCBI WGS metagenome assembly PJEL01 (sample SAMN08108733, study PRJNA415343) | Invertebrate metagenome, whole genome shotgun sequencing project. | host: Globobulimina | place: Sweden: Gullmar Fjord | collected 2015-08 | reverse complement strand
AGCATCGAAGCATACATGCAATCAGCGTATAACATCCCTATGTTAACCGCCGAGAAAGAGAATGATCTCGCTACTCGCCTCTACAATGATAATGATTTACAAGCGGCGCAAGAATTAATTATGTCGCATCTACGTTTTGTTATTCATGTTGCTAAAGGTTATGGTGGTTATGGTTTACCTCATGCTGATTTAGTACAAGAAGGCAATGTTGGTTTGATGAAAGCTGTTAAACGTTTTAATCCTGAAGTGGGTGTTCGTTTAGTGTCATTTGCTGTGCATTGGATCAAAGCTGAAATTCATGAGTATGTGCTTAAAAACTGGCGCATTGTTAAAGTCGCTACTACTAAAGCGCAACGTAAATTATTTTTCAATCTACGTAAAAACAAAAAACGTTTAGGTTGGTTTAGCACTGAAGAGGTTAATACGGTAGCAGAAAGCCTTGGCGTGACCACTAAAGATGTCATGGAAATGGAATCTCGTATGAGTAGCCATGACCAAGCGTTTGAACTATCAAAAGATGATGATGATAATATTGGCGCCGGTAGCTTTTCTCCTGCACAGTATCTTGAAGACAAACAATCAGACCTAGCGGTTGAAGTTGAAAATGATAATTGGGATAACCATGCCAATCAAAAATTATCAACAGCATTAGTATCGCTTGATGAGCGTAGCCAAGATATTATTAAAACACGCTGGTTAACAGAAGATAAGACCACGCTGCAGGAGCTGGCAAATAAATACCAGATATCAGCAGAGCGTGTAAGGCAGTTAGAAAAAAATGCCTTATCTAAACTGAAAAATACCATGGTATTTGATTAACACGCGTTAATCGTAAATAACCCTTTAAAAGAAACCGACTGATTGTCGGTTTTTTTATGTCTGCGTTTTAGGAAACTCTATCATTAAACGTATTTATAAGAGTGCTTACCTCAAGAGGTAAGCTAAAAAACAACCACTCAGATCACAGCTAGTCACAATTCCAAGCTAAATAATCACTTCTTCGTTGCAGCTTTAACTAAGTTACAACACTTGAGAACGAACTTCTGCAAATAAATCCAGCAGTATGATTGGCATCGGTATATTCCGTTTCCAATAAACTAACGATAAAAAGGTAGAAGTAATGAGCCTAAGAACAGCCAGAAAGAATATTGTAAACCGTGCAGTGATGATTGCCCTTGCCGCAACATCATTCACCTCAGTACAAGCATTTGCCGAAGAAGGCGCAGAAGAAGTTGAACGCATTGCCGTAACAGGTTCACGTATTAACAGAACTGATGTTGAAACAGCTAGCCCAGTAACAGTGATTTCTTCAGACTTTATCACTAAAAGTGGCTTTACCTCGGTAGAAGAAATTTTATCAATGCAACCAGCAGCATCAGGCATGAGCTTAGGTTCAACGTCTAACAATGGCTCAGGTGGCTCAGCAACTGTTAACTTACGTGGTATGGGAACTCAACGTACGTTAGTATTATTAAATGGTCGCCGTATGGTTGCTTCAGGTACTGGTGCTGACTCTTCAGTCGATTTAAATACTATTCCTGTTTCAATGATTCAAACTATTGAGATCTTAAAAGATGGTGCTTCAGCGGTATATGGCTCAGATGCTATTGCTGGTGTTGTTAACATCATCACCAAAAAAGACTATGAAGGCACAGAAATCACAGCTGATGGTAGCATTACCGACAAAGGTGATGGCGAAAGCGGCGGTTTTAGCATTTTACACGGCAGTGAATTTGCCGGTGGTAATATAGTACTTGGTGCACAATATTCAAACCGTGGTGAAATCATCCAATCGGATCGTGATTTTGTACCACCAGGTGAATCTTCGTTTGTTCCTGGCGGCTCTTTAGGTGGTATGGTTCCAGATGGTGAGGGTGGCTTTGTGCCACGCGAGGAATCTTATGATTATACTGATGACAGTTACGCACAAACACCAAACGAGTTATTAAGTTTATTTGGTAGCTTTAATAGTGAAATTGCTGATGATACTGAATTAAGTATCGATCTTATGTACACGCGCCGTGAGTCAAATCAACAAATGGCACCACAACCAGCAAATCTAGATTTAGATACTGACCAGTTAGATGATAAATATACCGATCAATTCAAAGATGAAGATGGCAACACGCCAGACAGTCTAAACTATAGACGCCGTATGACTGATGCAGGTCCACGTATATATGGTCAAGAAACCGATACTTACCGTGCTTCTGTTGGTCTAACGGGCTATTTAAGCAATGATTCACAGTGGGACATGTCGGCAACTTATGGCCGTAATGATTCAAAAGACAGTGTTGGTAACTCAATCCATGCTGGTAACATGGAGCAAAGCATCTACGACCATCAAGATGATTGGTTCAGTGGCGACCCTATGGATAGTGACTTCTTAGCTAGTGAAGGCATCATGTACACTGAGCAAAATGAAGGTGGTAATGAGCAATTTACTTTAGCTGCTGGTTTCAGTGGTATTAATGAATCTGATATTGGTTATGCTATAGGTGTTGAAAGCCGTTTTGAAAGTGGCTATTACACGCCAGACTTAATTACTCAAGCAGGTGAAAGTACAGCTGCACAGCAAGATCCAACCGAAGGTAACTACTCTGTACAATCACTTTACGGTGAGCTATCAGTACCAGTAACGGATTCTTTTACAGTCGAAGCAGCGACTCGTTATGACAACTACTCAACTTTTGGTGGCGCAGCCACTTGGAAGTTAGGTGCTACTTACAGTATCACTGATGGTCTAATGTTTAGAGCAGTTGCGGCAACTGGTTTTAGAGCGCCAAGTGTAAGTGAATTATACAGCGGTAACTCCGGTTCTTTTGATTACTTAACTGACCCTTGGGGCAACGAACTAGATGCCCAAATTAAGGTGAACTATATCGGTGACCCAGATTTACAACCGGAAGAGAGTGAATCATTTACTGCTGGTGTTGTGTGGGAGATCACAGAAGGTCTTTCAACAACTATGGATTACTGGTCGTTCGATATTACCAACGCAATTAGCCGTGTAAACGTGCAAAACGAAATGTATAAGTGTGCAGACGGCAATCTTGTTGCCTGTGATACTATTAATATTACGCCAGATGGTGATTTGTCAGAAATGACATCTACGCTTACGAACATTGGTCAACAAAATACTTCAGGTATTGATTGGAATATTAGTTACGCTGCAGACATCTATAGAGTAACACTTGATACAACCTACTTACTTGATTTTGAAGAAGATGGTATCAGTTATGAAGGTACTATCGATGGCAACATGGGTGGGTACTCACAGTTGAAATCTAATTTAACGGTTAGTGCTGATTTAACTGAAGATTTAAACCTGCTTTACACGGCTAACTATATTCAAGGTATGGAAGGTGAGGGTTACACTACTGATGATGTGATTTATCACAATGTATCTGCGGCTTATCATATCAATGACTCGTGGCAGGTAACGGGTGGTATTAAAAACTTACTTGATACAGAACCAGAAGAAGTTCCAGATGGTAATGATATGAATACAGTACCAAACATCTATGATGTTGTTGGTCGTACATTCTTTATCAATACTTCATATAAATTCTAATCATTTGTTAAAAACTTTCTTAGAAAGTAATTAGCAAGATTAAAATCAAAAAGGCGCCTAATCGGCGCCTTTTTTTATGCTTGCATTGGTAACCACAATAAAAATGTTGTCTTAGCTCATCATTTGCCAATTCATTTACTGCTTTTGCTCGTTTCTAAAAGCGATTTGGGTATATAATGTTTGCATTGAAATTTAAGCTAACAGTTAAGTTAGTCACATAGCATTAAATAGCAGGAGTTGATTTATTATGGGTGGTATCGGAATTTGGCAACTAGTAATTATTGCCGTGATCGTAGTGTTGTTATTTGGTACTAAAAAATTACGTAACTTAGGTGGTGATTTAGGCTCAGCTGTTAAAGGCTTTAAAAGTGCAATAGGTGAAGAAAAGGGTGCTCAAGATGAAAAAAACAGTGCTGAAAAAACTTCTGACACTTTAGCTGATAATTCAACTACCTCTGCTGACGACGTTAACAAAACATCAAGTAAAACTAAAGAAACCGATCAGGTCTAATTTATGTTTGATGTTGGCTTTTGGGAATTAATCCTCATTGCAATTATGGGCTTAGTTATTTTAGGTCCAGAGCGATTGCCTGTAGCAATACGTACTATTCGTGGCTGGATTACTGGTGCACGTAAGTTCAGTGATACGGTAAAAACCGAATTAACAGAAGAGCTACGTATTCATGAGTTGCATGCTAATTTAAAAAAGGCAGAGCAAAGCGATTTACAGAATTTAAGCCCAGAGGTTGCAGAGTCGTTGAAGACACTGCAAGAAGCGGCAGCTTCAGTCACAGAACCCTTCAAAAAAGTTGATACACAAGCAATGGACTCAATGATTTCGTCTTCATTAGCCGCATCGGAAAATGTGAAGTCAGGAATATCTGATCTTGAACAATCAGCAAGTGAGCTATCAGCAAGTGGAAAGTCAGCTGAGCCATTAATTTCAGCTTCAGAGCAAGCAGTGAGTCCTGCTCCAGAGCTACAAAGCTCTGTAGATAAAGTGAGTGATAAACCCCAGCCATGAGTCCATCTCCAGCACCCAGTGTTACCTTATTCGACCATTTATTAGAGTTACGTAATCGATTGTTACGCTCAGTGTTAGGTGTGATGATTGTATTTTGTTGTTTGGTTTATTTTGCTCAAGATATATACCAATATGTCGCACAGCCCTTATTAGCTACTATGCCTGAAGGCTCACAAATGATAGCAACCGATGTTGCTTCGCCATTTTTTGCCCCATTCAAGTTAACCTTAGTATTATCATTATTTATTGCCATGCCTTTTGTTTTGTTTCAAGTATGGTCGTTTGTTGCCCCTGGTTTATACAGTAATGAAAAGCGTTTGATCGCTCCGTTAATGCTTGGTTCTACGCTACTTTTTTATAGCGGCATTGCCTTTGCCTATTTCATTGTTTTTCCAGTGGTGTTTGCTTTTTTCACCTCGGTAGCTCCTGAGGGCGTTGTCATAGCAACGGATATCAGCAGTTACCTTGATTTCATTTTAAAGTTATTTTTTGCCTTTGGTGCTGCATTTGAAATACCTATCGCCATAATTTTAATGTGTTGGACCGGTATGACGACACCAGATAGTTTACGTGAAAAGCGTCCCTATGTAGTTGTCGGCGCTTTTGTTGTAGGTATGTTACTAACACCACCTGATATTATTTCGCAAAGTATGCTTGCTATACCCATGCTTATTTTGTTTGAGGTAGGTGTTATTATTGCTTCTCTTTATCATAAAGAAGATGAAGATGAGTCAATTGATATAAAGGAAAGTGAATAATGAATAATATTAAAATGGTCGCGCTTTGCTCTGTAGTGAGTTGTTTATTATTACCTCAAGCTGTCTCAGCTAAAGAGACATCTCTAACAGAAAAAATTCAATTCTGTAGTGAAATAAATAAAGATAAAAAAAGGCTTAGCTGTTTTGATCAGCTAAGTAAGAAGCAACCTGAAGTAGCAAAAGTAGGGTTGACGACTCAAGAAGTTGATTCCTTTGCAAAAGAGCACGTGAAAAAGACAGAAGAAGAGCTTGCCAAAGAAATAAATTCAATCTCTTTAACAATTAGCAAAGTAAGCAAAACACTTCGAGGTGAGTTGAAAATTACCTTTAGCAATGGCCAAAAGTGGCAGCAAAAAGACAGCATAAGAATGAAACTTAAAATAGGAGAGAAAGTTTCACTTCATAAAGGAGCGTTCGGTTCAGTCTATTTACAAAAAGAAAGTGGCAACAAACGCATTAAAGTGAAAAGGCTTAAATAGAGAAAAATTATTTTGAATAATGAGAGCTTGATAGATATTGGTGTCAACTTAACCAATAAGCGTTTTGATAAAGATCGCGAAGAGGTTATTCGCCGCGCCTACACGACGAACCTTAGTGCTTTATTGATAACCGGAACAAGCGTTGAAGAGAGCCAAAAAGCATTAGCGCTGTGCCAGGAATATAAAGCATCCTTCCCTGAATATTTGTATTGCACCGCTGGTGTTCACCCCCACGATGCTGACCATGTCAGTACTGACTACCTCTACCAACTCACGCAATTAGCGAAGCATAGCCAAGTCAAAGCGATTGGTGAGTGTGGCTTGGATTTTAATCGCAACTTTTCAGCACCTGCTCAACAGAAAAAAGTGTTTAGTGAACAAGTTGCGTTAGCGGCTGAATTGCAAATGCCACTATTTTTACATCAACGTGATGCTTTTGAACCTTGGTTTGCTACCTTGAAACCCTATTTAGACAAGATACCAGCTATGGTTTCCCATTGCTTTACTGGTACTAAATCTGAGCTAGAGCAGTGCTTAGCGGCGGACATGTTTATTGGCATAACAGGTTGGCTTTGTGATGAACGTCGTGGTCAAGACTTACGAGATATTGTTAGTTTAATTCCATTAGATAGATTGCTAATTGAAACAGATGCGCCATATTTAACTCCTAGAACAATTAGGCCAAAGCCCAAGAGTAGCCGCAATGAACCGAGTTATTTACCCTTTATTGTTACAGAAATTGCAAGCATTACAGGTCTTGACCCAAAAGAGATTGCTTGGCAGACTAGCAGTAATGCTGAAAAAGTGTTTGATTTTACAATAACCAAAAAAGAATAATGCTACATGAAGTCACCTGTTATAGCTAAAGCCGTGGGTTATGCATCTTTGCTGATGACTTACACCCCTGCGACTATGGCAATGACAGAGGAAAGTTCAGAACACTTATGCTTGGGGACTGGTTTTTTATTAGGCTGCTTAATCACAGCTTTGATCTGCCTGTATTTAAATCGACATCATCGAATTAAATATCAAAAAATGTCACTGAAACTAAAGCAATGTCAAAGCCATACAGAACTTGCTGAGCAAGCACTGAAGACTTTAGCTAAAGAGCAAGAAGATAGCCAAGACTTATTAGAAGAAAGGGTGCAAGAGCGTACACTTGAACTCAATATCGCCTTACAAGAACTAGAAAGTGCTAACCAAGAACTTGAACGAAAAAATGTATTAGACGAACTAACTGGCTTACATAACCGTCGTTTTTATGATCAAAAAATACTCGCTGAATATCGTCGTAGCCGACGTAATTTAACCGCACTAAGTTTAGTACTGATTGATATTGACCACTTTAAATTAGTCAATGACACTCATGGTCATTTAGCTGGTGACCAATGCCTTATTTGGCTGGCAAAACATATTAAACAAAGCTTAAAGCGTAGTGCAGATAAAGCCTTTCGTTATGGTGGTGAGGAGTTTTGTTTAATTCTCCCTAATACTGATGCTGAAGGTGCATTGTTGCTCGCAGAGCAACTTCGTTTATTGATTAGTGAAGTTGCCTTTAGCTTCCAAGGAACAGAAATAGCGCTAACGGTTAGTTGTGGTATTTGCACTTATCAGCAGCAAGTTGATATTGGGCCAGAGCAAATATTTTCTGGTGCAGATAAAGCGTTATATCAAGCTAAGCACGATGGCCGTAATCAAACAAAACAATATACTTTTATTGAATAATACCTTTATCGGGTAATACTTTCACCGAATAATTTTAGGAATTCTTATGAACCACAGTGGCAATACACCTTTTGGCCAATTCCCCGCTCGCCGTATGCGTCGTATGCGTGTTGATGATCATACTCGTCGCTTAATGGCTGAATCACAGTTAACAGTAAATGATTTAATTTACCCTGTGTTTGTACTTGAAGGCGAAAACCAGCGTGAAGCAATTGCTTCAATGCCAGGTGTTGAGCGTAAGAGTATTGATTTATTGTTGGAAGAGGCACAAGAGTTAGTCGATCTAGGCATTCCTGCTATTGCCATTTTTCCGGTAACACCAAGTGATAAAAAATCATTGATGGCTGAAGAAGCATATAATCCAGAGGGGTTGGCTCAGCGTACTGTTCGTGCACTTAAAGCTAAATTTCCTCAACTAGCAGTGATTACTGATGTTGCCTTAGACCCGTTTACAACGCACGGACAAGACGGCATTTTAAGTGAACATGAAGACAATAAGGCCGGCTCAACAGGCTATGTTTTAAATGATGTAACTAAAGCTATCTTAGTCAAGCAGGCATTATCACATGCAGAGGCGGGTGCTGATATTGTTGCACCATCTGATATGATGGATGGTCGTGTTGGCGCGATAAGAGAAAATTTAGAAGAAAATGGTTTTGTTAATACCAAGATTTTAGCGTATTCAGCTAAGTATGCTTCTAATTATTATGGTCCTTTCCGTGACGCAGTCGGCTCGGCAGGTAATATTAAAGGCGGTAACAAACATACTTACCAAATGGACCCTGCCAATAGCAATGAGGCTTTGCATGAAGTAGCTCAAGATATTGCCGAAGGTGCAGATATGGTTATGGTGAAACCTGGCATGCCTTATTTAGATATTGTACGTCGAGTGAAAGATACCTTTCAGGTACCAACTTATGCTTATCAAGTTAGTGGCGAATATGCCATGCACATGGCAGCGATTCAAAATGGTTGGTTAGCGGAAAAGCCTTGTGTAATGGAAGGTTTACTCGCCTTTAAACGCGCTGGTGCTGATGGTATTTTAACGTACTTTGCTAAACAAGTAGCACGTTGGTTAAAAGAAGATGCTGCACTGTAGCGTTTGTTAGCATAACTGAAAACAGAAGAAGCGCGACTGATTCGCGCTTTTTTATTGGTTCATTTTTAACTTCAGCAATGAGTATTATAACTTCTTAGCAGTCAGTACTTTTTGGCATGAAGCCCTCGTCATTAATTTAGCAAGATATTGTTTAATCTTGGGATAATCACCTATCAAGTTATAGCCAGCAGGTAAACATGATATATAGTGCAATATGGGTGTTAATAATGCGTCAGCTATGGTGAATTGTTCAGCTGTTAAGCTATTAACCTCATCCAGCATTTCTTCAATCATGGCTAGAGTAGCGGTGGCTTTAGGTTGTACCTTATTAACAATATCAAAGCGAACACTCTTATTTTCTCCTTTCGGAAAAGCAAACTCCAACAAATATTCTCGCACCAATACTTTATCGATATCAATAGAGATGAGTGCACATAGGGCATCATGATGAGCATATTCCAAACTATTACTCGGCTGTAATCTTCTATCCGAATCTAGGTAACGACAAATACTGGCGCTTTCTGGCAGAGTGAATATATCTGCTTGCGGCTTGTTTTCAATCAAAACCGGTATTTTACCAAAGGGATGCCACTTCAAATGTTGCTCACCCTTAAAAGGAATATCCTTACCTGCCACTTCAAAACCAACAGTGTAAGGAATGTTTTTCTCTTCGCATATCAGCATTACTGTGCGGACAAAATTTGAAAAACTAGGTCCATAAATATGAGTTGCTTCCGTTGTCATTATATTCTCCTGTTAACTAAAGTGTCCTTAATGTAGCGCCAATGACAATATGTTCAAGAACATATTTTAAAAATATGAAATACTAGGTGCTTGAAAGTGATTCATTGGAGCGGATAATGGCATGGCAAAACACCCATAAAGAGCAATCGAAAGATAGAATATTACAAAGTGCAGCGATGCTTTTTACTCATCATGGTTTTGAGCAGATTTCGATTAATCAAGTGATGAAAAAAGCAGAATTAACGAGAGGGGCTTTTTATAGTCACTTTAGTTCCAAAAGTGACTTATACGCACAGGCAATAACTAAAGCATCACAAGTTGCATATCAACGAAAGCCTACGAATTGTCCACAGAGTATGGAAGACTTTGCTCAGTACTATTTAAGCAGTCAACATAGAGATAACAATAATGAGCAGGCTTGTCCATTAGCCTTTTTGGTATCAGATATCAGTCAGCAAGATGCACAAGTCAAGGCCACTTATACCAAGACTCTACAAGCCTTTATACAACAAGCTCAAGCGTTAACGGGAAGCCGTGAAAAAGCATTACAAAGCGCAGTACTGATGATTGGAGGGCTTGCTCTATCTAGGGCGCTAGACGATAAAGACTTTAGTAATGAGCTGCTTTCAGCATGTAAAAAGGGTGTATCTTCATTAACTTCACAATCAAGCAGCGAGGTGACAAATGTCAGCTGAATTAACTATCATACTGCTGAATTTGGCAATTATTATCATTGCTTATATTTCTGTTTATCCTAAGCTTGCGGGCAAAAATATTAATAAGGTAGCGCTATATGACTGCGTTGCGTCTGGTGTAGCTATTAGTATTGTGGCAAATAAGTATTGGGGATCCGGGGCTGAATTTGAATTTTTATTTATGCAACTAAACTGGTTTTGGTTCACCTTGCTTAGCTATAGCGTCATTGAAATTCCCATTGCTTTTTGGTATTTCAGGGAACTGTTGGAGAAGAGGGAGTAGGGTGTTTTAATGGAGTCGTTGTTATGTTTTAGATGATTGTTGCGTCAGGCACTAACTCAAATAACAAGCCTTCACGTAATGCACCACTAGATAGTTGTAATGTTTCTATTTTCAGGCAATTAAAAAGGGCTATTAATATACTCAAGCCACTCGCTAATACCGCTTTGCGATCTGATCTTAATCCAGGTATTTCAATGTTATCTATAGACTTACAGGCGATTAGGCGTTGCTGAACATCAAGCAGGAACTCAAGCGTTATAATAGGAGTCTGTTGACCATCGTTAAGTATTTCAACCATAGCTTGCATAGTGCCGGAGCTACCAACAGCGGATTGCCAACCAAGCTGAATAAATTCATCTTTAACGGTGTTAATAACAGTTTCTGCGGAGACAATGCAGCGATCAAAATTCTCTTGTTTGAGTAAACCATCAGCAAAATATTTACCAAGAAAACTGACACAACCAATATCTAGGCTGACTAGTTTTTTAGCTTCACAGTCTTCGCCTACGATAATTTCAGTACTTGCACCACCAATATCAATGACCAATCTCTTTGTCTGACCTTGACCAAGAATTTTAGTTGATGTGTGAGCAACTCCAGAATAGATAGTTTTAGCCTCTTGTTCACCACTTAATAATTTGATGTTTTTAGGCAAAATATCATTAGCCGCTTTGAAGAATATGTCATTATTCTTGGCTATACGTAATGCGGCTGTCGCGACAATAAGGATGTTTTTTACCGGAATAGTGGCAAGGTGCAGAGAGAAGAGCTTAAGGCAATCAAGGCCGCGCGAAATGGCTTCATCAGAGAGGTTATTATTTTTGTCTAATCCCGCAGCGAGACGTACTTTTTGTTTAACTTTATTAACGGTAGTTAAGGAAGAGCTTGTTTTGCTGGAGATTAAGTGAGTAATAAGTAAATGAAAGCTATTTGAGCCTAAATCAACCACAGCATAATGAGTATCATCATACTGTGGTATTGCTTGATTTTGGCTCACTAATTTACTCAATGTGCTGTCTATCCAATAACGTTAGCTGCGGTTACCATGGCTACTATTGCCATTACGGTTTCCAGATCTATTATGGCTAGGACGACCACCTTGTCTGTTACCACCAGATCTACCTGCATTTGATCTAGGACGACGTTGACGAGGTTTAGGTCTTGGTAGATCAGTCAATAAAGCATCATGATCATATTTAGTTACTGGTAGCTCATGCTCAATATAAGTTTCAATTTCAGGTAAATTGAAAACATATTGCTCACACGCTAAGCTGATAGCATGACCCGATTCGCCGGCACGGCCAGTACGGCCAATACGATGAACATAATCTTGACAATCGTCAGGCAAATCAAAGTTAAAGACATGTGTAACACTTGGGATATGTAAACCACGTGCTGCCACATCAGTTGCAACTAAGATATCTACAGTGCCAGCAGTAAACTGTTCTAATATTTTTAAACGTTTCTTCTGTGGAACATCACCAGTTAACAAACCAACACGTAGCTTATCAGCAACAAGGTGGTCATAAACTTTTTCACAAACATGTTTAGTATTGGCAAAAACAATAGCTTTTTCAGGCCAGTCTTCTTCAATCAATGTTTGCAGTAACGTCATTTTATCTTCGTTTGAAGGATAAAATAATTCTTCAGTAATACGGATGTTGGTTTTTTGGTCAGGTTCAACTTCAACACTGGTTGGTTCATTCATGTGATCAAAGGCAAGTTCTTTCACACGGAATGATAAGGTTGCTGAAAACAGCATGCTTAAACGTTCGGTTGCAGGAGGCATTTTATTAAACATATAACGTATATCTTTAATAAAACCTAAATCAAACATCCTATCCGCTTCATCAAGTACGATAACTTCAAGGTTGCTGATGTTGTAAACACCCTGCTTCATGTAATCGAGTAAACGACCACAAGTACCAATCAGTATATCAACACCAGCCTCTAGCTCTAGACGTTGACTTTCATAGCCTTCGCCCCCATATACAACACCAAGACGTAATCCTGTGCTTTTTGCCATCTCTTTAGCATCACGATGAATTTGAATAGCTAATTCACGTGTAGGTGCCATGATCAAGGCGCGAGGCTGATTATGAGTAGGCGCTTCTTTTTGAAGCAAGTGGTGAAAAGTGGCAGCTAAAAAGGCAATAGTTTTACCTTCACCTGTTTGTGCTTGGCCAGCAATGTCAGTGCCTTGCAAAAGAACAGGTAAAGATTTCGCCTGAATAGACGTACAATATTCGAAGCCCATGGCTTCTAATCCGGTCACTACTTGCGGAGCAAGATTGAGGTCAGCGAATTTAGTTTCTGTTAAGTGTGTTTTTTTCATGGCGCAAGCTTAACATTTTTGTTGACAAAATAGCTGCTTAATAATTAATTAATTAAACTTACTGCTTAAAAAATACCAATGTCTTACTAAAACGGTATTGGAAAAGCAGTGAATCACGGTATAATTACTACAAAGGCGTTTTCGCCATAACCAACGGAGAATATAATGAGTGATAAAATTGTTCAGCTAACTGATGACAGTTTTGAAGCAGATGTATTAAAAGCATCGGGTTTAGTATTAGTTGATTTTTGGGCTGAATGGTGTGGTCCATGTAAAATGATTGCC
>PJEL010003657.1_pt1 | contig 13002 bp, 13 predicted proteins | sample 1853271 | NCBI WGS metagenome assembly PJEL01 (sample SAMN08108733, study PRJNA415343) | Invertebrate metagenome, whole genome shotgun sequencing project. | host: Globobulimina | place: Sweden: Gullmar Fjord | collected 2015-08 | reverse complement strand
TCTTTGGGGTTTTCCGTGCAAGGCCCTAGATATAGTGGTGCGAGCATCGGCCAACTTGGGCGAAACGGTGATAACCTTCAAGGTCAAGGAAGATACGTTGGAATATATGGTCAACATTGAAGATGCCATAGCAACGACGCTTGATGACCTTAATTTTATTGTTGAAGCCCTCGACAAAACCACTATTGTGCCGTTTGACAAAATAGTTGGTAATATAGTCGAAGTGGTTATCAAGGGTGGTTAAAAAGGAATTGAAACAGGTCAAACCGCTTTCCTTAACTTGTTTAGACCAATCTTCGATTTCTTCAACCGCATCCTTTTTGCTCAAAGGTTTCTCAAATATCGCGGTCAAATCTTCACGCAGGTTGTAGGCTTTTTCCAAATCAGGGGAGTGAGCAAACAAACGCTCAAGCAGGTCTTTTTCAGCTGCATCCAGGTCTGCTTCTTTCTTTCTGAAAACCCACATATTCCCCTTGAGTTGTTTGTACTGCTCCTCAGACAGTTCTTTCTTGAGCCGTCTGAGTTCTTTTTTAGGCAACTTGTCCGCCGCATCTCGATACTTCTTGGCCACGTGATAGCGGTCAACTGTTATCCGAACCTTGTTCCCGAACACTTCCTCGACCGCAGCGATGTAATGCTTCCCCATGTCAAGACAGACGCTCTCAATTGTTTTGACCAAGCGTTTCGGAATGGAACGCAGAAACTTCTTGACCGTTTTCTTCTTTCGATTGGGCAATACAGCCAATATTTTCAGACTTCCGTCACTCAAACGCATCGTGATAATAGCTACATAATTTCGATGCCCCTTTTTGGCGGCAATTTCGTCTATCCCCAACTCATCCAAGCTCTCCAACTCTTCCCAATCTACCTTGGTTTGAATATTTCGCTCTACTATCCCTTCCCCCTCATCGTAGCCCAATCCCTCTTTGAGACTGACATCTTTGATAGTACTGTTAATCAACTGCAGCAATACGTACTCCTCATACGGTCGGGTATGGGGACTTTTGGCCTGATGCCACGACAACTGCTGCGTTGTGGTCACCTTTTTGTTCCCCTTTCGGCGGGCGCAGTGGGCACAATTGTACCGCTTCGGACGCATACGGATATAGGTCGGATGACCCAAAATTGAAAAGTGGCGCATTGTTATCCACTCAGCCTGTTGGTGAAAGTCCTCAATTTTTTTCCCACAATGCTGACACGTCGTTCCTTCTAACGTGCTTTCGACGGTGATAAAAATCTCGCCTTGGTCGTTGATTTCGGTCTCCAATACTCGTACGTCAGGCAAATCAAGGGGGATTGTGACCTTGGCTGAATTTGTTTCGGCTTTGTTTGCAAAACCAAAGTTAATGAGGCTCATTTTGTTCTCCTTTTTGGCGTGGGCCTCAATTTTACTCCCTTTTGGCTTATTTCGCCATACCACTACATCTTGTGGCTTGCACGGAATCTACCACAGAACCAGGCATTTTTAAGACTTCCGAAGTCTGAATATGCCCTCATTCTCTATTTAAGAAACACATATTGATACAATGGCCTTTATACCTGGCCCAAACCAAGATCATCGCCCGCTTTTCGATGCTGTAAAACGCGGCGAAGTCGTTGTAATTATGTGTGAACTTTGAAGTCAGCAGGAGTTATCTTAAATTCCTGTTTTGAAAACGGAAAACGAACTGTGGTCTATAGCAGTTATTTTGGAGTCTTTTATTCGCTTGATTTAAAGTTGAGACTATAATACCCTATTGCTGGTAATTCAATTCAAAATAAGGAGTAAGAAAGATGAGAAATGAAAGACTACATCTACTGATTGTGCTGTTATTGGCCGGGGTGCTGTTCGCTGCATGTACAACACAGGTTGATTGTAGTAAAGTGGGCTCCCGAGCCGCTCTGAGCGGGTGTAATCTAAAAGGAGCCGACCTGTCAGGAGCCAAACTGTCAGGAGCCGACCTGTCAGGAGCCAAACTGTCAGGAACCGACCTGAGAAAAGCCATCCTGAGTGAAGCCGACCTGAGTGAAGCCGACCTGAGCGGAGCCAACCTAACAGAAGTCATATACACCAATGACACAATATGGCCGGAAGGTTTTGACCCCGAAGAACGTGGAGCGGTAAAGGAATAAAACTCATCCCCCGCTCTGGTGAGAAACCCAAGCGTATAACATTAGCGAACTGTGTATCGCACGAAACTATGTATCACAAGCTTCTGATTTAGTACCTTAAATCAGCTCAAATAGGTCTCTTGTAAAAGACTGAGCTAAGCTCAGGAAAGCGTTTCCACTTGGAGAAGCGGCTTTCTTCTCCAAGATGCCAGTTTGAGCACATAAGGGCAAAAGATGCTGGCCTCTCATCCCAAGCCCACTGTGTGGGGCAGCCCACTGTGTGGGGCACTGAAGCCTAATGGGTTTTTCCGGCTTCTCCAATAAAGTTTAATTTGTTCGTTTTGGTAATTGACAAATAGAAAATTTAATATACAATTATGTTTCACTTTTCATAGGCCCCGTTATAAAAGTGAAGCATATTCAATGTTGTTGGGAATGATTTCATTTTATTTAATTCAATCTAGCTTTAATCTTATCAAAGGAGATATGTAATTATGAGTGACCAATATAAATATATGCTGACAGAAGAGGATATACCCAAAACCTGGTATAATATTAATCCTGATATGCCGATTAACCCGGCTGAAACAGCTTGGAACGCAGTTCTCCATCCGGGAACCAAAGAGCCTGTTACCCCGGATTTTCTATCAGTCCTCTTTCCGATGCGTTTTATCGGCGAGGCCATGAGTATGGAGCGTCGGGTTGAAATTCCGGAACCTGTGCGTGATGTTTACAAACTATGGCGGCCTACCCCCCTTTTCCGGGCTAGACGTTTAGAAAAGGTATTGGATACGCCAGCCCATATCTATTACAAATATGAAGGTGTCTCCCCGGTTGGTTCCCACAAACCCAACACGGCTGTAGCCCAAGCCTTTTATGCTAAAGAAGAAAATGTGGCTGGTTTTACAACCGAAACCGGGGCCGGGCAATGGGGTAGTGCGCTTTCAATGGCCTGCAATTTTTTTGATTTAGAGTGTCACGTTTATATGGTCAGGATTTCATACAAGCAAAAACCATACCGGCGGGTCCTGATTGAAAGTTATGGAGCCTCGGTTACGCCCAGCCCCTCAGATAAAACTCAATATGGACGTAAAGTACTGGCCGAAGACCCTGATACACCCGGCTCTCTGGGTATCGCCATTTCGGAAGCAGTAGAGGCAGCCGTGGCTTCTGAAGGCAAATATAAATACTCGCTTGGCTCAGTTTTAGGGCCAGTGTTGATGCACCAAACTGTTATTGGTCTGGAAACCCTCAAACAGATGGAGATGGCTGGTGAATATCCGGATATTGTGATTGGTTGCGCGGGTGGTGGCAGTAACTTTGCCGGATTAGCCTTCCCCTTCTTACATCAGAACTTCACAGCGGGCAAAAACACCCGCATCGTCGCTACTGAGCCAACCGCTTGCCCGACCCTAACTCGAGGGACTTACACCTTTGATTACGGCGATACGGCGGCAACGGCCCCTGTGGTTAAGATGCACACCCTGGGTCATACCTTTATTCCCCCTGGCATCCACGCCGGCGGCTTACGTTACCACGGTATGGCTCCCCATATCAGCGCTTTGGTAGACAATGGTGATATTGAGGCCGTAGCTGTTCATCAAATCCCAACCTTTGAAGCAGCCATACAGTTTGCCCGGGCCGAAGGCATTATCCCGGCTCCTGAATCAGCCCACGCCATCAGAACAACTATTGATGAAGCCCTGAAATGCAAAGAAGAAGGCCGTAGCAAAGTGATTGTCTTTAACCTTTCGGGACATGGTCACTTTGACCTGGGGGCTTATGATAGTTATTTCCAGGGCAATTTGCAAGATTATGAATATCCTGAAGACAAGGTTAAAGAAGCTATGACCCATCTTCCTGAAGTAACTTTAGGCTAAAGCATAACGGGTATGAAACATCGGCCTATACAAACCCAATTTCTGGTCTTTACCCTATTTGGTGATTATATTTTACCACGCGGGGGAACAATTTGGACCAGCGACCTGCTTTATTTATTAGAACTGTTGGGGGTTAGTGAACGTGCCGCTCGTTCTGTATTATCCCGTATGACCCGTAAAGGGTGGTTGATGGCCCACAAAGAGGGGCGGCGGAGTCAATATTCGCTTACGGCCCAGGGCTGGAGATTATTAGAAGAGGGGGGGCAACGAATTTTTGAGCCTCCCCTCACCGATTGGGATGGTTTGTGGCATCTTGTAATCTACTCAATACCAGAGACAAAACAGCGCTTACGTCAAACTCTGCGCCAACGCCTAATTTGGTTAGGCTTTGGGCGCTTGGCTCTGGCAACCTGGATATCCCCGCACAACCGTACCGTAGAGTTGAAAAATATCTTCAATGTCCTGGCCATAGAGAATTATGTCGAACTATTTTCGGGTATGCGTCGGGAGATTGGCGAAACCCAAACCCTTATCCAGAATAGTTGGGATTTACCCCAACTTGGGGCCGAATATCAAGATTTTATTGTCAAATACCAATCACAGTATGAAAACGCTAAAACAGAAAAAAATGATATGCTAAATCTATCTTCAGAAGCCTGTTTTGTGCGTCGCTTTTGGTTAACTTATGACTTTCAACCCTTTCCTTTAAAAGACCCTAATTTACCGACAGTCTTGTTAACCCCGGATTGGATAGGCTTTAGAGCACGCCAACTTTTTGATAATTATCGTCAACTGTTAAGCAGTGAGGCCAATCACTTTATAGATAAAGTTGTTAAAGGAGAAAAAGTTTTAGGCATTTCCTGAAAAATACTCATCCCAAAACCAGTTCTAACAATCAAACATCTTAAACCCAGAACATTGTTTGCGAAAATGAGGCAGTGGTGTTTTGTTTTATAAAAAACAGCAAAAGGTATTTTTCGATTAATTGCCATAGGGTTAGGCTTGAAGCTATAGTTGCTTACAAGTTTTGGGACGATTTAAAAAGTAGGAAAAACCTTAACAGACTATGGATGATTTAAAATATTTACGGCCTACCCAATTTATTGATAGTGATTCACCCAGCGTAATAAAATTCGCCCAATCGACTATTGAAGGGGCACAAACAGATATTGAAAAGGCTATAAAACTTTATTATGCGGTTAGAGACCCCATCCGTTACAGCCCTTACGGTATTGTTCTTGACCCGGACGCTTATAAGGCCAGTTGGGTATTAGAAAAAAAGGTGGGCTTTTGTATCCCCAAAGCCATCCTGCTGGCTGCGGCTGCCAGAGTGGTTAATATTCCCAGTCGGCTTGGTTATGCTGATGTACGTAATCATCTGGCCTCAGACCGCCTCATAGCCTTGATGCAAACCGATGAATTTGCCTTCCACGGCTACACAGAACTGTATCTTGAGGGCAAGTGGGTCAAAGCCACGCCAGCCTTTAACCTCGGGCTTTGCCAACGATTTGGGGTTAAACCCCTGAAGTTTGATGGTAAGGTTGATTCCATTATGCACCCTTATGATGTGGCAGGTAACAAACACATGGAATATATTCGGGATCACGGGCAATTTGCCGACTTTCCTATTGCTAAAATGATAGCCAGCTTTGAGCGGGCTTACCCTCACCTTTTTGGAGAAAGTGGCCCGGGTTGGCCGCTTAAGGGTAACTTAGTTCAAGAAATATCTGAAACAATGACCAATTAATAATAAATAATCAGCGTAACTACTCAGCTTATAAAGAAAGGATAATGATGTTACTCTCAGAAAAAATAGCCCTTATTACGGGAGCAGGTAATGGTATCGGGCAAGCAACAGCCCTTCGTTTTGCTCGTGAGGGGGCAAAACTCCTTATTTCCGATATGGATGAAGCTGGCCTGGAAGATACCCAGCAAAAAATCAGCGAAGTTGGCGGCGAAGCGGTCAAAGTGGTCGGTAATGTTACTGACCGGGCTAATGTTCAGCTTATGGTTGATACAGCTTTGGAACAGTTTGGTCGCTTGGATATTCTCATCAATAACGCGGGCATCACCCGTGATGGCCTGACCACCCGCATCAAAGAAGATGAGATAAAAATGATGAGCGATGACAAGTGGGACGCAGTGTTGAATGTCAACCTAAAAGGCACCTGGCTCTGTTCACAAATTGCCGCCGTGCCGATGATTAAACAAAAATCGGGCCGCATTGTTAATACAGCCTCAGTAGCCGCTCTGGGCAATATAGGGCAGGCCAATTATGCGGCCTCAAAAGCGGGGGTTATCGCTTTAACCAAAACCCTGGCCCTAGAGTGGGCACGATATAATATTGGGGTTAACTGCATTGCACCGGGTGGGGTAAAAACACGCATGACTGAGGCCATTCCGGAGAAAGTTATGGCTGGTTTATTACAACAAATCCCGTATCGGCGCATGGCTGAGCCGGACGAAATTGCCAGCGTACATACCTTTTTATGCAGTGATATGGCTTCATACATTACCGGACAGGCTATTTTTATTGATGGTGGTCTAACTATATAAAGCTCAAACCTGACAGGTTTTTGAAGGTAATTTTTTGACTAAATTCCTCCATAATTGCTACAACTATGGCAAACTATGCGTTACTGTGAAACCTGTCGAGTCTTAAGTTTACAGATATGAGGAGTAAACAAACAATGACTTTACAAAAATCTTATATTCCTTATGGGGGCTATTGGTGTACCCCCTTTGTTAAGTGGCAGGGCAATTTTGCCAACCTTCATTCGCTCACCTTTGCTGCTGAAGTGGCACAACGGGCTATGGAGGAACGAAACATTGCCCCGGAAATATTTACCAATCTTTACTTTGGGACAACCGTTCCGTCTAAGAACTCCTTTTATGGCGCGCCCTGGCTGGCCGGACTCATTGGAGCCGAAGGTATCACTGGCCCTATCTTTTCACAGGCGTGTGCCACCTCGGCCCGGGTTATTGGTAGTGCGGCTTATGCTGTTGAAAGTGAAGATGACAGCAACCCGGCTATTTTGTGCGTTACGGCTGACCGCACCTCAAACGGGCCGCATTTGCTGTACCCCAACCCCCTGAGTCCTGGTGGTCGGGGTGAGGCTGAAGATTGGGTCTGGGATAACTTTACCCGCGATCCTTTTGCCTACAACAGTATGCTAGAAACCGCTGAAAATGTAGCCCAAGAGGCAGGCGTTTCTACCGCCGAGCAGCATGAGGTAGCGGTGATGCGCTATAGCCAATATCAACAAGCTCTGGACGATGATGCTGCTTTCCACAAACGTTATATGGTGACACCCATCGAGGTCAAACCCAATAAACGCAAAGTGGTGGCTACCGTCACCGATGATGAGGGGGTCTTCCCCACCACAGCAGATGGTCTGGCCCGTCTCAAACCTGTGATGCCAAACGGCAGCGTCACTTTTGGTGGGCAAACCTATCCGGCTGATGGCAATGCAGCTTTAATTGTCACCACCCGTACCCAAGCCCAACAACTGAGTCAAAAGCCTGATATTGAAATTCAACTGCTGGCCTTTGCCGAAGGTCGAGCAGCCAAAGGTTATATGCCCAAAGCCAACGCTCCGGCTGTGCATCGGGTTTTGGAACGGGCGGGGGTCGCTTTGAGCGATATTAAAGCTATCAAAACCCACAACCCCTTTGCTGTCAATGACTGTTATCTTAACCGTGAGTTGGGCATTCCGCTGGAAGGGATGAACAACTATGGCTGCTCGCTGGTTTGGGGACATCCTCAAGGGCCAACCGGGATGCGCTTAATCATCGAGTTAATTGAAGAGCTGGTGTTGTTAGGTGGAGGGTATGGTCTATTTACGGGCTGTGCTGCTGGTGACACGGCTGCTGCTATCGTATTAGAAGTACGCTCAGTGTAAATTTCTGCTATGTAAGGAGTCCAAAGTGTACTTTGGACTCCTTCATAACAACGTATGGTCACTTACGACCATAGCAACTATTTTCATAGGAATGAAAATCAATGGAAACATTACTTGAATTTGAACACATGCAACTTGAAAAAGAGGGCAAGCTGGCCTGGGTGACATTTAGGCGAGAGCGATACCTTAACGCTATGAACAATGCGGCCACGGTTCAGCTTAAACGGATAGCAATGGCACTACGCGAAGACCCTGACGTACGGGTGGTAGTCATCAGGGGAAAAGGTCGGGCCTTTTCCACAGGTATTGACCTCAAGCAACTTTCAGGCCACGACATCGATATGAGCTATCATCATCGCTGGGAGGCTGCCCTGCGTATCTTTGAAATGATGGACAAAATCATCATTGTAGCCATGCACGGCTACTGTTTGGGCGGTGCTCTACAATTGGCCCTAGCCTCCGACATTCGCATCAGCACCCCTGATTGCCAAATTGGGCTACCCGCCATCAAAGAGTCGCTTATTCCTGGTTTGAGCGTCTGGCGTTTGCCCCGCTATATTGGTTGGGGTCGGGCCAAGCGGCTAATTTTGGGCGGTCAAAACATTGATGGCCAAGAGGCGCTCCGTATTGGTCTGGTTGACCATGTTGTTCCGGCTGAAGATTTTTCTACCCAGGTTGATAAAGTTGTGCAGGAGTATCTTAAGGCTTGCTCAACTGGCACCCGCATGAGCAAGCTGGTACTCAATCAGGCTTTTGACATGGATTATAACCAAATTTTGCAACACTATTTTGAGTTGCAAGAGCGAACTCAATACAGCCTGGACGCTGAGGAAGGCAAACAAGCCTATTTAGATAAACGTGATCCCAATTGGCAATAATAATCGAGCATAATGTGACATAAGTCACATACAAAACATCAATAACTCCTTACCCTTATAATAAGGCGATATAGCCCCTTAGTCATTTATATCGACAAAAAATTGTCAATGTTTGAACCTTATCCAATTTACGATTGACGATTTTGGATTTACAATTAGGTTCAAATCCAGTAAGTTGTCTTCAATCGTAAATCGTCAATCTGAAATCGTAAATTGATAGAGAGTAACTTATGCTTATATTAGCTTCACCATCCTTAGCAGCTAAAGGAAAAATCTTGGAGACATTCCAAAACATAAAAAATCGCACCCCCGTCCAGATCAATCACGATTTATGTACGGGCTGCGAACTTTGCACTTATGCTTGTCCTCAATCCGTGCTTAAAACCATCCCAGATGTTCAGCGCATAGAAGGATTAGTGGCCGTCGTTTATAACCCGGCAATGTGTACAGCCTGTCGTCAATGTGAAGATGTCTGCCCCGATTTTTGTATTACCGTTGACGAGAACAGAAAATGATAAATAGCTTATGGATAAACACGGCTAAAGATAAAAAATCTGCGTTTAGCTGTGTAAATCCGTGAGCCATAAAAACCACTTTGGATTTCCTTGAAACCTATATTGAGCCAAAGATAAGAGGTATTGTGTGGAAAAAGTTATAGAAAAGATGATGGAAATACGCTGGCATTCCCGTGCCGGACAGGGGGCTGTAACAGCAGCCGAAACGCTGGCTTCAACTGCCCTACGGGAAGGCAAACATGTCCAAGCCTTCCCAGAATTTGGGCCAGAACGGATGGGTGCCCCTCTGCGGGCCTTCAACCGTATCAGTCTTAAACCTATTCGTATTCATGGTGTTGTTGAAGAAGCCAACGTTGTTATTGTGGTCGACTCTTCGCTATTGGGCGCTGTTCCGGTTGATGCTAACATAGCCCCTGATGGCATACTGCTGGCTAATACAACCCAATCTACAGCGGAAATACGCCGCATGTTAACCCTAAATAGGCAACAAATTGCCTGTTTGGATGCCACCCAGGTGGCAGTAGATTGTTTTGGCCTCCAAAAACCCAACACCCCCATGTTAGGCGCAATCGCCCGGGTAACTAATCTGGTTAGCCTTGACACCTTACTGACCGAAGTAGAGGAAGTATTTAGTAAAAAGTTCTCGCCTAAGGTTGTCGAAGGCAACCTCAAGGCTATAAAACGAGCTTATGAGGAGGTAAAGTATGAGTAGTTTAACCGGTGATTCGGTTGCGGCTGAGGATCTCCCAACTTGGGAAGAGTTACCTCCAGGTGGGGTTTCAGACGATTTTGGGGCTACGGGCAGAAAAGATATGGGCTTTTGGCGTGGTGGGGGTCAACGTCCTTTGATTGACCTAAATATGTGTGTCCAATGTCTGCACTGCTGGATTTCTTGCCCCGACTCTTGTTTTATTTTGGAAGAGGGCAAAGTGGCAGCCATCAACTATGAACATTGTAAAGGGTGTGGTATTTGTGCCCAAGAGTGTCCGCCGATGGTCAATGCTATTGTTATGATTGAAGAACGGCGTTTTGCCTGATTTTAGATTAATAAGTTTGGAGATATTAGATGACAACAACATCCACAGAAGAAGCTATCAAAAACCCAAAACCAAAAACCCAAAACCGAAGGGTGGTGGTATCCAGTGGAAACAATGCTGTAGCCAATGCGCTGCGCCAGGTGGACCCCCACGTTTATCCTGGCTACCCTATTACCCCTTCCACTAAAATTATGGAGTTGGTGGCCCAATTTATTGCCGATGGCGAAATGGAATGTGAGTTAATTGCCGTCGAGAGCGAACACAGCGCTATGAGTGCGGCGGTGGGGGCGGCTTCAGCCGGAGCCAGGGTAGCCAGCGCCACATCTTCCAATGGACTGGCCTTTATGTGGGAAGTGCTTTACATAGCTTCCGGGTCACAGTTGCCTATTGTCCTGGCGGTGGGTAATCGCGCTTTAAGCACCCCCATCAACGGTTTTGCCGACCACGGCGAAGCAATGGGCTCACGCGATGCTGGCTGGATTCAGCTTTACAGCGAAAACGTGCAAGAAGCTTATGACAACATTATTCAAGCCTTTTGCATTGGTGAAAATAGTCAGGTACGCACGCCGGTTATGGTCTGTTTGGATGGTTTTTTGCTAACCCACACCAGTGAAAATATCACTATGGAAGATGATCAGGCCGTTAAAGATTTTGTGGGAGCCTATCAAGCCCAATACTCATTGCTTGACCCGGACAAACCCACCAGCCACGGCCTCAGCGACCCGCCTAATTATTACATGGAACACAAAATACGTCAGCAAGCCGCTATGGAAAAGGCCAGAGAGGTCATAGATGAGGTCGGGGCAAAGTTTGAGCGACAATTTGGGCGACCTTACGGCATGGTTGAGGCTTACAGTATGGAAGATGCCGAAACGGCGATCATAATTCTTGGCTCAGAAGCAGGCCGGGTTAAAAGCATTGTTGATGAGCTGCGTGAGACCGGCAGAAAAGTCGGTATGTTACGGATCCGGGCAGTGCGCCCCTTCCCCGATGAACAGATTGTGCGGCAGTTATTAGGTTTACGGGCTGTGGCCGTTATGGACCGCTCCTTTGCCCCCGGAGCCATCGGAGCGCCGATGTTTCAAGAAATTCGTTCCGCTTTGTATGATTATCGTAACAACGCCCCAGCCATCATCAATCGTATATACGGCCTGGGAGGGCGAGAACTTCGCAATGCCGATGTCAGGAACATCTTTGCTGAATTAGATGCCTTAGCTGAGGGAGATGAAACCGTAACTGCGGTTAGTATGGTTGGCTTGCGTGGCAAACAGCCATCGATGTGGGTCAACAGCCAAGCCTTAAAAGCACCGCTGGCAGTGGCTAAAGGAGAGTAAACAATGCCTAATGAACATTTAGAACTTGCTGCAAATCATGCTGAACCATTGGCCGGGGGGCATAGCCTGTGTGCAGGCTGTGCGGCCAGTATCATTGTCCGACAGGTTATAATGTCCGTTGAAGACCCCGTGGTTGTAGCCAATGCTACTGGCTGTTTAGAAGTTTGCACTGGCATCTATCCTAACACGGCCTGGAACGTCTCCTGGATACACAGTGCTTTTGCCAATACCGGGGCATCCCTGAGTGGGGTTGAAACAGCTTACCGTGCCTTACGCAAACGGGGCGAAATCCCGGAACGTGAGATAAAATTCGTTGCCTTTGGGGGTGATGGCGGCACTTATGACATTGGTTTGCAAAGCCTCTCTGGGGCCCTGGAGCGAGGCCATGATATGGTCTATGTCTGTTATGACAATGGGGCTTATATGAACACGGGCGTTCAGCGTTCAAGCGCCACGCCGTTGGGGGCGCATACCACCACCAGCCCGGCCGGTATCATCGCTAATGGCAAGTCTGAAATACGCAAAGATATGACCGCCATTGCTGAAGCCCACGGCATACCTTACATCGCCCAAACCTCGCCGGGTTATTATATGGATTTAATGTACAAAGCCAAACGTGCCTTCCAGACCAAAGGCCCGGCCTTTATTAATGTGATAAGCCCTTGCCCTTTAGGTTGGACTACAAAATCAGAAGACACCCTTGTTTTAGCCCGTCTGGCTGCTGACACCTGTGTTTGGCCTCTGTTTGAGATTGCTGAAGGTGAATTTTCACTAACCTATCTCCCCCTGAAAAAGAAACCCGTTATAGAATGGCTCCAACCTCAAGGCCGTTTCCGCCATATTTTCAAGGACCACAATGAAGATTTAATTGACCAAATTCAAACCAAAATAGACCACGACTGGCAAAAACTTCTAGACCGGGCCGGAGATGCTATCCCCGATTTTGCCGGGCCGGATGGTGGTGTACAATGGAAACTTTAAGATGACAAAAAAACAAAACGCTAAAACCAAAGACCAAAAATCAAACCCAAGAATTCGTTCACTTTCGGGTAATTCGGTAGTGGCCGAAGCCGCTGTGGACGCGGGTTGTCGCTTTTTTGCGGGTTATCCTATCACGCCTTCCTCAGAGGTTGCCGCTGAAATGTCTTATGCTATGCCTCGCGTAGGTGGTGTTTTTATTCAGATGGAAGATGAAATTGCCAGCATGGGGGCCATCATTGGGGCCTCGCTGACCGGGGTCAAAGTTATGACCGCTACATCTGGCCCCGGTTTCTCGCTAAAACAAGAAAACATCGGCTTTGCCTGCATTTCAGAAGTGCCTTGTGTGATTATCAATGTGATGCGAGGCGGCCCCAGTACTGGCTT
>PJEL010003656.1_pt1 | contig 13003 bp, 10 predicted proteins | sample 1853271 | NCBI WGS metagenome assembly PJEL01 (sample SAMN08108733, study PRJNA415343) | Invertebrate metagenome, whole genome shotgun sequencing project. | host: Globobulimina | place: Sweden: Gullmar Fjord | collected 2015-08 | reverse complement strand
AGGTGCGGGTTTATGATTGAATATTTATACGCTAATTGATCTATTATCGAGGGGGGCACTGCCATAAAGGCAATTTACTTTTATATCTATAAAAAACAATTTATTTATGCACAGTTCCTTAAGCGGTTTAAATACTTAAATATAATAAACTATCTTTAATTAACAATGTCATATTTATCATAAATAACAATAATTTAAATCTATTCCAATGAGTGACGTCCTATAGATATCACTCATTTTGCAATTATATACTGATTACATTTGAAATTGAAGTTAAAATGATATGTAATTGCGAGATTATCAATGTTATGTTTATTCAAAATGATACCGTTTGGGTATAAAACTTTCCTGTCATTGGGAATAACTTTCTCACTTAAAAGAAAAATTGCTATAATCTCCCATATTAACACTAGAAGGCTTTTTTTCGAAATGGACAAAACTCCCTAATATGGTATCGCATAGGTTTCCATTTTTTACAACTACATTTTCTTGTATAATGCTATTTTGTATCCTAGAGTCATATATGGTTGTATTATCACAAACAGAGACATATGGTCCTATAACAGAATTATTGATAACGGTATTTTTTCCTAGATAAACTGGAGGAATTATTATAGAATTATAGATATGAGGTTTTTCATCAGGCTTGTATTTTTTACTAACTTTTTTCGAAAAAGTCGTAGTCTCGAAAGCTGCTTTTTCATTCTCTTTGGTGGATACTCCTTGTATAATAAGACCATCCGTGATGGCTTCAGTATCTAATATCTCCTTATGTGTACTAAGTATAGACTCTTTATTTCCACAATCCATCCATGCGTTTACATTTTGTGTAGTTATTTTAGCTCCAGATTCTACCATATAAGACATTACGTCCGTTAATTGGTATTCTCCTTGAGTTTTATGATTATTTTCGAATAATTTCTCCAAAGCAGATCTTAATATACGTCCTTCTTTAAAAAAATATAAGCCAATCATAGCTTGATTAGAAACATTAGTTGTAGGTTTTTCTATAAAACTTTTTACAAATCCTAAATCAGTGCATTTTACAACGCCAAAGGAAGAAGGGTTATGAACTTCTTTTGTCCATATAATACCATCTACGTTATCATCTATTTTCAACTTTGTTTTGAACAAGGTATCGGAAAAAGCAATAATAACTGGGCCCTCCAATAAGTCTCTTGCTTCGAATATGGCATGTGCTGTACCTAATGGTTGTTTTTGAGTATAAAATTTTGGTTTAGCATTGATATTTTTGGCATACTTTGTAAGGCTTGCTTTTTCTTCTTTAATGTTGTCTGCCAATATAAATACTACAAAATGTATTTTTTGAAAAACATGGCAGCTAATCTCTTCTATTATCCTTTGTAAAACAGTTTTTCCACATATGGGAATCAGGGCTTTAGCTTTATTTAGTGTATGCGGTCTTAATCTTTTACCTTGACCTCCCATGGGGATTATTATATTCATAGTAACGTACTCAATGTTATTAAATTAAGGATTTTTTGTATTATTAATATATAAAATCTTCAATAATTACTGTAATTCAATCTCAAATTGTGCTAATATTTTTCAAATAGGCAATGCTGTTTCTTCCTATGGATAACTTTTCTCTTAACTACTCTATATTCAAATATTTTTTCATTTACGTATTTTATAATATTCAAAGATGTAATCTTAAATAATTATTATAATTCAATCTCGACTATAATAATGTTTTGAGCTTTTCTTAACTTCATAACATTGGTAACGTACTCACTGTAAGTCGAAGAACTTCTAAAAGGCTAGCAAGACAGTATTATTAACAATAATATGTCCCATAACTTCATATAGCTTTGCTATAAAGTTTACTCAAAAGTACTTATATTTAAGGGTCGTTGCAAAATATCAACCTGTATAACATAATTAGACCTATGTAAAACAGCTCTTAGATGTTGAACTGTCGTTTGCCGAGATGTTATAGTGCCTGTTTAATAAAACTAGAGTTACGCGAGTAACGTAAATTGCGTGATATACTCATTACCATTAAAAATGAAGTTAAAATGATACGTAACTGTCTGATTATCAATGTTATGTTTATTCAGAATGATACGCTTTGGGTATATCAAAAACAGCCCAAAAAGATTATGTCATCATGAATGCAGTGAAGGATTTATTCGTTGAATAACTTGCTCTAGAAAGAATTTTTCTAAAAATTGGACAGTATCATTGGGTAACGATTTGCAAAATAGCTTTGCTATTTTGTTTTTAGCTTTAAAATAGATGTTTTGCTACGCTCAACATAACAATAAGAAAATATAGTGTAACTTGTGTTATGCCCAATTTATACAATATGTCGCTACAAATAAATATAGAAGATATACATACCGAGATTATAAATAAGTGTAGAACTATCTTTAAATATAAGATGGAAGATTATGGGACTTCATGGTTTGTTCTTAGGCTACCTTCTATAACAGATCAAATAATGATAAAGGCTTCTAGGATAAGATCTATACAAGAAAAAAAAACTCAATTAGTAATGGATAATACAGAAGAAGACTTTATAGGGATAATAAATTATTGCCTCATGGCATTAATTAGGCTTTCGGAAATACATAAGTATCTTATAAAAGAAACCAGTGCGACCGGTGCAAATTCTTTGGGAGGAAGTAAGAAGAATTTTAATATTGATGATACTAAAAATAAAAATTCTACAGATACCGTGTCTACGGAGATGTTTATTAGGCAAAATGATAACCTTATACTAAATCTAACTGAAGCAGAAACTTTTAAGAAATATGATGATATAGTTTCGGAAATTGTTGGTCTTTTTAGAAAAAAAAATCATGACTATGATGGGGCGTGGAAAAAAATGCGGATAAATTCTATGGTAGATATAATTCTTATGAAGCTTGTAAGAATCAAGAAACTAGAAGATAACGGGGGCATGACTTCTATATCGGAAGGTGTCTCTTCTGGATATAAAGATATTATAAATTATGCTATATTTTGTTTAATTAAGAATACGAGATATGGCAAAGCTATTTGATGTTATGAGGCAAATCGTTATACCCCTATTAATTTCTTCCGAAAAACAGTGTCGAAAGCTATTTTTTCATCCTTTTTGGTGGACAGTCTTTGTTATACTAAGGCCATCCGTGATGGTTTTATCTATGTTGGGCATAATGTCATTTAATAACTTTGTTGCTTATGCAGGTCCCACACCTGCCGAATTGGCCCTTAATTATATGGGAACACATTCTTTTTTAGGATTTAGTTTAGGATTTAATAGGATATCTTTTAGGCATAAAATAAAAAGTAAGGTAGCAAAACTTGTTTTTATAGAAAATAAAGATTTGTTTATAGTACTTCTAGAAAGCGATGGTATAAATAAAAGTAGGGTTTTTAGATTTTTATGGCCAAATGATGTTTATCATTTCATTGATAAAACACAAGATCTTGAAAAGAAATTAGAAACAAAAATTAAGAATGATAAAACAATTGATAAAGATCGTGCTATTGTGGGCTCGAGTATAGCATTTCCTATAAGGCTATCGTATATGTATGAATTTGAAGGTAGAAAATTTAGAATAAGTACAGATCCCTGTTTCATTTTTGTAAAAACATCTATGCTTAAAATAGAGACAGATCCAAATCCTGATAGCAATGAATCAACGATAGAAATAGGTAAAGTGACACCCTCTAAATCATGGATGTGTTATTTAGAAATACCTTTATCTATGTATGTTAGAGTAGCAACAACTCCATTTGTAGATTTGTTTATATATGGGTCTGGTGGATTTCAGTTTACATCCTTTATGCCTGGGAGTGAGCAAGATTTTCTTTATAAGTTTTGGAGTATAGGACTTATGTTTGAATATCCAGAAAAAGTAAACTTTAAACCCTTTGCCAAATTATATTTTGCAAAAAATTCTTTTGCAGATCCTAGGATAAATAAGGATGATAAGGTGGCTTTAATATTAGAGCAGTATTCTATAGGATTAGAATTGGGTATTAATTTTAGAATTTTACCTACAAAACAAAGATGTTTTATCCCAAGATGTGGTATATCATCTAACCACGTCCATAATTATTCAGAATATAGGGGTAAATCATATTTTAATAGTTAACTCGCATAACGCGAGTCTGGTTAAGACAAACACCATTGTAGCTTGGTAAATGCTAGTCTTAGTATTTAAGAAGTTTTTTGTGTAAGTCCTGTAGTTAATCATTATGATACTTATTAAATCGCTGTCGGGAATTCGTGGAACGTTGCATAATCATGCTTTAAAAACTCTTAATTTAATTGATAAAACAAATGTATTAAACAAAAACGAATTTATCGGTCCCCAAGATACTATTTTAGAGCAAAAGCAATTAAATTCTTCTCTAACGTATGAGGTAATAAAGCCTATTATACTTTCTTTTGTGAATAATCTTACAAAATCTGATGGTTATTTAAAGATTGCCATAGGAGCAGATGGGCGTAGTTCTGGAGTAGTGATTATAAACTGGATAATGGATATCTTATCTATTTATCCAGAAATAGAGATAGTGCAACTAGGTATTACCACCACACCAACTTTAGCGTTTACAGTAAAGGACAATAATGCTAACGGAGGAATAATGGTAACAGCAAGCCACAATCCACAGGAATGGAATGGCATCAAACTCTTCAATTGCCTTGGAGAAGGTCTTTCTCCAGAAGAGTGGGATATCATATACAAAAAATCTGAAAAAATTGGAGACTCTGCGTCTTTTACTACAACAAAAAAAGAGACAGAAACTCAAAAAGGCCTAAATTATTATAAAAAATTAGATATCGATAAAAGTTATATTAAAAATCATATAAAAAAAATTCTAAATCTAGATATCATTAATGTAGCTGCTATCAAATCTAAAAAATGGAAAATAGCTGTCGATGGAGTTAATTGTGGAAGTGGCGAAGCTTTAAAAACTCTCTTAAATTGCTTGGGCATAAAACAAATATATTCGTTAAATGATGAAGTTGGTGAAAAGTTTGGAAGAGGAGCAGAGCCCATAGAACAAAATTTATCAAAATTCTCAAAGTTTTTAAAAGAAAAAGAATGTTTTATAGGCTTTGCAACAGATCCTGATGGGGATAGGTTGTCTATTTTAGATGAAGAAGGAGATTGTTGGGGAGAAGAGTATACTTTAATTGCTTGCACAGATTATGTTCTAACTAAAAAGGCAGGTAATGTTGTTTCAAATTTATCCTCTTCTAGGATCTTAGAACTTGTTCAAGAACATTCGAATAACAGCGAGCCTGCTTTTTATGGTACTAAAGGCTACAATTGCTATTATAGCCCAGTAGGGGAGTCTAATGTGGTAAAGGAAATGAAGAGAGTAAAAGCCGTAATTGGAGGCGAAGGTAATGGAGGAATCATATATCCTGAACTAAATTATTGCAGAGATGCATTATTAGCGACATCTATAATTTTATCCTATGTAGCAGAGTACGACGTAGAGCCTTCGTGCATTAGATACAACTATCCATCTAATTATTTTATTAAAAAGAAAATAAACTTGACTGATGCGCTACAATCCACATCTGGGTATCCAAATATCGATATGTCGAATATTTTAGATGAATATCTTTCAAAAAATTCTAATGACATAAATAATATAAATAAGGAAGATGGGGTTAGAATTGATTTTGAAAATTTATGGATCCATGCTAGAATTTCTAATACAGAACCTATTATAAGGATATGCGGAGAGGGATCTACCAAAGAAGAAGTCTCTGCGCACTTAAATCAAATTACTGACTGTGTAAACTCATTTCAGGCAAAACAGTATTATGATATTTCAAAATTACATTAAAAAATTTGTGTATGCTTCATGTAAGAACATTGACTCTAAAATTTTAGGTGTAATTCTAGGAGCCAATGTATCTAATGTTTTCAGTGCTTTATCAAAATAATAAAATTCTTTGCCGACTCCTGCTCCAAGCATTTTTACATTTTTTACTGTTTTAAGTTGGCTTGGATTATCAATATAAACACACTCTAGATAACAATAATATCCTCTTTTTTAGCAAAATATAAAGAATTTTGAGGAATTCCTTCATTAAAGTGAAATAGGGGAAAATGAAAATTTCCAGGAAAAGCCATAAGTACAATATCTATATTTTCTTGCTTTTTTAATTTTATCTTATAAAAGAGATACCATTGTATATTATATAATGGTTGTCAATATTGATATTTTCTAGCTTTGGTATATTTTGCTTAATTTCTTTTATACTATAATTGAGCTGCTTTTCTAGTTCTGGCATTTCCTGCTTACTTTCTTCCATAGAGTTAAGGCAATTTCATTGCCTTGCATAAATGTATCGCCTTTTTTGCCGCAAGAAAACAAAAATAGAACGTTAGCCACTAGAACAACATTTTTTATACAATTTTCCATTTGAATACACATAAGTAAGACTACAAAACAAAAACTTTGATCAAAGATATTTTATTTAAATTTGCTGAAAATAATCCGAAAAATATTGTAATAAACTTTACTATTTGAATAAAATATGGGAACAGAAGGTGCCTATAGGTCTTTTAATATAAAATAAAACATAAATCACAAATTTTCTGCTAAATATTTTCTATTAGATAACTGCAAAATATTGCGTAGAAAATGTGGTGGTATCTACATTATTTAATTTTCCTAATAAATCTTTTCCAAGGCCATTTCAAAGGCTAGTTCTGAAAATAGTCTTTCACATCCATAATTATAGATTTCATCTAAAGTATGGCCTAATATGTGTTCTGTTAAGTCTGTACTTTGTATATCTGAATTTAGAAGTGTAGAAATAGGTTTTTCTTTAAAAAATCGACTTGTTAGATAAAGTACTCTGTTTGATAGGCCTAACTCATTTAGAATCATTGCTTCTACTGATTTGCCTGGGGTAACTACTCTTCGTTTATCATTATTATACAATTTTTTTGTTTATTTTATCGGCGATGCCAAGATCTCCACAGAGAGGTGCTACTATACCCAAAGAATCCAAATTTTGAGTGCTAATTTTTTGTTCTGACATACAAGTTTTCATAATATATTTAAATTGTTATTTTCTGGGCATGTCATAAAAGTTATAATTTCTAGATGAAAAATATACATTTATGTTGATTAAGGCAATTTTAGCGGTAGTAGAAATTTTAGTAATAATTATCAGTATTTAATTATTTCGGCTTTATTATTTATATATACTTAGATAAATACATTATGTATAGTAATCTTCAAAGATTTCCCCCTATCCTTTGAAAGCCAGTAATAAGATTATTTAGTGCAAAATAAATTCAATTAAAAAATGACCTTATGCACTATTTATATAAACTCAAATATACAGGGTATATATAAAATACAACCACAACGCCTTATCATTGTATTTTATAATTATGGATTATTTTAAAAATCATAAATTGTAAATCTTTATATACAAAATATAATTATTTAACCATTAGGTTTCAATACATTGTAGCGCCCGTTTGCAAGATAATATTCGTATCAAGGTATCTAGTCTACAGATGTTTTGATAATTAGTTTGTGTTCGGTTGTTTAGATACAGGTTATTTTATGATTTTTTGTTGTGTAATTCAAAGTAAAAAAATGATTGTCTTTTTAAAAAATAGAGTGTTAAAAGATACTGGACGTATTCTTTTTGTTGGATTTTTGGTGTTTACTATACTCGTATCATGCAATAAAGTTAATAATAGGTATGTTTTTGACCATACACAGTATGCTTCCACTAGACCTAGTTTACTCAAAACATTAATTTCAGCTGCTTTGCTATTGGGACCAAAAGTAGATGCTTCTTCTTTTACTCAAGAATATATCGACTCTGATCTTGATTTAGACCTAAAAGGCAGTAAAGGGTTACTTATAAATGAAAGTATGTTTATAGGGATTAAAAATATTAGTGACGATGCCGGATTTGCTATTTTAAGTACAGATAAGAACGTACCAATTTCTTCAAATAGCTGGTATGATGAATACTTATATCTTAGATCCCTAAATACACAACAAAATACTGAGTACCTGCAAGATATGGAAATCGGGGGAGACGATTCGATTTTATTAACACTTTCCAACACTCATGAAATAAAAGATGGGACTGCAATAGGTTTTTATGATATGGATTCCAAACAGTTTGAAATGATTTACTCCCTAAATGCTATAGGTGGTTTGTGTGGAGTTAATTTACTCAGCATAAATCAAAATTCTTTAATTATGGGTGGTTATAACGACGAAGGGATCTTATTTGCCCATTGTAGTGGTATGGATTTATCTCTATATATAAATCCATATAAAACATATATGTTATACAATGGCAAGAATGAGAAAATGAGGTTAAGTAACAGTGTGATGGTGGATGACCATTCAGCAAGTGGATCGCTATTTTTTGTTGGCACACATAGTATTACAAATAATAACTCTACTCATCTATTGGTCGGAAGTGTGTCTTACGATAACATTAGCTCAAATGTCTATACCATTATTGGACCGGGAAAAAGTAGGGGGGGCATTATAAGACAACATGAACAAAATATTATTTTATGCGAAGAACGCCAGGGAAATTTAACACAACAGCAGAAATCTATTTTCATTCATAATATCAGTTTTGAAGATACGAAATTGACACGTATTAATTGGGTTAACGAACTTGCTAATTTATACAATGCTACGTGCAAAGATGTTGTTGTAAATCATAGTGATATATTCATATCAGGTCATTACTTTTTAACAGCACCCAGAGGTTATATATCTAAGCTATATTCAAACAATATGGGCAACCATGTTTTATTAGAAGGGCAAATTAAAATATTTGAAGACGCTAATTCACAATATTCTGAAATAAATAATATATACACTTATGCCGATAATATAAATTTTTTTGGCAATACTATAACAAATGGCACATCTAGTATATTGACTGGAAACATTGATTTTTATAGTTTTCAAAATAACCGATCATGTGATTTTATCAACTTAGAAGTCACAGTAAAAGATGTTACACATCTTTTTAGCATAAGTTCATTACCTGTTAATACAAACAGAGGTCCTTATTTGCAATATGGTAATATAAGATCTGCTAAAAGAGGTTTTTCTGTGGCAGAAGGTTATATATTGAATTCATGCGATTCTTCTATCGATACTAATGAATCCACACTAGAACCTACATTATCCGCTATTGCGATAGAGGAAATAAAAACAAATCGGTATAAAAATTTGTATAATTTACCCGATTTTGTGACATATCTTTCGGGAGGGATTATTGCACTTGCAGTAGCATTTGTTTGCTTATGGTGCTGGTGTTGTAAAAAAAGAAGAGACTTGAATATAAAAAAGATTTATGAAATGGCAGAAATAGCCAGTACAAAAAATGGCCTAAATATTAAAGCTAGAAATGACTACAGTATATCTGAAGATTTATGCTATGTGGAAACTAACCATCATAGAAAGCCGGCAGATCCTGCTGTTACTACAAATCTGATAGAAACAGCAACCTTTTTAGGCTTCGAACCTTATAATGATAATGAAAGATTCAAGAGTAAAGATAACATAATAGTAGGAGATTCTGATGAGGAATCTCAAAAACTGGAAGAACGAGAAGAAGAAAAAATGAACGAATTAATATATGAGCAAGAAGATGATCTTAAGATGAGTGACGGCAACGATGATTTAGAGAAGGACAACAAAAACAGTGATACAAATAGTAGTGATACAGTAAAAACAGAGGTTATTTATGCTGAACGAGACGTTTAGTTGCTCCCTGAAATCAGGCTTTTGAAGTTTGGAACTAGATGTTTTATGATTTAATGATATATGAGCATATTTTTTAAAAATAAAAAAACTGTCTCTTATAGTTTTATTGCTTATAGGAATATATCAAGGGAGGGTTTTGTTTGCAATTTTTTATCTTTTACCTATAATGAAAATAAATATGAAACTAAATATGAAACTAAATAGTGATAAGTCGATACCTTTAAATTCAACCATATATATATATATATGGTTGTCGTCGTTCTTGATGTTTTGTTGTACATATCAAGATACTAAATTAGCCGATAGTGTCTGTAGCAACAATTTGTATAAATCCTGTTTTTCAAAATTTCGTTTCTCTGATAACTTAGTGCATAAAGTTATATCTTTTGAAAACTCCTTGCAAGATTATAATCTTAAAAATTGTGTTTTAATATTGGGGCCAACAGGTAGTGGTAAAAGTACTTTAGTTAATCATCTACTAGGCAGTAAACTCTATAAAATAAAACGATCTTTGCTCAAAAAAAACAATCCATCTGCAAAACATTTAATCGAAATGGATTATGAAAGCGATGATGATGATGAGTTTGTACTGGACATTTACAACCCAGCCGAATTATCCATGGTTGATAGTACAAAAGTTTCCTCCACCGATAAGAATGAAGAACAAAAAGAGACTAAAAATACTCTTCTTTCTGGTTCTATAGAGGTTGAGATGGAAAAAGAGGCATATCCATCTCATATTATGAAAGAAAATAAATATGCTCCAATAGGTCATGGCAGCGTTTCACAAACACTATTGCCAGAAATATATACTCATGACAATATAAATTATTGTGACTTACCAGGATTTTTTGATAATAGGGGAGAAGAAATATCTCTTCTGCAAAATATTACTATTAACATACTTTTAGAAAGTATTATTAATATTAAAGCAATAATATTTGTAGTTGACTTTTATTCTCTGCAATCATCGAGAGGGGAAATTTTCTACGAAGGTGTAGTAAATATAATTCGGAATATAATCAAAAACGATAGATATGAGAATGTGTTGAATAATACTTTATTGGTATTTACAAAAACTAAAAAAAAGCAAAAAAAAATACTCAAAATTTTAGAAGGTTATAAGCAGCTAATAAGTAATGTTGGCATATTTAATAATATTTTAAAGTTCTGCAATATTTTTACTTTAAATCCAGATGATATACAAAATAATGGTCATAAGATATACCCTTCTCTAAAAGACAAAATAAAACAATGTGGATTTATAGATAAGAAATGTCTGAAATATATAGGGGATAGCGATGCTTTACAAAAAATAAATGACCTTTTTTATGTAGAAGCTGAAAATATAATAACAAAGTGTCATTATGCATTTGTCTCGGGCCCACTAAAGGTGCGTAGTTATTATACTTTAAACGACACCAAAAAAGTCACTACAGAAAAATGTAAGATCAAAGAAGGATTATCTCAAATAAAAAAGTTACAAGCTAAAATTACCTTTTTAGAAAAAATTAGAAAAATATTCAACATAATAAATGATAAATTTGAAAAATATTTTTTATTAAATATAGCCATAGAAGGTCTTTACAATAAAAATTATAAAAATTTAAAATCTTTAATATGTAGGCTCAATGATTTTGGTGAATTTATAAATTCATATCATAGTATAAAAGGATATAATATGTTGCATTATGCAATTGCAAATAATAGCATTACTGCTGTACGAATATTACTAAATACGCAAAATAAAAATGAGAGAACTTTAAATAAGGAAGGCTATACCCCTCTGCACCTGGTAATTCATAAATGTAAACAGTATTCCAATAATAAATACAACAGATTGGAAGTTAAAATTTTAAAATATTTGATAACCCAACATGTTGATGTTAATAAAACTAATAATAAAGGAATAACTCCTTTAGAAGATACTATTTTTGATAATTTAAATATCGAAATTGTAGAACTTCTTTTACAAAATGGTGCAAATCCTAATATAAAAACAAAGTCCTCTCATGATGGTTTGTTACACTACACTTGCAATCATAATAAAATTTTATATACAAAAGCTTTGTTGAATAATGGTACAAATGTAAATTATAAAAATAAGCATATGAACACACCCCTTCATATTGCTGTCAAAAATGGTAATTTAAAAATTGTAAAGCTTCTGGCAGCTGTGTCGAGCATTCAAATAGATAGAAAGGACAAACAAGGGTATGTTGCATTAGAATTAGCTCTTTTAAACTTGTATGCAAACAAAGGATTCAATATTATGCAAGTTTTATTAAAAAATGGAGCAAATTCAAATCGACGTTTGATTAAAAATTCAGAGATGACTTTGTTGCATTATGCTTCGTATTATAATAATTTGGATCATGCAAAAACCTTTTTGGAAACAGGGGCTAAAATAAATTATATTATACCGGAAAGTGAGTTTGGGTACACAGCATTACATTGGGCAGCTCAAAGTGGTAACATAAAAATTATTAAGTTGTTAAAAGATTACAATGCAGATTTTAATATAAAAGATTTCAAAAATTGTACTCCTCTAGAACGAGCTTTTAATGAAGAACATCTAGACGCGGTAAAAGTATTGATAAAATGTGGAGCAAATCCAAATACCACAAAAAGCGAAAATAGTACGGACACATTACTAAAAAATGCTGTCAAATACAATAAAATTAAACTTGCAGAAGTATTATTAGAAAATGGAGCAGATCCAAATATAGTTATTAGTACAGATGAATGGGGATCTACTGCCTTGCATCTTGCAGCGCAGATTGGCAGTATTGCTATTATAAAGTTGCTACATAAATATGATACTTGCATGAATAAACTAGATAAAAAAGGATATACACCTTTAAAACGTGCTATAATGGCAGAAAAATATGAAGCAGTAAAATTATTGAAATCATTGGTATAGGATGCGAATACGCAATATTCTGCAGTTATCTAATAGAAAATATTTAGCAGAAAATTGTTGTATTTTTTCAAGTTCCAATTTATCTTTATATGTAATATTATTCACTTTTTGACAATCGAAATTTTCATATTATCCATTTCTTGACGCTTGGTATTTTTTCAATAAAAATTTGAAATATGGCGCCTTGGAAATAAATATAAGACACACCCCTCTTGTCAAGTGAAAATTTGATGTTTCAAAATTTAACTTTAAGAAGCTACTGAAATAATTTTTGGAGGAGCTTTACTCATCCTTTTTCCCATTAATAATAAATTTCTACAATGA
>PJEL010003655.1_pt1 | contig 13005 bp, 7 predicted proteins | sample 1853271 | NCBI WGS metagenome assembly PJEL01 (sample SAMN08108733, study PRJNA415343) | Invertebrate metagenome, whole genome shotgun sequencing project. | host: Globobulimina | place: Sweden: Gullmar Fjord | collected 2015-08 | reverse complement strand
ATTGCCTACAGAAACACGATGTAATGTCGCATCTGAAGCTTCTAATAATGCCCATGTTATAGCTTCATCCCCTAAAGTACCACGCAAAGTACCACCACAAGCGGAAGTAAAGTAAGAAAACGATACTTAACAAACAATTAAGTTGGCGATTCAGACGTCCCCCGCCCACCAAATAAAGACCTTTTTAATCCATTAGTTATACCTAGTAACTTTTAGATTTGGCGATAAACAGACAACCGTTTATGATAAAAAACCGCTACTTTTTTTACAAGTTGCGGTTTTTTTATGTCTGAAATTTATGAAATAGATGTTTTATTAGCTTACACGTATATGTAGGAGCTAGCAGTTTAGCTGCAATTGTAGCGCTTAGGGCAAGCGGATATAATTTAACTCTGTCCCTATTCTTCCATTGATATCTATTCCAATATTTTCATTATTGTAAATCCCTTAACTCCTTAATTTATTACTAACCCTGTACAGCAGCAAACTGCTGATACCATTCAACTTCACTGATCAAGTCTTTTGTTGATTCTAATTGGTCAATAAACGTTAATCCGTTTAAATGATCTAGTTCATGCTGAAAAATACGGGCAATAAATCCACTTAATTTTTTTTGCTGTTCATTACCTTGTCGGTCAAAATAACGCACCGTAATTTGGCTATGCCTTGGCACTAAACCGCGCATACTCGGCACACTTAAACAACCCTCCCAACCTTTGACCTGCTCAGTTGAATAATGCAATATTTCAGGGTTAATAATCGCGGTTGGTGGCATTAATGGTGCATCGGGATATCGGGCATTAGGTTTAGAGCACATAATAAAAATGCGCATACTGTGATGAATTTGTGGCGCAGCAATACCGACACCACCCGCTTCTGATACTGCCAACATCATTAGATTAATTAATTGCTGGCATTCATCGGCAAGTATATTTTCAACATTTACCGCTCTTTTTCTTAATACTGCATTGCCTAATTGAGCTATAGAATAGGGTTTACTTTTAGTTTGATTCATTTCACTTTAATCTTTTAGTTTTAACTCTTGACTAATTTTTACTTCAGTTTTTAATTTTCATCCTGAAGCGAGATAGCTTATTTCATAAACGCTGTTTATTGTTATTCCTGTTGATACTCAAATTGAGCCGATAGCTTAATATTGTCTGAAGCTGATCCTAATAGTATTTCAAATTCACCAGTCTCTGCCAGCCAACCATTGCTATTAACATCCCAAAAAGATAAATCGCGTCTGCTTAGGGTTATTGAAATTTGTTTACTTTGATTAGGTTTGAGAAAAACCTTAGCAAAGCCTTTTAGTTCTTTTTCAGGACGAGCAACACTGGCTTCTTTGTCATGCAAATACAGCTGCACCACTTCAGCACCAGCAACCTTTCCAGTATTGGTAATGGTGGCCATTACGGTTAACTTTTGATCGTCTGATAATTCATCAGAAGAAAGCTTAATATTTGAATAACTAAAGTCGGTATAAGATAAGCCATGACCAAATGCAAAAGTTGGCTTAATATTCTGTTGTTCAAACCAGCGATAACCAATAAAAACCCCCTCTGAATATAACGACTCGGTGGCATTATAATCGTTAAGCGCTATCGGTGCAGTATCGGTTAGTTTTTTGGGTAAGGTGATCGGCATTTTTCCACTTGGGTTAACGTCACCAAACAGCACATCGGCAAAAGCATTGCCAGCTTCCATACCGCCATACCAGCCCCAAATTAGCGACTTTGCTTGTTCAGCCCAAGGCATTTCAACGGCAGAGCCCGCTACCATTAATATTACGGTATTTTGATTAACCGATAACAGTTTGCTGATAATTTCATCTTGAGAACTGGGCAGTTTCATATCTTTTCGATCTATCGCTTCTCGGTCATCACCATGAGTTAAACCGCCAACATATATTACTGCATCAGCAACTTTTGCCGCTTGCAAATATGCTTGTTCACTGGTAAATAAGTTACCGGGTGCGTCCCAACCTAAAGTGAAATCACCACGGCCACTGTAATTTATGGTGAATTGATAAGTTTGCTCTGCATTTAAGCTAATATCATAACCGCTAACCGCTGCGTTATTGCCTTGATAAGTACATATGACTTTGCCGTCTATCAGTATTTCAATTTTACCTTTTACGGCAATTTTTATAGTATGCATGCCACTTTTAAGCGGTTTAATGTCAGCTTTCATGGTGACATATTCATCGCGCTTTGGTGATACCGTTTGATATTGTGCGTCAACCTGCCAGTCATCTCGAATTAAGTTTTTTCGATGCTTATCTGCAAATACTGATAATTGCCAAGCAGGTGTGCCGGTCCAATGTCGGCTGGCAACATAGTCACTGGCAATTGGCACTAACTTATTTGAGCGAGCACGCATTACCGTAACATTGGCTTGACCCGCTAATTTATTTTTAATGCCCTGCAAAGGTGTAATTTCGTAGGCCGATTTAACCTCTGATGAACCGCCACCTTGGCCATGTTTTTTATCGGCATTTGGGCCTATCACCAAAACATTTTTTAACTTATCAGCATTAAGCGGTAAAAAATGGTTGGTATTTTTTAATAGCACAACACCTGAGCTGGCTATGGTTCTGGCATATTGACGATGTTCATCGGTATTGCGCTCACCTGCTAATCGGTTTTTGTCCATCAAACCAACTCTCAGTTGCAAACGTAAAACTCGACGTACTTTATCGTTAAGCACCGCTTCTGGTATTTCTCCTGCTTTAATTTTTTCTAATAAAGGTTTAGCTAAAAAATAATCGTCATAACTCTCTACTTTAGTACCCATTTCTAAATCAAGGCCATTCATCGCAGCATCTACCGTATTAATATCGACATTCCAATCAGTGAGCAATACTCCGTCAAAGCCCCACTCGCCTTTCAAAATGTCTTTAACTAAATACTTACTTTGGTTAACGTTGGTACCAAAATACTGGTTATAAGCGCCCATTACACTATAAACCTTGCCCTGTTTTACGGCGGCTTCAAAAGCAGGTAAATATACTTCTCTTAACGTTCTTTCATCAGGTTTAGCATTCACGCCTATGCGATTAAGTTCTTGGGTATTTAAGGCGAAGTGTTTCACGTTTGCAGCAACATCTTGTTTTTGAATGGCAATAATTTCAGGCACAACTAACTTGGCCGCTAAAATAGGATCTTCGCCCATGTATTCAAAATTTCGGCCATAAAGCGCTAAGCGCGCAAGGTTAATACCAGGGCCAAGAATAATATCTTTTTTACGATCTCTAGCCTCTCGCCCAAGTACAGTGCCATGTAACGTTGCCATGTTTTTATCCCAGCTGGCAGCAACCGACGTTAAATGCGGTAAATAAGTTGAGTCATCATCTGTCCAACCCGCAGAATCCCAACTATGACGCTGTATTTGATGACGAACGCCATGCGGCCCGTCTGATAACCACAGCTCTGGAATACCCAACCTTTTAATGCTATTAACATGAAACTTGCCACTGGCATGCACTAAAGAGACTTTCTCTTGCAGCGTTAGCTGGCTTAATAGTGCTTCAACCTGAGACTCAACCTTAGCCAAACGTTTAGCTTTAACCGCTTGGTAGTTACCATCATCCATTTTTAGCAACGTTAACTGTTGCTGCACACAAGCGCTAACAGTTAACGACAGTAATGAAATAGCTAGCATTTTTTTCAAGCGATTCACCAGTAACTTATTCAGCAGTAACTTACTTATTAGTAACTTATTCATCAATAGCCTCTTTGCTATGAAAGTTATCCTTTTCAATAAAATTTATCTTTTTTCTTACCTTTAAATTGCTTTTATTTTATACACACCTTTAAAATGTAAGCGCTTACAAAGTAGTGTTATTTTTTTTACATTACAACTTTTTTTTATAAGAACATAAATAACAAAAGCACAACTATATGATTACAAAGGATTTAAGTTGAATTTTATTTTCATAAAGTAATTAATTAAAAGCTGTTTTACACATATTACAAATATTTTAATGTCGTCATTGTAAAAAAAGTGTTGACGAATTATTCACCATCACTTAATTTAAATGTAAGCGCTTACATAAATCAAATTTGCATGCTGTTTATTTTTTTGTAATATTGTGTAAGCGCTTACAAAAATATAACTATATAAATAGCGTTTTTCGAATAGGGGGATCTAACATGATTCAGAAAACTTTTAATAAAACAAGAATAGCAACCAGCATATCGCTTATTTTAGCCGCAACGGCGTTACCTGCTATGTCAGCGGAAAAAGTGAATAATAACCAAAAAAATCAAGATATCGAAGTTATTGAAGTCAGAGGTATTAGAGGCTCTTTAGTAAAGTCTGTTGATATGAAGCGTAATGCTATCGGGGTAACTGAATCAATTTCAGCTGACGATATTGGCAAAATGCCAGATCAAAACATTGCGGAGTCTTTACAACGTTTAACGGGTATTCAAATTGATCGTAATGCCGGCGAAGGTACTCGCGTTCGTATTCGCGGTATGTCAAATAACCTGACTTTATTGAACAATGAAAGCTTCATTACGGGTATGGAATACTTCCAACTAGGTGAAGGTCGTTCAGAATTTCAAGACTCATTAGAAGGCGTTCCTTCTGAAGTACTTGGCGGTGTTGATGTTTACAAAACACCATCAGCATCATTAATTGAAGGTGGCGTAGGTGGCGTTATTAACTTACGCACTCGTTCACCATTTAGCGTAACAGAAGCTTTTGTTGCGGGTAATATTAAAGCCGATGTTGGTGAAGATTCAGACCAATGGAAACCACAAGGTGTGGTTGCTGTAGGTAACAGCTGGGACGATTTTGCCGCCATCGCAACAATTTCTACTAATAGTAAAGTAGTACATTCTGACCAAGCACAAAACATTAACCGACAAGGTTGGGTTTATAATCAAACCGCTGCTGGTGAAAACTATATTTTACCAGGTATGCAATACGAGTCAGACCGTGAATATAGCCGCGATAGAATCGGGGCAACTTTAGCTTTAGGTTGGCGTCCTACAGAGAACCTAGAATTAGGTTTAGACATTTTTCACAATCAGTTGGAAATAGACAGTCGTGAATATGCACAAAAATACGCGATGGCGATTGATGGCGGTTTAGATGAAACTAGACCTTATGCTATTGATAAAAATGGCGTTATTCAAAGTGCTACCTTTAACCAAAATGCGGGTGAAACTAATGCAGCTCGTGAAATCACTGATATTACTGCCGACAATGTTACGTTAAGTTTTGACTATTATGCTGACGATTGGCGCTTTGATGGTAGCTTATCTCTTGGTAAATCAACATTAGACAAACAAGCCGCTTTTGCCGACTCTCGTTATTCTCCTTATGGTGTAGCTGGTTATATTGGCGCGGATGCTGACAGTGGTAACGGCTCAGGCGGTATTACCCCAAATGAAGTTGAAGGCGACAACGGCGATCGATCATACGACTTTATTGGCGGTACCGGTTTACCTAACATAGCCTTTTTAGACAATGCTCCATTACAAGAGTCACAATATCAATTCTACAAATCTCATTGGGGTTTTGCTGACAAAACTAAAAATGACTCCATTTCTGGGGCATTAAATGCCGAATATGATATTGATGCCGGTCATTTAAAAACTATCAAATTTGGTGGTCGTTACGCCAATAATGAAGTGGATTTTGCTCAAGGGCGTTATTTAACTAATCTAAGCCAAAATGGCGCACCATCAACACTTGATCCAAACCATAATTATGGCTGGAATGCAGGTATGCCAGCAACTGACGGTCATAACATTGGTGATGTCGACGGCGATGGTATTAGCGATAACCAGCCATGGGGCCCAATGTATTATTACCTTGATGCTGCTATTGGAAATAACGCTTTAGATGCAACAACGTCTTCAGGCCAAAACTTATTTGAAGCACTAAATGGTGTTGGCGGTTGGATGTGGGGTGGTTCACCATCAACCATGCCAATTGCTTCATTCACTAGTGATCCTAGCCGCTCAACAAATGTTGAAGGTTGGTTTCCAAGTGGTGGTTCAGTCAACAGCGCATTATTTCAAGACGCTAGCCAAATGGGCGATCCAAAAGCTTGGTTAAGCAAAATATCGGGTGGTTCACCGGTTGGTTTATATGCTATGCCGCTTGAGTCATGGAATGTCGAAGTAAAAACAACAGCGGCATATTTTGAAGCAGACTTTGAAGGTGATGATGTCCCTTATAAGTTAAATGTGGGTGTACGTGCAGTAAATACAGAAGTCACGGTTCAAGGCGCGCAAGCATCTGCTCAAACAGATGATTACTGGGGCACACATACTTGGAATGGTACCTTCAAAACTTGGGAAACTACCAGCCAAACAGATGATTATTGGGATATTTTACCCAGTGCTAACTTCAGCTACGATATTGATGAGAACCAAGTTATTCGTGCTTCAGCCGCACGTGTTATGTCTCGTCCAAGCAATCAAGACTTAGGTCGTGGTTTTGGTACTGAGTTTGTTCGTAATGATCAAAACCAATACGTATTCTCATCAGGTAGTGCAGGTAATCCAAACTTAGAACCGTTTAGAGCAAACCAATTTGATGTTACCTATGAATGGTACATGGATGAGCTTAGCTACTTAGCATTAGGCGCTTTCTATAAAGACGTAGACTCTTTTATCGTTAGCGAAACTAATATTGAATATGTCGCTGATGGCAGTGATGATGGTTCATCTGGCGCTGGGGTTACTCGCCCATTTAATGGCAAAGGTGGTTCAGTACAAGGTCTTGAATTTGCATTGCAAAAAGGGTTTGATAACGGTTTAGGTTTCATCGCTAACTATACCTATTCAGACTCTTCTACAGACCAAAAATCATTAACTCAAGATAATTTATCGCTACCGGGCATTTCTGAGCATGCTTATAACATTATTGGTTTCTATGAAAAAGACGGCATTAATGCCCGTATCGCTTATTCATGGCGTGATGAGTATTTATCTCCGGATAATACTTTTATCTCAATCGCCGGTTTAACTGACCAATTTGGCGATACCGACCGTCCACTTGCTAACTACTACAGTGCTTACGGACAACTTGACGCTTCAGTTAGTTACGATATTAACGAGAGCTTCACCTTAACGGCTGAAGCAGTCAATATCACGGGTGAAAACCAATCTCGTTATGCCGAGTATAAAAACTTATTCCGTAGTTTTTCATCTGGCGAAGCAAGGTACATAGTTGGTGCATCGTTTAGATTCTAATGTTAGCGCATTAGAAACTCTAAGCTGAGTACAAGCACAGTCGCTTTGATTGTGCTTGGCTCACATCAATACACTCTTCCCTTTCAATGTGAGACCAGTATGAAAAGTATTAATAATATTGTCATTGTTGGTGGCGGTACTGCCGGCTGGATAACTGCAGCGTGTTTAGCCAGAGTATTAAAAAATACCGAAAGTAAAATTACCTTAATTGAGTCAGCCGAGGTCGATACCATAGGTGTTGGCGAGGCAACAATTCCACCTTTGGTTGAATTTATGCGTTTTCTTGGTATTAACGAAAGTGACTTTATTCAACAAACCCAAGCAACCTTTAAATTAGCAATAAAATTTACCGATTGGGCAAAACTTGATCAGCATTATTGGCACCAGTTTGGCAGTGTCGGTGCCGATATTGACGGAAAACCCTTTTATCAACATTGGTTAAAGTCGACCTTAAATGGCAATAACCATAGTTACACTGACTACTCACCAGCGATTGCGATGGCAAAAGAAAATAAATTTTTCATTCCTAATCCAAAGCAACAAGGCATATTAAATGGGGCAACCTATGCTTGGCATTTTGACGCTCGATTAGTGGCAAAGTATTTACATAATTTCTCAACAAAGTTAGGTGTTAATCGTATTGAAGGCCATGTTGAGTACATTGAAAAACATGACAATGGTTTTATTAAACAGGTTACCTTAAAAGATGGCCAAGCAATATCAGGTGATTTTTTTATTGATTGCACCGGACAAAAAGCGCTGTTAATTGGTGAAGCTATGGGGGTCAAATTTGAAAATTGGCAACACTATCTGCCAATGAACAGAGCCATAGCGGTGCAAACTGAAAGTACAGGCGCACTTACACCTTATACGGAGTCAATTGCACATCAATTTGGTTGGCAATGGAAAATTCCACTGCAGCATCGCACTGGTAATGGTCTAGTTTTTTGCGACCAATATGCCAGTGATGAGCAAGCACTTGAGTTATTAACAAAAAACATTTCAGGAAAAACCTTAACCGAACCAAAATTTTTACCTTTTGTTACTGGTAAACGCGCCAAGCTTTGGCAAGGAAACTGTTTAGCGATTGGGCTTGCTTCTGGCTTTATGGAGCCGTTGGAGTCAACCAGTATTCATTTGATCATGAAAGGCGTAGTTAAATTCGCCGAGATGCTTCCTGATCAACATTGTCATCAAGCCACTACGAATGAATACAACCGAGTCATGAATCTTGAATATGAAAGTATTAGAGACTTCATTATTTTACATTATTGCACCACAAGCAGAACTGACAGTGAGTTTTGGCGTTGGTGTCAAAATATGACGTTACCCGATTCATTAACAGAAAAACTAGCGCTGTTTAAAAACCAAGGCCGGTTGTATCAAAATGAATTTGACTTATTCACGGCCCCTAGTTGGTACGCTGTATTAGCCGGCATGGGCATAAAACCTGACAATTATGACCGGCTGGTTGATATTTCAAACAATGAACAAGTACAAAGCATTATGAGCAACGGCATATATACCTTAGCTAAAACCGTACCGTTATTACCGAGTCATGAGCAGTTTATAGCTAATATTTATCAAGCAATGAACCAAAATACTAGCTAATGACTAGCTAAACACTCGCAAAACAAGACCGGAGCCAAGCAGAAAATAACCTTAGGTAACACGGCAACAAAAAAGGCTCATTATTTCCGATAGTAAGCAAGCGTTTAGCTTCTTTCAAAGCACATTCATTGTCTAACAAACAGCAATGTAAGCGCTTACTAAATTTAAAAAAAGATTAGCAATAGGCAACAGAGACACAATGTCAAAATTATCATTACCACAAAATTCAACCATGCTCGAAAAAGACTTCCTTTACGGTGTGGCGACCGCTTCATTTCAAATTGAAGGCGGCATTAAAGAGCGCTTACCGTGTATTTGGGATACCTTCTGCCAAACAGCTAATAAAATTGCTGACAATTCTGATGGCGCTATTGCTTGTGATCACTTCAACCAATGGCAAGAAGATATAGAGCTTATTCAGTATTTAGGCGTAGACGCATATCGTTTATCTATTTCCTGGCCAAGAGTGATGACAAAAAGTGGCGAGTTAAACCCTGACGGGGTGCAGTTTTACCTTAATATTCTTGAGCGACTAAAAAGCAAAAACATTAAAGCTTTTGTTACTTTATACCACTGGGATTTACCACAACATTTAGAAGACAATGGCGGTTGGTTAAATCGTGAAACAGCTTACCATTTTCAAAAATATGCCGACAAAATAAGCCAAGCTTTTGGCGATAGTGTGTATAGCTATGCCACACTAAACGAACCCTTTTGCAGCGCCTATTTGGGTTATGAAATAGGTGTGCACGCGCCAGGAATTGTAGGTAAAGAATTTGGTAGAAAAGCAGCTCATCATCTATTACTTGCACATGGTTTAGCAATGCAGGCTTTACAAAAAAACAGCCCTAATTCACTTAATGGCATAGTGCTTAACTTTACCCCTTGTTATGCCAACTCTGATAGTAGTGACGATATTAAGGCAGCTAAATTTGCTGACGATTATATTAATCAATGGTACATAAAGCCGTTATTTGACCAACAATATCCAGAGATAATTAATCAGTTGCCTGATGACCACCGCCCAGAAATTCATCATGGGGATATGGAAATAATTGCTCAGCCGCTCGACTATTTAGGCATAAATTTCTATACCCGGATGATTTATCAAGCAAATGAAAAAGAACATTATGTTGAAATGCCGATCCCAGAGCCACGGACTGATATTGGCTGGGAAATATGTCCGCAAGCCTTTACTGAACTATTGGTTTCTTTAAACAAAAGCTATCAGCTACCGCCTATTTATATCACCGAGAATGGTGCAGCGATGGCTGATGAATTTATAGATGGTACCGTTAACGACCAAGATAGGATAGATTACTATCAAAAGCACTTAAATGCCGTGCATAACGCCATAGAACAAGGCGTTAATATAAAAGGCTATTTTGCTTGGAGTTTAATGGACAACTTTGAATGGGCAGAGGGTTATTTGAAACGCTTCGGTATTATTCATGTAGATTATCAAACCCTTAAGCGCACGATTAAAGCCAGTGGTTTAGCTTACAAACACTTAGTCAGTAGAAGATAATAATAAGATGAATCAACTAACTAATAGACTACCCTTTTCTGAAAAAATAGGCTACGCCATGGGTGATGCCGCTGCAAATTTGGTTTGGCGCGGCGCTTTGGCCTATTTAGCGGTTTTTTATACTGATACTTTCGGTCTTACCGCGTCGGCTGCTGCCTTGCTTTTTTTAGTAGTACGCTTATCGGATGGCGTTACTGATATTATTATGGGCATGATTGCCGATCGCACTTCAACTCGTTGGGGTAGCTTTCGACCTTGGATTTTATGGTCTGCGCCATTTTTAGCACTTTTTATGGTGTTATGCTTTACCACGCCTGACTTTTCAGAAAACGGCAAACTCATCTATGCCTATATTACTTATATTGGTTTAACGCTCGCCTACACAGTAAACAATGTGCCCTACTCAGCTTTAATGGGCGTAATGACCACTAGCGATACCGAGCGCACCAGTTTATCTGGTTTCCGTTTTGCTGGTGCTTTTGCTGGTGGTTTATTAGTGATGGGCTTTTTACCTGATTTGGTCGCGTATTTTGGTCAAGGTAATTCATCGGTTGGCTATCAATATACCATGTATTTATTTGCTGCTTTATTGGTGGCGTTACTCGTTATAACCTTTATCACCACTAAAGAGCGCATAGCGCCAACAATTGACCCTAGCAGTAACTTAAAAAAAGAACTAGGCGAGCTTAGCAAAAATTTACCTTTTATTATTTTACCTTTGTTATCTGTTACTTTATTTTTCTACTTTCGTGAAATTTATAGTGGTCTATTTTTTGTCGCTGTGATGACGGCGATGTGGTTTGTTATTCAAAGGTTAATCAAAGTACCTAAAGATAACTTAAGCAGTTCTCAACGGGATATGGTTGATTTACTTACCAACAAACCTTGGTTAATTTTACTCGGCATCGGCTTTTTAACCATGATGTTTAATGGCATAAAATATGGTGTAATTGCTTATTATTTTAAGTATTACGTCGGTGATGAACTGTTAACCGGCAAGTATTTTATCGCCTTATTAACGGTTTCTATTTTAGGCGCACTATGCACCAGTTATTTGTCAAAAAAGTTAGGTAAAAGAAAGCTCTTTATCTCTTCATTAATATTGAGTGGCTTATTTACCGGTGGTTTTTTCTGGCTACCACAAGGTAATATTAATGCCATTTTCATTTTAGGTTGTAGCGCTGAATTTTTTGCAGCAATGATGCCGACTTTATTTTTCAGCATGTTAGGAGATTCTGCCGATTATTCCGAATGGAAAAATGGTCGCAGGGCAACGGGGCTAATTTATTCAGCAGGCACTTTTGTGCAAAAGACCGGCAGCGGTTTTGCTGGCGCGTTGGTTTTAGTGGTATTAGCCAATTACGGTTACAGCGGCATGGACAGCAGCACCATTGCTAACGCTTTACCCGGTATGCAATTATTAATGAGCTGGATCCCAGCCATTTTTGCCTTTGCAGGAGCTGCACTAATGGCCTTTTATCCATTGTCTGCACAGCAAAATAAAAACATTACAGCAGCGCTTATTTCCCGTAGAAACGAGGTCGCTGTAGCCTAGTTTCAACAAGCCGAGCAAACATGCTAGAATTTGCTCGTTTTTCAAGGTTAATTTAATTGACACAACAACCGTTTGCGCACCTTTAGGAATAACATGGCGACCATATACGAAGTATCAAAACTTGCAGGAGTATCACTAGCTACGGTTTCTCGGGTGATGAATAACAATGCCCGTGTAAGCGATAAAACCAAGCAAAAAGTTGTTGATGCTATGGCTGAGCTGGGCTACCGCCCAAATTCAATAGCACAATCTTTAGCATCAAATTGCACGAATAGTGTTGGCATATTGGTTTCTGAACTTCATGGTGACTTTTTCGGCCAAATGATGGCAGGCATTGAGCTTGAGCTAAGAGCTGCTGGCAAACACGTAATTATTACCACTGGAGACAACGAAGAAGATAAAGAAAAAGATGGCATAGAGTTTTTAATTGGCAGAAACTGTGATGCCATAATTTTGCATGTTGAAGCCGTTACTGACGAATACCTTATTGATTTATGCAAGATTGAACTCCCTGTTTATATCATCAATAGATTTATTGAAGACATCAGTGAAAAATGCATTAGTCTAAACAATGAATTAGGTGGTTATCTGGCAACTCAAACCATTGTTGATCAAGGTCACTCAACTATTGCTTACATCGCAGGACCTCAATATAAACGAGATTCACAAGCCCGTTTAGCCGGTCATAAACGTGCTTTAGCAAATAATAATATTCCTTTTGATGAAAGCTTATATTATGAAGGTGACTACCAAGAAACTGGTGGTAGCATGGGTTTAAAAGATTTCATTAGTAAAAATAGAACCTTTACTGCTTTGATTTGTGCAAATGATGAAATGGCCTCAGGCTCAATGACTTATGCCCGAGAGCATGGTTTTTCCTTGCCCGATGATTTGTCTATTATCGGTTTTGATAACAATAACTTTGCAAGGCACACTTACCCTAAACTCACGACTATTAATAACCCTGTTAATGAAATGGGTCAAATGGCAGCAAAATTAGTATTGAGAGATGTTTATCAACAGAAGAATTTAGAAGTATTAGACATAAGTTAGGTACGGAGTTTAGATTTTTAAATGATGATGAGGGTGAAGCA
>PJEL010003654.1_pt1 | contig 13008 bp, 17 predicted proteins | sample 1853271 | NCBI WGS metagenome assembly PJEL01 (sample SAMN08108733, study PRJNA415343) | Invertebrate metagenome, whole genome shotgun sequencing project. | host: Globobulimina | place: Sweden: Gullmar Fjord | collected 2015-08 | reverse complement strand
TGGAGCCCGAGCTCTGGCCATGGGGGGGGCTTTCACCGCCGTGGCCAACGACCCCAGCACGACTTTCTGGAATCCCGCTGGACTCGCTTCCATGGATCAAAACGAATTGCTGCTCATGCATTCCGAAAGATTCGGCGATCTCATCGACCGGGACTTCGTCTCCTATACCCAACCTGTCAGCTGGAGCATTCTGGGCAGTGGCCAGGCCGGCATCGGCATTTCGGTCATTCGCCTCGGTGTTGATGATATCCCTTTCACCGAGCACCTCGAAGAACAGTTGGACACCAACCATGACGGCGTTGTCAGCGATACCGAACTTCTGGGATTGCTCGACCTTCAGGACGAAATCCGCTACAAAAGCGATCAGGAATTCGCCTTGATGTTCAGCTACGCGGAACAGCTTGGATCATGGCATGTGGGCACTAGCCTGAAAATGGTTCGCCAGAGCATCGGCCAGTATTCTAGCCTGGGTATCGGTGCGGACATTGGGTTGTTGCGCCCCCATTTGTGGAAAAACCTGGATCTGGGCATCAAACTTCAAGACATCACCACCACTTACTTGAGCTGGAGCACCGGCCACACCGAAATCATCACCCCGGCGGTGGTTCCGGGGCTGGCCTGGAGGCAGCCTCTTCCATCCTGGAACATGGATCTTTTGCTGGCCGGCTCTCTTGAAACAAGGTTCGACAATCGGCGAACCGCCGACCAGTATCACAGCGGCAGCATGAGCGCCAACTCCCACCTGGGAATGGAACTGGCTTTTGCCAAAAAGGTGTTTTTGCGTTTGGGCTATGACAGTGGGTGGTCTTCGGAAAATCTAACTGCTGGTGCAGGGTTCAGGCTGGCTCCCTTGACCATTGACTATGCTTATGATGCCAATGAGAACAGAACAATAATCAAACGTATTGGAGCTTAACAGTGTTCAAAACAGGGTTTTTTAAGAACGGTTTCTTTAGAAATGGGTTTTTCCCTTCCTCTGCATTTTCTCCAGACACTTTTATTATTAAGTTCAAAGAACTATTTGATAGAGGTCAGTTTAATTATGGTGAAGTAGTCCCTCAGATAAGGGATAAAGATATAGCAGAAGCAAAAGAAGAAGCAGACTGTGTTTTTAATGAAGGCTTAATAGGTGATGAGGACTGTGCTGAAAAAGCCTTATTGCATTTAACAGCTCACTTCTTACAGTTAGACAGTCAAGCTGCTGACGGCAGTGGACAGAGTGCTTTCTTACAGACTTCCAGGTCTGCTGATGGTATTAGTGAAGCAGTTCACTTGCCCACTTGGATGAGGAACAGTGATTTTGCTATGTATGCAACAACACATTATGGACAGAAGTTCCTTGTGATTTCTAAACCATACATTGATGGTGGTGTTTGGAGTGTTAAGGGAGGAACAAGATTTTGAGTGATTTTAAATCTGATACAAAAGGGTTAGATAATCTCAATAAAGTGTTCAAAGATTTAGGTAAAATGTATACAGATGTAGGTGTACTGGAAGGCAATGCTTATCCAGACACAGGAATGACAGTAGCTGAAGTTGGTGCTATACAAGAGTTTGGTTCTGATAAGCTAGGCAGGGATGATATAGCTAGACCTATACCTGCTAGATCTTTTATTGAGTTTCCTATAGAGAGTAGGATGAAGAAGATAGTAAAAGATGTCTCCAAAGGAGCAGCACAGGACTTTGCAGAGGGTGGCTCTGAGAAGATTATGAATAAGCTAGGTGCTGCCTGTGATAAACAGATCCAGCTTGGTTTTGAAACAGGTGGATTTGGTAAGTGGAAGCCTCTTGCTCCTTTTACAATAAGAAAGAAGAAGTCTTCATCCATACTTATAGATACATCCTTGTTAAGAAAGTCAATATCCTGGAGGATAGGTAAAAAATAATGCCAGTACCATATTTAGGTAATTCTATAAAAGGTTGGATAAAGAAAAAACCTGTTATAATAATAACTAAAACAACAGTGGACCACTTAACAGAGGAGACAGAAACTGTCACCACCCTGGAAATAAACATACAACCAACTCCTCAATCAAGGGTAAGAAGACTACCAGCAGAGCAGAGAACATGGAAATGGTGGGCTCTCATAATAAGACAAGGGCCTTTACTAAAACCTGATGATATAGTAGTAGTAGACAATAAAAGGTTTGTTATACAAAGCTTGGACGATTGGACAGAGAGTGGTTTTCAAAAGTATGAAGCTGTAGAGGGATATCAATAATGGAAATGGATCAGATAATAGCTGGCATAATAACTAATGAACTAAGCATAGCTCCTACAAGGGTCTCATGTTATGGACAAAACTTTGTTGCACCTAAAGATGGTGGTCTATATGCTGTTGTGTCTATGAGAACTCCTTTTATACTAGGAAGTAAGCAATCATTTGATTATGATACCAATGAGGAAATTAAAGAAGTGTCTATGTTCATAGACCTTGATATAGAAGTAACAAGCAAGGATAGATCAGCTGTAGAGAGAAAAGAAGAAATTATCATGGCTCTTACATCTTTTTATTCAATAAGTCAACAAGAAGAAAAAGGCTTTAAATTGTTTAGAAATAGTAGTATAATAGACTTAACATTCGTTGATGGAAGTTCAAGTTTATACAGGTTTAAGATACCTGTGACGGCTACTTATAATAAAACAAAGCGAACACCAGTTTCGTACTTTGATAAATACAGGTCTGTAGAGACCGACATACAGAGAAAATAAGGAGTATTATATGTCATTACCAGTTAGTAACGTAGTAAGAGTAACTGTATTGTCTGCTCTCAGAGGCCTCGCAGATGTAAATACTAGTATGCTAGGACTAATAACAGATGAAGCACCAATACCAAATGACTTTGGAGATTTCAGAGTTTATAAGGACCCACTAGGCGTGATAGCAGATTTTGGTACAGACACAGAGACCGCTAGATTAGCAGAGAAAGTGTTTGGTCAGACACCAAATATCTTAACAGGAAATGGTGCTTTAATTGTAGTACCAAGGGATCCAGCAGCAGCAGCTTCAGCAGCAACTATTTTGAGTGCTTCTTTAGTAGACTTTAGTCAGCTTACTGCTACAGACTACAACATCAATTTAAACATTGATGGCGGTGGTGCAGGAGACCTTTTAATTGGGGAAATCGATACAACCAGTATTGCCACAATAACTGCTAGTTTAAATAGCACAGCTGTATCAGCAGCGGGTGCAACTTTCTCTGTTTCCGGAGAGCTCTCATCAGCTAAAGTAACTTTAGTTTCTGATACAGCAGGTGCTACATCTTCTTTAGTAACTACTACAGCAGGAACAGGGACGGATCTTTTATCCTTATTAGGAATTGAAGGACCAGCAATTGGGGCAGCTTCAGGTGTTGAAACAATAAAAGACTGTATTATAAGAACAGTAGGTTTTGTTCCTTATTTCGGTTTAATATATAATGAAAAAATGACTGATGTTGCACTGAAAGAAACTGCAAGCTTAGTTCAATCATTAAATCTAATACAGTTTGTAGGTTCTAACTTATCAGCTGATTTGACACCAACAACAGGGATATTTGACATAGTTAAAGAGTCGGGTTGGAAACAGACCAGATGTCTATACTATTCAAATAGTGAAAATGATGCTTTAGACTTTGCTGCAGGATATGCTTCCAGTGGTTTAAGTGTAAACTTCTCAGGTGTTAATACAATGCTTACCATGAACTTGAAAGAAATTACAGGTTTAGTTGGTGATCCAGTGTTCTCTACCACAAACGGTCAGACAAGATATAATGAGTGTGCTGCAGCAGGTGTTGATTGCTACGCTGATTATGGTGTGCCTGGCGTTGCTTCAGTTGGTGGTAATGACTACTTTGATGAAGTGTATATCAGATTGGCTCTTAAGCTACAACTGCAGGTTGCAGGGTTTAATTTACTTAAGCAAACCAACACAAAGATTACACAGACTGAAACAGGCGTAGACTCTTTAAAGAGTGCTTATAGACGAGTACTTAAGAAGTTTGTAACAAATGGTTCTTTTGCTGCTGGTACTTGGATAGGCACTGTTATTTTTGGTGATCCAGAAAACCACAGAAGAAACATTGAAGAGTTTGGTTATTGGATGTACAGTTTACCTGTAAACCAACAAACAGCAACAGACAGAGATGCAAGAATTGCTCCTGTTGTACAGATAGCTTGTAAAGCTTCTGGTGCTATACACAGTTCAGATGTGACAGTTTATATTGAAAGATAAGGAGATAAGATATGTTTTCATTGACAGGTGGTGATTTAATTATTATCAAAGATAGACAATTAAGTGACTTTGGAGATGGTGATGTTGTCTCCTTTGATTTACCAAATAATATAGCTGATGGTAAAAGAGGTAAGAATGGTAATGCAATTATTGCATTTAATTCTACTGGACAAACTACTACAGCTACAATCAGGATCCTTAAAGGTTCTCCTGATGATAAGTTTTTTAACCAGGAAATGAACATCTATTTACGAGACAAATCAAGTTATATTTTGATGTCTGGTGAGTTCATTAAGAAGTCTGGTGATGGTGCAGGAAATGTCGTTAATGACATCCTAACTATGTCAGGAGGTTTTGTTCAGAAAATACCTAACATGAAAGACAATGTTGAAGGTGATACTGAACAAGGTGTTTCTGTGTACCAGATTATGTTTATGAATGTTGATAGAAGTTTATCTTAATATAATATTTAGTAGGAGCTAATAATTATGAAGTATAATAAGACAAAACTGCAGGTGACACCGAGTTCTTTTAGGGATGCTCTGCAGTTAGAGAAAGCAATAGCCTCGGCTATATCAAGTAGTTCATTGAAGATTAGTTTTGATTCTTTGGACACTAAAAACCTGGCAAATGCTGAGATAAGTGATGATACACTTGGAGAAGTTATTAAGACAATGTTGACTGTTGTAGTTGATGACAGTGTTGAAAAGACTCTGTTTGATTGTGCTAAGAAAGCAAACTATGACAAGGTTAAGATTGATGAAGACTTCTTTGAAGATGTAGAAAATAGAGAACTGTACTTCCCTATTATGATTGAAATAGTTAAGGTCAATGTTGGCCCTTTCGTGAAAAGCCTCTTTTCTCAGTTCGGAGGCCTCATAGGGAATCTAAAAGGTATCCTGAAGTAGATATCAGAGCTGATGAGGGTCTTCACATAGCTTTACGAATTGCTAAAGCTGGGTATTATGGTGGGGATCCAGAGAAAGTACTTGATGCAAGAGTAGATATGGTTATGGCAGCCACAGACTTTGAGATATATAACTCAGAGTACGAGAGCACATACATGAAACTTAATGAGGGAAAATAATGAAGATAGCTGAGTTGTTTGCAAGAGTTAGAATAAAAACCGACACAGGTAAATTATTAAAGTTAACTGCACAGTTAACCATTGCAGCTCTTGCTATGAAGAAATTAGTTGTTGAGTCCCTGGATGCAGCTGCTGCTCTTAGACAGTTTGAAGCTGAGACAGGTGCAAGTACTGAATCGTTACAGAGATGGACAGCTGCAGCCGAACGTACAAATGTGTCTGGGAAAGCTGTTGCTGAAAGTATTAGAAATATTGTTGCCAACCAGGAGAAGATTAGACTTGGGCAAGGTGACATTTCCGGATACCAATTACTTGGTTTAGATCCTACACAAGATCCTTTTGTTTTATTAGATCAACTCAGAGACAAGACCCGTGGGTTAAATGCAGGAATGAAGAAAAACATCCTGGCACAAATGGGTATTAGTCCAGAGATGGTCCGAGTATTGAATATGACAAATAAAGAGTTTGATGATCTTGCTAATAATGCTTTTATAATGTCAGAATCTACAATAAGAAATCTTGATGGTGCTAAGTCTGCATTAAGAGAAGTAGGTCAGGCTTTCAGATGGATAGGTGCTCAAGTAGCAGATTTCCTCTCTCCTATTATTGTTGAGTTTTCTGGTATGATAACTGATTTAGTAAAGCAGCTAAGAAAAGGGATAAGCCCTCAGATTATGATGGTAGTAAACCACTTGAAGAAGTTTGCCATAGCTACTGGCAGAGCTATCAGGTTTGTCTCTACTCTAGCATTGAAGATAATAAACCTGAGAACCATACTTGCTGGTTTAGTCATGGCTTTAGTTGTTATGAATAAAGGCAACATGGCAACGATGTTTACAAAAGGTGGTTTATACATAGGTATAATGGCTCTTATTCTTCTTCTAGAAGACCTATATGTCTACTCAAAAGGAGGAGACTCCTTATTAGGACCAGGTCTAGACTTTCTTGTTGAAAAGTTTGAGATTCTTAGACAAAAAGCAGAACCTTTGGTTGCACTAATGAGGGAGATGTCAAACTTGTCAGTGGAGTTTGCTGGACTTTTCATAAAGTCCCAGGTAGAGTTTGGCCCTAAATACTATGAGAGCCTTAATAAACAAGGCGGTTGGACAGGAAACAAGGGTGGGAGTACTACAAATAACTATTACACAACTGTGGACACAAAGGCCACAGATCCAGAAGGAACAGCAAAAGCTGTTGAGAAAGTATATAAGAAAGATTTAAGCAAGGCATACAATAGATTTGTACCAACACCATAGGAGATACTTGTGTCATTTAATGCAATAAAACCAATAAATAATGCTATAACAGATGTAGCAAGTTATCTTGACAATAAAGCTGCAGCAATTGTGAGACCAAAGACTAGTCCAGGAATATCTGGCTTTGTCTTTGATATTCCTCAAACAGAGTCCGTTGAGTATACATCTGAGATAACAGATAACTACACTGAGGACAATTCATTTTTACATGACCATAGGGTTATTAAACCAGTTATCATAGAGCTTACTGGTTTAATTGGTGAGCTTGTTATATCCCAAGATACCTTGGATGAGATACTTCAGACACTTAAAACTGGGTTGTTCCAATTGGATGCGTTTACCGGAGGGTATACAAGTGGTATGACACAGAGTATAACAAGGGGTATATCTAAAGCTGAACAGCAAAAAGCAAAGATACAACAGGTTGTAGACAGGACAAAGAACATTGTTAAGACTTTTAAAGGTGACTTTAGAACAAAGCAGGAAGAAGCACATGATAATTTGAAAGCTCTTTTTTCCAACTCTACTATCCTTACTGTTCAAACACCTTGGGCTTATTTTGATAACATGCTTATTGAGACTTTGACTTTTGAACAGGATGAAATTACTGATGAAATAACTAATATAAGTGCAACATTGAAAGAAGTCAGGTTTGCTAAGATTGGAATAGAAGACTTCTCACAGTTTACAGAAGCAGACAGGCAAGCAATACAGAAACAGGTAAAAGAGCCAGTTGGTAAAGCCGGGGGTAAAGAAGTTTCCCTTAAGTCATACCTTAAATATGTTGCTGATGGTGGTTTGAAGACTGCACAAGAATGGTTAGGATTACAATAATGAAAACTATAACAGGAATACAAGCGAACCCTTCTCAGGAGCTCACAGTTGTTCTGGAAGATGGTACTAGTTTCACTCTCTCAATGTACTTCAGACCAGCTATATCCATGTGGATGTGTGACATACTGTATGGTGAGATAGCTATAAACAACATGAGAGTTTGCAATAACTTGAACATATTAGAACAGTACAGCAACATACTTCCTTTTGGTATTGCTTGTTTCACTGATAGTGGGTATGAACCGAGTTTGATAGATGACTTTAGTACACTGAAAGCACAGTTGCTGCTTATGACTTCATCAGATGTTGAAGCAATAGAACAAAGTTACAAGGACTGATATGAGTTTTAATTTTAATAATAATCAATTCCTTGCCAGGAAGTTTGAGATAAATATCAGTACACCAGAAGGGCAGCTGGTAACAATAAGTAACCCCTTTACAGTGAAGTTTAATATTAAAAGAAACACTTTAGCTAGTACAAATAGCTGTACTTTAACTATAAATAATCTTGGTCCAGAGACTAGGAGCTTATTGTTCAAGGACAGGTTTACTTTTACTGAGTATTGGCAAATGAGTATACTGGCTGGATACAATACTAGGAAGTTAGTGTTCCTAGGCAATGTTCTAGAATGCTACTCATATAAGTCTGGGACAGAATGGATAACAGAGATCACAGCTTTTGATGGTCTTTATGGTGTTCAAAATGGTTTTATTTCTGAGACTATTAACAAGGGGGCTACTTACCAGCAGTTGATAGCAAAGGTATTGAGCACCATACCACTAGTCTCCAGGGGAGTTATTGGTGATCCAGCCGAGGCAGATGCACCTAAGAGGGGAACTGTTATGGTCGGGAGGTCAGCAGAGATAATGGATAAACTGACTGGTGGCAGGTACTTCATAGACAATGAAACAATGAATGTTATAAGTAGAGATGAGTATATTGGTGAGGGGATACTGGAGCTAACATCCAGTATACTGTTGGAGACACCTAAGAGACAGGATGCTCTGATGTCATGTAAGACTTTGTTCTTCCCAGAGGCTAACATTGCCAATGGTGTAAGGGTAACATCTTTGCAGTCTGAATATGATGGTCTGTATAAGATAATTGGTTTGGACCACACTGTGACAATATCTGGATCTGAGGGTGGAACAGCAATAACTACATTAGAATTAGATGCTGGAGCTAAAGTCTTGAGGAGAGCAATTCTGTGAAAAATATAAGAACAATACAGGAACAAGAGCCTGACTTAGATGATGTAATGGAAGCTCTTAGAGACAACATATTCACAAACATGAACTGTATTCAGATAGGTAAGATTGAAAGCTATAACAAAGATGAACAAACTGTTTCAGTGCAGCTACAAATTAAGAGAAGAGTCTCGGAGACAGAAACTATCCGCTTCCCTTTATTGGTAGACTGCCCAGTATTTGTACTACAAGGTGGTGGGGCATATATCGATATGCCTATTGCTACAGGTGATTTTTGCATTGTATTATTCAATGATCAGGATATAGATAATTGGTGGGATGGTGGTTTATTGACCGATGCGAATACTGAGAGAAGACATGATTTGTCTGATGGTATGGCTTTGGTTGGTATCAATCCTAAAGGCACAGTGTTAGATTTAGATGGGACAGCTTTAGGTATCAATGGATCAAACATTGTGTTTAATAAAGGCACTGACTTTATGGTTAGATATAATGAGCTTAAGACAGCTTTTGATACACTTAAGCAGGACTTTAATACGCTGGTTACTTTGTATAATGCTCATGTTCATCCAGCAGGTACACCTAATACAGGAGCCCCCGTCACAACAGGGTCACCGAGTACAGCTGACATCACACCAGCTAAGATAGCTGCTATCAATGTACCAGGAGTCGGAGAATGATTATAAGAAACGTAGACTCAAACAACGATTGGGTATTTGGAAAAGGAAAAAATGATTATAGAAGAGACAGTGAGGCACTTGTTGTTGACCTGAAAACTAGACTACAGTCCTGGAAGTACAATTGCTTCTTTGATAAACAGGAAGGTGTAGACTATAAAAGTTTTCTGGGCAGAGGAACAAAGCCTTTCTTAGATGCTGACATCAAAAGAGTTATACTACAAACTGAGGGTGTCCTAAGACTAAATAGTTTTTCTTCTATTTTAGAAGAAAACGATAGAAACTTGACAATAACTGCAAATATTAGTACAATATATGGAGAGATTGTGGGCTTAACTGTTCAAACTTAAGGAGAAAGGTATGGCAGAAGATATAGGTAGTTTAACAGACTGTTATGTTATCCAAGAGAATGGTAAGAAAGCAATGGCTGTTACAGGTGGAGGTGTTGGTCTTGATATTGTAAGACAAAGTAATACATCCCCATGGAATGATTTCTTTTTTGTTCAAGCAAATGGTGCTCCAACTACTACAACAGCGGCTGTTCCTACAGCTGGAGACACAAGATTATTGACTGTTGCTTCAGTAGCAAACATATCAGTTGGCGATTGGATAGGAGTATTCTCCGCAGGGACTACAGCAGAGAGATATTATTGGGCAGCAGTAGAAGCTATAAACGGACTTGTCCTCACAATGGATACCTTAATTGACTACACCTTTCCTATAGGTGCAACAGTTTTATCCACAACTAAAAACATGGCAGTCAATGGCTCAGTCACACCACAAGTATTTGCAATACAAGCAGGTGGAGCAGGTGGTAAGTTAGAAATAGATATATCAAGAGTGATGTTGAGTTGTCTCACTGTAGGGGTAGTAAACTTGTCTACATTTGGAGACATTGTTGGTGGAATAGCTAGACCTATGTTTCTAAGAGTAAAGGAAAACGGTGTATACAGAAACAAACTAGGAGCAAAAACAAATGCAGAACTGGCTTTGTTTGCTTATGATTGGTCTCCTTATGCTACAATAAACCCTCAGCAAGGGCAGAATGGTTTTCTTTGGAGATTCTCAATAGGTGGTGAAGATAAACATGATGCTGTATCAAGAGTGTCCGGTGGTAACATTGGTTCACTAGAATGGGTTGTTCAGTCAGATCAGTCAAGTATAACATCTATGGAGTCCGTAGGTGCAAATAGTGAGGTAACACCATGACAAATAAATGGCAATGTATAAAATGTAAGCTAACAAAAAAACAAAGAGTTAAGACAACTATAGTAAATGACACAGTAATTGTGGTAAAAAAAGACATACCAAAGATAATGTGCCATGATCATATCATGCGTAATTTATCAGAAGAAAACTATAAATCAGAAAATGGAATAAATGACTCAGGTGCAAGAGATGAAAACACCTATAGGAAGGAACAATAATGCCAGATATTTTAGATGCTGATGGGTTACAGACAAAAGACCTGACAGAAATTGTCACCGACACAGAAGATGCTCTTGAAGTTATATATGGTCCGGATATAAATGTAGAACAAAACTCTCCCGATGGGCAACAGGTTAATATCTATGCTCAAGGATCCGTGGACCAGAGAGAAGTACTTCAAAAAGTATACTCTTCTTTTGATCCTGATCAGGCTGAAGGTATTGTTCTAGATCAAAGAGTTGCACTGAATGGAATAAAACGTATTGAGGGAACATTCACTCTCCAGGATATAGAAGTTGTTACAGACAGAGCTCTAAACTTAATAGGTCTTGACACAGAGGCTACTGAAATAACACCCGATGTAGATGGTCTATACACAATAAAAGACAATGAGGGAACCTTATTTTACCTGGTAGCAACACAAGTTATTGCTTCAGCTGGAACATACACATATCAGTTCAGAGCAGCAGAGCTTGGCAAGGTTGAAGTACTTCCTAATACAATAAACACACCAGAAACTATTTTGGCAGGAATTGTTACTGTTAATAACCCAGGTGCTGTTTCTGTAACAGGCATTGATGAAGAGACAGATTTTCAATTGAAAGTAAGAAGACGAAGCTCAACAGCTTTTCCTTCCCTTGGGTACTTAGACTCCATTTTGTCTGGGCTATTAAACCTGGACAATGTTTCAACAGCTTTTGTTTATGAAAATGACACAAGCGTTAACCCTGATTCTAGAGGGATACCTTCTCATAGTATTTGGGCCATAGTTGAAGGTGGATCAGATGAGGAAATAGCTGATGTTATATATAAGAAAAAGTCAGCAGGTTGTGGGATGCGTGGTGATGAGGAAGTAAGTGTTACCAGGATCAATGGACAAAGCCACTTAATAAAGTTTGGTAGACCTGTTGATGTAGACTTACACATACGTTTCGATGTATCACCAGCGTTAACTGCAGCAGAGGAAACAGCTTTGAAGGATGCTATAGTGGCAGGTCTTATATGGGGAATTGGAGCAACAGCTTCTACTGACTCAATCATTGCTTTCACGAAAGTTTATTTAGGCGCTGATTATATAGTAGCAGCAGCAAAGGTTTCTGATGATGGGGTCAGTTGGTTTGATGCAATATTGTCTCCTTCTCTTAAGAGCAGGTTTGTCAACTCAACAGCTAGGATAACAATATTATGACAAATGAAGAATTAGTAGACTATTATGTTAATTTGCTAATATTACAATATAAAAATAAAGCTAAAGCACCAGAGCACATAAGAGCACTTCTTACTAATGTTGTCTTTTTAGAACTGATAACAGATGTGGAGAATGGTTTCAATATTGATACAGCTGTTGGTGTGCAGCTTGATGTTCTTGGTAAGTATCTCGGTTTGTCAAGGTTTGAAGTAGCTGAGGATGATGATACATACAGAGAGTATTTGAAGTTTAAAATTGTTCAAAACAACACAAACTCTTCACTTGAACAAATAGACCAAGTGTTGTATGATCTATTTGTGCTAGGTGTGTTGGTGTATGACAATTCAGATATGTCATTAACATATACGTTTTATGATAAGAGTATAGCTGATGTGAGAGCAATATTCCAAGCTGGTATTTTACCTAAGCCAGCTGGAGTTCAGTTGACAGTGGTCTCTTCCACATCCAGACCTTTTGCTTTTGCTGGTACAACCAGGGGTGCAGGTTTCGGAGCTGTAGGTGGTACACCACAGGGTGGAGAATTTTCTAGTATAGTTAATAAGTAGGAGTATATAGTGGCAAAGCCAATTATTTCAGTAGATGAGCTAGAGTGGGCAAGTAGTAGTATAACAGATCCAGGTAGTGGAGAAGCAAATAAGATTGTCCCAACAGGGACAAAACAAACTAATGGTTGGGTATCAGCAGAAGAACCTCCTTTTAATTATTTTAATTATTGGCAGAACCTTGTTTGGCAGTATATGACATGGTTGACAGATAAAGTTGAAGATACTGGAGTACCTATTTTTTCTGAATCTATAAGTAATGAGCTAGTTGTACCAGCTTTCACTATAGGTGAGATGTGTGCAGCAAGTACACAAAGAATTGTACACTTCTCTAATAATGGTATTCAGGGTTATAAACTATTAAACTCTACATGGGCAGCGGATGGGACTCCTGAAACAATAAGCAACCTTGCTTCTAATCAAATGGACTGTTCTGCTTTAGAGCCTTATTATGTTGCTTTCGTTTATGGCGTTGTTAATGGAGGTGATGAAGATGCTTACCTGGCAGTGTATTTCTTCAATCTTCTTAATTGGGTTGTAGTTGCATCGCTT
>PJEL010003653.1_pt1 | contig 13014 bp, 3 predicted proteins | sample 1853271 | NCBI WGS metagenome assembly PJEL01 (sample SAMN08108733, study PRJNA415343) | Invertebrate metagenome, whole genome shotgun sequencing project. | host: Globobulimina | place: Sweden: Gullmar Fjord | collected 2015-08 | reverse complement strand
CATCTCCGATATATAATTGGGGATTAACTTCACAGCAGTTATCCATTAAATTTGGCGATAGGATGCCCTTAGATATTAGAGTAAATTAAGGCTCTAGACAGACTTCAATTTACAGTCTCGAACTAACAAAAAAACAAAAGCTTATTTTTAAAGCTTTCAATATTGATATCAATACTATTAATCAATTACCTAGTTATTAACTTTAAATTCATTTTAGGGTTCAACTCGCCAATTGAATAGTTTTGACAACGGGTTAAAAATCTCGATATGTCAGCAGAGGTTCACTCTCGTACATCTCCTTTGACGCATTATTTATACCTTTTTTTAAACGCTCAGCACCTTAACTCTTTACTAAAGCATATTTAGGCAATCTAAACACTCCTCATAAAAAGCGTGTTTGATGGGCCAAATCATCATGTCTTATATAGTTCGTTAAAAGTTCTCCTAACTTCTTGGCGCATATCGAATATATCAGACTTTAATTTATAGTCTCATTTTATTATTTTTCTTTTGAAAGGTTTTTTATTTTTTTTAAAAGTTTTATATGAACACAATTGACTAATTCTCCCCAATTGATATCTTCTTCGTCTTTAATATCTTCAATTAAGTTATCTTTAGATTCTTCTATCAGTTCCTCTATTTTTTCATCACTTATATCATTAATATCTAAACTTTTCATACAGGACGCGATTATGTCATCTATGATTAACATTAATCCATCATTTTCTTGGTTATTTGAATCATTTTGCATGCTAAGTTCTAATTCATCATACTTTTCTTTAATTTCATTATATTTTAATTTTAAATTTTCCATCTGTTTTTCTTGTTGATTTATTTTAAATGTATAATTTTCAATTTTTATTTGCTTATTATCTTTTTGTGGTTTTATCAATCCACCTTGTATACATAAAAAATCTATTAAATGAATGTTTTTAGAAGATATGGCTAAAGTTAACGGCGTATGTGTATCTTTGTTTAATTGATTCAATAACTTTGAATTTTCTTTCAACAATATCTTAGATATTTCGAAATAACCATTTCCAGAAGCTTGGTGAAGTAAATTATTGTTTGTATCTTCAAATGTTATATCTAAATCTGCTCCTTTATTTATCAAACCATCTAATTTGTTGAAATTATCAGAGTTTACTGCAATTTTGACTTGTTTATCAACGTTTCTATAAGCTCCAGCTGATAATAAAATACGATCTGCTTCTGTATTTTTTTTTACATAATCTAGACCTGTCTTCCCAGATCCATCTAATTGATTAATATCAATAATCTTGGGATGCTGACTTATAAAAAATCTAATTAAACCCAAGTCAATACTTTTCCCTTTCATTTTTTTAGGATCTACTGCTGCATGAAACAATGTTTGCTTCATATGATTTTGCTCTTCATAATTTTGCTTTTCACAATTTTGCTCTTCGTCAAAAGAAAAGGAGTTCACTTGATCTTGAGATTTTTCATTTGAATTATTAATGTTGCCTGGATTTATTATATTGGGTGAAAATTGAACCTCTGAAAAACGTTCACCAAAATATACCTCATTCGTTTCCTCAACATTATTATTCAGTACTGTTTTATTATCAGAAGTATTTTTATTATTACCCATCATATGATTGATTGGTTTTTCATAATTACAACAAAATAAAAGTGTTGAAAAAAATAACGTAATTACTAAATTTGATCTTAAAAACATAATCCTAAAATTTAAAATTTATACAAAAAAAAACCCCACTCAACTCTTTCTCAACAAACTCAAAGTCGCATTCTATTAAATCTGTAAGCATTTTTATAACTCTCCTATACGAGGACTACCCGCAACTACATATTTAACACCCTTGGCTATTATAATAATGGCAACATAGACTGAGGTATACCACCAAAGCCAAGCCATTAAACTTAAACAAGTATCTTTTATTAGGCTTTCTACCAATTTTTGAAAAACTCTTCATTGGTGACTTATACAAGCCTATATATAAGTCTTATATTTTGCCTTATAACCAGATAGCAAATCTATGCCATTCTCATCACCCACCTTCTCCAATACTAGTTGAGTAACACAACTCAATAACTCATCTGCACCACTGCTACTATTAACATCCAACTTGTAACTTACCCCATCGGTAATTTTGGCAATCTCTTCAAAGGTATCTTTTGCCCGGTCCTCCAAATAAAAAGTATTTACTTTAATCCCTAACCCCTTGAGTCTATTAGACTCTTTGATATAGTCTGTAGGAGTCGCGAATTTGGTACCACTCCAGTAATGTTCACCATGATAGCGGGCTCTTCTACCTAAAACCTTCGATACTGGTGTAGGAGGAGCATCTCCTATTAGTATCACACTTTGAACAGAATCATCTACCATTTGCAAAGCCACTTGGAGATCCTCTGGACCACATCCTCCGCTAGCTTTCACCCCATTCATAAAACTTTGTAATACGGCAGAAGTATTTGTCCAAGGCGACTCTTGATAAATATTTTCCTTACTGTAACAAGACCTGTAAGCCACAAACCTTATTTGAAAAATATCGAGGTTCAACTTCTTTTCGCGTAAACTTTCTAAAGTTCGTATAAACACCTCTTTGACCTTAAGTTTAGCCATTTTTATCAACCCTCCCATAGATCCTGTAGCATCCATAAGCACAGCCAGCTTTGTTACTTTTGCTTCTGCAGGTCCCCTATTTAACTCTAGGATATATTTTTTTATTTCTACAAAGTTATCTTCTGCCAAATCAACAAGAAACTGCCTAGATTTCTCATGATCTTTGGTTGCCTCTTTGAGAGCTTCTAGCTTATCGCTAAAGTTCTTTTCACTTATTTCTTCCCTTTTTTTGTTTAACTCAGCATAGACATCAGTTTTTCTATAGTCATCAATCTTAGAAAGGGGTATCCCAAAAGGCTCTAATTGCTGACTTTGTATTCTTATCTCAAATGTTCCCTGGTTCCCCTGCCTAGCTGTTCTTCCTTTTATCTGAACTTCCTCCGAAAGTTCCTCCGACAAGAATGTTTGTATTACAGCAATACCCCCATTAGAGTCTACCATTTTGTCAGAACACATAAAGTCTGTTCCCCTTCCAAAAGTCCTAGGAGCAAAAGTGACCATTCCACTTGTGGCAGCTCTTCTAATCAACTTGTCTTTATCTTCGGTATCTAGAGACTCATCCAAAACAGACAATACATCTCTATATATATCTAAATCTTTTATTTTCTCAAATTCTTTTAGTTTGTCGTTATCTTCAAAAAATACCAACACCGATCTCTGCCCTGTTGCCCCCTGTAAGCCATCGGATATCCTCCTACATATTATATTATTATAATCTTTTTCATCTTCTATTGTAACATTTATATTTGTTGGGAATTTACAGTTGTTTTGTCCAAATACAGAGGGGCAATAAGTAAATTTTTCGATACTATACAGCTCTTTTATTTTCTGTTTCTCTATTGCACTTATATTTGCCAAAGTGCCTGTAACACCCAGTATAAGGCTATAATATTTTGGCATCTCAGCATAAGAAAAGTTACCACACATAACATCTATCCCTATATTTTCTTCTAAGCTGGCTTTAGATATGTTGCCATTATCATGCTCTTGAAAATAAGCAAAGAGGGTCATGTAGCCTTCTTTTATATTGGTAAATATATTATCAAATATTTTATATCCGATTTTATCTTTGTAGATAGTGTACTTATGGTTTTTGTAGCTACCAAGATCTGCCATCATTTTTTTACAGGCCTCATCTAGCAAAAATTTCCATTTAGGCATTTTCGTCATACATTTCTTATAACCATCGAATTCGCGTATCTTTTTTAGATTTAAATCTTGATTTCTTTTTTCCCATATCTCTTTAATAAGGGCATTAATATCATCGTCTTTTAATGTTATACTCTGAGCATAGCAGTTTCCAAAAAACTCTTTATTGAGCAGAACATCAACCTCATCGACAATAAGAACCGAAGGCCTAAACGATCTGTAAGCTTTATCATCGTTACTTTTTCCGTCTTTTGTATCTTGCAAATTCTCTTTCTTTTCTTCAGAATTTTTAAATATATAATTTTCAACTTTCTTTCTTATAGACCCGCCGTTATTTAATTTTATTTCGCATATTTTTTGAAAAGTACCGTATTCTATACGATCCAAAATCCCAAGATCAGAAAACAGCTTTGTAAAATTGTTAAAATCTCTTTCACTCAAATATTTACTATAGCAGGCACAGTTAACATCACATCCTATCAGTCCCAAAATACTCGTCGTTATTGCTATTATCACTGATTTGCCCTCTCCAGTTAATATTTGGACTAAATTACTACACAACCCATTATTGGTATCCGCACTTGTACTAGGATCATCTATTATACCCAAAAGTCTCATTATTGCCATTACTTGCCCTACATGAGGTCTTAGTAAAAACTTATCTTTTAAGTCGGATCCATCCATAGCAAAAAACTGGTCTGCACTCTCCTGGTAAGTCCACAAGGTGCATATTTTTGCCATTACAGAAGGAATATCTTTAATAAATTTGGTCGGAAATTCAATATCACTAAGTTTCCCTTTTTGTAGTATTCCGCTAAGGTTCTTTTGCTTAACGGCACCTGTAATAGCTTTTATCTCTGAAATGACAGGCATTAAATTGGCATTTTTAACGAGATAGTGTTTTAAGAGCTCATCATATTCTGCATAAAATTTATCGACTTTGGTAGTCATATCTTCTTTATCTATAACTATTCCTTCGAAGGTAATCCCCCCCAAATCTTCTAAAGAATGTGCCTTTATTTTCGTGCGATATTGTAAATTCTTAATCCCTTTAAATTTTTTATGATCCTTAACAATATTGTTACCGACATTGTCATTAAGTGTGGTTAAAATCTTAGACAGTTCCAATAATGCAACTCCCCCATTGCTTTTCGTATAATCTCCAACAACATCATCTATATATGCATCCAGCTCCTTTTTGTAAACAGGTAGATTATCTGATATAGTCTTTATTGCAATCATTATTTTAGCTACTTCTTCATTTTCTTTCATGTGTTCTTTAGAAGAGTCTTTAATCTTTCTACATTTATGTATCACCTTGTTTTCAATACTATTCAAACACTTATTTGTTTTTATTCCTTTATGATCTTTGGTTATATCCTTAATACATCTAAACAACTTTATTGTACTATTAATTAAATCATAGTCTTTTATTCTCATTTCAAAAATATCTTTAGATAATATTTCATTGATATCATCTTCTATAGTCTTTATTTTGTCGTTCAAAGACTTAATATTTTGTTGATATTTCTGTTTAGCCAACTTACCAGAGTTATTAGACATTTGACCAATATCTCTAAAGAGCTTTAGTTTCTTAGAAAATTCTTGAAGTAAATTGCTATTTATTTTATTCAAAAAATCTGAATCATCGAACGGGAGGTCTATATTTTCGCTAAGCCCCTCTATTTGTTTAAAGATTTTTTTTGTATTACCAGTATTTTTGAGACTGCGATTCAAATTTTGCACATCTATTCCCAATTCTGCACAATCTCTAGAATAGTTGGCTGTAGTCATCACGAATTCTTCCCACATCTCAATGTCATTCATTTTGTCTTGGAGTTTAGAGACATTGTTGGATCTTAAAATATCTACATCGAGATCTTTAGATTTAATAAATTTTGAGATTTTTTTATTTAGAACATCTACGTCATTACCCAGCTGATCTGGAATTAACTTTGCTCCCCAATTTTCTTTGCCCATCGCTATTTTATCTACTCCTATCTTTACAAAAATCAAATATTGAACTTTCTGCAAAGCCTTACACGCACGTTTTACATTTTGTTTTACTACTTGTAAATCAACTGGATTACAATTCTTTGTTTGATTTTCTATTACCTTGTCTATAAGATGTATTTGTTCTTGTAAGTTCTTAGATATTAAATTTTTTATTGTTGAGTAATATTTCAGCAACGGTACTAGTGTAAATTTATTAAAATGATATCCATAACTTGCAATTTTCTTTATATGTTCTACTACATTTGTATCTTGACAAGCTATACTCTCTTGCACTACCAATAAAAAATCATCGAGATCCTCTTTAATAACGTTAATAAGCAGGTGTTTGAGCTCGTCTAAATTTCGTTTCTCATACTTAGCCAAAGCAAGTTTAATTTTATCCAAGTCTTTGTTCTTTATAATAGCCTCTAGCTCATTTTTATAACTCTTGTATACATTTTTAAATCTATCTTCAGAAAGTTTTATTTGATGAGTTATTATTGGTCTTAAAATATCTGGCAAGGCAGCAACATAAGTTTTTAAATTACTGACTCTATCGCTATACCTTAATTCATCAGAAATTTTTCTTAGAGACTGTAAATTTTCTGTAACCTTGCTTTGTAAAATTCTTTTTATCTCCTCACAGTGATTTTTGTACTCATCCTCAAATTTCGAAGCTTCAAAAAATTTATCATAAATTTCTTTTGGAGGATAATATAAGAAATCTTCCATTTTACGATCTTTAATAGCATTTATTTCTGCACGAACCCTATCTTCTAGTTGTTTTTTTACTTTGCCTATTTCATCCAAAACTGTTTTGGGACAGTGATCGCTAACCAAATCTCTTGCTTTTAATATAGATTTAAGAGTAATTAGCGCTTGTTTATAATTACCCGTTCTTACCGCTCCACTTAGACTATCTATAAAACCTTTTAACTTAGAGGAGAAAATTGTTTTTATTTGTTCAATATCTTTCTTTATTTGCACTTTAGACTTATCACCTAAATAGTCAAATACATACACTTTTGCTTCTTCTAGCGAAATAAGCCCCTGTATAATATCATTTATTCTATGAATGTCTACCTTGTCTAAGTTAACCCTTATTTCCATTGAAAGGGTCTTAGTAAAAATTCTAATTGAATTAGCAAGGTCTAGCTGGAGTCTATTAAAAATGGCAGAATTTTTATTCATTTTAGAAAGTTGATTCCCAGCCATCATATATTGTTTACTGTCTATATATTTTTTTACTGCTCGTTCCTCACTATCGAGGCCTACCAATAAACTTTGAAAGATCTCTTCTGCGAGCTGGGTGCATAAGTTGGAATCGAAATAACTATCGAGAATCTTTAATTTTCTCACTATTTCATACACAGATTCTAGTTTTATAATTTCTTTATTCTGTGCCAAGGCATTTTTCTTATCTACCAATTCATTATAGTAACTAGTATATATAATGAATTTCCATTCGGTAATGAGGCCTTTGCTAAAGAATTCAAAGATAAAAGGGTATTCCTTTTGATAGCTGATTATTTCTTCTAGCTTGCTTTTAAATATCAACACATTCTTTTGCACTTCAACTTTGTTTCTAATATTTTCAAACGCAGTACTCATTTCTAATGTTATCTGCTCGCTAAAGTTTGTCATATATCTCTGAGTCTTGATATAACTTTCTCTTAATTTTGTGTTATTCTTTAGAGACACTAAACTCAGCAGATGTTTTAATCTCTCTAAGTATGCATTTATTTTCGCAGGATCGAATATCCTTAAGGCATTATCGATATTTTGTTTAGGTTTCGACTTAGAATGCTTTATATTGAAGGTATCCACTTTTTCTTCTTCATCTTTTTGCGAATTGTCAAACTGAGAATCCTTGCTTTCCAAGTTTTCTGAGGTTCTAGGAATATTTTGATGAGGGAGATCGTTTGTATCGTTGTACAAAGTTTCATTTAAATCACTATCATCATCATTCACTTTTTGATCTACATTTTTGTTTGAAGCACTCTGGATCGATTTTTTTAATGAAGAAAACATACTAGACTTTAATGAAGAAAACATATTAGACTTATCATTTACTCTAGAACAGCTATTGTAAGTAACTAGAAAAAAAATAGCGAAAATTTTAACATTTTTATTCATACTGGTCACCAATAAAGAACTTTTCAAATGTTTGAAAAAAAGTATCATAAACGACGATTTATCTAGTAACTTCAAATATCTTTTGTATATATATCGAGTAGAACCGTTAATACACCACTTTATTAGTTTTTTTTGCATATCAATACATTTTTAGAATTATAAAACAAGATCTCTGCAAAATTAATTTCACAAAGTAAAAAAACATTCTCTACACCTGCCCCCAAATGAAGCATTCTCCAAAATTTTGCGAGACAGTATGTTGTAATCTATTTCATCTACTGCTTCCATTTGAAACTGTTTCTGAAATCTGGCAACACAGCATCATAAACAACATTTTCTCTAATAACTTCATATATACTGAGTATATACTCTACTTGCGTTACGCAAGTTTTATTATACAGGCTTTACTACAGCTTAAGCAACGACGATTTTAGCATTTAAACCAAAATACTGCGTAAGTCGAGTATTTTATTCAAACATAAAGTCATTCATCTTTAAAAACCCATTTATAGCATCAAAGTAGGTCTCTTTAATCTTCAACATCTTTGGTTCTACTTTAGCCATATAACTACCCAAAACCTTGAGAGAATCTAACTTAACTATAGCATTGTTGAGCTTATCAAACTCACTATCAGAGTTGATATTAACTTCGTCGGCAAGATTATACACATACTCTTCTATCCCTTTAACATAACTAGATATTGAAGCATGAATCTTTTGTATTAGTTCCTGGCAAACTTTATCGTCTGACTCTTCTAATAAGTCTGCATCCAGTGCATCTATCCATTTGGCTTGATTTAGCGTATCTAACGCATCTGTCACAGAATTATATTTTATAAATTTAGTATCTCCTATATCATACGACTGTAGAGAGAAGGTTTCTTCTGCAGATTTATAAATAGCTCTAACTTTATACTTTACCTTACCTAGCAAACCATAAAAATTACGCGATGTTTCTCTATCTATTTCTTCAGATATACCCCTTAAGTCTACAATCTTTTGCATCATACCCTCCAATTGCTCCATCAAAAGAGATGTTACTTTATTATCATCTAGGGCTATCATTAAAGTATTTATAGACTCTACTATTTTACTTTTTAGACTGAGGTAATAAGACTTTAGTCCTGTTTCATCAAAGTAGCTGTACAACCTATAATCTTCCGATATTACTTTTAATTGAGATAGTATTTCTTTAATATAAGTAAGGCTGTCTCTCGATAATCTTTTTTTCTCTAGCAATTCAGAAGATTTGGCAATCTTAGAATTGAGTTTATCCAAAAATTTCTTTTTTAAATTTTCATACTCGTTGTTCTTATTACCTATCTTTGAAATATGTTCTTTAAAACTTGATAAAATGTAATTTGCTGCTTTTAGAACATCTAAAAATAGCTCTGTATTCCCAATTTTTATTACCTTACTACCCAATACAACAAGGTTGTTAAAGTGCAAACTCAAACTTTTTTGCACTTTTTTATAAAGCTCTTTCACCTCCAAAAACTCGCCAGCAAGAAACTTAACTTTATCTAATTTATTTTTTTGTGCCTGATTCAAAAACTGAATATTTAATATTTTTTTGTAGGAACCACCTTTCTCATCATTTTCGCTCTCAGAAGATTTTTCTTCTTCCTTCTCGTGGGCAAAAAAACTTTTTAACATTTTGTTTGCGTGAAATAAAAGGTTCTTGGTTAAAATAGAAGTATCTATCATATCTTTTTCTGTATGACCATTAAAGTTTGAATTAATAGATTGAATTTCTTCAAACAGATTTCTGTAGGCAACAACATCCTCTAGTGTTAAAGAATTTTGATCTAACAGACACTTGTTGAATTGTTTTTTTTTCTCCAACACGCTGGTTTTGCAATCATTAACTATAGTTTCTAAGCATGTGTTATAAACATTGCTAAGTTCTTCATCTTTGAGGTAACCGTTCAATTCCTTTAGGTTATCCATTCTATATTTTATTACATCGTACCTTTTTTTCTTTATCGCAGATATAATATTTAGTCTCATTACTCCAATTTCATTTCTAAGAGCAGCTCTAGACTCTTGCTTAACACTAAACCTAAATACTCTTTTGGGTTCATAGATACCATCTGATTCTATTAAACTTTCTATCAATTTTTTCCTATTACCACCCTCTAGGTCTACTGTATTTATCTTCACTTCTGCTTTTTTCTTCAAACTTTTAATTAACTCAAAAAACTGGTAGTTATTTTTCTCGTTGGGAGACAATACTTTCTGCAAATTTCTAAGTCTAGCATATATCTCTGACATCGGCTGATCAATATTTGGCTTCTTCTCTTTTACTATTTCATCTTTATTAAAAAAATTAAATATATAGTTGATAGAATTTTTATGTTTCTGCACATCTTCAATCATATTGTTGAGCATATGCAACATTGGCTTAACCTTTTCGAATTTCCCTCCTGCATTTTTTTTACTTATAAACAAGGCCAACCTAACACTCTCGCTATTTTTAACAGCCTCTAATATTCCTACTCCATTAGAGATATCCACTTCTGAGCCACAACTATCGCCAAAACCTGGAGTATCGCACAAATAAATCTTTTCTATACTCGAATCTTCATCTATTTCGCACAAATCTATAGGAATAACAGAGATGTACCTTGTTGTTGATTTGGAGCTTGCTGAGGTATGCATTTCATTCAAAATAGGGTTTGGGACATTGTAAGGTTCATAATGCTTTACTCCTCCTTGATACATTACTCTAAATTTAGAACCACAAAGATGGTGAATGGCAGTTGTTTTGCCATCCCCTGTGGAACCAATAAGCATGAGGATATGCTGACCTTTGGTTTTTTTAGATTCTTGTATACATTTTTTAGTAAGCACTATCGTTTTATATATATCCAATGGCCTAACTTCTCCTAAAATCTTGTTTAAAAATTCGCTAGTTTTCCCCCAGTCTTCCGATTGTATGCTGTCTGTCAAACTTTGAATATTATATCTCATACTTCCTTTAAAGCTAGATTCTTCGATAAGACCAGATTTAATCTCTTTCACATCATTCAAAAAGTCACTTTTACCTTTTAATAGAGTATTGGAGCACTCGGCTTCTTGCATTTTTTGTATCAACATTAAAACCGATTTTTCCGAACATTGTGGCATGTTAGAAATCTCATTCAAGTAATCCTTTTCGTCGACATCCTCATCTAATAAATAGAATAAATCAAACAAAGGACCTTTTTCATTTTGTTCTGAGGTGTTTAATTTTTCATCCTCTGTCTGTAGATTCTTAGATTCAAGATCTTGCTTAATAGTAGGCTTATCTTTACTGTATTTTGAGGTATTTTCTGTAAAAGGAGCGTCCTTTCCGTCATCGTTATTATTATTGTATTCTTTCTCTATTGGTACAAAGGCACTACTATTATTCAAATCACTCTCTATTTTATCCTTATCATGATATTTTTCTTCTATATTAACTTTTTCGGAATTTATCTTAGTTATGAGATTCTCTATTTTTGTCAACAACTCTATCTCAGTTATGAATTTTTTCAATTTATTTGGTCTCTTTTTAGAGCGATTAATATTTTTTTTACACTTTGCAATTGCTTTTTCTAATTGTTCAATTTGTATCCCTGCTTTATCTAAAAGCTGTTTCAGTTGAGATTCATCGTCTTCTTTCTCATATTTATGAATATCATCATTACCTTGTGGGTCATTAGGATTAGAATTTTCCATATTGGAATCCTCTATTTGATTTATAATTTTTTTAATTTCATTTAATTTTTCAAGTTTTGCAATGCAGTCCTTTAGTTTGTTTGGCCTATTCTTATAGCGATTAATATTTTTTTTACATTTTATAATTGCTTTATCTAGTCCTTCAATTTGTATTCCCTGTTCACTTAATAGCTGATTTAATATTCCTTTTTCCTGCTCTCGTCCTTTCATTCCTCCCTTCAATCCAAACGATCCTATAACCAATACATGATTTTTTTTGATTGGATTATATACAATATTTATCCTACTCTTCCGAAAATTTTGACAGTTATTCAGATCCAATCCCTTCTCTATAGATTCTACATCACAAATTTGACTCTTGCGAAATCCTGATGGCAAATTCCATTCAACTCTGGCTTTAAGTTTTGTTTTATTATAAAAGAATTGTACTATATGTTGGCTGTTCGCACTCTCATATACTTTATTATTAAATAAATTTGAAGTTTTTTTACATCGATAACTGCTGCCACTCCTGATTGAAGTACCCTTTTTTATTGAAGAGCTCCCAACACCTAAACAACCAATTAGAGTATATGAAAAAAACAGCAAGTAAGCTGTTAATCTTTTAATACAACTAAATGATACAATTCTACTTTTCTTACTCTTAATTTTTGACATATTAATGATATTTACAAATTTAAACACAATTGCAACCCTGCAGGGTTCAATTTTAAATAATAATTAATTATTAAAAAAACCATTTCTTTAATTTTTTTATTTTAATATGATATTTTTAATATTAAACAACAATAAGCCTTAGTATTTCTAATCTAAGTTGAATAATGAATTTAATAACTATAATTCCATATTTCGCACCAGAATTTTATATTAAGAACTAACAGGTTATAAGGAGTTCGTCATCGCTCCGCTTTGCTCCACAAAAAATATATACAAGGGTAAACCTCCGCTTGGCTCCCAATGTTATGAAGTTAAGCTCTTCTAAAAAGCAAAATAGTTAAAGCTTCTATTTGTATAAATAATTATATTATTTTAGGAATCTATTGTTTATTAAATGAAAAATTTTGATATTGTTTACGTTTTGTAAAATTAAAATATGTTATATCTGACTTTCAAAGGATAGGGAGGAAACTTTGAAAGTTACTATATATAATGTATTATCTAAGTCGATATAAAGAATAAAACCAAAATAATTAAATACTGATAATTATTGCTAAAATTCCCACACCACACTAAAATTGCCTTAATCAACATAAATACATATTTTCCATCTAGAAATTATAACTTTTATAACATGTTCAAAAAATAACAATTTAAATATATCATAAAAACTTGTATTTCAGAACAAAAAATCAGCACTCAAAATTTGGATTCTTTGGGCATAGTGGCATCTCTTTGTGGAGAACTTGGGATCGCTGAAAAAATAAACA
>PJEL010003652.1_pt1 | contig 13015 bp, 10 predicted proteins | sample 1853271 | NCBI WGS metagenome assembly PJEL01 (sample SAMN08108733, study PRJNA415343) | Invertebrate metagenome, whole genome shotgun sequencing project. | host: Globobulimina | place: Sweden: Gullmar Fjord | collected 2015-08 | reverse complement strand
GAAGGTCGTTGGTTCGAATCCGGCCCCCGCAACCAATTTATAATGGCAATGGTGTTTTAGAAAAACAAGTTTGTGATATCTTTAAAATATCTAGATGTCGCGGGGTGGAGCAGTCTGGTAGCTCGTCGGGCTCATAACCCGAAGGTCGTTGGTTCGAATCCGGCCCCCGCAACCAAAATTTCTAAAAAAAGGTCAGCCTAATCGCTGGCCTTTTTTTTGCCTTTTTTTTGTGATTGATGAATCGAAATACCCTATAGTCTTATACTCGATAGCCTTACCATAAAATGCTCTTACAGCAGATTACTATTGAAACAGAAGGGATTTATGAATAATCAAATTCGTGAACAAGCTGCTGATTGCGCTCCACCTACAATTTTTATTACGGGGGCTGGTAGGCGTTTGGGCTTATGTATTGCCCAACATTATTTGGCGACGGGTTGGCGTGTGATTGCGCATTACAATACACGCAATGAAATGGATAGCGGTGAGCAAGAAAAGGGCAAAAAGCAGTCTCGCTACGCCGCATTTCAAGCAGATTTAACTTCAAGTACAGCGGTTAAGGGATTGTTGGATGAGGTTAATCGTTTGGACTGGAAGATTGATGTTGTTGTTCATAATGCCTCCTATTTCACTGCTGATGATCCGCAGGCCAGTCTGCTTGAGCGCTGGCAAGTGCAGCAGGACATGGCAGCTGTTCATATACTGGCTGTAGATGCATTAACCCATGGGCTGGTTGATCGGTTTCGTCGCGGTGCGTGTATTATTGGTATTAGTGATGTTTATGCAGATAAACCCAATCAGCGCTTTGCGAGTTATTGCGCTGCAAAAGCGGGCTTGCAAAATTTATGTTTGAGCTATTCTCAGCGTTTCGCGCCAGATGTTCGAGCCAATGTTATTCAGCCTGGGCCTATTCAGTTTTTGCCAGAGCACTCTGCAGATTATCGTACAAAGGTATTGTCTCAGAGTTTATTAAAACGAGAGCTAGGTTATGCGGCTATTTTGCAGGCAATTGATTATTTGCAAAAAGCGGAATCGGTGACAGGGTCTGTTTTAAGGGTGGATGGTGGTCGTGCAAACGCTAATCACTATGAGCAATCTTTTATTGAAAGCTAATGCCTGTTTTGATTTCAGGTATTGTATAAAAAAGCGGGCAGCGGCCAATCTTTCATTAATTGCTGATTGTAGCTTTCGTATAGAGGTGTTGCGAGTGCTTCTTGTGGAGTATCAGCTTGTGCCACTATGTCGATATCGATGGTACGGTCTTTAAATTTACGCGCGGGAGATTTCTTTTCTCGGCCAAGCTGAATTTCTAATTGTTCAAAGTGAGCTTTTAGTTGTTGCTGAGTGTCATCACTTTTTAATAATAGTAATTGATTATGAAATGGGGATTTTAAATGGTCTCCACAGGCTGGGTTTGTGAGTGCTGAGGATTGCGTAATGACGTCATAGTTCTTATTGATAAGACGTAATGCTTTTGGTAAACATACTTCTGCATTAATGTTGCTGCCTAGGCTTACTAAATAATAGCTCATGGATCTAATTTGCGATAATTTGGTTATACTTACAACACTTTTTTAATATCATCTGCTTAAAGGGTCAACAATGCCTGCGAACTTATTCGTTTTGTTAACAATGCTGCTTATTGTTCCATTTTCTTATGCTGATGACGCAAGCGATGATGATTCGCAGTTGCCTAGTTTAGCCCCCGATCAAGAAGAGGAGTCTGAGGGAAGTAGTGAAGAGGGCTTGCCATCGTCTATTTATCAATATCCTGGTTTGGCCGAAAAAGTAAAAACAGAACGCCGCGCTGCTCATAATCCTTATTTATTACTTCCGCACCGTCCCAATTATTTTATGCCTCTGACGTATCAATCTAAGATTAACCAAGAAGAGCAAAAGAAATTTTATGATGGGGTTTTGGAAAATGAAGAAACCGGAGAAGAAGAAAAGAGCTTTGAAAATACGGAATTCGTTTTTCAGTTAAGCCTTAAATATATGGTCGCCAAAGATCTGTTTGGAAAATACAATACGTTATCGGTCGCTTATACGGGCAAATCGTTCTGGCAGGCCTACAACAGTAAAATATCTGCGTTGTTTCGAGAAACCAATCATGAGCCAGAAATAATCTTTAGTTTTAATCCGCATTTCGACTGGTCTGATAATATGACGGTTGCCCTTAATCATCAATCCAATGGCCAAGTCGGGAATTTATCGCGTAGCTGGAATCGGATCATTGTATCGACGGCCAAAGTTTGGCCCAATCGTATTTTAAATGTAAGAGCTTGGTATCGCATGCCGGAAGAAAAGAAAGAAAGGCCAAGTCAAGTTAGCGGTGATGACAATCCGGGTATTGAAAGATATATGGGCTATGGTGATGTCTTCTTTTTACGCAAAATGAATGATCATAGTATTTCAGTGACTTTACGCAATAATTTACGTCTAAATGATAACCTAGGCTCGGTGACATTGGATTGGAGTTTTCCAATTGAAAATGGCATGAAAGGATTTGTTCAATATTTTAATGGTTATGGCGAAAGCTTGATTGACTACGACCAGTATCAAGAAAGAATTGGTATTGGTATTAAGATTTCTGATTGGATGTAATGCTAAATTACGATGTTTCATATTCCATGTTGTAAGAGGTATCCATGTTAACGTTAGGTCTTATTATTAATCCTTTGGCGGGAATTGGTGGCAGTGTTGGCCTGAAGGGCAGCGATGGCGCTGAGATTGTTAAAGAGGCGTTTTCTCGTGGCGCAACCTGCAAATCAAGCGAACGCACTAGGCTTGCATTGAATGTTTTAACCGCAATAAAAGACCAAATTAAAATTATTACATGTCCACAAGCGATGGGTGAAAATCTTGTCGCTGAGATGGGATTTGATCATCAGGTGCTTGGTCGTATCGCTACGAATGAAACCACGGCGAATGATACGTGTATAGCAGCACAACAATTGCTTGATCAAAAAGTTGATATTATTTTATTTGCCGGTGGCGATGGTACTGCAAGGGATATTTGCAGCGTAGTCGCTGACAATATTCCGGTATTGGGTATTCCAGCAGGGGTTAAAATTCACTCAGCGGTCTATGCAGTTACCCCGAAAGCGGCTGGTGAAGTTATCGCCCAGCTTGCCAGTGGTGATTTAATTGATGTTAAGTCCCATGATGTTCGTGATATTGACGAAGATGCTTTTCGAAATAACATTGTGCAAGCAAAGCTCTATGGTGAAATGCGAGTACCGCAAGCAGGGCAGTTTGTACAAAGTGTTAAACAGGGGGGCATTGAAGTTGAAGAATTGGTTTTGCAAGATATTGCAGCAGATATTGTGCAAAACATGGAGGACGATGTCCTTTATTTGATAGGTTCTGGCAAAACAACACAAGCGATTATGGATGAGTTAGGTTTGGATAATACGCTGCTTGGAATTGATGCCGTATTGAACCAAGCGTTATTGCAATCAGACGTTAGCGAGTTGGATATTCTGACCTATGTAGATCAATATGCGTGCAAGGCAGTGATTAGCATTATTGGTGGCCAGGGACATATCATTGGTCGCGGCAATCAGCAGCTTAGTGCTGAGGTATTAAAGAAACTCGGTAAAGAAAACATACAGGTGATTTCAACAAAGGCAAAAATACGTGCTTTAGAAGGCCGTCCTTTAATTGTTGATTCTGGTGATAATGAATTAGATGAGCATTTTTCGGGGGCTATTGAAGTCACTACCGGTTTTCAAGATCAGATAATTTATCCTGTTGGCTTATAATATTCAGTGAGGGAGTGATCATGATTCATTTAAATCGCTCCTGTCATTACTTTTTTACTGCGGTGTTTGCGTTAACTTCATTTCTTTTATTATCTCTATTGCCTATTTTTAGCCACGCGCAGGAATACATTCCTTTAGGTCGCTGTGGTGATAGCGATTCAAAATTTTATAAGCCTATTTCAGATATTCAAGGATCGTCTATTGATTCAAATTCGCCTTGGATAAGTCCACTCATTCACAAGTGGGTTGTGGTGGAAGGTATTGTTACTCTTGATAAAAGCAAAGAGTATCAAGGGTTTTGGTTGCAGCAAGAAGACGCAATGGATAGTTATAAAAATGCTTCTCATGGGGTTTTTATCTATCATTCCCGCGCCGTGGTTAAGGTTGGTGAAAAGATTCGCCTGTTGGCTCAAGTAGCTGAGTACCAAGGTTTGACTGAATTGAAACGAGTTAAAGCATTAACTGTTTGTGCCCATAACCTACCGTTGCCAAAACCAAAATTAATAACATTACCGGTAGCATCACTAGCGATACTAGAATCCCTCGAAGGGATGCGTATCTTAATAAAGCAGGATTTACGGGTCAGTGATTTATTTGGTGCGGGTTATGGTTTAGGTAATTATGGACAGTTTGCCATTTCTTCGCGCTTGCATTATCAGCCAACGGAACGGTATCGCGCAGAGGATCTTTATTCTAAGAATGTACAGGTAAATAATAAAAATTTAGATTATCTGTTAGTCGATGATGGATTTTCGTCATATTCTCCTCAATTTATTCCATTTCCAAATAAGGAAGGGTTCTCGGCGAACAATCCTTTGCGGATTGGAGACGAGATTCATCAAATTTCGGCGATATTGCACCGTTATGGTGAGTATTACATTTTGATTCCAGAGGGCGATGCTAGCGCTATTAATATTAGAACGAAACCGAGACCTAAGCATCCGATTATTTCATCTCAAGCCAATATTGTGGTGGCTAGCATGAATATTGAAAATTATTTTAATGGCAATCCCACATCTCTGAGTAATAGAAATGTAGGCTTTCCAACGTCAAGGGGGGCAAAAAGTTATGCTCAATTCCGGATGCAAACCCAAAAACTGGTATCAGCCATTACCGCTATGGATGCTGATGTTATTGCGTTGATGGAATTAGAAAATGACGGCTATGGGGAACATTCGGCCATTGCTGATTTAACTCGAGCGCTGAATACACACTATTCCCTTATTCAGCAGGGTGAAAACAAGTATCAGTACATCATTCCTAATCGTAAGACCCTTGGCAAAGATGAAATTAGTATCGGTATCTTATATCGAGGTCATAACATAAAAGCCGCTGGGCCAGCTTATATTTTAGATGCGTCGACATCTGCGACATACAGAAGTCAGCAAGGTTATAAACCTTTGTTCAATGATGGTTATAATCGACCTAGTGTATTGCAGAGATTTATTATGGGAGAAAAATCCTTTTACTTGGCGGTTAATCACTTGAAATCGAAAGGCCGGCCTTGTGCAGAAAATCGTAATGAGAAGGCGAGTGACAAGCGCAAGCAAAAATACAGAGGCAAGACTGAAGCTGCTCAAGGCAACTGTAATCTAATACGGACTCAAGCGATGAAGGCTTTAGTAAAATTCATTGCTGAAAAAGTGCAAAAGAAGAATGATCCGGTATTAATTGTTGGTGATTTAAACAGTTATAGCCAAGAGGATCCGTTATTCGTATTAGCAAGTGCAGGGTATGAACATTTAAAGACGGATTTTTCGTACAGCTTTCAGGGCTATTTAGGCAACCTTGACCATGCATTAGCCAATGATTTTATGTTGCCTTTTATCCGCAGTATTGATAGCTGGTCGATCAATGCTGTGGAAGATGTTTTATTAAAATATGATAGCCATTATGCCCAGCCTGATGCCTATCGTTCATCAGATCATGATCCGCTTGTGATAGGCATTGAATTTTAGGGTATGGCTACGAGGGTTTTTGTTGGCCTTAGCTAAAAAAGGTTTCGAGTGAATTTTTATAACATTGCTTTAATACATCTTCTACCGCCATTCCTTTTACGTCAGCAATTTTCTCTGCAATAAACGGCAAATAGCACGGTGCATTTTCTTTACCACGATAAGGTACTGGAGTTAAAAAAGGCGCATCCGTTTCTAATAATAACTGCTCAATAGGCGTATCTGCGACGACTTCACGAACATTATCCGCTTTATTAAAGGTAACAATGCCATTGATGCCAAGATTAAAGCCTTGGCTTACACAGAAGCGTGCTAACTCGATGCCTGATGTAAAGCTGTGAATCACCCCTTTGTTTTTCATCAATGGAGCGAAGTTCGCCAAAATGGCTTGGGTATCGTCATCGGCTTCTCGGGTATGAATGACGACGGGGAGCTGATAATCCACGGCAATCTGTAGCTGGGACTCAAAGACATCACGCTGAATTTTTCGATCAGCGTTGTCGTAGAAATAGTCTAAGCCGATTTCACCCACCGCTCGCAGTTTATGACTGCGATTTTCGGGGGCCAAATTTTGTCGGATAATGGCTTCGACATCGGCATTATAAAGTTCGGCATCATGAGGGTGAATCCCTAGAGTGCCATAAACATCAGCGTGCTGCTGGGTGAGGGAGATGACATTGTTTAAATTATCGGGAGAGACGGCGATGGTGAGAAAGCGTTCTATGCCAATATTACGTGCTTTCTCTAATATTTCTTCCACACTGCCTTCTTTTAGATAATCTAAATGAAAGTGGGTCTCGATAATAGGAAGTTGATAGTTTGGAATATCGCGCTTATTTTTAGCCATTATGGGTATTTTGCTACAAGAGCAGTCTCTGAAAATCTTAAAGGCTGATTGTAGCAAAAATAGGACTCATCGATAAACCCTGAGTGAATTAGTTCGGTGTCGGAAGTATTGAGTCTTTTTTAGTATCGTAAAAAAAGTAGCGCCCACGGCCATGTTCTTTTGCTTGATACATGGCGATATCTGCATGGCGATTCAAGCTTGATGTATCCGCGCCATGCTCAGGGTATATGGCAATCCCAATGCTGGCACCAATTTGTATGTGATGATGATCAATGATCATATCTTGACTCAGCTCGGTGATGATTTTTTTGGCGATTAAACTGACGGAATCACGGTCGCAATTGTGATTCATATTGGGAAGAATTACGGTAAATTCATCTCCGCCTAAACGAGCCACTGTATCGGATTTCCGTACGCATTGAGTGAGTATTTTCGCCACTTTTATTAATAATTTATCGCCCACTTCGTGGCCGTAATTATCATTAACGTATTTAAACTTATCAAGATCGATAAAAAAGATTGTGAAGTGTGTTTTATAGCGCTCAGAGAATACAATGGCTTGGTTTAAACGGTCGTTATACAGTACTCGATTAGGAAGTTGTGTCAGTTGATCAAAATACGCGAGATGCTCCAGTTTAACTTCAACCTCTAACTGATCACTTATGTCATAAGCAATGCCAAGGAATCCATAAATATCTCCATAAGAGTCATACAAAGCACTTACCGATAAGCGTATAGGAATTCTTTTGCCATTTTTAGCAATGTAGGTCCAATTATTTTCATCGGGTATGCCTGTTCTGGATTTAGATACTAAGGTCTCAAAGCCAACGGGAATTTCAATACCTAATTCAGCGGATAGTTTTTTATTATGGGATTTAACTTCATTAATGTCATGAAAGAGAGCGGGAGACTGTTTGTTGATTAAATCATGCTTATCATAGCCTAATAACTTTTCAGCACTGGAATTGAACGTCGTAATAATGCCATTGGTATCGGTTGCAATAATGCTGTAATTCGCGCTGTGTATGATGGCATTGTTTACTTGTTGACTAAATATCAGGGCTTCTTCATCGGCCGAAAATTGTTTTACTAATGAGTTAATCATAGTACCGATGTGGCTTAGTTCGTTATTACCTTTTAACGATATTTGTGCATTTCTATCACCTTTAGACCAACGATCCAGTGCTTGCTGAATTTTTAATACTCGTTTGGTAATTAGGGTATTCATAACAAACATTAATAATATCGCGGCTAAGCTACTGCCTACAGCAATGTAGAGTGATTGTTTGATTAGCCAAGAACTTGCTTGTTGTTGCTTTAAATCAACATTTATTTGGTAATATAAAAAACCGCATGAAGAATTTCTTAAACCTTTTGATAAGTCTCTCACGCATAAATCAATGTAGCCATTGAGTCGTTTTTTATCGGCCGAAAATTGAGTATAACTGCGCTGTAACCTGGTCGAGTTTTTTACGAATTCAGGTTGAATATCTTGCTTGCTTTCTTGCCAAGGATTCAGCAAATCTTGTCGGTTGTTTGAGGCAACGACAATGCCATCTTCATTTACGATGAGCATGGCTTTGTTATCGAGTTCGGATGCTTTAAAGGCATGTAATGATTTAATCGCTCGCACATTCTTTTGGGTAAGCATCGGCGTAAGCAGCGATTGCAATTTGCTAAGCTCAACATTCATATACAGCAATGAGCTTTCTTCAATTGATTGTGTTAAATCTTTATGAATAGCCAAGTAGCCTATTAGCGTCGTGAGCAAGGAAAAGATGACTAATAGCAGTGGAATAAATATTTTTAGTGACATAAAATTTTTACGGTAAGAATGATGGATTAAGCACCGCATTCTGGGTACTGTCTGAATCGATCAGTTGACTTCGCATCATGTGTTTAGTTAAACGCTTTAATGTTTTTTGCAAAGGGGCAGGCTCTCCAGTTAAAAGTGCTTTATTTTGATCGAGTGACGGCAGGGTAAGGCCAAAATAACTTTCTTTGGCATCGTTTGGCGATATCTTCATGCGAGATGCAATAAAGCGGTGAGATTCGTCCGCTTCATTTTTTAGATATGTTAATGCTTTAAACCAACCTTGCAATAGATCAGATAGCTCACTGCCATGAGTTTTTGGAGTGTTTTTATGGACAACGAGCACATCAATAATTTCTCCTGGAATTTCTTTTGAGCTAAACAGTTCTATTGCCCCCTTATTTAATAATTGCGTTCGAACAGGTTCAAAAGTGACGACGGCATCAGCGATGCCTTTTATATAACTTTCTTTATGGCTGCTGTGTTCCACATTCACAAGGGATACTTGTTCTATCGTGATATTATATATTTCCAGTGCTCTGCTTAGAGTGTAGGCACCAACGGCCGTGCTTTCGACAGCAATTCGGGCACCAATTAAACCGTTCATATTCTTTAATTCTGGGCGACCCATAATGACATCGGCTCCTTCTGAAATATCCAGAACTAGAATAATGTCAATGGGAGTATCGGATGCGGCTAAAAATAATACTTCATCAAGAGTTAGGGCGGCGACTTCTAATGTTTTATTTTTGAATGCTCTTAGCACTTCGCTCGTCGAAGGGTAGTTAATCATGCGTATATCGCCTTCATAGGCATTTATTTTATTGGCAAGATACAGTGGCTCGTAGCCAGGCCAGAGTGTTGTTCCAACTCTTAATGTATGGCTGTAACTTATGCTACAGAAAAAAATAGTTGCGATTGCCAAAGATGACTGCAGGTATGTGTGTAGGCTTTTTTTATGCATAAATTGCTCTAAATATACGAAATGGACCTATCTAGAGTTTAGTGCACTATTTATAACTTGCTGTGTTAACAAAAGAAATGAATAGAGCGGGCTCAATGAGAGTCTTTTAATCAGAACCTCATTGAGCCGTTTGCTTAACTAATTATGCTCAGATCAATACTTAGATCTATGCGCCGACTAAAGACTGTCCGCACACGCGTACAACATTGCCGGTAACACCACTGGATGCAGGATTGGCGAAGAAAGCAATGGTCTCTGCTACATCGACGGGCTTGCCACCTTGCGATAATGAATTTAAACGACGACCGACTTCGCGGGTCATAAACGGAATCGCATCGGTCATAGCCGTTTCGATAAAACCTGGCGCAACGGCGTTAATCGTGATGTTCTTTTTCGCTAATTCATCAGCCATGTATTGAACATAACCAATAACACCGGCTTTGGATGCGGCATAGTTGGTTTGGCCCATTTGTCCGGCAATGCCATTCATAGAAGATACACAGATGATGCTACCGCCTTTATTGATCGCCTCTGTTGCAAACAATTCGTTATTAATGTGTTCTTCAGCGGATAAATTAATGGCAATGGTCATGTCCCACCAGTGCTGAGGCATGTTGGCTAATGTTTTATCACGGGTAATCCCTGCGTTATGCACAACAATATCGGCCCCGCCCATGTCTTTTAACTTAGCAGCAATCAACGCTGGTGCTTCTTTTGAGGATATATCGGCTAATAAGGATTCACCGCCAATTTCTGCCATAACAGTATTAAGATCAGCTTCCGCAGGTGGAATGTCTAAACCCAGTACGGTTGCACCATCGCGGGATAGAGTACGAGCAATCGATTCACCAATGCCACGTGAGGCACCGGTTACTAAAGCGACTTTGCCTGCTAAAGGTTTGTGCCAATCAGGATAGTTAATCACTTTGCCTTTACGAACATGGATGACTTGGCCTGCCACATAAGCCGATTTTGCAGAGGCTAAGAAGCGAATGGTTGAATCCATTTGCTTCTCAGCCCCTTCTTCAATATAGGCAACTTGAGAGGTTGCGCTTTTTTTACCAATTTCTTTAGAAACCGAGCGAGTAAAGCCTTCTAGGGCACGCATGGCGGCCGCTTTTTCACCGTTTTTAGCTTTCATGTGTGGGCGGCCCACAACAATAATACGAGCATTTGAGGTAAGGCTGCGCATGATGGGGTTAAAGAAGGTATAAAGTTGAGACAGGCCTTCGCCATCTTCGATGCCTGAAGCATCAAAAATAACGACGTTGAATTTCTCTTTCATGCCTTTCGCGCATTCAACCTGAGTCACTTTTACCGAGTGATCAGCCCCGGCTTTGACCACTTCGTTGGCGGTAATGGCGGCTGATGGAAAGAAGATATTCGCATCTGAGTCGCCTAAATTGCGTACGATATCGGAAATCAGTTCACCATTTTTTGCGGTACCGACTAATACATTGCCTTCTAAGAAGGTTGCTTGGCTGGCGCTATAACGTTTTAGTTCGATTGGTGTTGGTAGGCCAACAGTACTTAATACTTTGCGGCCCATGCCTGAACTCAACATGCTTTCGTAAAAATTGCCCATGATTTCACTTCCCATTCTCTAGGTATTTATTGTATATGCTCACTAATGTGTGAGTTTGATAGCGATTAAACCGTATCGAGCAAAAAACGCCGGATACATGACTACCAAGGTAAACAGATTAGAGCAGCTATCCTACAACAATTAATTGACCGCTTGAATGCTTATTGCGTCACTTCAGCCAATGCTAGACAGCCTCTAATTGGTAGACTCAAGGTCGATCTCTTATTGTTGTTAGTAGTAAAAGTATTTCATTGATACAGTCTTAAAAATTTAAAGGAACAGAACATGACACAGAAAATTCGTCGCGTAGCCATTATTGGCGGTAACCGTATCCCTTTCGCCCGTTCAAATACCACGTATTCTTATGCGTCTAACCAAGATATGTTAACGGCGGCGCTGAACGGCCTAATTAATCGCTATGACCTGCAAGGTAAAAAAATCGGTGAAGTGGTTGCGGGTTCTGTGATTAAACACAGTCGTGATTTTAACTTGGCTCGGGAATGCGTACTGAGTACGTCATTAAATCCAATGACGTCTGCAACGGATATTCAGCAAGCGTGTGGTACGGGTTTACAAGCCTGTATGCAGGTTGCAAATAAAATTGCCTTAGGCCATATCGATTGCGGTATTGCGGGGGGTTCTGATACTACGTCTGATGCGCCGATTGGTGTTTCTGAAGGATTACGTAAAATCCTTTTAGATGTTAATCGCGCTAAAACCACGGGCGAGCGTTTAAAATTGCTTTCTAAGATTCGCCCTAAGCATTTAGCACCGTTAGTACCGCGTAACGGTGAGCCCCGCACGAACATGTCGATGGGCGAGCATACCGAAATTACTGTAAAAGAGTGGGGCATTACGCGCGAAGAGCAGGATGAAATTGGTTTTAACAGCCATAAGAATCTTTTAGCGGCATACGATCGTGGTTTCTTTGATGATTTGGTTACCCCTTTTCAAGGTCTAGAAAAAGATAACTTAGCGCGTGAACCTAACTTAGAAAAAATGGCGTCGTTGAAACCTGCTTTTGATAAAAAATCAGGCAAGGGTACTTTGACTGCGGCGAACTCTTCGGCATTAACCGATGGCGCTTCTTGCGTATTGTTAGCGTCTGAAGAATGGGCAAAAGAAAACAATTTACCTGTTCGTGCTTATCTTTCTTTTTATGAAACAGCGGCGGTGGATTTTGTCGGTAAAGATGCTGAAGGTCTATTGATGGCACCTGCTTATGCGGTATCGAATATGTTAGATCGTGCGGGCCTGACACTTCAAGATTTTGATTTTTACGAAATTCACGAAGCGTTTGCCGGTGTGGTTGCTTCCACACTGAAAGCGTGGGAAGACGAGAAGTTCTGTAAAGAAAAACTAGGCCGTGATGGCGCTATGGGATCGATCGATCGTAGTAAGTTGAATGTGAATGGTTCTTCTATTGCAACGGGACACCCATTTGCCGCAACCGGTGGTCGCTTGGTTTCTACTTTGGCTAAGATGCTAGAAGAAAAGGGTAAAGGCCGTGGTCTTATCTCTATCTGCGCTGCTGGTGGCCAGGGTGTTGTGGCTATTTTAGACGCTAAGTAAACGGAACGGCATAAGCTGCTTCACTCAAAAGCAGTTTATGCCGCTTAGACGATGTTAAGCTCCCACTAAAGCACGGCTGAGATTAGCAACGATAATGCCTAAATAATTTCCCACGGCATAACCGAGAATAGCCGCCGCAAAACCGGGTAATAAGATTTCACGGTTTTTCAAGGCTCCTGCAATCACGGGTATAAAAGGTACTGACATGATTGCCGCTGATGAGGTGATTAAAAAGGTATCGGTATCGATCTTAAACAGTTTGCATAGCAGCGCTTGCATAATAAGCGAGCCAATAAGAATAAAGCTGATATAGCTGGCAAGACCGAGATCAATGTCCGTAAAAATTCCGCTATCTGTCATTGTGCCTGTGGTAAAACAGAATACTAAAATAAGGTACATACCTAGTTGAAAGCTATTGGCTAGATTGCGAATTTTGGGTATAAAAGACGCGGCTAAACCTAAGCTAGTAATACCAATAATAGTGACTGTCGATTCATAAGTCTCTGGCACTAAAC
>PJEL010003651.1_pt1 | contig 13017 bp, 9 predicted proteins | sample 1853271 | NCBI WGS metagenome assembly PJEL01 (sample SAMN08108733, study PRJNA415343) | Invertebrate metagenome, whole genome shotgun sequencing project. | host: Globobulimina | place: Sweden: Gullmar Fjord | collected 2015-08 | reverse complement strand
CTGCAAATGGTTTTTTGTTTACTTTTTCTCCTGACTTGATAGCGCTTTTTAGTGGACTTGACGCTAAACTGGCGTTATGCTTGACTTTCCCAGTCATCAATAGGACAATCCCTTTCCCAGTTCCGGTCCCGTTTACAATCAACTTAATACCTGTATTTTTCAGCAAAGCTTTTGCTCCTGGTTCAAGAACTCTTTTTTGAATGGTTGTAGATCCAGGTAAAACAACTTTTTGAGCTAAAACCGGGCCACCACTTAATAAAAATGTTGTCAAAAGCAAGCAAAAGGTAGCAATTATGTTTTTCATAGTGTCTCCGTAAGGTTCCAATTAACTCGGTAGTCAGACCATTTTGAAGAAAATAATTAGAAAGCAAGTGTAAAAAGCATCGATTTCCTACCCCTTACTCTATAAATAATAATCTCGGACTTATCTGGTGTCAAATACAAAAAAACTTCACATCTTGAGTGTTTACGTCTATATATCGCGAACGTGGGAAACTATTCTGGATATAACAGCTGGTTTCAGCTGTTCACTTAATGAACAGACGGAGCAATTTTGTCGTTAAAAAATTCTCTACTTGCCGCGAAAATGGGAAGAACTGATGGACCTTTTGAAAAATGAGTTTTTATAATTTGTATCAAACGAAATAGATATGGCCCAAATCCCAGATAAGATAAAGGCATGCTGAACCTGAAGGTATCATTCTGGCGGAAAATGTTTGCACCGATTTCGTTGTAATCATCATGTCGGCTCAACTATGGGTATTTTTCCCTTAATCGGATTCTTGGATAACCCGAAATCAAATTAGTATGTTATCACCTGATTTGTTTCAATGATTACTAAAACTGATTTAATATCTTATGAAAACAGGGTTACTCATCTGATTTATAGTGGCTCATAAAAACCTGAATATTTATCAATTTCAAGAAGAGAAAAGAGGGCGACCCTGTCAACAGCTTTAGAAACGGTTATTAAACCAGAAGGACTTAAGACGGGCGAACCAGAAGAGGGGGCTGCGAAGTCTTCTCAGAGCCCGCTTTGCCCGCGATAATTGTTGATAATCAGGGGAGGCCAGGCCATAGATGGCCTCATCATGCATGTGGATGATGAGGCCAATCTCTGTTTCGATCTGGGGAAATCGATCTCCCAGGCGAATCCCATATTCTTTTGGTGTTTCAAACACAGTATATTCTAATCCGCTGGTCCGCCCCCAGCGCAACAGGAGTTTAAAATATCTTTCGACGGAACCTGAGGTATTGAGATAACTCAAAACTTTGATCCGGAAAGTCGAATAGAATTGCTTCAAAGAGTTGAGATATGTATATAGAATTTGCCAGATCCCCTTTTTGTCACTTTTCTCCTCTGTTTTTGAAAAAAGCCATTTGAAAAGGACCAAAAGCAGGAACCCCGCCAGCAGCAAAAGTATCACAATGACAATACCTGCAACGATGTTCAGCCCCGTGCTGTTTTCAGACAAATTTATGGTTGACTGAACATTTTCGACAGGCGCATTTTGGGCAGAAAAAGTGCCTGTCTCCTGAATCTGCGCACCACCTCGTTTATTGAGTGAGTCCCTGTACAAATCAATAATCGGAATCAAAACTCGCAGAATGCCACTTTTCATAGCTCCGGGCAGCTCGGTGCCAACCTCAGCCAGGGACTGAAGTTGCGGCAAGAACAGAATGAACAGTCCACCCCCCAGTAACAGTGTGATGAACGCAAAACTTAGGATAATTCCTATGCTCTTCAGGTAAGAGGCACCTCCTTTTTGCGAGACGCTTCTTGTGCGGTCAAAACCCATTGAAAAAAGCCCCAGTATCATAAATGAGATTAAAGGACCCGTAGAAGAATGGGACATGGGCAGAGTAACCCCTTTCACCACAATGACAAATTTAATCAACAGCAGGCCAAGCAAAATAGACAGTCCCAGATCAAAGCGGTGACTGATAGTCCCTTGTTCGGTAGCTTTTGTCCATAACCGCACTCCGCAAAACCAGAGTATCCAGACAGCCGGGAAGATAAAGATCAAAGCGAGCCAATCCGTGACCTCCCGCTCAAGCAGAAAGAATTTTGGAACCCAACCCAGACTCCAGAAAGAGGACTCGATCCTGAAATAACGATAACAGAGCCATAAAGAGGAACACAAAAAACCCCCGAGGTGTAGGCCAAATACAGATATGCGGCGCCAAGCCCGTTGATTATGGAAATAAGTTAAAATCGTAGCCCCAAATAGAATCGTTGCCGCTTCCAACAGCGGTACCGGTTTATGGAAGAGAGCGGCGAAGATAAATGAAAGGCATGCATAAAACCAGCTGAGCATCATGCCACCGGATGAAAGTATCAAGAGAATATTTTTACGGTTGGTCATCTTTATAAATTCTCCGGAACCAGGATGTCATCCAGATGGACGATATCTTTGTCTTTAAGGCCATCCGTTATCTCAATATTACTGGATTTTTGTGCAACAACAAATTTCATGGGAATGCTGCGCTGCTTCATGTATGCTTTGGCAAAGCCTAATTGAGGTCCCCGCTTATAAGCAAAGTAGATACTACTGACACCCCAAGGGAGCTGATAACTCAGTGAAAGGATGTCCGTCAGCGTATCAAACCTCTTGGCATCTATCCTGGCAAGGGATTCCAGAATATGATCCATTTGCTGAGTACCTCTTGAGATAGGTATCATGTGTGGCCCGCCCCCTGTGATAAAACCATTTGTGGCAAACCCCACGGCGATACCTCGTCGACTCATTTGCAGCGCCAGGGAAGCGATTACTTCCACGCTTCTTTCAAAATCTTCCGTAACCTGTTCGTTATCAAATTGGTCAACATCAAAAAGGATGAGTAATTTTTCCTGTTCAGCAGGATCGCACAGTTTCTCTTGCAAGCGATTATGCCGTGCACTCACCTTCCATTGAATACGTCGTGCAGGCCTTCCAGGTTGATAGTCCCGTGTTCCGAAAACAAATATCGGGTCTTCCACCGGACTCCAGGCGCCCTGAATCCCAAAAAATTCCCTTTTAGGAAAAGGAACTGGCCGGATGTTAATGATACGGGGGTAAACGATGATTTCCGACTGTTCCTTGAACTCCTTCTTCTTCCTAAAGAAGCCGAAAGAATCGCCCACTCGCAGAAGCGGCGGGCCCAAATTGTAGACACCTCTCTTGTTTGGGAAGAATTCCCTTGAAAAGACAAATTGCTGAAACCAGAGAAGACTGATCTCTTCATTAATCCAGTGGTCCTTATCAGTTCCTGCAATTGCCCCGGGGGTGAGAAGATTTACTTTGAAGAGGGTAGGCAGCAGTTTTGAGTTGATTGCCCAAATGTCAACTTTCAGTTTTGCTCCCGGAAATAGCCTTGTCCTGTTGACTGTTATCTTGCATTCGACATGTTTCAGGCTGGCCTTGCTCCATAGATAGGCAACCAGGCCCATGGTATGGATAAAAAGCGCAAACAGGGTCAATTCCGTTGCTCCGTAAAGCAGAGAGAAAAACAGGCAAAACCCAACAAACAATTGAATGAAAAATACGGCGAAGACGGATGTGGGCGCTTCTAGATCGGGTCTCATACTGCTTATCCTGATTTTCTATACCGGAACCGGAATTCGGGAGACAATTTCTGCAAGGATATGATCAGGGTTTTCTCCACAGAGTTTGGCTTCCTCATTTAAAATGATGCGATGAGCCAGCACGGGGACTACCAGTGCTTTGATGTCATCGGGAAGCACATAGCTTCGTCCTCTTAAAGCGGCAAGCCCCTGGCCCGCCCTCATCAATCCCAGTGAACCTCTTGGACTTGCACCGAATCGTAAACTTTCATGATTCCTGGTGGCCGCCACCATATCGGTAATGTACTCCCTGATCGCAGGAGATATCTTGATCTCTCTACATAACTGCTGCATGGCAGAAAGCTGTTCAAGATCAGCGACAGGCTCCAAAGACAGGAGTGGGTCATCTTTCTGAAACCTCTCCAACATCGCCATCTCCTCTGTCTTATTGGGATAGCCCAGTTTCATTTTCAACAGAAAACGATCCAGTTGTGCCTCTGGTAGGGGGAACGTCCCCTCAAGCTCAATAGGGTTCTGTGTCGCCAGTACTAAAAAAGGCTTTGGCAGCGGGATCGTCTGACCATCAACACTCACCTGACGTTCCTCCATGCTCTCCAGGAGACTTGACTGAGTTCTGGGAATCGCACGATTGATCTCATCTGCCAGCAGGATATTTGTCAGAACCGGCCCTGATTGGAATTTGAACTGCCCGCTTTTTTGATCATAAACATTAAATCCAGTGACATCTGCAGGCAATAGATCCGGGGTAAACTGGATCCGTTTGAATGTTCCTTCGATGCTTTTTGCAAGACTTTTGGTGACCAATGTCTTTCCAACGCCCGGTACATCCTCCAGCAGGACATGACCATCAGCAAGAAGAGCAACCATCAGGAGTTCAAGTGACTCTGTTTTTCCCAGAATGACTTTGGAGATATTCTCAATTATTTTTTTACCTAATTCAAAATCCATGGGTTCTTCTTGTATAGTCAGGTTTTTTTTTGGATATGGAGCAGTTGCGTTTTATGGTTCTGCCGATATGTTTTTCAAATTGTATACTAATGTCCATAATTTTGAGTATGACCCAGCAATAAATTGCCGTCAATTAACCGTCTATCCAAAAAAAACAGTTACAGGTTTTTAGATGATCCTATTGTCGTTTAACAGAGACCGTTTTTTTCAATAATTGAGTTAAAAATTAAAATTGGGATTGACAAGTATCAGGAAAAATGTTTTTTTGTAATAATGTACCATGGTAACACAACAACAAATGGAGAAAACATGAAAGTTGAACGAATACAAACCGGCATGCGTATGGAAAAGAAGATGGTGAAGGTCTTAAAAGCATTGGCGGAGTACTTGGATATGTCGTTGGGTGATCTTATGGAAGGAATTGTTTTACATACATTTGATGGCAAAGCACCATTTTCAAATGAGACATTAAAAAAAATAACATCGATAAAGGAAATCTATAATCTTGAACTGGATTCCAGCCACAGTCATAAATTATCAGAAATCTAGATTGATTTCTGTTAATTTTCTGTTTTTTGAAACATTTAGGATTTGTTAAATAAATGAGTAGTAGAAATCTTTTAATCCTCTTATTTGGGCAATTGGTGTCCCAGATTGGGGATAAGTTTTATATGTTGGCACTGTCATTTTGGGTACTTGATGTAACCGGTTCGCCCTCGTACATGGGAGTTGCACTCTTTTGCTCCTTTTTCCCAGCAACGGTATTGGGCTTTTTTTCAGGTGTTTTTGTTGATCGATATAATCGAAAGAACATAATCGTTATCACAGATCTAATACGTGGAATTATTGTATCACTGGTTGTATTTCTTTATTACCGGCAAATGTTAACTGTTCCTCTTATTTTGGGTATTCAAATATTGTTATCGATTAATACGGCGTTTTTTAATCCTGCTATTCCTTCCATCATTCCACAGATCGTGTCCAAAGATCAGCTAACAAGAGCTAACTCGTTAACTCAGCTGGTAAGAGGAATTTCTTCTGTACTCGGACCTGTTTTAGGGGGAATTTGTGTCGGATTTTTTGGATATGCGTTTGTGTTTATTTTTAATGCGCTTTCATATTTAATTTCCGGACTTTTAGAAATGTTTATTAAGGTACCAGAAAACCAAACACAAGATTTGCAACAATCAGCTATCGTCGATCAATTTAAAGAGGGAATCCGGTTTGTATTTAAAAGCGTTCCGTTAATAATCTTTTTGCTAATTATCTCACTGTTACATTTTTTCATCGGTTCCATTGAAGCCTTTTTTCCAGTCCTAGCAAAAGAGATGGCAGGTAATGGTCCCCAAAATCTCGGTTATCTTCAAACTTCATTGGGTGCTGGAATTATCATTTCATCTGCCATTATCGGATGGATTAACTTCCAAAAAAATGAGTCATTTATCCTTTTCTCTGCAATTTTTTGCATAGGCATCGTTTATATGGCCATTTCAATTCATTTTGAACTGTATAGCAGTTTTATTTATACAATATTTTTACTGTTTACGCTTTTTGGTGGTGTCATTATTCTTGCCGGTACTTGCTTTAGGAGCATTCTCCAAAAAACAATTCCGAACCATATTGCCGGACGAGTATTCGGTGTCGTAGGGGCTGTTAGCGACATTTCAATACCGTTGGCTATGTTGGTTTATGGGTTTTTATTAAGTTATTTTTCCAGTATAATCCTTTTGTTTTATACTGGATTGACAATTTCAGTAATCGCTCCTGTTTTATTTCTAATCTACAGAAAATCTACAATGGATAACCTCACTCTTAATTCAGAAGAGCAGCTGCAGAGTGTTTAATTAATCATTTTTTTTTGAAGCCTTTATCGCTTGCACTCGGAGAAGGCCTCAATGGCCTTATAAGCAGAAGCGATCGATAACCCGGCGCCACACTTCATTCGTGTCCAATCCTGATGAGCGAGAATGGATCCTGCAGCGTAAAGTGAAGAGAATGCCGGTTGTTCTGCTCGATTCAAAGGACGGAACTGGTCGTCGATCTCCAGTCCAGCGCGACACGCGTCATGTCCGTTCGGATCGAAGAGTTGCTCTCCGTGCCATCTGCTTCTTGTTTCTGGTTGGCTGACAGGTAATCCAAAAATGGCTTCTTGTATTTCTTTCCGGTCCGCAACCAGCCCTTTCCCCAAAAAACGCCCACTGGCCAGAAGCACCGCTTTGGACTGAAAACTGATTTCGGGGTTCTGATTTCCGATTGTGAGGGTGAAATCCTCATTGATGCCACCCGAGACCTCAAAAACCTTCTGCGACAACAGCTGCTCAACACCTTTTTTTGCAAGTTGTTTTTCAAAGGTTACTAATAGCCGATATCCGGGAATCGAAACCGGCATGGTCGGAATTTCGAAAACAGGAACTCTGAGCTGGTTTTCCAGATCCGAAATCACCTCATTCGTACAACTTATCCCTAAAATAGCTGGCAGCCCGATAAATTCAGCGTCTTTTATGAGAGGTTTAATTCGTTCAATGACTTCTTTTCGCACATCGGGCTGCTCCATGAGTCGCGCCATATTTTCAGGCTGCAGATTCAGTAAGTCAACACTCCCTGGAAACGCGATACGACTGCTAAAAATGTCAGGCCATGTTTCTTTTAATGTATTGGCTATCTGATTGGCGCTGAAGTCTTTCAACCCTTCAAAATCGATTACCAAACAGGGTGCTTTTTTTTTCAGTGCCTGAACACCATTCCACATGCTAGCCGGAATACTGTAAGAGATTTTTGTAGTTCCTAAAGACGTGATGATTTCAGAATTTTGATTATTTGAGCATCTATACGACAAACCACCATCATCTAAAAATGCCGTGAACTCATTAAAGGCCGACTGGATTTCATCACGACTTAGTCGACTATAGGGATGCTTTGGGAGCTCTTTTTTCAAAACGCTGATGGCGGCCCAGGGATCTGCCCAGGTTTTTTGGTCCTGTATCGGGTACACACCCATCAAGTCCAATAAACCACTGGAAAACACAATTCCGCCAGTCTGCCCGATCTGCACACAGGAAATCCCACGATTTGCTGCAAACAGCGTGGCAGCCATGCCAGCCATGCCGGCACCAATAATGGTTAATTCACAGGCAGTTGTTTTCGAATTCAGCATGATACCATCTTAATAACTTGTCACTTAGGGTCGTTAGGCTCAATAGGTATTACAGTTCAAGGCCAAAAAAGCCACAATGAATCGCCTCAGCCATTTCTGCCTGGCTTAACTGTGTCCCCCATAAGACGGGTTGCTGTCCTTTCCATCGTTCCTGTAAAAACTCACGAATATTGTCCAACCCCTGGTTTGCTGTCATTTTACCTTCATTGTACATATGGGCCGCAATCCGAACGCCGCAAAAAGAACCCTGGCATGATCCTTTTCCAACGCGGCTTCGCACACCGATGTCGGTAAGATGGGCCATCTCTTTTTTGTTGTTGACTGTAATATGATCAATAATCTGATTGACAGCGCTTTTGGGAACCATCTCACATTCACACAAAAGGACATCCTGGCGGTCGTTTTGTTTCAGCCAGGTTTTGGGTGAAACACCTGGAACCGACCATTTTCGAGTTTGAGGTAGAGGCGCAATAGCGGTTAAACAAGGTTTATCGATTCCCAGCTTCTGGCAGACCATATCAGCGGTTTTTTCTGCCATGTCCCGGAACGTTGTCAATTTACCGCCACTGATAGTGATAAAGTTAAACACCTGGTTTTCACTGTGATCAAACAACGCCAGATCTCGACTGACCGCTCGATCGTCGCCACCCCCACCTTTACTGATCAAGGGTCGCACACCAGAAAACGCTCTCATATATCGAGTGGTCCCCAGAACAGGAATGACTTTGGCGCCATCTTCAATCATGGCATCGACTTCAGCGACGGTGGGGCGGATGCCATCCAATGAATCTACTCTTGTAGAAGTGGTGCCCAGCACCGATACAGTGCCGCCCGGAACCAGAATATCACCATCTGCCGGTGGACGCAGGCGATTGATCACTCGCCCTGTGATTCGAGTTTGAGTGATCAACAAGCTGCCTTTGGAAAGTACGACGTTAATGGAGATACCTGCCATTTTTGTGATTTCTCCGGCCCAGGCACCAGTGGCGTTCACCACAACCTTTGCCTCAACAGTGGTTTCTTCACCCGTGTTTTGATTCACCAGCCGGATTGTCTCAATCTTTTGATTTCTGACTTTAAATTCTGCGGCTTTGGTGTGACATAACAACATACTGCCAAGGTCTTGAGCATGGGATATATTTTCAATTGAAAGACGAAACGGATCAACTGTACCGTCTTCCACTGCGTATGCCGCAATCAGTTTTTTGGAGAGCGTCGGTTCTATTGCACGTGCTTCAGAGGGTTCAATTTTTTTGACAGGAATACCGCATTTTTCACAAAAATGAGGAAAATTAGCAGCAAATTTTTCGCTGTCCCCTTCGACCGCCACAAACAATCCGCCGGTATTGTTAATACAATGAGGCGCCAGTGTTTTCAGAAGGTCCCCTTCTTTGCGGCAACTTCTGGCACTCTCGAAATCTTTGGAGACGTACCGTGCGCCACTGTGCAAAAGACCATGGTTGCTGCCTGAAGCCCCCGCGTTAATGTCGTTCTTTTCAACCAGAATACAATTGACACCACGCAATGCTAAATCACGTGCGACACCAGTACCGGTTACGCCACCCCCTATGATCAAGACTTCCGTTTTCAGTAAGGTCATTGTATTCAGCTTGAAAATATTCAGGGTTTAAATCCAAACAGTCGATCGACTTCCAATCGATACCTATTGAACATCGCCCGATTACAAATCTCTAACTGTGACTCAAAATCATCCGGTACCTTTTTTTGATTGATGGCTAAATCCTTCAGTTGATGTATGATCGTGTGTCCTCGAACTGATTGATGACAGGCTGTCGTGCAGCCTTCACATCCAATACATAACCAGATGGCCGGAAATTTGACTAATTCGTTTAATAGCCCCAAATTGGCCATTCGAATAATCACCAGGGGATCATAGACTGATTGTTCAAAGGCGATCGGGCAGGCGGCTGTACATTCTCTACAAGTCACACAAGCCGTCAGGTTCGTCGGAAGTATCGGGTGTTGAACATTCTCTGGTCTTTGTAACTGCCCGGCGATGTGTATCTCTTGATTCGATATGGGGATTGGTGTTTCTGCCCATTTCGACCATTCATTTAAATCGACCGAAATCGGCCTGTTTTGAATGAGATGATTTGTCATTTGCCATCGCACACGCTGGAGCTGAACCCCAAGATCCCGATATTTGGCGAACGTATCCGTGTCAACGATCTTGTGTTTGATTGATTCCTGGCGAATATGTTTGATCAGCAGTGAGGGTTTCACATCCATCGGGCAAATTCGATTACACTTATTGCATTGCAGGCAATACCAAATCTCAGGCAATCGAATCAGCTCTTCCAACAGTCCCAGACTCACCATTCGCACCAACTTACGTGGCTGAAGGAGACTGGTGGAGATATTAACCGGACATTCTATGCGACAGGTGTTACAGGAAATACAGTGGTCATTTTCCGCTCCAATATCGCCTAAAAGATTTTCGATTATACCGATGCCAGTATCACTACTAGATAGATCACTCATCAAATAACTTCCTGAGCCTTAGATTAAAAATATTCATTCATCCTTTCTTCGGCTTGATCGCCAAAGAGTATTTTGCAGGCCTCCATTAATCCGGCCGAATGCTTGATCGTTTCCTTCTGCTCAATTAAGGCAATTTTTGATCTTCTTCTGAGAAAGTCTTCCAGCTTGGTCACCATTTCTCGATGTGTGGCTTCAAGCAGTTCACAGCGAATATATTCTGTCCCTTTGATCAATACTTCAGCCTGGTCCGGGTTTTCCTGGATTTGTTCCAAAAGTGTAAAAGCGGTCGCACCATATCTTCTCCACAGTCGGGAAGATAGTTTTTCTGATGAATCAGAGGAGGTATAGTCGTCCAGGTTACCCAGTCGGGCGCTATGAAAAAAACGCTCTCTCGTGGCTTCGTCTGGCTCTCCGTACCATTTGTATCCCGGAAACGGGACTGCTACGTTCATTTTTTTTATTATTTGACTCACTTCATCACCGACATTCAGGCAGTCAGTTAATTTACCACCAAAAATCGTCAGATAGTTTTCCTGATAGTTCACTTCAACAGCGTGTTTTCTGGAAAGCTGCATCCAGTCGGCGTCTGTCGATTGCTCACCTTCGACCACCAATGGTCGAACACCACACCGCTCAGCAATAATATCCGATTTTTGAAGCGGTGGATCCAAGTTCAATAAATTATTGGCATTATTTAAGACAAACTCTCGATCTTCATTTGTCACATCCTTTGTAGGTAAATCAACCACAGTATCTGTCGTGCCGATACAGGTTCGCGTCCCCATCGGAATCACAAAAAAAAGGCGCCCGTCACTGGCAAAAAAGGTGAGCACCCGCTTGTTTTTTGTGATTTGATTGACCATCAAATGAATTCCTTTAGAGAGAGCCAAATGATGCTGTGTCGGTTGCTTTGTTATCTTATTGAATTGATCGGCATGGGGACCTGCCGCATTGATCAATGTTTTAGATCTGATCGTATACTGCTCTCCGCTGATCACATTCTTTGCCCGGGTGACCCAGATACCTGCCGGGTCTCTTTCGGAGTGAAGCGCCTCCACGTAGTTTACGCCCACGCATCCCGATGTTAAGGCAGACCTAATAAAATTGAATACAAAACGCGCATCATTGTCATGTAGGTAGGCATCCGAATACTCGAATCCGCCAGTTACGTTTTCAGTATTAATCACTTTTTCTTCGTTCTGGATTGTCTTTTTGAACAAGTATTTGGGTTTGGCGGTATAAAAACCTCCAATCACCCAGTATAACCAGGTTCCCATCCATATTAAAAGGGGATGAAAACGAAAACCTTTTGCGACAGTGGTAAAAAACCGAATTTCTTTGACTGTTGACGGATAGTTTTTAATTAAATGATTTCTACACTTGCAAAGCTTTCGAACCAGAGCAAACTCAAACGTTTCAAGATACTTAATCCCCCCCCAAGCCAAATTTGACGACTCCTGGCTGGTCAGGCTGGCAAAATCATTTTTATCAATCAGAGCTGTCTTAACACCTTTTCCTGATAAGGCAGCTGCTGATACAGCACCATTGATTCCACCTCCAATGATCAGCACATCAAAAACAGATTCAGAAAGTTTTTTTAAATTGGTTTCCCGTAGTTTCATAATTATGTATCCATCCAACCTTTGGAACGTTCCATTGCTTCCTGCCAGCCCCTAAGCAGAGAATTCACTTCAGACTCTTCCTTTTGTGGTAAAAACCGGCGGTCTTCCTGCCACAGCTCTTTGATGTGATTTTGATCTTTCCAGACACCCACAGCCAATCCGGCCAAAAAGGCAGCTCCCATAGCAGTCGTTTCCACAATTTTGGGCCGACTCACCTCTGTCCCCAAAATGTCGGCTTGAAATTGGCAAAGAAAATTATTTGCAGTGCCGCCACCATCGACTCGCAACACTTTTAACGATATGTCAGCATCCAACTCGATGGCTTTTAACAAATCATAGGATTGATAACCAATTGCTTCCAGGGAGGCCCGCACGATATGGTTTTTATCTGTATCCCTGGTAATGCCGATCATTAACCCTCTGGCATAAGAATCCCAATGAGGTGCTCCCAATCCAACAAAAGCCGGCACGACGTACAATCCAGCAGAGTCGTTCACGGACAGTGCCATCGCTTCCGTTTCCGCAGCATCTTGAAACAATTCCAGTTTGTCTCTGAGCCATTGGATCAGCGCACCCCCCACAAAAACGGAACCTTCTAACGCGTAGGTGACTTCAGTGCCAATTTTCCAGGCAATGGTTGTTAAGAGGCCATGATTGGAAAGCACCGCCTGATTGCCTGTGTTGAGTAGAAGGAAACAGCCGGTTCCATATGTATTTTTTGCCATGCCCTCCTCAAAACAAGCCTGGCCGAACAAGGCGGCTTGCTGGTCTCCTGCAACACCTGCAATCGGTATGGTTGCGGCCCAGTCATTGGTATCTGTATACCCGACAATTTCACTGCTGCCTTTTACCTCTGGTAATGTATCAAGTGGGATTTCCAGTTTTTCGACAATGTCGGAGTCCCATTTTCCGTCGAAAATATTGTAAATCATTGTTCTGGAAGCATTTGATACATCGGTCACGTGTGCTTGACCGCCTGTCAATTTCCAGATCAGCCAACTGTCAACAGTACCGAACTTTAGTTTCCCCTGGCTGGCCAGTTCTCTTGCTTCTGGATGATTTTTCAGAATCCACCGCATTTTAGTGCCGGAAAAATAGGCATCAGTAACAAGTCCGGTTTTATTGCGAATAGTCTGATCATATCCTTCTGCTATCAGTTCTTTGCAATAGTCTGCAGTTCTTCTGCATTGCCAGACAATGGCTCGGCTGACCGCCTCACCGGTTTC
>PJEL010003650.1_pt1 | contig 13022 bp, 15 predicted proteins | sample 1853271 | NCBI WGS metagenome assembly PJEL01 (sample SAMN08108733, study PRJNA415343) | Invertebrate metagenome, whole genome shotgun sequencing project. | host: Globobulimina | place: Sweden: Gullmar Fjord | collected 2015-08 | reverse complement strand
TGGCACGTTCGCAAACATCAGGGTTCGTAATGAGCTCGCTCCCGGAACAGAGGGCGGCTGGACGAAAGACTTCACCGATGGCGAGGTGCGCAGCGTCTACGAGGCAAGCCTCAACTACAAGGAGGCCGGTACGCCTCTCGTTGTTCTCGGCGGCAGCGACTACGGAATGGGTTCCTCCCGTGACTGGGCTGCGAAGGGAACGTTCCTGCTCGGAGTCAGGGCGGTCATAGCGACGAGCTACGAACGCATCCATCGTTCGAACCTCGTCATGATGGGTGTGCTGCCCCTTGAGTTCCCCGACGGTGGCGATGCTGAAAGCGTCGGCCTCGATGGGACCGAGACATTCGACATCTTCGTCGATGACACGCTGACGCCAGGCGCGGATATTGGTGTGGAAGCCACGCGAGACGACGGAACCTTTGTGAGCTTCTCAGCCACCGCTCGTGTGGACACGCCGATCGAGGTTGACTACCTCCGTCATGGCGGAATCCTCCACATGGTTCTGCGGGATATGGCAGCGGAATAGGGTCTCCACCATGCGAAGCGACGCCACGACGGTTGAGCAGTACCTCGCCGAGTTGCCAGACGATCGGCGCGACGCAGTTGAGACGGTGCGGGACCTCGTCGTTGAGAACCTCCCCGATGGCTACGAGGAGGAGATGAACTGGGGCATGATTTCGTTCGGTGTGCCGCTTGAGACATACCCGGACACGTACAACGGGCAGCCACTCATGTATGCAGCGCTTGCGAGTCAGAAGAACCACATGTCGTTGTATCTGACGACAGTGTGGGCGGATGGCGCCGTGAACGAGGACTTCCGTCGCGAGTACGAGGATTCGGGAAGTCGGCTCGATATGGGCAAGTCATGCGTGCGATTTCGGAAGATCGATGACCTTCCGCTCGACGTCATTGCGCGGACTATCGCTGCTGTTGACGTCGATTCGTTCATCGAGATGTACGAGAGCAGCCGCAGGTAGGCCGTCTACCGTTCAGACCATGAATCGTATCTCGGTGGTTGGCAGTTCGGGGTCGGGCAAGACGACGGTCGCGCTGGCGATCACTGAATCGCTCGGTTGCCCGCATCTTGAGCTCGACAGCGTCTTCCACCAGCCAGATTGGGCTCAACTCCCAGACGATGAGTTCAGGGCCGTTGTTCGCGAATTTGTGGAACAGGATCGCTGGGTGGTCGACGGGAACTACTCATCACACGGTGTGCTTGACCTCGTCTGGAACCAGGCTGACACCGTCGTATGGCTCGACATGCCGAAGCGAGTTGTGATGCAACGAGTGATACGCCGAACACTCCGACGGGCGATCAAGCGCGAGGAACTCTGGAACGGAAACCGAGAACCGATCAGCAACTTCACCAAGTGGGCGCCAGAAGACAACATTATCCGGTGGGCGTGGACACGTTACGACCACACCAAGGAAAAGTATGCAGACCGCATGAACGACCGGATGTGGAGCCACCTCGACTTCGCGCAACTACGCTCGCGGTCCGATGTGGCGAAGTTCATCGACAGCCTCTGACAAGGCCGCCTGTTACGTGTCAGTCCTCAGCGGCAGTTGAGACAGCGACGAGAGATGAGGTCGTGGGTCTCAGCGTGCTCGGTGCCGAGCATCGAATGAATCCGATCGAGCATCGCTTTCGGGGCGATCGGGCTACCACACATCTCGCATGTCGACATTGAGCCTGTGAATATCGGCATGGGTCCGAGGGTCATCGCTGCAATGTCGAAGTTCCGTTTCAAGGTGATTGCGCCGCGCTTACCTTCGGGGCAGGTCGAGACGCACATCCCGCACCCGACGCAGAGGATCGGATCGCGTGAGATCTCCGTCGTGTCTTCGTGTCGGCGGACGGTGAGGGCGTGGGTTGGGCAGACAGCAACGCACTGCTCACAGGCAGTACATGCGAGTTCGTTGATCGTTACAACGCCGACCGACCCCGTCACAGACGTGAACACTGCGTCATTGATCCCGGCCGCCACACCAAGCGCGCGCCACACGCTCGTGTCCTTGAAGTTCGGAAGCGATTGCCCATCAATGCCCTTGAGCGGTTCCGGAACGGCACCGTGGCCATTGCTCATCATGCGCTCGTCAGACATGCCGAACTCGCCGAGTATCGACGACGCGTCGACCAACCGCGCAGACACGCGATCATCGTTTCCGATCGGACATCCAGTCGCGCCGCACGACGGTGAGGCGACGGCACCAGCACCAAGCACAAGCGGGGCCAGGAGCCAACCGATCGTGAGCATGCCCGTGCACGCGACCTCGACGGGATACCAGCCATCGCGAATCGGTCCCGGTTTGGCGGCGCGGCAGCGAAACTCGATACCAATCGGACCCTCGGCAGTGGAGACCATCGCTCGAATCTGTGCAGCGATCTGCTCCTCGGTCGTCGTTGGGTTGACGGTCGCTCCCGTCGGACAGGTTGTCACACATATCGCGCAAGCGACGCACCTGTCGACGTCGTACGTGATGCTTCCGGATACCGGTTTGAGGGCTGAGACGGGACAGGATTCGACGCACAGTCTGCAGCCGCGCTCTGCTGAACAGAGTGAAGGATCGATGGAAGGTGCCCCGATGTACTGAGGAACTCCGAGGCCGGACGAGTGACGATGCTCCGTGAGCGTCGGCCAAAGCATCTTCGCATGCTCCGGTCGTGCTCCGCGAAACCCACGGTGTCGTGCAATGGCTCCGGCCGCCAGAACTGTCATCTGTTGCGCGGTTGGGGCATCGTCGAGCATCACTATCGGAACCCCCAACGGATCGACGCCCGTCTTGCGGATAGCGCCCTGTATCAACCCGAGATCGAACTCGCCTTTGTGAAGGACCAACGCCTCGAGACCGGTCATGCCAGCCTGAAAGATGGCCGAAGGGTTCTCGCAGAGTCCAGCGATACCCGCGACGTTCGTCGTCAGCGATTCCTGGTGGGGGAGGGGCGTACCGTGATCCTCACAGACGACGAAGGTCATCGGGCCTGCTCCGGCTGCGCGATACCGCGACACAGCGATCGAACGACACCCGCATCATGGTGTACGAATGACGCTGCCACTGGCCCGAGGGTCATAAAGAACGGTTCCGTCTCGCCGCTTGCGATGTGGTTGACGAACATCGGCAGCCAGACGCCGAGATGGGTTTCAACAAACTCGAGTTGGTGGTCAAGCGTCAATTCCAGACGTCGATCGTTGCCCTCCGTACGGGCTTCGGCCTCCCTGGCACACAGCGCCGACATGACTTCCAGCTGAATCGACACGTGATCGAGCGTGTCGGAAACAACTGCCGTGGGCTCGAGTCTGTACTTGTCGTACAGCAGACGCAGATTGGCGAGCACCTCAGCTGTCTCACCCCTGATCGGGTCAGCTCGGTAGAAGGATTCTGTTGGTGGACTCACGGCGCCAGCGATACCGGTCGTGAACATGCGAACGTACTCGATATCGATCGGGATTACGTCATCGACATCGTTGAGCGCCCTTCGCCATGGGGCCCATTCGTTGTAGAACGCCAGATGCGCCAGTCCCATCCCCTCAAGCGTGTCCGCACCGGCCTTGAGGTTGACGAGTCGCTCGGGTTGTGGCGGAAGGAAGGCAGCCGACAACAGTCGGTACATTCCTTGGCGGAAGCGGGCGAACTTCTCGAACGTTTCAAGAAGCTCGCTCACGCGTTACTTGCGGCCTTGATACACGCTGTAGAATATTCCCGACGAGAACGCGATGAGGATTCCGAGGACGAAGACCCCTGGGGCGAACGGGGTCACCGGGTCTCTGCACGTGACGGACGTGTTGCAGACGGGGGTCGCCATGAAGAGATAACTCATCACCATGAGTCCCAAGCCTGTGAGAATCATCGCTGTTGTGATGATCGTCTTGGTGTTCATTCTGCCTCCTCGAGTGGGACGATGGGGAAGACCTTCATGAACACACCGATCATGAATGCACCGAGTGCAAAGAGCCCAAGCACGACGGCCCACTCGACCCAGTTCGGCGAGTAGCTACCGACCGGATAAGGAAGGAGTTGTCCATGTGTTTGGCTTGGCACGACGATGAGGTAGCGCTTTGCAACCGCTCCGATGTTGACGAGTACGCCTGCGGCAACGATCAGCCCGATGGACCATTGTCGCGTCAGCGCTTGCCAGATGAGCAGTGCGGCTGCGGCGACGAGGGAGACGATCGCTCCCCAGAAGATCCATGCGTACGTTCCGCTGAGCAGCGCTTCGGAGAGAGCCTGTTCAGATTCGCCTGGCTGGTAGGTAATCGTCAGGATCTCGACGACCGTGAAGTACAGGTACGTCACCAAGAGTCCGAGGAGCAGCTTTGCAAGCCAGGACAGCGCATCGAGCGTGATTCGATGTTTGGTCCGGGTTGCGACGCGTACGATCGCAGCGAGCATGATCAGGTTGCCGATTCCCGAGACCCCGGCCAACACGACAAAACCTGGCGCTTGTAGCGTGCCGAACCATCCGGGGCGCCCGACTTGGAGCCCGAACACGAACCCGACGGTTGAGTGTGCGATCACGAGCAGTGGAACGATCGCAATGGCTAGCCAGAATGTCGCCCTCCGATCGGTTGCTCTCTGGTCAGACGTTTCTTTGTAACCGGCAGCGAAGAACCGGTACAGGCCCTGGAACCGCGACGGTCGGCTGGCCAGAGTCGCCGCGTCCTTTCGGCTCGTGACATAGAGATACACCAGGCTCGCGAACAGGTATCCGGCGATCACCATGGTGAACGTTCCGAAGAACGGCGATTGCGGTCGCCCGAGCTTGACGAGATTGATTATCGCTCGCTGTGGGTGTTCGAGATCGGCGAGGATCGCCAACGCACCAAGGATCAGCGCAACGACGGTGAGTAGCTCCCCGATGCGAGCGACGGGTTCGAGTTTCTCGATCCTGAATATCCGGATCAAAGCTGCGACCGTGATACCTGCAAAGCTCACGCCGATGAAGTACACGTAATACGCCACGTATAGACCCCACGTGGCACCGGCCATCGTGCCGAGCCCACGCATGCCGGTGACGATGAGTCCGCTGTTCACCTGGAGCAGGTAGGCGTAGACGCCGACGGCGGTGATGACAACCATTGCGATGAAGAACACAATCCAGGCCGCCGTCAGTTTCCCAATGCCCTGTGGCAATTCAGCGTCGCGGGTCGGTTCTTTCTGGGGTAAGGCTTCGGTAGTCACTGCCGCACCTCCGTCAGTGGTCGTTCGATTTCGCGTGTTTCGGATCCCGGAATTCTTCCACCCAGGTAGATCACGCTCGGGTCTGTGCCAAGTTCTTCGAGCAACTTCAAGGCCGATCGGCCACGCATGTACACAGAGAGGGGACTGTCCGTGTCTTCGATGTCACCGAAATGGAGAGCCCGGACAGGACACACGTCTACACAAGCAGGCTCCAGGCCCTTGTCGACCCGGTGGACACAGAATGTGCACTTCTCCATTACGCCCACCGTGTGGGCGCTGCCGGCTGTGAGTGCCTGTTCCTCTCCGTGTAGTTCGGCGAGGTCGGGATTCTTGTACGACGGGATCACACCATCGGTCACGGCGACCACGTCGGGGTCATCGAAGCTAAGGCCATAGTCGGTGAACGCTTCTTCAGGAACGCGCCAGTTGTAGTAGTTGACCCCGTATGGGCAGGCGACTTCGCAGTATCGACAACCGATGCAGCGTTCCGCGTCCGTGAGCACGATTCCCTCTTCCCTGCGGAATCGGGCTCCGACAGGGCACACCTTGACACACGGAGGGTTGTTGCAGTGCTGACAGGGTCTGGGGAGGAACGACTGCATCGTATCGGGATACTCCCCGATCTCGGTCCGGAACACATACATCCAGAAGACTCCCTGTGGTGTGTTGTTCTCGATCTTGCAGGCTTCCATGCAGGCTCGGCACCCCTGGCACCGGTCCAGATCCACGGCCATTGCGTACTGGGTCATCAGGCATCACCTCCCTTCGTGACTTTGACCTTCACGTGGAACGACTGATCAGCGGTACAGACCATGTAGCCCTCACCGGTGTAGAAGATCTCGTTCGGTGACGGCCCGAGACCCTTGTTGGTTTCGGGACTCCACCCTCCGAAGTGATGCGGCATCCCGACCACATCGGGACGCAGACCTGAGGTGAAGGCGACGACCGTACGAATCTGTCTTGTCTCGCCTGTTACAGCGTTGTGCGACTCGACGACCGCTTCGTCGAATTCCTTGATTCCAAGCCTGTCCGCAGTCTCGGGGTTCATGTCGAGCCGCTGCTTTCCACTCAACTCGGTGAACATCGGGATCATCGAAGTACGGCTCTGTTTGTGGGTGACCAACTTGTATGAGATGAGTGTCAGGTCGTAGTCTGGTGGCGAAGACTCCATTGTTGGCTCACGCCACGTCGGTAGCGCCGTGTAGTCCTGCCAGTAGATCTTGTCTGCACCGAGCGCCTGTTGCTTGCGCTGAGCGACGAGGAGACTCTCTCCGTATAGTCGATGGACTGCTCCACCGAATGGTGGATCCGTTGCATACCCGTAGCGCTTTGTTGCCGGTACCGGGCCCTTGACCCACACTCCGTTCTTCTCGAAGTACTCGATACCGCCCTCAAGCCCCTCCATCAACGACCAGCGGTCGAAGATGTCGCGCACGTCTGGTTTCTCATCGAGCGGAAGCGCAAAGTCGTCTTCGAGCGGCAGGTTCTGGTTGATCTGGTCGATGTACCCGCCTTCGCCGTACAGGACACCGAGCTTGTCGCAAAGGTCGATATAGATGTCTATCTCGCCCCTGCTCTCAAACATGGGTTCCATCACGGGAAGTCGAAGGGTCTTGCCATCGATGTACTGATTCGAAGCCGAGGAAGGACCTTCATACTTCTCCATCGTCGCGGCCGGCAACACGACATCTGCGAAGTAGTCCGCTGTTTCCGACAGCCACGGTGACAGGACGGTCACGAACTCGAACATGCCGTATGTGTCCAGGAAGTCCTTCTGCGAGGGAAACGCCGTCAACGGGTTGACGTAATGGAGGATTGCGACCTTTGGAAGCTCCTCGACCTCGTACTTGGCAGGATCCTGCATGACCTTGGCAACGATGCCGGGGTACCCGGAGTTGATCGGGAAGAACTTCGACTTGCCGAGTGTGAAGTCGTAGGGACCTTCATTGACGCTCAGATCCTCGAACTTCGCGTAGTTCTTGTAGATTTTCCAGTTGAAGTCCACGAGCTGGCCACCGACTGCTCCAGGAGATCCGACGAGCATCGTGACCATGATCATCGCCCTCAGCGCCTGGAAACCTTGCTCCTGCTGAGACATGTGATATGCCATGATCGATGCCGGCCTGTACGGAACCTCCACTCCGTCAACAACTTTCGTCGATCCGATACTTGCGGCGTGCCCAAAGTCCGATGCGATTTGACGGATGACATCCGCTGTGATGCCGCACACGTCCGCTGCCCATTCGGGCGTGTGTGGCTCGACATGCTCGACGAACAGCTGATACACGGTCTTGGCTGCTGTGCCGTCGACATCGTATTCGCCTCTGAGCGCAGGGTCCTGGGCCTGGTCGAAGGCTACGGCCTGGCTCGTCGCGAGGTCCCACACCAGCGCCGGTGCCTTGGCGCCTTCTTCGGTATCGTCAGAGACATCGCCACGAAGAATCAGTCCATCGCTTCCGACGAGGTAAGGACTGTTCGTGTAGGCCTTCAAATACGGCTCGTCGATGAACCCGAGTTCGATCAATTCTCGACACAGTGCGAGGGCGAACGCCAGATCGGTCGATGGCTTCAATGGAAGCCACTGGTCGGCGAACGGCCCTGCAGGACGAAGCCTCGGGTCGATCTGGACGATCTTGAGACCGTTCGTTTCCTTGGCCTCCAGCATCTGCTGAGGCCACGTGATCCAGCATGTCTTGTTCCCACCGGCTCCCGTGATGTTCCAGCCCCACGAAAGGACGTACTTCGAGTACTTGAAGTCCGGATGCAGCACGCCATGTGGACCGAGTGTGTATTCCGCAGCCCTGTAGCCGGCATCCGAACAGTACGCGCCATGCCCGATCTTGGTAGCCCCTGTCGCATTCACAAACGCCGTGTCATAGAACACCTTTGCCTTGGACCGGCCCTTCTGCCAGAGAAGAAGCTTCGGGTTCTCCTCGAGAACAGGCTTGGTCTTGGAGGCAACGAGGCTCAACGCCTCCTCCCACGATGCCGCGCGGAACTCGCCGGGTCCACCCTTGCCATTCGTACGAATGAGAGGCGTCTTGATCCGATGTGAGTCATACACGGCAGCGATCTGCCCTGTTCCCTTCGAGCACAGTGATCCGTGGTTCTTGGGATGTTGCTCAAGGCCTTCGAGCTTGACGACGCGGCCGTCGATTCTTCGCGCGACGATGCCGCAGTCCTGCTTGCCGATCCAGCACGTCGTGTTGACGAAGTCCTCGTGGATCTGTTGAGCCAAGAGCACCTTGTCCGTCGGCTGCACGGTCTCCATCGTGCCGAACAGGAACTTGGATGCGATGGCGGTTCCTCCCACGGCGGCGGAACCCTTGACAAACGTACGCCGATTGATTTCGGGCATTCCCGACTCCCTCCGCTGAGTGTGTGTCACTGCGCTGGTGTGCTACCCTAGCCAACCGAAACTGAAGATTGCTGAGTTCCGTAGTAATTTTTTCAGGGAATTACCAATTGAAGTGTCAGGGCCTGAACAGCTCGCTGTGCCGCTTCTGGTTTGGTTCCAAGATTTCGGAAGTCGCCTGCCGTCAGTCGCCTGGAGTCAGCCGTTCGTCGTGCGCCAGCCAAGTCTCCATCTGCACACCGAGACCTTCTGCGATGCGGTTGGCGTACGCGAAGTACGCAGTGACGGTCGCAATATCGAGAATGTCGCGGTCGCTGAAGCCGACTGTTCTCAATGTCTCGACATCGGCCTCGACCATCTCGCCTGGGGTCTTGGTCAGCTTCTCGACATACGCCAGCATCGCGAACCTCTGCCTGCTCAGTCCAGCTGAACGCCAGTCAGCCTCAACCGCTGCCAGGAGGTCGTCGTCCTTGAGGAGTTGCCGCAGACCGCGGCGGTGGTGCGTGAGTCAGTAGTGGCATTCGTTGATGTCGCTGACGACGAGAGCGATCAGCTCCCGCTCCACTTTCCTCAGACTCTTGGTCCCAGACATCGCAGCCGAATACACAGCGAGGTGGCCCTCCATTGCTGAGGCGTCGAGTGAGTGGATCTGCATGATGTTGTCGACCCTGTCGTGGTCGCGGTCCACGACCTGACCGTACAACTCGGCCAACGCGCCCTGCCATTCATCCTCGCGTTGGGTGTCGATCCAAGCCATTGGACTAGGCGTGGGGATGTGCGACGTCGAGCGGAACCGGTCGTGCAGCGGCGCTTTCGAGAAGTCCTTGCACGATGCCGTGGTCGATACGACTCACAACTTCGGGTTGCGTTGCTGTTGTGCTGCACAGGGGGCAGAACTGCGCAACGATGCGGTTCTCCGCCGGGTCGGTTGAAGCGCCGAGCCCTTTCCCCATCATCGATTGCGCCACTGCCATGGCCGCTTCTTCGAAGCCCTCTTCGCTCGCAAGCCCAATCTCGCCAGCGAGCTGGAGACCGTAGGCGTGGCCAACCGCCTCGGCAACGTCGAGTGATCGACCATCGTCGAGTTCATCGATGACCTTGGTGAGGAGTTCGGCGAGCCGATCGTATTTTCGAGCCGAGTACTGCACGTTCACGGACTTCTCTGTGACTTCGTACCGCTTGGCCGGTCTACCCGCTGCGGGCGTCGAAACTGGCACTGCCGAAATGCGGATGAAGCCGTCGTGGAGCAGCCGGTCGAGGTGGTGACGCGCAACGTTCGGATGGATTTCGAAGGCGGCAGCAATCTGGTTCGCTGTTACCGCCTCATGTGCCTCGCGCACCATGATGTAGATTCCTCGACGCGTGGTGTCGCCTAGTGCGCCGGTGATCGTTTCGATCTGCTCGTTGAACGTCTCAGATGCCATGGTCGCTCCTCCTGCATCCATGATACGACTCAAGCGGCCGGTTGTCCCCCGTGTCAGCGGAGAGTTGCGCGGTACCGCGGATTAGCCTTGCTTCGACCACCTCAATAGGAGTTCCAATTGGTTGATGTTGCAGCAGTTCGAAGCGCGATCGAACAGGTTCAGGACCCTGAGATCCACAAAGGTCTCGGCGAACTCGGGATGGTCCGCGCAGTCGACGTGAACGACGGCACCGTCGATGTCACGATCGCCCTCGTGATCCCCGGATACCCACTCCAGTCCACCATCACATCCGACGTTACCGCCGCTGCCGAGGCGGTTGACGGCGTCACGTCGGTCAATGTTGAGTTGGCGACGTTGACTGATGAGGAGCGAGCTGAGCTCTCGGCAAGTCTCCGCGGTGGATCTGCGGAGGACCGCGAAATCCAGCTCGCTGCCGCCGGATCAAAGGTGCGCATCATCGGCGTCTCCTCAGGCAAAGGCGGGGTGGGTAAGTCCTCGGTCACAGCGAACCTTGGCGTCGCTCTGGCCAATCAGGGGAAGCGTGTCGGAATCATCGACGCGGACGTGTGGGGCTTTTCGATTCCGAAGATGATGGGCGTCGAACGTGCGCCGACCGTCATCAACGACATGCTGCTTCCTCCGCAGGCTCATGGGGTCTCTGTGATCTCGATGGACTTCTTCGTACAGAGTGACCAGGCAGTTGTTTGGCGTGGGCCGATGCTCCACAAGGCGCTTGAACAGTTCCTCGTTGATGTGTATTGGGGCGACCTCGACTACCTGCTCATCGACATGCCGCCTGGAACCGGTGACGTAGCGATCTCCATCAGCCAGTATCTGCCGAGGTCCGAAATCCTGATTGTCACAACTCCACAGCCAACGGCACAACGCGTTGCGGTGCGTGCGGGGCTCATGGCCCACAAGACGAACCAGGACATCATCGGCGTCGTGGAGAATATGTCGTGGTTCACTGGTGACGACGGAAAGCGCTACGAGATCTTCGGCGCGGGCGGGGGAGAGGGCGTGGCGAATGAACTCGAAGTACCTCTTCTCGGAAAGGTGCCGCTCGTTGTCTCACTGAGAGAGGGTGCCGATGTGGGTAAGCCCGTGACCGTTGTCGACCCCGATGGCGAGGCGGCCGAAGCGTTTGCTTCCCTCGCGACACACATTGTCGAGACGGGACCGCGGCTCAGAACGCACCCCGACCTCGTAATCTCCTGATTCACGAGGAAGGAATCGCATGAGCAGCAAACACAAGGTTCGTATCGGCGTCAAGTCGGCGAGAGAGCTCGAGATCGAGGTGGAGGATCCGACCGCGGTGAGCGCAGCGTATGAGAAGGCGCTCAAGGGCAAGGACTCTGTCCTGTGGATCACCGACACGAATGATCACCGATTCGGAATCTCAATCGACTCCGTTGCCTTCATCGAGATTGAGCGCCCTGAGGACCGTGGCGTCGGATTCGGCAAGTAGCCGGGGCACCTCGGCGGACCCTCAAAGAGAAACGGACCCTTGCAGGTCCGTTTCAAGGGTCTTATCCGACCATCTGGCGTTGTCTGCGCCGTTCGGCGAGCCACCGCTTCCGGTAGCGTCTGCGATCGTCTTCCGGTAGGCCACCCCAGACGCCAGCTTCCTGATTCGTCTCGAGGGCGTACAGCAGGCATTCTTCTGCGACACTGCATGTGCCACAGATCGCGGTTGCCTTGTCGATCATGTCAACCGCAGGTCCAGTGGTTCCGACCGGGAAAAAGGTATCCGGGTCAGAGTTCCGACAAGCGGCGAGTTCTCTCCAGTCAGTGACGGTCAGCACGTCTATGTCTCCTAGAACATCAAGTGGTATAGGGCTTGTGAAAGTGAATGGTTTCACAATCACCCCCTGTATGTCAAACGGTTCTTCCATCCCGGCGTCATCCAAGTCTACGGACCACTGGAATAACCCGCAAGGAAAATCAAAGATTCATTGATGACGCTGAGATTCTCGTAGAATTCGGCCACTCACCGAAGGAAACCCATGCCCATCTCAGAGCAACTCAGGACAGATCAGATCGCCGCGATGAAGGCCAAGGACAAGGTGACGCTCAACGCAATCCGGTCCGTTCAGGCGGAGGTCGCCACCGCCAAGAGTGCCCCCGGATTCAAGGGCGATACGGACGATGCGTTCTACACGAAGACCATTGCGACCTATGTGAAGCGAGTCTCGAAGTCAAAGGCTGAGTACGACGCGATGGGCGACCGTGGTGCAGAGCAGGCAGGCAAGCTCGCTTTCGAGATCGACTATCTCGCCCAGTACCTTCCAAAGGTTCTCGACGAGGCCGGCACACGATCGCTCGTGGAGGCCACCGTTGCAGAGCTTGGCGCGGATGCGGATACGCCTGCAGGCAAGGTCATCGGCCTCATCATGCGCACCGGTGAAGACCTCGACGGCACCCTCGTGAACCGCTTGGTGAACGAGGCCCTCGACTCCTGATCGAAGTCCCATTCTGTGGGCCACAATGCACAATTCTGTACAGCTGAACCCTGGGTTGCGGCTGCATGCTTGAATTGGGTGCCCCAGGCTGGAATCGAACCAGCGCTCCCGGCTCCGGAGGCCGGTGCTCTATCCCCTGAGCTACTGGGGCGCGCCACGATTGTAACCTTGCGTCCTCTGCACTCGACTTCGCATCACAGTCCATAATCGGAACGGTCACACCATGTCTCTCCTACACCAACTCAGCGAGATCGTCGGCGACGCCTTCGAGGCCGAGGGCGTAGATCGTTCGTTTGGTGAGGTTGTTGTATCCCAGCGCCCCGAGCTCGCTGACTACCAGTGCAATGGTGCGCTTGCGGCTGCGAAGGGAGCCGGGCGAAACCCGCGCGAGATTGCCGAGGGCGTCACTGACCGCATCGACGCCCCAGAGCTGATCACTTCCATCGAGATCGCAGGTCCCGGTTTCCTCAACATCGTGGTTGTTGACGATGGTCTTGCGGGTGCCGTCGCAGAAATGGAGAACTCGGACCGGCTCAACGTGAAAACGATCGAAGATGATCGCACCATCGTGGTCGACAATGGCGGTCCCAACATGTCGAA